>Ga0326597_10000846_pt1 | contig 52022 bp, 45 predicted proteins | sample RVTome_12_FD_203789 | JGI IMG/M metagenome (GOLD analysis project Ga0326597, IMG submission 203789) | Soil microbial communities from uranium-contaminated site in the Upper Colorado River Basin, Wyoming, United States - RVT100D185 | ecosystem: Environmental > Terrestrial > Soil > Contaminated >... | reverse complement strand
CCAACGAGGTTGATAAAGGCATGCGGAACAGCCGAAGACACCTGGTTTTCACCTACGCAATCCTCGTTTTGGGCGGGTTGACGTCCGCGCGGACCGTGTCGGGTCAAGTTGAAGGGGCATCGGCGCCCCCGGTGGTGAGTGAAAGGCAGGCTGCTCTGGAAACCCACGAGCCGTCGTCTCCTGCGTCTGCACCCGAGGAGTCGCTCTTTGGGAAGGCAGCTAGAAGGTACCTGGGGCGTCTCCAACCGAATCAAGGTGGGATCATTTGGCTTGGCGTTCTGGTGGCGACTCTCGTCTCCTTCGACTTCCGCAGGCCCTTGTCTCGACAAAACCTCGACGTCCTGTTGCTGCTTGGAATGTCGTTCCTCTTGGTGGACATCATCCGCTTGGGCGGAGATGGTTTCATCGAGGACCCTTCGCAGCTGGCGCTGTTTTCGCAAGTCTACCTTGCGATTTTTCTTTGGACCGGCTTGCTCCTTGTTCGCGCCTTGATCGGATCGACGGGGAAAACGGAGCCGCGCAGATTCCCCAATTTGCCAGCCAACGCACTGATGATGGCAACCGTTCTTTTCTTCCTATGTAACAGCCTCTTGGCCATGGGCCGCTTTCCGGATGACTGCGGCTACTATACCAACCTTGGTGCAGCCCAAATGCTGGAGACAGGGAAGTTTCCCTATGCGGACCCGACCCTTCGCGATGGCTCCGCGGCGACCTACGGACCGGTTTTGTACGTGGCTCATCTGCCAATCCAGCTAGCGGTCGCACCCTTCATAGGCGAAGACGAGATCGAGACGAGCGCCTTCCGGAATTGGCTGGTGACGGGGGGAAAATCAGCCTACGAGGGACCGCCGATCATAGCCACCAAGATTCTCATTCTCGTTTTTCACGCGGTGGCGGTGGCGGCTATCGTAGCTATTGGGCGGCGCCTCAGAAACTCGCAGCTGGGATGGGGCTTGGCTTGTCTATACGTCGCGAGCCCATACGTTCAGGGGCTGGGCGGTCTGGAACTCTCGATCACTGGGATGACCTTCATCTCTCACATTGCCCCGGCGGCGGCAACGCTGCTCGCCTTCGCCTTTCTGGGACGACCGCTCTTGGCCGGAGGTCTGCTGGGAGTCGCCACAGGAGTGTTGTTCTACCCGGCATTTCTGTTCCCCGCATGGTTGGGTTACTACTACTGGCGGAAAGACTCTTGGAAACAGTTTGCTGTCGGATTCGCGGCGGTATGCCTCCTCATCGGAGTCACGGTGCTGCTGATGACACATCAACCCGAGAACGAGAGCTCGATTCACGCCATTGTTCAGAGCACCATCGGGCACCAAGAGGGGAAGCACGCGTACGGCGCCAGTCAGTTCAGCTTCTGGGGAACCCACCCTCGGTTCGCCGCATTCTGGCAGGAGTCCTTTGTTCCAGGATGGTACCTCTTCAAGCCTGCGTTCCTTGTGTTTGCCGCCTACCTGGCCGCGGCGTTCTGGCTGGCGCGCGGCCGTAACATAACCCAGCTCGCCTTCCTCACTGCGTCCGTCGCGATTGCGGTGCAGCTCTGGAAAAGCCACGCGACGGCGACGTACGTAGAGTGGTACTACCCTTTCTTGCTGATTGGTATGTTTGGCGAAAGCTACACGTCGGAAAGCGAAGCCCCTTCGGAACCATTGTCGCCACTGAGCTGACCCGCCTGACGAACGCCGGAGCTTCGACGGCGGCAACGATGCCCAAGACAGCCCTCCACTGACCAGTCGGTGCAATCTGTCCACTCACAGATATGGAGGACGTCCAACCGTTTGCAGCGACAATAGCTCGAGCACCTCGGAACGCCGAAGCTCGATGGCGCAGGGGGAGAAGTCTCGCGCGCAAGACGGACGTCGAACAAATGCGTTGATCGCCCGAATGATCGATCTGTCGAACCTCTAGGGGACGATTCTCAGATTCTTCGGTGGGGCCAGCGAAGACGTTCCGGTCGGCGTAATCTTGACGATGAAGATGTCCGATCCCCCCGCGTAGCTGGGTTGCACGGCGTTCAAGACCGGAAAGTCCGCCGAATCCGTCGTCCCGAAGGCATAAAAGGTTCCGCCAGGCTCCGCCCACGTCATCCGCACGCCGTCAACACCGGAACCGCCGATGTACGTGCCGTAGAGAAGCTGGGCGAGGTCGGGAGAGAATTTGCAGATGTATCCGTCGCCGTTGCCCCGGTGGGTCGGCTGGTAGGCATCGGCCGTTACAGGAAAACTCGGGAGCGAGGTGGTTCCGCCCGTGTAGATGTTGCCCGCGCCGTCCACCCCTACGCCCTCCGCGCTGCCGATGTAGGTGCTGGCCAGGAGATCGCCGGACGGGGAGAGTTTGACCGTAGCATCGGTTACGCCCCAGGGGGTGAACTGGACCGGCTGGGTTCGAAAGGCACCCGGGGTCGTGGGAAAGGTGGAAGACTCTGTCCAGATGCCGAGTACGATACTTCCGTCCGGAGCGATCGCGATACCGCGCTTGCCTCCCGCGCCATCATTCTGCGAGGTGCCGAGATACGTCGCGAAGCGCATGCTCTTCCCGTCAGACGTGAGCCCGATCACGTAGACGTCCTGCCCTCCATTGTAGGTCTGGTCGTAGGCGCCCACGCTGGTCGGCATGTTTGCGGACTGGGTGGTGGTCAGGACGTAGACACGATCCGAAGCGTCCACGGCCACGTTGGAGTGATCATCTTCATCCGCCGAACCGCCGATGTAAGTTGACCAAAGGACGTTCGAACCGTCGTTCTTCAGCTTGATGATCGTCGTATCTATGCCTCCCTGCGGTGCGCTCTGGAAGGCACCCGCGGTCCAGGCGCCCGGCCACGGGTTGCCCGGGTGCGCGCCCGTCGCGAGCAGCGGGTTGCCGGACGCGTCCAGGACCATTCCACGTAGCACCTCGCCAGCCGGGGTGCCGACGTACGTGGCCCAAACGAGTCCCGAACCATCAGGCTTGAGCTTGGCGACGAAACCGTCACCGTCGCCTCCGGCGAAGGTGCGCTGCAACGCCCCGGCCGTGGTCGGCGCTCCGGGTCCGTAAAAAGTGCCCGCCACCACTACATTCCCCTGAGCGTCTAGCCTGATCCCGTACAAATCGTCCCGCCCCGGCGTTCCTAGGAACGTGGCCCACACGATGTTTCCCTGTGGGTCCAGCTTCGCAACGACGCCATCGGGGCCGCCGTTGTGGGTAGTGTCGAATGCGCCTGGCGTTACGGGGAAATCGGCCACCGTTGTTCTGGCCGCAATATAGAGGTTCCCAGCGGCGTCGGTCACCTGGTCCCCCGCCGTGACGTCTTCCCCTGAACCGCCCAGGTAGGTGGCGTACGCCACTTCAACAGTCCCGTTGGCTGCATGGCACACCAGCGAGAGGGCAAGTAGTTCCGGGAGCATCATCACGGCGTGGCGGAAGCTACGCGCGTTCATATACCGCACCTCCATCTGTGCGTTTGTGCAAGTCTAAGAGCGGGATCCTATTTGTGCAAGGCCAAAAGGATAAAACCGACGTAACGGCGTCCCCAGAAATCTCTTTGACCCAAGCCAAGGGCGCTCTACCCTTCCTAACTCGTTGACCCGCTTGTTGATCGCGCGGGAAGCCGAGGCCCTCCTCGTTCGGCTCCTTTCGGCCGCAAGCCATGCCGACGGCCGCTCCGCATCGCGATGGAGACTAGCACGCACAGGTGAGGTGCAACTGTGATACGCGACAGGGTGCCTGACACCCACCGTTCGTCGGGAAATTCCCACGTTACGGACCTTGACGGACCCACGGGTGTCACCTTTTTTCACGCCGATTTCTTGAAAACCGTTGCCGGCGCGTGAGAGACTTTTGTCGAGCGCCGTCTTTCATCGGACGTGCTCTCCTGAAGGGAAGGGCTCGATCATTGCTGTGCGAACCCGGTGTCGTGGTTGCCTACCGCGACGCGGATCTCCGCTATCCCGAGACGGCCCCGTTTAATCCCGCGGAGAAGTTTCCCGAGTACCCTTTCGGACCGGAGGCGGTAAGCCCGGCCAACGGGGTCTACGGTGCAGTGCGCGAGACGCTCCGTCTGGCCGGGCTGGATGCCGATCGTTTCGGAACTCCGGAGTGGAATCCGTTTCGCGACCTCGTTGGGGCTGGAGGGACGGTTCTGATCAAGCCCAACTGGGTACGCCACTACCACCTGCGCGGAGAGACGGTGTTCAGTTTGATCACGCATACGTCGGTAGTGCGACCTCTGATTGACTATGCGTACCGGGCAGTTGGGCCCGAAGGTCGCGTTTGGCTGATGGATGCTCCACTCTTTGACACTGACTACTCGACGTTGACGCGCGTATGCCAGCTCGGGGAGCTGGAACAGGCATTGCGGCACCGAGGTGTGCCCTTGACGATCGCTGATCTTCGCTCGCTAGTGGCTGAGACCGATCGAGGGGTGGTGGTTCGGCGACGTGAGCGAAACTGCTGGGATTGCGAGGGCGTCGAGTTCGATCTCGGCACCGATAGCGAGTTGACCGAGCTCGGCCGGACGCTGCGCTATACGTTCGGCTCAGACTACGATCGTCGGGTCACCGCTTCCCACCATGCTCTCGTCAAAGGCGGCCAAAAACACCGCTATCGTATCTCTAAGCGCGCTCTAGAAGCGGATCTCGTCATCAGCGTACCCAAGTTGAAGACTCACAAAAAGACCGGCGTCACGCTCAACATGAAGAACATGATTGGTATCAATACAGACAAGAACTACATACCGCACTATCGTATCGGAGCTCCATCCCACGGGGGCGACGAGTTCCCCGACACGGCGAACCTGTCCGTGCGAGGTCGCCGGTGGCTCGTCCGTCACGCGGTCGATTTAGTGCTGGGTCGACTCCATGGCGAGCGGCTTGCCAACGTCTTCATGAGAGCCTGGCTACCGCTGGTGCGTGGCCGCGCCGAGCGTCGTGCCGGGGAGCGACTCGATCCGGTCGACGTCTTCTACCGAACGGTGCAAGGAGACCTGGTACGCACCGGCAACTGGTGGGGGAACGACACTTGCTGGCGCACCGGCGTGGATATGAACAAGATCCTTCTGTACGGACAACTCGACGGCCGCCTCGCGACTCGTCCCGTTAGGCGCTACTTCAGCGTGATTGACGGAATCGTGGCCGGTGACCGTGATGGGCCGCTCGCGCCTCGCCCGCGGCCGGTTGGCGTGTTGTTGGCCGGCTTTGACCCGGTGAGCGTCGACAGCGTGGGCACGCGTCTCATGGGCTTCGATCCCCGTTCCTTCCGAGATCTCGAACGTGCGTCGAAAATCGACGCATACCCCCTCGTCGCTGGCACGTCGTCTCCGAGAGTACGCAGCAATCGCCCCGAGTGGGACGGAGATCTCGACCCTCATACCCACCTTGCGTTTCAGCCCCACCCGGCCTGGGCCGAGCACCTCACCGGGCAAAAGACGACCGCGGACTCCGAGACTGTCCTGCCTTTCCCTGAAATCTCCGCGTGAACCGTAACGGCTGTAACCCGAAGTCCGCGCACTCTTTCTCCGCGCACTCCGACCTTGCGCTTGGGGAAGCAAGAGCGCCGTTATGATCGAGTTCAAGTTCGGAGACTTCTTCTATCCGGCTAGTCTGCTCCGGACTTGGTGGTTGCTTCTCGGATCGGAGCACTGGGGTCGCGAGCAGTTCGATCACTATCAGAGAGAGCGTCTCGCCGCGATACTGCGGCACTGCGCGACGGACGTGCCCTACTACGAGCGACTTTTCAAGGAGACCGGAATAGATCCCGCTGGCGTGACGCCGGTCAACGCTCGCGAGCAACTGGAGGCCCTGCCGATCCTCGACAAAGATGCTCTGCGGGACTCACCCGAGCTCTTTCAGGCACGCCGTATGGAGCGCTTCCGCCCGAAAGCGGTGCAGACGTCCGGTACGACCGGCACGCCACTGACCATTTACTGGGACCGCGGATCCAACGTCATGGAATTCTGTTCCATCCAGCGCCTGTGGCGCTGGGGTGGCTTTAGAGTCGGACAGCCGTTCCTCGACCTGCGCAGCCGTTACTTCGGCGAGGAAGCGAAGCATGCGGTCCAGGAAAACGGAATCCTCTACATTCGCAACTGGAAGGTGAACGGTCTGGAGTTCAGCTCGGACCGAATCGATCGGGGAAACGTCCGTACCTACTTCGACGTCCTCGAGCGATATCGTCCCCGGTTGGTCCGTGGCCACCCGCAGGCAATCCATCACCTTGCCGCTCTCATCGCCGAGACAGGGCTTCATGGTTGGCGACCACTAGTGGTGACTACGGCATCCGAGACCCTATATCCCTTCCAGCGGAGAGCTATTGAAGACATTTGGAGGGTACCGGTGCTCGACAGCTACGGTCTCATGGAGCACAACGTGTTTATCTGTCAGTGCCGAAACGGTGGGTATCATGTTTTTCCGGAGTACGGCATTTGCGAGATCCTGGATGACGAGGGCCGTCCCGTTCCACCTGGTGAGGAAGGGCGCCTTATCGTTACCGGCTTGCACAACTACGCTCAGCCTCTGCTGAGATACGACACACGGGACCGAGCGCTGAACGGCTCCGGGGAGGTCTGCCAGTGTGGCCGGACCCTCCCGACGATCAAGGGAATCCTCGGACGAATAGACGATTGCGTCTTCTCTCCCGACGGCAGGCGTTACTCGGGATTCTCTTTCGCGTTCTATGGCTGTCCGGGCTTGATCAAGGCGCGGCTGACGCAGGACGCGTCCGATCATGTTTCCGTGGAGGTGGTTTCGAGCAACCTTTTCGACGCGGAGGCCCGCGGTTCCTTGATAGACCGCCTGGTGAAGAAGGTCGACGGACGCCTCCGCTTCGAGCTCGTAGACGTCGGCGAAATCATCCAGGAGACACCCGGCAAGTTCAAGTTCGTGGTCTCGAGGATCGATCCACCGCATGACCCAATAGACGGAACCTGACGGATGGTCCGAGTGCAAAGGCTTGCGGGAGACATGTCATCGAGTAGGCGTCTAGTTCGGCGGCAGTGGGTTTCGATAGTAGCCCTGCTCGTCGTTGCTACCGTCATACGCTTGATCGAGCTCGGTGACGGTCTCTGGTACGACGAGATCTTGACCTGGCTGAGCTACGGCGAGATGCCGTTCCTGCAGATCGTCACGACGTACGACTCACAGAACCAGCATATCCTGTTCAGCCTGCTCTCCCGTCTCTCGCTGACGGTCTTCGGATCCACACCCTGGGCCCTTCGGCTTCCCGCGGTGGTCTTCGGTGTTGCCGGGATAGGCGCGCTCTGGTTGCTAGGCCGCGACGTGTCGATCCACGAACCCGCGGACGGATGCGAGGCGGTGAGGGTGAGGGCTGAGCCCCTTCTTGCCGCCGCTTTCTTGACTTTCTCCTACCACCACGTTTGGTTCAGCCAGAACGCGCGTGGGTACACTGGATTGCTGTTCTGGTCGCTGCTATCAACGTGGTTTTTTCTTCGCGCGCTGCGGGCAGGAAGGGCGCTTGATTGGGCTGGCTTTGCGATGTGCATCGCTATGGGCGTGTATACCCACTTGACGATGCTGTTCGTGGTGGCGGGTCAGTTCCTGGCCTTTGGGCTCGCACCCGTTACGCAGGAGGGCCCGCAAGTGGAACGACCGGACGCTGGTTCAGCCACCAGTGCAAGGTGGTGGTTTCGCGGGCTAGTCTACGGTTTCGGCCTGGCGGGTCTGCTTACCCTGCTGCTCTACGGTCCCGTCCTCGGACAACTGTTTGGTGGGCTCACCGGCGAGGAAGGCGCGGTCGCGGTATGGAAGAACCCGCTGTGGACGCTGCTCGAGTTCGCTCGCGAGATGAGGGTTGGGTTGTCCGGCGTCGTGATCGCGATCTTCGCCCTTCTCCCATTCGCACTCGGTCTCGTCTCTACGTGGCGCAGAGCTCCTTCCCTCGTTATCGTCGTGCTGGTTCCGCCAGTTCTCGGAACTCTGGTCATGCTGACCATGGATCACTACTTATGGCCGCGTTTTTACTTCTTCGCGTTCGGATTCTGCGTGCTCATCATGATAACCGGCGCCTTCGAGCTGGCAGTGTTAGGCGGGCGAGTCCTGAAGTGGTCTTCGTGGCGTGCTAACCGGGCAGGCGTTGCCCTCTCGCTGCTGCTCGTACTGGCGTCTGCTACCACTGTGCCGACCGCATATGGTCCGAAGCAGGACTTCCACGGCGCTTTCGACTATGTTGCGGCTCAGCGGAGGCCCAACGACGCGGTGGTCACGGTGGGTTTGACGACACTTCCTTTCGAGCGTTGGATTGGCGCCGACTTCCTGAGCGCTGAAAACGGTGCGGAGCTAGACGCCATCCGTGCTTCCGCCGAGCGGACCTGGCTGCTGTATACATTGCCACTCCACCTGGAGGCGGAATATCCCGAGATCGCCAAACGCCTCGAGCATGACTTCGAAGTCATCCGCCGGTTTCACGGAACTCTGAACGGCGGCGACATCGTCGTCTGCCGATACGACCATTCATCCAAGTGATGTGAGATCGAGGTATGGCAGGTAGCTCTGGGCCGTTGTAATCTTGGTCCTTCCCACATTAGAATCTGGCGTTTGCCGAGCCTCCCCCAACCAGCGCCGTTACGCCCGGCAAGAGTGTTCTCGCGGTTTGGGAACGACGATCTTGGCCGACTGGCGCAGTGCGATCGACGACTGCGTCCTTCCGGGAAGGTCGAGGGGGTCGTTGCGCGAGCGAGAATATTGAGTCCGAGAAGGACGCCATGGATCCGTTTCAGGTTTTCGTCGTGATCGCGGCATTTAACGAATCCAGTACGATTAGGGCTGTGGTCGAAAAGATCCTGTCCTGGTATCCTCACGTCGTCGTCGTCGACGATGGCTCGACGGACGGCACACACCTGTGCGTGACTGATCTCCGCGTCCACTTACTTCGACATATTATCAACCGTGGACAGGGAGCAAGTCTTCAGACCGGTATCCGCTTTGCATTGGATCAAGGCGCAGACGTTATCGTGACGTTCGATGCGGACGGCCAGCACGACGTCGAGGACATCCCATCGATGGTGCGGCCGGTGCTGTGTGGCGAGTGCGATGTGTGCCTTGGTTCTCGTTTCATGGGGACGGCGCACAACATACCGCTCACCCGCAAGCTCGTGCTGATGGGCGGCGTCCTATTCACTCGCTTGGTCTCCGGAGTCAGAGTTACGGATATTCACAACGGATTGCGTGCTTTTTCTCGACAAGCCGCTCGTTCCATCAACATCACGATGGACAGAATGGCCCATGCGTCCGAGATCCTCGAAGAGATACAGAGGAAAAGACTTCGCTTCCGTGAGGTGCCGGTGACGATTCACTATTCGACGCACAGCCTTCACAAAGGCCAGAGCTCCTGGAACGCACTGAGGATAGCGGCTCAGGTGCTCTTGAAGAAGCTGGAGAAATGAATCTCTTCCAATGGGTAGCAATACCTGTCGCAGCGCATCTGTTCCTTCGATCTTGTCGAAACGTACTTCGCGGCAGGCATTCGCGCGTGTCTTTGTCCGCTGCCCTCATCTGGCTTCTGAGCGGCATCGCGGTGTGGAAGCCGGAGATTACGATGAAGGTGGCACGTCTGCTCGGCATAGGCCGAGGCGCGGACCTCGTGCTGTATGTGTTCGTCATATTCTTCATCGCCGCTTTCTTCTATTTTCAGGGCCAATTTCAACGCCTGGAATCGCACCTCACGACTATCGTCCGTCATCTCGCGCTGTCTGATCCTACAAACGTGAGGAGTCGGGGAGAGGCAAGGCGACGAGCAGCTGGACCTGAAGATTCTGGATCCCACGAGTGAGCCACCCGAATAAGCGCGCTCTCTGTCTCCTGATGCTGGCGGTGCTGCTGGGTCTGTCCGCCCGAGTTCCTGGAGTGTTTTGGGGGTGGAACTTCCCGTTTGGGTGGTACGGTCACCACGTCGACGAGTATACGCACCTCGTGAATGCCGAGACGATGATCAATCCCACTTTGCCTCCTCGCTGGCAGCCCCATCCGTATCCAAAGGGTCTCGCTGCCCACGTCGCCGTGCCGATGGTGGCGACGCGTATTCTCACCGGAGCAGCGTACGATCCACTTCCATCACCGAAGGCGATTATGGTCTGGGGACGAGTGGTGAGCGTGGCGTATGGCGCCGCTACCATCGCCGTCTTGTTATTCATTGCGAGACTCCTATTTCGCGATCCACGCATCCCGGTGGTATCTGCTTTCATCCTCGCCCTTGGCGGATTGCACGTAACCCAAGGCCACTTTTTCGTTTCAGACGTGCCGAGCATGTTCTGGTTCATGCTCGGGCAGTATCTCCTCTTCCTTGAATTAAAGACGAACGTTGACCGCAGTTCATTGTTCTTGACGCTGGCTTCGCTGTGCTTCGGCATTTCATTCGGTCTAAAGCTGGCCGTCTTCGCGTTGCCATCACTTGCGATCGTCTGCCTGGTGCGCCCACCGCGCCCGTTCCGCGTTATGCAGACGTCGGTGTTCTTCCTGTTCGGCATCGTTGCCGTCAATTTCAGTTTTTTCACGCCATTCGATTTGTTCAAGACTGTTGCGCGGGGAGTGGGCGATCCCTACCAATTCAGCTGGCTTGCCAGCTCGCTGCTGTATGCGATCGAGCTGCCGAGCATCGTGAGCTTCCCGGTCCTCATCTTGAGTTCCATGGGAACCGTGTTCTTGTCGAAGAGATATCTTGCCGCCCAACCGACGGAACGGTTCGTCGCGATCTCGCTGGTTGTCACAGCGCCGCTTCTGATCAACGTGCTGTTCATTCTCTTCAAGCTCGACCATTTCCCCCGCCATCTCGTACCACTTATCCCTTGGATGTCCATCGCAGCGGCGTGGAGCCTAGTGCGGATCGGTGATGTGGTTCATCGAAGGGGGTTCCAGCCGGCGATCCTGGTGTACGCGCCGTTTTTCCTGTATCTGGCGGCGTTCGTGTACGACGGCGAACGGGTGTTCATTCAGGAACCGCGAAACGAGGCGGCTCGGTGGATCTCGAGGAATGTCCCACGGAATGAAGAGCTTTGGTGGCAGGGACACGAATGGATCGAAGGGTACAACCACGTAGGCTTCCCCGAGATGGGCCGACCGTCAGTCGTGGTGATCGAAATGCATCACGCCAATCACTACTTGAGCGGAATGTGGTTCAAGAACGACTTCCCGCGGGACTATCGGCGAATTTTTGATAGCTCCTCCCAAGAGCGGGTGGATGCCCTTCAATCGCTCTTTATGGGAACGTCGGATTACGAGGAAAAAGCCCGCTTCGGAGAAGCCTACGTCATGCCCGATTACTTGTTCTCGGACTCCCTCATCGGCAACCGTTCGAGGAACTACGTAGCCGAAATCGTGATCTTCAGAAAGAAGGGTGGATAGTTCTGACGCGACCGATCGCACCGGCGTCATTGCATGGAGCCTGCCTGGTCCGCACTCTTCCGCTTGAAGAGCATGAAATGCTGGTGGGGTCCAGAGTCGGCAATTTGAATCGACAGGAATTCATAAGAAGCGTGGAACTCCTCCGATTGCCAGATCTCATTTTCCGAGACAAAAGGAAGAAGGCTTTCCCCGACTTCTTCCTTGGTCATCGCCTCGGGTTCCACGGCGACATTTCCGAGAAGGATGTACTCGGGCCGCCTCGACAACACGTACTCACCGTCACCTTTTTCGTGTCCTTGCCATCCGATACCGGGCCCCTCCACCTGAAGATGGCCGATGTGCAAGTCATTCAATCCGAGCATGTCGATGACCGGACGCTTGCTGTAGTAGGCGGTGGCTCCTGCTGGCGTCATCGCGATCAGCGCGTCTTTTTCGGTATTCGACTCCAGCCATCGACCGGCCGCTTCGCATTTCGCGACGAAATGGATGTAAGGTTTCAGGTGCCGATTCTCGTTTCGAAAGCCCCTGAACGTCTCTCTCGCCAAGAAGACCGAGAGCATCGCCACCGCTACGAAACTCCAGCCTTTCGCGAGCCGCGGGTCGAGAGGCGGCTCGACGGCTCTCGACCACTGAAGCAACTCCAGGATTCCTTCCTGCGCCAGAAGGAAGATGACTGGTGCGATGAACACCACGAACCTAAAGAACGGCATCACATCTCCACCGACGCTGACGACGTAGACGAGCCAGCCGTAGGCAACCCACATAGAAGCGAGAAGGACCGGCGTTGCCCGACGTTTCACCAGGGGCAATAGCATCAAGGCGAAGACCAAAGGTCCCCACTCATAGAAGGCCTGCGCCAGATATTCGAGCCCGCGAACGTAGTCCTGAAGTCCGAACGACACCTTTGCGTAGTACGTATTCGGCAGAGGGTAGCCATAGTAGGACAGACGAAAGGCCAGGTACGGGAAGAAGATCACTGCAAAGGGTACGATCCAAAGAACGTTTTCACGGCGAAGCCATTTGACGTCTCGCCGCAGGGGCGTTTGGAGTCTCGCTCCAGTGAGGAGGAAGAAGATGATGAATCCGTCGGCTCGAACGAGGCTGGGAAGTGTCGCGGCCAGCCCGGCGATCAACGTCGTCCTTCGTGTCTCAGCATCGGACGAGAATGCAAACAAGGCAATTGCGATTGTGAGTGCGAAGAACGTTGCCTCGAGTCCCGCGACGGACCAGATGGCAAAGGAGTTGCTACATGCCAGTAAGAGCGCCGCAATCGTGTTTCCGAGAACGAGCCTAGGATGAAGGCGAGACGATATTGCAGTGAGAAGAAGAATCGTCGCTGCGCTCGAGACGATACCCAGTATTCTGGCGGCGCTGAAGGCGTCCACGTCCGGGAAAGCGGAGATCACCGCGCTGATCAGGATCACCCAGAGAAAGTTGGAGTACCCCTCGACACGCTCGCCAGGGTTGTAGACGAGCCCGTGCCCGTTCGCGAAGTTCTCGGCGTACCGGAGAGAGATGAACGTATCGTCGACGACGAAGTCCAAAGCGGAAGCAATCGCCGAGTAGAAGGCGACGATACCTATCGCTACCACACAGAGCCGGCTTCGAGTCGACATCGCTTCGGTTAGGGTGGGGGTTAAGCGGAAGGATACACCGGCTCGCCGTGATGTGCGAGCACTTTCTGCGGTGTCGAGGGCCTCCCGCGAGCGACGTGGTCGAGCGCTATTCGATAGTGCCGGGCCCGTTGCCCGAAGCCGGTCACGCCGATAGGCGGACCTAGTGACGCCAGATCATCCAAATGACGAGTCCGGCCGCCAGCAAGATCGGAAGCGCTAGGTTGTCGTTGCTGACGTAGCCAGGGACGGAGCCCATCTGCTCGAGGGTCGTCAGCCAAGGAAGCCGAACCCCCTCGCGGCTGATGGTGAGGAATGCGTTGAGCACGCCCCATTTGCCGATCTCCACGTCGCGATACATCGAAAGACACCACGACCAGTACGCTGTCGCCGCTCCAATCACGGTCGCGACGAACCTGGGCAACCGCACCAGGACCCCCGCCACGATGAGAAAGAGAAATGGAACGACGGGGACCATATAGCGAACACCGCTATTGAATTGCATGCGACCATATTGGTTAGCACCGCAGAAGAGCCAGAAGAGAATGAAGAAGAAGAAAACGAGCCAGCTCTCACGACGTTCCAACAGGCGCGTCGGTCTTCGCCACGCCCACGGAAGGAGTGCGAGCACCAGGAGCGGGGAGGAAACAAACAGCCCGAAGCGCGCTCCGAAGGCAGTATCTAGAAGCAGGTCCGGCTGCGGCCAATCGAACCCGCGATACCCCCGGTTGGTGAAATTGGCTGCCGGCATGTAATGTTGTGCCGGGTAGAGAGGGTGACCGAAGCTCGACCACTGGTACCCGGCGAGGAGGAGTTCGCCGAGCGCTCCACCCAGTGCGAAAAGCGCTAGGTCGCTATACCGCCGCTTGTCTTCCGGCAGCGAGCACCACCTCGAGAACGCGTAACCGCTCAACGCGACCACCGCGACCACGGCGCTGTAGTCGCAAACGACTGCCCAACCCGACAGGAGTCCTGCTGAAAGGTAGCCCAGTCGGGTCGGTCCGCTGGCCGCACTCCATGGACGCCAGAGCAGGACGAAGGCGAGAAAGACGGCGTGGGCCACGAGGAGGTTCTGATTCAGCTGTGCGGTTCGGAAAAATACGGGGGTGGCGAAGGCAAAGAGCAGCGCGAGCCACAAGCTCGTCCGTCGAGACGCGAGGAGCGGGTTCAGAACACGAAACATGACCACCACGACCAGAGCGGACAACACCGCCATTCCCAAAGCCTGCATGACTCCTGCCGCGAGGCCGAGCTTGATGTCGAGCCCGCGGACATAGACGGCCGCATAAAACTCGCGAGCCATAGGCCAGGGAGACTCGTAATCTGGAGGGGATGAGTTTCCCGAGGCGCTTCTGCGGTCTCGCACCGACTCCACCACGGGGTCGATCCAAACGCGGTTCAAGGCGTAGGGGACGGCGCCGAACATCGATGCACCCGGGTTGTTGTTAATGAACGCACCCCGGCCAGGAATCTCGAAGATATCGGGATGAAGTCCCACGTAGTCGGAGACATCGAAGCTCAACCCGTCGCCGAGTGTCACTGCCGGGTAGATTTCGCGAACGATGTTGGTCGCAAAGTGGAGGGCGTAGATGATCCAGCAGGTGAGGAACAGCCTGATGGCGGTACTACGGTCGCTGCCTCTCGCCACCACAACCGACTCGCTGTTCATGTTCGGGCCGCATCGGCTCTGCCAACGATTTTCTCGGACCGTTCTCGTTCCGTGCTTCGCTTACGTGGTGAGCACGACCTCGAATCCGCCGAGCGTCTGGTCAACCGTCCAGTTCCTTACCGGATCCGAAACCTGTTCGGTAGGAACGAGCACATCATGCAATTCGAGAGGCTGCACCCCAGCGACGGCGTTTGGACTGAGACGACCGAGTCTACTGGCCAGAGCGTCTCCCAGCATGCCGATGAGCAAGACCATGAGGGCGCTCACGAAGCCAAATATTGCCGAGACAGAGATATTTGGGTCGCGGGTTATCAACAGATCGACTAGCATCTTTAATTACGCCATAACCGAAGAACGCGATCGTCGCCGGCAGAAAGACGCGGAGAGGCCGGAACAACATCGCCGTCCTCAATATCAACACGGCGAAAGCGCCCGCGTCCCACGGCACGATCTTCGACTTGCCGGTTCACTCTCGATAGTCGATGGGAAGGTACGTGACTGCGTACTTGTCGCAGTGCATGGCGATCGTGACCGTGGAGGTCCAGCTGAAGGAGTCGGGCAAGATCGGGAAGTATTGGGTCACGACCTCCACGCCGATCGGCACGTAACCCACTGTTGAGGTCGGGGATGCGTGCACCGGATACGTAGTTGGCCATGATGTTCAGGAGCCACTTGGCAGGACGCCGAACGAGAGGGATCTGGACATTGGCCCCGTTCCGCGCCCCACCACCATATCCGCCGTTCGAGAGCCCCCAGCAATTGAGGCACGTATTGGCTCGGATAGGTCCCGTCCGCATCGGTAATGACGATGATTTCTTGACGCGCGACGAAGATGCCGTCTTGAGGGCCGCTCCATATCCTCGATTGCTCCTGTGTCGAGCGACGCGCGCATTGGCCTCGAGGGCGAGCTCGGCGGTCCGATCCGTCGAGCCGTCGTCGACCACGACGACTTCCACCCGGACCCCATGGCTCTCGGACGCGTCACGGATTTCGCGGATCACGGGGCCGATGGCGCCCTCCTCGTATGACAGAAGCCTTTACGAGTCCTCTGTGTTGGTGCCGTGCATGGTTCCCTGATTTGGCAGCAACGCAAACGCGTGTCTCGAGCTCGTGACGACGGTTGGGGGAGATGAGACAAAGGGTAGGTTTGAGTCAACCCTTGAGCTCCTTCACTGAATCTGAAAACTGGTCGGTTGGAACGAGCACATCATGCAAATCAACAGGTTGCACTCCAGCGACTGCGTTAGGACTGAGGCGACCGAGCCTAGTGGCGAGCGCATCTCCAAGCATCCCGATGAGCAGTACGATGAGGGCGCTCATGAAGCCGAGGAGCGCCGAGGCAGAGATATTCGGGTCGCCGGTTATCAGCAGGTCGATGAGCATCTTCACCAAGCCATAGCCAAAGAACACGACCGTCGCCGGCAGAAAGATACGAAGAGGCCGGAACAACATCGCGGTCCGCAATATCAACGCGGCGAAAGCGCTCGCGTCCCACGGTACGATCTTGGATTTGCCGGTTCGCTGTCGATAGTCGATTGGAACGTAAGTAACTGCATATTTGTCGCAGTGCATGGCGATGGTGATCGTGGAGGTCCAGCTGAAAGCGTCGGGCAGGATCGCAAAGTACTGGGTCACGACCTCCCGCCGAAAGACCCGCAGTCCGCTGTTGAGGTCGGGGATCCGTGCACCGGACACGTAGTTGGCCATGAGATTCAGGAGCCACTTGGCAGGCCTGCGGAGGATAGGGATATGGACATTGGCTCCGGTCCGCGACCCCACGACCATATCCGCCCGTTCGAGAGCCTCCAGCAATTGAGGGAGGTAGTGGCTCGGATAGGTGCCGTCGGCATCGGTAATGGCGATGACGTCGTGACGCGCGACGAGGATACCGGTCTTTAGGGCGGCTCCGTATCCGCGATTGCTCCTGTGCCGGGCGACGCGGGCGCCGGCCTCGAGAGCGAATTCTGCGGTCCGATCCGCCGAGCCGTCGTCGACCACGACGACTTCCACATGGAATCCGTGGCTCCCGCACGCGTCGCGGATCTCATCGATCACTTCACCGATGGCCGCCTCTTCGTTGAAAGCTGGAATGACAACGGAAACCTGTCGATCCATATGCTGACTCTTCCACCTCACTACGCATCTTCAGGGATCGTCCAGAGACATGCAAGCTCGCTGGATCCCGAGGCTGGCCGGTCAATCCGGAGAAGTCCCTACAGAACGCTCCGCGAGCGCCTTAAGGTAGAAAACGAGCGCCTTGAGATCCAACGAGTAGTTTCCCGCCGGTCGTCCCCAGTGCGGGTACAAGGTTTCACGTGGAATGTAGTAGAGACTGCTTCTGAAGTCGACGCGGAGCTCCCGGTATCGGTCTCGTCGCCAGGTGTCCTCGTCCCTCACATAGAGAGCTGCTTGTTCGTCGCTCGCGATTTGCAGGAAGCTCGGAGGCGGAACGTCACTGAGCGGCTGCATTACGTAGTCGATCCTCACGTCCGAAGGCTTGGGACGTGTGGCGTAGTAGATGATCGTGTTCGGAGAGCTCACGAGTTCCACGCCCGGGTCCTTTGCGTCCCAGTCCCACGGGATGAGCTTCGAAAGGAGCTCGGCGTGCCGAACGACCTCGTCATAGTCCGACTCGTAGTTTCCTACAAGATACGCCGTCCGGTAACCAATCGGCCGTACGTTCCGGTTGATCTCGAAGTGTGTCGGAAGGCTGAGCCAGAACGAAACTGCTCCGGCGGCGAAGACCACCGGAAGCGTCCAGCTCCCCAAGAGTCCACCCCGCTGAAGGTGGTTCCGCCAGAAGATCGCCAGCGAGAGGATCATCATCGGAACGAAATGGTGGAGCGCGATGAAGGCCTGAAAGTAGAAGAACGCAAAGTAAGCGAGCGCGACGATCGTCAAGACACGCGCGAACGGGTCCTGTCGCTTCCAGGCAAACAGCGAGAAGAACGGTAAGAGCCCGCAAGGAAACGCCGCGAAGGCCAGTCGCCGGAAATCGAAGAACTGAATGAAGCGCATGCGGCCGAAAACGCTGGACGAGGCGTAGCCGACGGTTGCATCACCAAGGACCCAGGGTACGTAGAGCGCTTCGTGGGCCACGGCTAGACCGAGGCAGATGACTATCGCGACACCGATTCGAGGTAGCCATCGACGCGCTTCGCCTGGAGCCGCCAGAAGGCAACCGACCGCATAGAGGCCGAGAACCAATAATCCGGTGGGACGGCAGAGAAAGCCCAAGATGGCGTACCAGAGAAACCACCCGTCGCGGCCGGCACGCAGCGCCTCGAACGCGGCGAGCATGCAAAGGACCGTGAGTACCTCGAACGCAGCGGGGGCGGCAACGTCGGCAAAATAGGGGTCATAACTTGCGTTGAACGCCATGGTCACCGTGAACGTGGCAAAAGCGACAAACAGCGCAGCTTCCTCGGAAAAACGCATCCGACGAGGTGAACCCTGTTCCGCAGTCTGGACCACCAGCCAGAACAGGGCTGGAAGGTAGAGGAGCAGCGGCAGTCTTGCCGAAGCCTCTAAGGGACCGAAGAGCAGCACGAACCATTGGACCGGGTACGCCATCCCGATCAATCCGACGCCGAGTCCAAGCACGCGGGGCTCGAACGGCCACCGGGGTAGATAAAACCGCGAAAGAGAACGCCCAATCTCCAGGGCTTCGAACCCGTCGTCATTCATATCCTGCCAGAACATGACGGGAATGAGAGACAGGAGCGTCACGAGCACAATGGCGACCGTCCACAGGATCCGGCGTGTGTCGGCGGACGAGGTGAGGGGCCAGCGGACACCAGCACGCACGCGCCACAGGAGGGCAACCCAACACGTGGCGGCGACAATCGCCAGGCCCGTCCGAAAGTCTGCGCCGTCGATGGGCGTACCGAGGACGGGCTTGAGAATCGTCGTCAACGCGACGTTCAACAAATATGATGTCCCGAAACCAAGCACGGCCACGTCCGCCCAGCCCGAAGCCCTTCCCGTGGCCAGGACCAGACACACCCCGGGCAGTAGTAGGAGCGCGACGGCCGACAAGGCCACGGCGGGAAGACGGACATAAAGGAGCCAGCCATGCTGTGGAAGAAAATACGGGTGCGCCGGCGCGACCTCCGGGAAGAGCGACGTAACCTCGGCAACCACGGAGCCCGCCAATGTCACGATCGTCCACGAGCCCACGAGTAGAGCGCCAATCAATAGCACACTCCCTTTGAGCGGACGGCCCGCGCTGCCGTCTTCTTTTGCTCTCCGCTCGGCCGTCACCTCGGGATCCACTTTGGCAAGTCCATCGCTCTCGTGACTTCGTACAAGTGCATGTCGTTACCCATGTCAAGGATAGGCTCGTTCGGCACCCATCCGAAGGGTTCCCTAGCAGCCGGAGGCGCTCACGAAACCGGGACAGACTTTCGATCGCCCTGGGTCCTTTGGCTCGTCGTGAAGACCGACCACGAGGAACACGGGTGGAGACCCGGCTTCGGCCTGTCGCGACACCTGCTAATGAAACTCGGGCTCGGTAATAGGAACTGCCTCGAACCCTCGCGCCGGGAGATAGAAGCGACGGCGGGTTGGACTCGGACGACACCACCTTCGGGCAATCTGCTCGCCATCTGCGCAGCCGTGTCGCGAACGCTCAGGATCGCCATCAGGTTCTCGGCACTGGCCATTCCGTAGCGCCGTTCGCAAACGCGAGCAGTAACATAGAGCTCCTTATGGCGCCCGTGGCCAATCCCGAGGGGGCGATACTCTAAAGCAGAGTCAAGCTAACAGTCCACGCTGAACCACCCGCGCGTCGCTTGGATCGATTGAGCGGTTGACACGACAGTTGCCCCGGCTGTAATGTAACACTCCCCCCTGGTTCTGCCGCAGCAACCCCTTCCCTCGACCGGGGGTTGGTGAACACGCTTGCCACCTGAACTCTGGCGAGAATGGGGTTGGGGGTCGAATCCTGGCTCGGGGCGACGCTACGGCCAGGCAAGTCATGGAGCGTCCACCAGGGAGGGGGCGGGAGGCTCGGACATTGAACAACGATAATAGGTCTTCCATTCCGTCGGACGAGATCCTCGTCCAGGCTTTCGCCAAATTGGACAGGATTGCTCTCGGCGTCGCCGTCGGCACGGTTTGTGGGCTTGCCGTTTTCGTGGCGACGATTCTCTTGATCGTGAAAGGGGGGGACCCTATCGGTCCCAACCTCTCGCTACTCGGTCAGTTCTTCATCGGATACACCGTCACGATTCGCGGAGCCTTCATAGGATTGGTTTATGGCTTTCTCGTTGGTTTTGTCATTGGTTTCCTCATTGCCCTCGTTCGCAACGCGGCCATAGGGATCTACGCGTACACCGTAAAGGCGAAGCAAGAGTTCAGCACGCTGCACGACTTCATCGATCAATAGGCGAGCGGGATGTCGGAGCCGAGGCGAAAGGTCGTTATCATTGGCGGCGGTCCCGCCGGTCTGACGGCAGCCTACCGGCTCTCCGCGGCAGAGGTGCCATGCACCGTTCTTGAGAAGAGCTCGGTTGTCGGAGGGATATCGCGAACTGCGGAATACAAGGGGTTCCTGTTCGACATCGGAGGGCACCGCTTTTTCACGAAGGTTCGCGTCGTCGAGGATATGTGGCGTGAAGTACTGGGTGAGGACTTTCTTCGCCGTCGACGCATTTCGCGTATCTTCTACAACAGGAAATTCTTCTACTATCCCCTGCGCATCGGGAACGCCCTAGCAGGACTCGGACTCTGGAACAGCGTCCTTATCGCTTGCAGTTATGCAAAAGCCCAGATTTGGCGCCGAGGCCCGGCAGACACGTTCGAGCAGTGGGTCTCCAACCGTTTCGGTAATCGGCTATACGAGATCTTTTTCAAAACCTATACCGAGAAAGTTTGGGGGATTCCCTGCAGCGAGATCAGCGCCGACTGGGCGGCTCAACGAATCAAGGGGCTCTCCTTGTATTCCGCATTGAAGAATGCCCTCTTGAAGCAGAGCTCCGACGACAAGAGCAAGGTGATCAAAACCCTTATTGACGCTTTCGACTATCCCCGTCGCGGACCCGGCATGATGTGGACTCGGGTCGCCGAGATCGTCGAGCGTCGCGGGAGCGAGCTACGCCTGAATTCCGATGTCACGCGATTGAACTGGCGGGGAAACAAAGTGGAGTCCGTCGAAACGGGAACAGACGGGGAATCGCGATTGATCCCCGGTACTCATTTCATCAGCAGTATGCCCATCCGAGAGCTGGTACAGAAGCTTGACCCCGCGCCGCCCGAGAAAGTTCTGGATGCAGCAAACTCGCTCAATTACAGGGACTTTCTCACGGTGGCGCTCATCATCAACAGGGACGAGCTATTCGAGGACAATTGGATTTACATCCACGATCCGGACGTCAAGGTGGGGCGGATTCAGAACTTCAAGAACTGGAGTCCTGAAATGGTCCCGCAGCCCGGCAAGACGTGCTTGGGCCTGGAGTATTTCTGCTTCGAGGGCGACGGTCTCTGGACCATGTCCGATTCCGATCTGGTCGAGCTCGGAACTAAAGAGATCGATCGATTGGGGCTCGCCGCCGCGTCGGACGTCGAGGACGGGGCAGTGGTGAGGATGCCCAAGGCTTACCCCGTTTACGACTCCGACTACCAGCAATCCCTCCAGACGGTTCGCGAATTCCTGGACGGACTCGATAACTTGCAGCTCGTCGGTCGCAACGGGATGCACAAGTATAACAACCAGGATCATGCGATGTTGACAGCGATGTTGGCGGTCGAGAACATCCTGGGGAGCAATCATGACCTCTGGCAGGTGAACGCGGATCAGGATTATCATGAGCAAATCACGGATGAAGAGCGATCTCGGCTTGCGGATTTTCAACGCCTGGCCTCGACACAGCCCCGTGTGCCAGATCGGATTCAAAGGAGTGGACCCCAATAGGCGAGCGCTAGAAATCGTCCCCGAACATCGCGCGTTACTGGCCGAGCCCGAGTCTCGGTCACTGATATGGACGCCGAGCGCGTTTCACGACAATTCGCCTCCTCGAAGTGTTGACCTTACTGGAGCTCCCGTTGACGAGTAATGACGCAAGCATCGATGAACGTTTGGCCGCGGCGGTGCTCCGCCTGAACGGCACAATACTGGGCCTGGTCTTGGGGATGGTTAGTGGGGGGATCGTTTTCGTCGCCACGAACTGGCTGGTTATCAAGGGAGGAGACGTGGTGGGACCCCATCTCGGGCTTCTGGCTCAGTTTTTTTGGGGGTACTCGGTAACCTTCTTGGGGAGCTTCGTCGGCATGTTCTATGGCTTCATCGTGGGCTTTATCGCTGGATGGCTTGCCGCCTGGGTTTATAACTGGATCGTCCTGTTCAGGCAGAAAATCGTTCACTAGGACACACCTGGCTGATCACGTAGCCTACTCGCCAAGACACCAGGAAAGCGTTGCGACAACGCCCTGACGGACGGGAGGTGGGAGCCGGCCAATCTGCACGTCGATGGCGGTTCTCGGAGTTTGGACTCGCGCCACAATGCGTATCGGAATCGACACCACGAGTTGGACCAATCGGAGAGGGTTCGGCCGCTTTGTACGGGAGCTCGTCGGCGCGCTCGCTTCTCTGGGGAACGATGACGAGTACGTGCTCCTGGCGGACCGTCAGACGGCCGAGCGAGTCAATTTCCCGGACAATTGTCGCGTCTTGATCGGGGACACCTCGGTCGCGGCCGCTGAGGCAGCAGCCGCGAATGGGCGGCGGTCGTTGGCCGACATGCTGACCATGCGCCAACTTGCCAAGAGAGTGCCTTTGGATCTGGTGTTCTTCCCCGCGGTCTATTCGTACTTCCCCGTGGGCGGCAACGTTCCGTGCATCGTGACGTTCCACGACGTTATTGCAGAGACGCTCCCACATTTGATTTTCGAGTCAGCGCGCAGCCGTATCTTCTGGAGGCTGAAGTGCCGGCTCGCGCTCCACCGCTCGTCGTGCGCTATCACCGTCTCCCAAGCGTCCAAACAAGGGTTGATGAACGTCTTCGGTCTGAACAGTAGTCGAGTTCACGTCGTCTCTGAGGCTCCCTCCGAGGTCTTCCGCCCCGTGGATTCGGCGACGGATGCTCACCGCAGAGTCCTCGAGCGCTACGGAATTCGGCCCGACGACCGATTCTTTCTCTATGTGGGTGGTATCAGTCCCCACAAGAACATCCAAACGTTGATTCGAGCCTTCGCGCAATTGAAGGCCGAGCCAGGGCCGAGCACTCGACTGGTGATCGTTGGGGATTATGCAGGCGACGTCTTCCGCACCTGCTACACATCTCTTGTCGAGGAGGCACGGACGCTGGGCGCCTCCGACGACCTCCTTTTTACCGGTTTCGTGCCGGACGAAGAGCTCGTTCACCTCTATGCTTCCACCGAAGCGTTCGTGTTTCCTTCCTACCTGGAGGGCTTCGGCCTGCCCGTCGTGGAGGCGATGGCCTGCGGCGCGCCGGTGATTGCAAGCGATCGCGGTTCCCTTCCCGAGGTGCTCGATGGGGCAGGGCATCTGTTCGATCCTCACGATGTGGAGCCCCTGGCCGCCGCCATGTCACAGGTCATCAACGATCGGGCTTATCGTCAGCAACTGGTGTCTCGAAGCCTCGCAAGAGCTAAAGACTTCTCGTGGGAAAAGTCGGCGCGTCAAGCGGTCGAGATCTTCCACCGATTCCGGCCATGACGAGCGCTCAGCATCTGCATTTCTGTATCGTCAGCACCTTCTATCCCCCGTACAACTTTGGCGGAGACGGGATCTACGCGTACCGACTCGCCAATAGCCTGGCGCGAAGGGGGCACCGAGTCACGGTGCTACACAGCCCGACTGCTTACGAGTTTCTGGCGGGTAAGGCGCCAGAGAAACGCTACGACGATCACCCCAACGTTCGAGTCGTCGGAGTCGAAACGCCGTTTGGGAGACTCGGCCTCCTCGCCGTTCAGCAAACAGGACGACCCTGTTTTCAACGTCCCGCCCTCGAGCGCCTCCTCAATCAGGAGTCGTACGACGTGATTCACTACAACAACGTTTCACTTCTCGGAGGGCCACAGGTGTTTCTTTACGGCTCGGGGCTGAAACTTTGCACGCTCATCGAACACTGGCTCGTGTGTCCGATGCACGTCCTCTGGAAGTTCGACCGCGAGGTCTGCACGAAACCAACCTGCTTTCGGTGCACGCTGCACGGTAAGCGTCCACCGCAATTGTGGCGATATGGAAGTTTGATGGCGCGTGCTACGCGCGCCATCGACGCCTTCATCGGCCCCAGCCTTTTTACCATGCGGATGCACCGGGAACGTGGTCTCCAGGGGACCATGGTACAGCTTCCGCTATTTCACCCCGAACCGGAGGCGAGCCCCGGCGCGGAGGGCGATGTTCACGAACGACCCTATTTTCTCTTCGTGGGTCGGCTCGAGAAGATCAAAGGCGTGCAAGCTATCATTCCCGTCTTTCGCGAGCTCACCGACGTCGATCTCCTGATCGCCGGCGAAGGAAACTACAGGAGTGAGCTCGAGCGCCTGGCTGGGGGAGCCACGAACATCAAATTTGTCGGTAGGGTCCATCACGCAGCGCTTCAGAAGCTCTACCGCGGCGCGATCGCGACCGTGATTCCGTCTCTCTGCTATGAGACGTTCGGTATCGTCGCGGTGGAATCTTTCTCCGCGTCGACGCCGGTAGTCGCCTATGCTCAGAGCTCTCTCGAGGAGATCGTCCGGACCCACGGTGGTGGCTTGTTGTATCGCGCCGCGGACGAGCTGAAAGGTCATATCCGACGGCTGCAGACAGACAAGGCGCTCCGCGTCCGCCTCGCGAAGGAGGGTCGGCGCGCGTACGAAACGGAATTCGCGGAGGAGCCCTTCGTGCTAAACTATCTTGCGGTCGTGCGAGAGTTGCTCGAGCAGCGACACTCTAAAGACCCAACCCACCGTGCCACGGACGTCGAGAAATTCCTGGCGGGTCGTCCCGTCTTCTATTGAGGGTCGATGGAGCCCGGTGTCTCGGCGGTGCCCGGAGAGAATGGGACGATGTCACCAACGGAACCATCGAAGCCACTCCTCTCCGTCATCGTTCCGGTATACAACTCGAGCCGCGAGTTGGAGCGCTGCCTCGCCGCGCTGAAAGCCTCGCAGTTCGACGATATCCATGTTCTCGTCGTCGATGATGGCTCAACCGAGCCCATCGAAGGCACTGTAACGAGACACGGATTCGACTACTTGAGGATCGACGGGCCGCGAGGGCCGGCCCGCGCGCGCAACTGCGGCGCCCTGCAGTCGAACGGTAAGTACCTGGTGTTCATCGATGCCGACGTGCTGGTGCATCCTGACACTCTAATGCGGATCGCCGAGGCGTTCGCCGGCGATCCGGGCATTGATGGCGTTATCGGTTCTTACGACGATGATCCGGGCGATCCCGGCTTCCTTTCTCAGTACAAGAACATTTTTCATCACTACGTGCATCACCGCTCTCACGGCGATGTCCCCACGTTCTGGAGCGGGTGTGGAGCGATGCGTCGATCGGTGTTCCTCGAGTTCGGTGGATTCGACGAGGTTCGTTATGGACGACCGGCGATCGAGGACATCGAGCTCGGCACCTGGCTGACGTCCGCCGGACGTCGCATCATTCTCGACAATCGCGTTAAATGCCGACATTTGAAGCGCTGGACGTTTCTTGGGCTCTTGAAGGCGGATATCCTCGACCGCGGAATTCCCTGGGTTCGGCTCATGCTCCGGGCCGGCGAGGTGGTGAACACCTTGAACGTGACGTATTCGCAGCGACTGAGTGTGGTGTTGGTGCACCTGACGCCCGTTGCTCTTTTGGCCGCATTGTGGTCTCCATGGGCCTTGATCCTGGTCGCGGGACTCGTCTTGGCGGTGACCGCACTGAATTTGGATTTCTACAGATACTTCGCCGATCGACGAGGGCTTTGGTTTGCCGTCAGGGTGGTTCCACTCCATTGGCTCTATTTTGTGTATTGTGGTTTGTGCGTGGTCGCCGGAACCGTCCTCCACTACTTCTCGGGTGATGCGCCGGGGCACTTGCGGCGCCCTCTGTCCGACTGCACCGGCGGACAAAAGGGCTAGTCAGCTTCCACTCAGAGCGATGTTCGAGCGCCGGACCAACATCCAGAAGCCTGCAGGTTTTCCGATTCTCATGTACCACTCGCTCGACCCGAGTGGCTCAGTGGTTTCGGTACATCCAGAAACGTTCGAGGCTCAGATGAAGTGCCTGGAGGGAATGGGACGTCGTGGCGTGACTCTGAGAGAAGCGGTGCGCCATTACCGAAACCGCGGCCGATGGCCGGAGAGCGCCGTCGCGCTCACCTTCGACGACGGCTATGAGAACATTCACCGTTACGCGATGCCAGTCCTTGCCGAGCGAGGATTCTCGGCAACGGTCTTTCTCGTCACCGGCCACGTCGGGAGCCGAAACGATTGGGCGGAGCCACCGAGCGGACTTGGCATCCAACCGATGCTCACCTGGTCACAAGCGCGGGACTTGGCCGAATCGGGATGGGACATCGGCGCCCATACGCGGACTCACCCGGACCTGAGGACTTTACCAACGGACAGCGTGGAGCGAGAAATTGTGGAATCGCGAACCGACATCGAGGAGGCGTTGGGGCAGCGAGTCGAATCCTTCGCTTATCCTTTCGGACGTTCGACGGATGTGGCGGCCTCAATTGTGGCGCGGGAGTTTGGTGCCGCCTGTACGACGGAGCTGCGCTGTGCTTCGGCGGAGGATCTTCACCGGTTGCCAAGAATCGAGATGTTCTACATTCGCGATCTAGGCCGCCTGCGCCGCCTCGTTGCCGGAAAGCTCGACGGATACCTGACGCTTCGACGGTGGGGACGATTCCTGCGCGACGCGTTATTGACGTGAAATACTTACCTGGGTCACGGTGAGGCGAGAGATTCGGCCTCGATGTGGCGGTTTTTGCGCCACATGAGATCATACTGACCGAATTCTGCGATGGACTCAAATCGGCTGGCAATGTACTCGTTGAGCTTCGTAGACCCTCCATCTTCCACGGCGGCCCGGTTCGTGTCTCGGATCTTGTCCAGCACCTCGTCCGACCAGCCAAACTTCCAGATGATAACGGCGCGGACATCGTGCTTTTCGATATCTTCGATTATCTCCTCCTGCACCGAGGCGCGATCCGTCACTCCTGGATGAAGCTCGCTGTATCGACAGCAAGATCGTCTCCCTGCCACCGCGTACATAATGGGATTGTTAACCACAATAGACTCGTGGCGCAGAACCCCATGGTAAATTCGCTCATCGGACTGGGTCCGTTCTCGTATGAGTCTGCCAAGGGGCTCGTACACCTCGAATTCTCTCGGACGAAGATGGATACCTCGGACCCCCTCTAGATCGAGTGGACGACTCCCCCGCCACTCCCTGAGCAGCACAAAGAGCGAAATGGAGGGTTGAACCCACAAGGCCGCTGCATAGACAGACAGGACGGCAACGAGCGTCGCTCGGGCGGGGCTCAAGCGTCTGCCAAGGTGGCCCGCTCCTTGCCACGCCAAAGAACCCACCACGAAACTGAATATCGCCATCGAGTAAGGGTGTGTATTTCGCTGCACGTGCGCCGCTACCCAGAACCAGGGCATGCTGGCCAAACAGATTGTGACGATAGCCAACGTTCGTGCTTCCATTTGGCGCCGACGCCAGATCAACACCGCAAGCGTCGCCAAAAACAGATACTGGGGTACGTAACAAATAATCCACTGCGACAGCTCCTCGAATGCGCGGAACCCGGCGCCCAGACTGCTCCGGTCGTGCAGCCAGGCGAGCGCGGGCTGTAACGGCGGTAGAAATGGCGGGTAGGGCTCTCCTCGCACGTCCCGGAAGATGGTCGCCGGAAAGACGACCAAATCTTCCCATGCGTCCTTGCCCGCCAACCTGGCGATCCAAGCTCCCATCACCGCCACAACCGGGATCGTCACGCCGACGAGACGCGTTGCCGCCCGGGTCGCTGTCAACCATGCGGCCGGCCTGCGGGTCCCCGCGAGAATCCAAGAGAGGAATAGGCTCGCCGCTGCGCCTGCCGCTACATAGGCGGCTACATCGTGCTTGAAAAAGGCGGCGAGGCCCATCCAGAGGCCAGCCGCACCAAGTTGCCATCCCTCCCCGGTTCGGTAGTAAACGACCACTCTTTCGATCGCGATGAGCAGCAGCGGTAGCGCGAGGTCGTAGGACGAAAGCTCTGGCGCCGTAGTCCAGAACATACCGATGAAGACCCCGCAGAGGACAACCGTGACGGGACGGGACGCACCCACACGAACGAGCAGAACGCAGAACGCAGCCGTCGAGGCAGCTCGTACGACAACGGTCGCGAGCGCTTGGGCAAGCACCTCCTTCCCGAACAGCCAGAAGATACCGGCGATGGCATAGAAATGCCCGGGAGCATATATTGTCCAGAATTCACGGTAAGGAATCTCGCCGGCGAGGATCCTCGACGCCCCTTCGATGCTCTTACCCCACGGTAGTCCGAAAAAAGCTCCAGGAGTCCCCAGGACAAGAGCGCTCAGAAAAACGACTAATACGGCGCGGCGGTCCCAGGGCGAGAGTCGAAGTAATCTCACGGCCAACTGCGAATCTCCTAGACGCTTTGTTTCAGTTCCAGGCGCCTGCTAGCCTTCCGCCGCAACGTTCTGTCGCGCTAACTTCGTGTTTGAAAAGCGCCCGTCGTTTCTGCGGGCGGTCCGCGGGATGCTCCATTATGGGAGAATGGTCGAAATCTGAGCAAGCGGCCGTCTTCACGTCGATCAGGCTCTTCACGAGCCGGAGGACGTGCCCTACCGCAGCACACGATCACTCGTACTTGCGGGAATTGCGCCAATCCCGATATTGACGCCAGGAAGCTTGTTCTGGAGCAGATCGATTCGCATGGAGACCTTGCGAGGAAGAGCAGGGGCGAGTTGGCGGTAACCGATAGCTAGAACTCGTTCTCCGCTACCCGGACGGCATTGGCCATCAACGTGAAAGTCAGATTCTTGGCGGGAAGAAACGGAAACGTAGTGCCGTCCACAAAATACAGGTTGTCGAAATCGTTGCTCCTGCAGTTCACCGTCGCCGTTCGAGGAGCCTTGTCGGTGGTCATGGGAATCGTTCCCGCGTAATGAACGCTTGCCCCCATCGGCCGAACATGAAGCATGCCTGGAGGTACGACGGCGCCCAAGCTCCACAGAAGCTTCTTCACCGTTCGGATGGCGGAGTAGATTCTCACGTCTTCATCCGGGACGGGCGAGTAGTTGACGACGAGCTTCGAGTGCATCCCACGTTCAGCCGGCGTCAGTTTCAACGAATTGGAATTCCGCCGCCGATCGTGGAGATTGACGTTGACAACGCCCAGGGCCGCCCGCAAGTTTCTAAAGATGGAGATCCCGGCGCGTAGCCCAAAGGGGATTCCCTGGATGATCGGATGAACCAGCGCAGTCTTAAGCGTCGTGAGCTGCCCATGCACGTATTCCTCTGGTCGCTCCGACTCGATTCCAAGAGCTATCTGGTGGTACTGATAAGTGTCGCGGTCGTATCTCCGACCCATCCTGCGAAGCGATAGAAACGGGATCAATATCTGCCGATTGTCCATGAGCCCGGTGAGCTCGACCTGCTCTCCAGAGTTCCGCAGAAGGGAGTCCATGAAGATTTTGGAGGACGATAGCGTGCCCGCGGCGAGGACGAATCGGTCGGCCTGGAACTCGCGCTGGCTTCCGTTCGAGACCGACTCTCCGACCATGCTCGTCACACGCCCCGAATCGTAGCGAAAGTAGTTGGCATAGATGTTCGATTCGTAGTGGAAGTTTGAGTAGCGGCGACACGCCTCGAGCGTCAAGGAAGGCGTATAGAGGGCTCCGATCGGGCAGCCCCATAGACACCGACCTAGATATGCACAGGACTTGCGCTCTCGGTAATCCTCGGAAAGGGTCGCCACCCGAGACCGTCCCACGTAGCAACGGAGTTTGTTGTTGATATGTCCTTTCCGCTGCTCGTATCTCTTCAGGAGCTCTCTCGAGTGCTCATCCAGACGAAGAGGGTCCCGAATGTGCTGGTGCCACGGGTAGAATCGCGTTAGATCGTCCCTGGCACCCGAGATGCCGATCCTTCGGGCAACTTCCGTGTAGTAGGGCTCGACGTCGCGATAGTCGAAAGGAAACTCGTCGAGCTCGTAATCGTTGAGAGCATAAACGCCACCCGTCCAAGCTTCGGCGAGGCCCCCTCTGGAGAACGACACCAGGGGAGCAAACCCATGAGACTCCACTCGAAACGAGTCTGGCTTCGAGAAGATGAAACTCTTGTTGGGTGGGAAGCCGTAATACTCGTTTTTGGTGCCCGGGTGGATCACCGACTCGTAACGTCGGCCGAGGAAGTATTCGACGGGATCGTTCAACTTGCTCTTGAGCTCCACGAACCCATCCTCGGGATTCACCGACTCCGGCCCACGGAACCCCACGTCCAACATGGTCACCGCGTGGCCTTTCTTCAACACCGACAGTGCGAAGTGGACCCCGCTCGCGCCCGAGCCGACGATCAGGATACTCGGCAAACATTCCCCCGCACTAGGCGCTCGCCTTCTTTCCCAGCACCAATGAAATCACGTGAATCGGCAGTATCAGCAACATCGACAAGAGGAGGGCGAGCACGAACAGAGCTGCCTTTCCAACGATGAGGCCCCACAAAGACGGTGTGTCCCGAACGTCGGGAACGTCGAACGACGCATCGGTCGGGGAACAACTTTCCAGAATGGCGATGAGGACAACCCACTTCTTCCGCACTTCGGCCTGACGAAAAAAGAGGGTCGTGTAGGCATCGACGACAGCCGCGAGGCTCGGATGATAGGCGGAGAAGGTGATCAGAAGACGATTCATCGCGTCGCTGCGAACCTCGAAAATCCCGCTCTTCTCATGAGCGTCGAGATACTTGCCGATGACGTACTCGGGCGGTTCCCGACCGATCAGATATCGAGTGAAACTCCTGCACTCCGCTTCGAGATCCGACGCTTTCCCTGGCTCGTTATCCATTTCCGAGGGCCAGCTCGATCATGGCCTGGACACCTTTCATGCTCGAAGCGTGCCGATCAAACACCTTGTTGCTCTCGATCGTTCCATCGTTCCCGAACAAGGAAAGTTGACCCGAAGTCACGGGAAGCCGGGAAAGGAAAACTCTCTCCAGAACTTGCAGCACGGCGCGAATCGGTCGAAGAGGAAGGTGGACCACGAACGGATCGTGACCACGGTGCAACCGGTGCAGCGTCGCGAGAAGCTTCTCGATGGTGACCGGCTCGGGTCCGCCCAGGTCGAATGCCTCGTTCGTGAACAGCTCCTTATCGAGAACAGTCACCAGACAATCGATGAGATCGTCGAGGTAAATCGGCTGCAGGCGGACACGTCCGTCGCCGGGGACGATAATCATCGGAGCCTTTCCGAGCTTCGACAAGCTGATCCAAACGGGAGAATCATTCGAGATCACGACCGTCGGGCGGACGATGGCGTAGCGCAATCCGCTCCGTTCGACGGCCGCCTCGGACGCCGCTTTCGAGTCCGCGTAAGGGTAGGCGGAGCGGTCCTTGTATCTGACGGCAATCGTGCTCACGTGGAGAAAGTTGGTCACCCCGGCACGCCTGCATTCCTCAAGCAGAAGCTCAGTTCCGTGTCGGTTCACCTCGTCGTACTCGCGGGGCGCTGCCTTCCCCGTAACGGCGGCCAGGTGGACGACCGTACGGAAGCCTGCCAGGTGGGTTGCGTAGGTCGTGGGATCGAGAAGCTCGCCCGATAACACCTCGCAGTTTTTCTTTTCCTCGAGGATCCGACGCATCCGCGTGGCATCTCGGCTGAGACACAGGACCGTGGGAAATCTGGCAGGGTCGAGTTTCCTCAGGAGGTAACGTCCGATGAATCCGGTTCCGCCGGTGACGAAGAGTGCACTCATCGATGCTAATCTACAGGAAGGCAACGTGCCGGGCTACACCAGCAAGCGACTCCAGCGACTGCTTTCTTTCGACGGCCAGAATTGCCAAGCCCGCCCGGGGCCTAAGCCTGAATCCGGCGCTCCATGATCCACCTTGCTTCTAAGGACTTCCTCCCAATATCATTGACTTCGCGGGCTTCGCTTCTCCTGTAGGGTCCATTGGTTTTGGGTGTCGGGGCAGAGCAAAAGGAGGGGAAAGTGTAATCTTTCCCAGCGGAAGCCGTCTCGCACCGGCGAAACGTAGGGGAATTGAGAGTTGGCGTGTCGCCGCTTCCCCTGTTTTGTTTGACGGCAGCCATCCTCTACGGTTCATGGGTTTACGCTTCAGGTGGATAGGATGGAAGGGAGGCGTCTCAACATGAGTAAAGGCAATCTCCTCTCGATCGTAGCCCCGGTATTCAATGAGGCGGAGGTCGTAGCATCCTTTTACGCAAGAACGAAGAAAGTAGTCGACGCCCTCGAATCGATGTCGCACGAGTTCATTTTCGTCGACGATGGCAGCGACGACGGGACGTTTGACGAGCTGACAAGGATAGCAGCGACGGATCCGCACGTGAGGATCGTGAGATTCTCGCGAAACTTCGGCCACCAAGTGGCGATCACCGCCGGCTTGGACTATTCCGCCGGTGACGCCGTGGTTATCATCGACGCCGATCTGCAAGATCCTCCTGAAGTGATATCCGAGTTCCTCGAAAAGTGGCGAGAGGGCTATGACGTCGTTTACGGAGTTCGAGAGAAACGAAGCGGTGAAACACGACTCAAGCTCATGACCGCAAGCCTGTTTTACAGGCTCATGAGATCGCTCACGAAAATCGATATTCCCGTGGATGTGGGAGATTTTCGTTTGCTGAGTCGGCGTGTCGTCGAAAAGCTGAGGTTGCTCCCTGAAAGGGATCGTTTCGTAAGGGGGTTGGTGAGCTGGGTTGGCTTCAACCAGGTCGGGTTCCTCTATCGACGAGACCCGAGGTTCGCTGGAGAGACGAAATATCCCTACCGAAGAATGATCAAATTCGCGCTCGATGGAGTCACGGCCTTTTCCTCCGTTCCCCTCCAGTTGGCAACATGGCTCGGGTACTTTTCATCGTTTTTGGCCTTCATCTATCTGTGTAGTGTTTTCGTTCAGAAACTCCTGGGCTACACCGTTCAGGGATGGGCCACCATCATGGTCGCACTGCTATTCCTGGGAGGAGTGCAGCTCATTTGTCTCGGGATCATGGGCGAGTACATTGGACGAATTTTTAACGAAACCAAGAAGCGGCCGCTCTATCTCGTCGATCAAGTGCACTCTGGAGGGATGACCGTCGAGTCCGGATTGGAGACGCCGGTCGAGGACAGGGCGGTGTCGCAAGCGGTGGGCCGCTAGCTCTGGAGCTAATCCTCCACCACATGCGAGGTGAATTTCTCACGGTAGCCCCGCCAAAGCTGGAGATCGAAAGCGCCGCTTGCGTCGAGGCAGTCCACTGCCGCGTAGGCCATGGCCAAAGCATGGTGTGTGTTGTCGTGAGCGAAGAGACCCTGGCGTCCGAACGTGAGCAATCGATCGAGACCGCTCACCCACTCGTCGATGCGACGAAAATTTTCCTCGTACTGCGTGCGGTAGATCGGGTACGCGTGGGACAACCGTTTGGTCGTCACACTTCGGACGACTCGCTCTGCAGGCAATTCACATCGAACGAGATCGCGGACGACCAACTGACCCAGGTCTTCTTCGTTGGCGGTCCAGATGTCGTCCCCCACCGAACAGGGGAGCTCCGCACAGAGTACGGTCCTGTTCGCGGGTAGATCACGAGCGCTGTAGTTCTTGGGTTCCGACAGCCGCGTTATTCGGATATCGCCTTCGGGAAAATAGTGGGCGTCGTACGATGTAAACTGCGACCGCTCCACGATCAGATAAACAAGGACCATGGCGCGGTATTCCATCTGGTTGGCAGCTTCCAAAACCTCCGTCGGCGCCGTGGGCTTAATCAAGCGGCAGAGCAGAGTGATTGGAAGAGTGGACCAAAGATGCTCGGCTTCGAACACCTCTCTGCGCCCGTCGCTCTCGACTTCGATTCGATGTGGAGCGCCCAGGACGATCCCCGAGACCCTCGCTCCGAGACGAACGGAAGCTCCGAGTTCCCTGGCCGCCGACGCCATCGCACGGCTGATCTGGCCGTAGCCACCTAGAGGATAGTAGAAGCGGCCCGCGCCCGGGGCCTTGAATCCGGGCACGACGCTGAGAGTCTTGCGCACTATCTTACCCAAGGAATTCGCGGAAACCCGTCTCTTTGCCTGCGTCGGCGATAGCCCGTCCGGGGGCACTCCCCAGATCTTGGCGGCGTAGGGGAAGTAAAAGTCTCGGCAGATCGTCTTCCCGAGTCCCGCTTCCAGGACCGACGCGAATGAATTCTCTTCTCGTTGGCCGTCACCCGATAACTTTGCGACTGCATCGACAGCGACGCCCAGGGCAAAGGAAGGCGGAAGGCGGACCATCATGTCGAAGGGCCTTAGTGGGAATCGAATCCACCGGCCTCGCAACCGAATGCGACCGTTTCTAGGACGGTCTAGAAGGTCTGGCCCCAGCAGCTTCTTGAGGTCCTCGAGTATTCGCGGCTCGCAGGCGGGGTGAAGGCGGTGACTACCATAATCAACAGGCATCCCCTCGATTTCGAAACTACCCGCATTGCCCCCCACGTCGTCACGCTGCTCGACGACCACGACGTTCGCCTTGTCTCGAACACGGAGCTGCCAGGCGGCGCCAACGCCGGCGGGGCCAGCGCCCAATATCGCTACGCGCGTCAAAGGCATTGGCGGTAATGATATTACGAGTTCAAGCTGGCCCCGGAGCCGAACTGGGACCGATACTGCAACCGAACGTCTGAGGGCGCTCCCCTAGTCCTTACCCGGGCTTTCGGTCCAGGTCGCAACGAATTCGCGAAACGTGCGCCGGACGCGAGTGTCGGTGAGGTACGCGGCGAAGGCGAGAGCCGCTACGGCGACACCGGCTTGCAGCAAGAGCGGGACCGAGCTCGGGACGAGCCACCAAAGCGCGGAGGCGAGCAGCCCGATGGTGACCCCTGGTAGGACGAGGTCAAGGAGATGACTACCCGAATCGAGATAACGCCGGCAAAACCACGCCGAACTAACCCAAACCGCGATTTCGCCAGCGACCAGTGCCATGGCAGCTCCAGGAAGGCCAGCGTGCTCATGGCCGATGGGAATTAGCGCGATGGCCACAGCTGCACCGATAGCGGAAGCGATCATCTCCTGCTGCTGGTGTTTCGCCGCGATGAGTGCGAATCGAAAATGTCCGTGGATAGCCGCCAGCACGCAGACTCCGCTGAGGTATTGGAGTACGGGCCCGGCTGGCACGAAGGCCTCACCGTAGGCCAAACGCACCACGGTCGGAGCCAGCAGCACCCACAACAATCCCCCGCCAAGACTCAGCCATCCCATGAGGTGGAACGAGCGCTCGAACAGCTTCTCGAAACGCCCGCCGCGTTCGTTCCATGCTCGGGACATGGACGGGAGCAGGTTGAAGAAGTAGAGCCACACAAATGCATGGAGTCCCACCAGGATGCGCATGGCGCCGCCGAAAAAGCCGACGTCTTCTTCGTTCGCTATGAAACCGACAGCGACCGTAGCACCGTACATTTTCATCGACCAGAAGATCTGGCTGAGACCAATGGTTGCGCCTTCCCGTACTAGCCGCATCGAGGGTTTCGCGGCGAGCGAGAGTCGACGGCCCCAATAGCGCTGATACATCCATACCGAGGCACTTGCGAGCGCGCCGGCTCCGGCTACCTCTGCCAGCGCCGCAGGCCAAAGTTCGAGCGCGTCGCGCACCATGATGACCACAACCGCGAAATAAACACCTTGGCGGAGGATTTGGAGCAGGCCGACTCTGTGCATTTGATCGTGCCCTTGGAAAACCCATTGCAACGACAAGGGCAAAAAGAGAACGCTCAAGCCATAGATCAGAATCAGCTGCTTCACCACGATCGGACGATCGACCACGTACGAGAGAACGGCGACAGCGCCATAGGCGAGAACCGCCAGAAGGAAACGGAGGCTTACGATCTCGCCCATTAAACGGGTCGTCGAACTGGGATCGCGCGCAATTTCGCGAGCCCCGTACAAACCAAACCCCTGGTCCACCAGGAGTCCTGCACACAGTGCGGCCGCCGCCGCGAACTCCAGGTATCCGAAACCGGTTGGTCCCACAACCCGAGCGAGGTGCACGAGTGCGGCCAGGGTAAACAACTTGCTGATGACCTCCGCCCCAGCAAGGGATAAGAAGTTGTTTACGAGCCGCAAGGTGTTGGGTTTCGACCGTGCATGAGGAAAGCCAATACGAGCGACGGACTACGCGGAGATCCGGCGCAGAGGGGTCTTCTCAAGCGATCGTTGCTCAGGCGTGCCGGGTAACGGAATCTCTCCAGCTGCTCTTCACCATTGTCGTTCGTGCTCCAGGGATTGCGCCCTTTCCCAGACGCGTGTTCTGACCATGGTTCGCGCCAATTTGACCGGCAGAAGAGCGATGCTTGACCACACGAAGATTTCGTGCTTGCAGTGCCACTCTTCACAGCTCCGGCTGCCTCGCGGCGACTTGCTATCGAGGCAACGAGCACACTACCAACACCTTGCCCCCCCGGATCTTATTTTCGACCCAAAGCACCTTCGCCTTGACGAGCCTGCCCTGCCGGGGCTTCAACTCTCGGGGGCAGCGATAGTGCCAGAATTTCCGGAATTCCAGCGCCATATTTTCCGGAACCACCACGAGCCCTACCTCCCGAAGGTTCGTCTTTTCAGAGCGACTCCCGTCCGAAGGGCGTCGGTGAGCCTGGCCCGAATTGGACGAAGTCGGTATCTCCACCAACCGAGGAAGCTGACATGAATCCCGTTGAACTCATGCTTGAATTTCCACACGGAGTAGTTCGGATGCGAGGGATCTGGGATCGGTCCAGGAGTGCCGCCAAAATCGTAGAAATCGCTTCCCCACTCTTTGGCACTGCACATCACTTGGTAATGAAGCGCTTGACCCGTCTGGGGGCACCCGGGCTCACGCGCCCAATCGGATAGAGCGCCCCAGAGGTAGATGGCGCGACCGACAGAGCTCACGAACGCGTAATTCCTTGGCTTGCCCTGGAATCGAGCTACAAAGAGTTTTCCTTGACCAGACTGGGCGAGTCGGAAAATGGTCGTTGACAGCAGCCCGGACGGTAGCCGTGTAAGCCCCTTCCGTCGACTCATCGCGTTATGTGCTGCCTCGAAATCGCGGAAGTCCTCGTGGGCAAGGCTGGCTTCAACGGTGAGCCCCTCGCGGAATCCTTTTCTGATGTGGCGCCTTGGATTCGTTCCAAATGCCTTCAGAAGCTCCTCGTCCGACCGCTCTCGCAAGGAAACGTAGTACGTGTCAAAAGCCTCCCGAAGGTGAAACCCCTTTTCGGAGAGCACCGATTTTAGCGCGTCAGCCTCTGGAGCCGCGGAGGCCCCGACGAGCTGAGGGACCCTCAAGAACACATCGACCGTCGATGCCTCATTTCGCCGACCGTAGTCCAGAATTAATTCCAGGAATCGTGCAAGGAGATTAGCATTCAAGGGGTCTCGGGAAGCCAACCCTCCGGACGTGTGAAGAACCGGGGCCAAACCGGGAAACGTATTGCGGATTCCGAGAAGGGCACCGCAGGTCAACTCCCCGCCGTCCTCGCAGATGAGGATTTCGCTTCCCTGGCCAAACAAAGCGAGAGCGTCGCGATACCCGGATGTTTGCCGCAGATTCGCCCCGTCGATGGTCTTGAGCCACTCATCCCATCTTTTGAAATCGTGGGCTTTTGCGATCGTCGCTTTCATACCTCGCAGCGCGTGGGCAGTCGAAATGCCATGGGCCTGGCTCGTTCGCAATTGTGCTACATGGAATGGCACAGATCCAATTGGAGTCTGTGACGGCGTGGGCTTTCGGTATTCGAGTGAGTCCACGTTCGCGTCGGCGTGCCTTCGTCAATGCGTCATTAAGAAGCCACCACCCTCACCTTGGCGTACAGCCCTCTGTCAAATCGCGCAACAGCGATGACGCCGAGGTCTGATCCCGCTCGCGCGAGCGGTCGCGAGTCAGTCGACGAAGTTCAGTTCGAGTGTCGATCGACGAGGAACAGAAGTACGCAGCTTGATATGACATGACGTAGAGCGCCCCAACAAATCCTCCCACTCTCCGTCAAGGGATGACTCTCAGGTTCCGAGGCGGCGCGATGCCGCTGGACCCCGTGTCAAACCTATAGAACCCCAACGACCACGGCCCCCATCCTCCGTTGCTCCCCTTACAGTCCGCCCCGTTCGCCCAGCGCGCATTCGTCTCGCCCACACGTACCTGCACGTAGTAGGACGTTCCCGAGGAGAGCCTGCCAGACGGAATGTCGTGAAACCGATTGCTCGAATTGGTCTCGTTCTCGTAGAAAGGGCCGAAGCCAGCTGCGACAGAGCCATTGCCGCTGCGGAAGCTATTGCTGGGATCAACGTGGACCTCGTACCAGTCCGGTGTAGAACACCGGGCGCTCGATTCCAGCACCCAGGGATCCCAGAGCGGAATCGTGACATCGCAATTCGATTGTCCAGACGCCCAGCAAATCCGGATCGTCTGTGTCGCCGGGTTCTTAGTGACGGTGGCGATGGTCTGGTACTCGTAAGGCCAAGAGCCGGCACCGAACTCGTGCGCGCCTGCATCAATCGTATTGCCCCCGCCTACTGGGACCGGAAAGTATGGCGTTCCCTCGAACGTATCGGGTCGGCCTGCGTCGATCAGTGCACTTCCAGCGTTAGGCACGTGGTTGGTCTCGTTCACGCTCGAGAGCGACTGGTCGTTTGGGCCTGTGGTGACTGTGCACCCTGATCCGCTGTACACAACCGGCGACGTCGTGTTTACGTAGACGTTGTAGTCCCAATCGACCATGTTGCAAACGGCGCCACCACCCGAGGGGCCGAATGCCGCGCTGATCGCTGTGGCGAAGGTATCCGTCACGGAGTTGTACATCTGGAAGCCGTTGATGGCGCAGCCGCCTGTTCCAAAATTGTCCAAGTGCACGATGCCGTACCGCTGATCTTTGGTCTGGTCCTCGCCGAATATGTTGGACATCAGGATCGAGTTCGGCCCCGTGCCGTTCGAGCAAGTCGTTCGCCGCAGGTTGAAGTGCCCGAACGTCGGCCTTGTCGCTGCGCTCGCGTGCTCCTTGAAATCGATATACCGGTAGACGTGAGCGGTAGAGTTGTAGCTGTCGATTACGGCGCCGTCATCGTCGCTCCACGGGTCGAAGTCCCAAAGCCGGATGAACTCGAACTTCAGGTTGAACGCGAAATGGGCCGGCATGACGTTGCACTTGAGGCAGTCCTGCATATCGATCATTCGCCAATGGCTGTCTTCGTTCACGCCTCCGTTACTAAAGACAAATTGGCGTCTGGTGCCGTTATCTCCATCGGCATTCACGGCGACGTTCTGGATGAAGACCCGGGCACCGTTCTGGAACCAGATGATCCCGCCGACCTCAGAGCTTCCGCGCGTATAACGGCTTTGGTCGTCCATCACTAGGTCATGGAAGTAGAGATCTAGCCCGCGTACCGCCGTAATGGCAGCGCTGTTACCAGTGCGGATCGTCATGTTGCCGATTTCAACAAACTGTGCCTTAGGGCTGCCACCGCCGCAGCTCGAAGTCGAGTTGTTGCATGGGAGCGTGATGGTCCCTAGATTCAAGCCGCCTGCGTCTGGATTCGGGGTCGACTGGCTGTTTGTCCCGATAAGGATAGTGGACGGACCATCACCGAGGATGCGGATGGGCTGCGAGACCGTGCCCTGCGGAGTCTCGATGCTGGAATTGCCATTGCCGCAGCAGTCGAAGTCCCCCGTATAGGTGCCCGCATGGATGTGGACGGTATCTCCACCCCCCATCATGTCCAATGCACGCTGGACGCCGGAGAACGCGCAATTGGGTGCGGCGGACGATGGGGCGTCGGTGCGACCGTTGCACGCCGTGTCAGAGCCGTTAGTCCTAACGTGGTATATGTTCTGAGCGCTAGCCGTCACGACGTACGAGTGCGACAAGCCCACGATGAAGATCACCACAAGCCCACGAACCCAACTCGGGTGTCCACGCCCATCTTCCGTCTCCAGACTGCGCTGAGCCAACAACTTCTCTGGTTTCATCGATTTATTCCCCGCTGGGCTGCTAGCGTTTGAAGCGTGTGTCTCCAGGCCATTTAGGGTTATGCCTAAACCACATGGACACCTTCCAGGAGATTCTCGCGTCCCAACCAAACTATCATAGCCATCGCGAAAATCTGTGACGAGTGGTGGAGTTTGCGGCCCTCGGCTTGATGTGGCAAAAACCCCATAGTCCTGTCAGCGACGGCGGTTTGTCCGTCAAGAAGGCACTTCTGTGTTCGCTAGCTTTAGCTAGCTAAGTACGGTATTTCGAAGTTCGGTGACGTATTCTAGGCGTTCAGGCAACTCGAGCCACGGCATTATGTGTGGCCGTTTGCCAGCAGCGGCGTCGTGTTCGATTCACGACCGCCTTACGAATCGTTAACGACCTCGTGGAAGCCAAGGAGGAGCGCGAGCTTACTCGAGCGATCCGAAGGTACGCCCGCGACGACCTATCTAATTTCTGTCGCGAAATCGTGTAGGCCAAAAACCACTTTCAATGAGCCCATAGGCTTTGATGATCCGCGGAAATTTTCTCTTCTTCTTGCTGGAACTAAAACGATAGGAAACCCTCTCCATATTGAGGTAAGCCTGACCGAGGCAAGCCTGACCGGCGATGGGTGCTGGAATGACGAGGAGTCACCGAGTGAGAACTTGCATTCTCGGCAAAGCCGACGTGCCCGTATGTAACCTCGCTCAATATTTGGTCGAAAACGGTCACGAAGTGCACCTGGTCATGGCGCTCGAGGAGGAGAGCCCACCGATCGGCGTGATCCCGCATCGGCTGGAAGTGCGGCACAAGCTCGATTTCTTCCTCTCCGCACGAAAGGTCTGCCGCATCATTGAACGAATTCGACCCGACGTCGTGCACGCGTTCTACCTGACCAGCTACGGCTACCTCGCCTCGCGAATTCCGGCGGTGCCGGTCCTTGCCACCTCGATGGGAACAGACATATTTGGTGCGCCCGAGCTATCGCGCATCCTCGCGCCTCTGCGGACGACGTTGGTGCGCCAGGCCATCCGCCGTGCGGACCATCTTCACTCCGTCGCCCCCGCGATGTCGAAACGCCTTATTGATCTCGGAGCCGACCCCACGCGAATCTCCACGTTCCCACGAGGGGTGTCATTGACTCGTTTCACGACTCCCGCGGAACGGCCAACCAGTGGGGTATGTCGAATACTGTGCAACCGCCGTCTCGAGCCCGTCTACGATCACGCGACGCTGCTACAAGCGGCCGCGCGCCTGTCGGAACGTGGGATCGACTATCGACTAGAGATCGTGGGCCAGGGCGCGTTGAGGCAACGACTGGAAGCGCTTGCCTCGGAACTATCTCTCGAGAGACGCGTCGCGTTCCGCGGTAACAAGCCCCATAGGGAGATGCCAACCATTTTGAATCGCTCCGACGTGTTCGTGTCAGCCTCTCTGTCGGACGGGACCTCCTCCAGCCTTCTAGAGGCCATGGCGAGCGGGTGTTTGCCCGTCGTCAGTGACATTCCAGCAAACCGGCTTTGGGTCCACGACGGCGTCAACGGATTCCTGTTCCAGCCAGGCGATCCGCGCTCATTGGCTCGTGCGATCGAACGCTCGATTGGGGTGCGCTCACGCTGGGCGGAGATAGGCCATGCCAACCGCGAACGCATCCGTGCCGAAGCCAGCCTCGAGCGTGGCTGCGAGCGTGTGCTGGAGTTATACCGCGATCTCATAGGGCGGACAGAGATAACTCCGGAGACCACCACCTATCTCCGCCCCGCTGAGTAAGCGCCATCCTAATTTAAGCTGGAGTTGCCTGGACCGTGCTCTTCCGGGAGCGGAAGCTGGGCATCAGGCGAAGCGTTCCGAACAACCCAATCAACTACCACCCTCGTAGCGGGTGGTTTGATGAAGGCCCTCGAAGGGGTCTCCAGTGAGCTGCCATAATCTATTCTCTCTGCGAAACCGCGAAGCTTCACTCTCTTGACCCTCGCGCCTACTTGATGGCGGCGACCAAGGCCGCCATCAAGACGCCCGGGGCCATCATCATGCCCGAAACCCTCCTCAACGGCGCCGTCAGCCAACGCCCCATCCAAACCCGACCAACTGAAACGCCGCCGGCCGGTGACCTCTCCACGGGGGAGGGCGAGGATATACTAAGAAGCGAGCGGTCAAAACAGCGAGCTAGACCTTCGAAAAAGGCATTTTCTGGATTTGGCCCATCACCTCGTGGCAAGGTTATGAGTACTGAACGGCTAAGAATGCGCAGTTATTGTTGCGCGGCCCTGAGCCTCCCCCCACTCGGTTAAAATCGTTGTCCCGACGCCACTGATCGGAACTGATTGTGATCGACTACCTATACCTCATGGCTCACTCCTTCTCAGGGTCCACGCTTGCGTCATTTCTGCTCGGGGCCCACCCCGATATTGCGACGGTAGGTGAGTTAGGCATTGCTCCCGGAATCGATACCGAGAACTTCCCCTGTTCCTGCGGGGAGCTGGTCTCAAGATGTACATTCTGGACTAAGGTAACCGAAGAAATGAGCCGGCGCGGGTTGGACTTCGATATCCGGCACGCCGGCTTGCGATTCCGCGTGGAGAACGACGTCATCGCCGACCGGCTCTTGCGGGCGGGTCCTAAGGGCTCACTGCTGGAGCGAACGCGATCTGCAGCCATACGAATCTGGCCGAAGGCGAACGACGAGCGGAAGGAATTGCTCCATCGGTACGAGAACTTTGTTTCTGTAGTCACAGAAATCAGAGGGCGAAGCGCGTTCGTAGACATTTCGAAAAGACCAGGTCGGTTGGTCCATCTTCGGCGGATTCCCAGTTTCAACCTTAAGGCCCTTCGTCTGACGAGGGATCCGCGAGCCGTCGCGTACTCGTGTATGAAGAACCTTGGCCTGACACTCGAGGATGGCGCGCGGTCATGGGTCCATTTCTACGAGGAATCGGCTAGGATGATGAGGCTTTTGCCTCCGGAGCGCTGCGCGACCATCCGTTACGAGGATCTTTGTCTAGATCCTGAAGGTACTTTGACCCGGATCCATCGAATGGTTGCGGTCACACCCCGCACGGATGTTACCAACTTTCGGGCGGTCGAGCATCACATTATCGGGAATCGGATGCGGCTCGAATCTCGATCTGAAATCCGGCTCGATGAGAGCTGGCGCAGCGCGCTGAGCGCCAGTCAGGTGGAGACCGTAAACCGCATTGCCCGGCCGGAGAAACTCGGCCTTGGATACGCGGCTGACTAGGGGGGCGGTCCGTAGCATGAGGATATAGGGACTGACGAGATTGATTCGTGTACTTCTTGTCATCGGTCAGTTGAAGCTCGGCGGCGCCGAGGTCCAGCTCGTGCGTCTCGCTCGTCGCCTGCGCGGTTTTGCCATCCACGTGGAGGTGGCTATCTTCCATCCCGGCCAAGAGCACGACCCCGAGCCAGACCTCGAGCCAGACCTCGTGGATGTTGGGATTCGGGTCCATCACGTCAGGAGAACGTCCAAAGTGGGCCTAGAGGCGGTATTCGATCTCAAAAGAATTCTACGCGAAGGTCGCCATGATGTCGTACATTCCTTCCTCTGGCCCGCGAACTGGCGAGCGCGCATTGCGGGAAGACTCGCGGGCACGCCCGTTGTCATTTCATCGCCCCGTAGTGTGGAAACACATCTGAAGCTTCATCACATAATCGTAGACCGCGTACTATCGCGCTGGACCGATGCCATCGTTGTCAACGCGGCCGCGATTCGTGACTTTCTGATCAAAAGAGAAGGGCTGCCCGAGGCCCTGTTCCACGTCATTTACAATGGCCTCGACGAAGCCATCTTTTCCCAGTTCCCGGACCGCGCCGAAGCTCGTGCCCGGCTAGGTCTGGCAGCGCGGAGCCCCATGGTGCTCATCGTCGGAAATTTGCAACCGGAAAAAAACCATCGCGATTTCGTGAAGATGGCTGCCCGAGTGCGAACTCACCTCCCCGAAACGAGATTCTTCATGGTCGGCGATGGAGAATGCCGTGCGGCGCTGCAGATTCTTGCTCGGGAGCTGTGCGTCGAGGACTCGATTCATTGGGAAGGCAGAACACGAAACGTATTGCCATATCTAGCTGCCTCTGATGTGGTGGTGAACGTGTCCCTGAGAGAGGGATGTTCCAACGCTATCCTGGAGGCCATGGCGGCCAGGAAGCCGGTTGTGGCCTACGCGGTAGGCGGGAACAAGGAGCTCGTCGACGACGGTCGGACAGGACGGTTGCTCGAGTTCGGGGATGTTCCGGGGCTGGCAGAACAAGTGGTGTGTTACTTGGAAGATCCGGAGCTGGCGCGCAAAGACGGAACCGCCGGATTCCAGCGCGCCAAAGACTGCTTCCGAGCGAGCACGACGGCGGAGAGAACAGCCTCGCTGTATCGAAAGCTGCTCGGCAGGAAAGGTTTCGATTATCGGCAACCGTCGTAGCGTCGGAGCATGCTTTGACTCCTCGTTTGATGGATAGCATGATCTCAGCGAAAAGAGTACAAGAAAGGGCATGATGCCAGGGGTCGTGACACGGAGGTCTTGTTGCGTTCTCGCGACTCTCTTCATGTGTGTCCTCTACAGCTCCGACACTTGGCCCGGCCAGGTGACGCTCTACTGGGAAGCGAGCCCCTCCCCCGACGTTACCGGCTACAAGGTCTACTACGGTTGGCAAAGCCGTCGGTATTCCTGGACTGTCGACGCGGGACCTCGCACCGATCTCACGGTGACGGGCCTGAGCGAAGGCCAGAGGTATTACTTTGCGGTGAAAGCCTACGGTTCTTCTGGTGGGCTGGAGAGTCGCTTCTCGAACGAGGTCGTGCAAACCATTCCCGCGCCTGTTTCCAAATCCTCTACCACCAGTGGGGCCGTTGCGAATAGGTGGCAAGAAACATTCGTCGCTGATAGCGTGGTTGTCCTTCCCGACTTTGCCTCGGCGTTCGCGTTCACCGGGCCCGACCGTATGCTGGTTACGCAAAAGGGCGGTTTTGGCGGAAGCCAAAACGCGTCGGTGTGGGTCGTGGACGAAGGCCGACTTGAAGAGGCACCGTTGATTACATTTCCGGATGTTCAGACGCGAGCCCAAATGGGACTTCTTGGTTTGGCTGTCGATCCGGGCTATAGCTCGAATCGGCTCGTTTATGTCTTTTATACGCACGAGCCCTCGAACACCAACCGAGTCATCCGATTCCGCGACGACGGTCGACGTACGTCGGTCAGAAAGACGGAATTATTGGTGGAAATTCCGGCGGATGTTTGCGGGGACAACCAGGGCGGTAGCGTCGCGTTTGGCCTCGACGGGATGCTGTACGTAGGGGTTGGGGATGGCGGCTGTGATCCCTGTGTCAGCCAGGAAGCAAGCAGCCTTTCGGGGAAGATTCTACGCTTCACCAGGGATGGCGCCATTCCGGACGACAACCCGTTTTCCGGGTCTCCCGTATTCGCTTTGGGACTCGGAAATCCCGTCGGTTTAGCATTTCACCCCACCAGCGGGGAGTTGTTTGCGGCTGAAAACGGAGTTAGCGCGCTCCCCGAGATCAACCGTATCCGATCCGGACGCGACTATGGATCACCAACGTTTTCTTGCACGGCGAGCGTCAACGCAGCCTGCTCGCCGATCGAACGGCCAAACACCCCATCGATTGGCTGTTATGGCGATAGCCTGGCTCTTGGCGGTATCGTCTTCTACTCGGGAGGGCGTTCTCCGGACACTTTCGAAGACAATCTCCTTTACGGAGATTCTGCGACAGGAACGGTGCGTCGGATGGAGCTGCCGTTGGACGGTAGTGACGTCCCGGTAGTCGACGAGGAATTCCTGTCAGGTTTCGATTCCGTAAAAGATCTGGCCGTATCCCCGGACGGCTTCCTATATGTGCTGACAGAGCGCGATATCAAGAAGGTAGGCTTCGCCCATCGCTATGTTCATGCCGATGTGCCCAGTGTGTCGGAGAAGACGCCGAGGGAACAATGAATGCTTGCGGCAAAGCCGAAGCAACCGGAGATTACGGAGATGACTTCATCGAACCGAAGGTCAATTTACGACTCACTGCAGGTCGACACGCTCGCTGCAGCTGAAGCAAGATGGCTCGGGGAACGTAAGCTCAGGTATACCCTGGTGGGATCCGGGCTCAAATCATGCGCATTGCCCTGATCACGACGACGTTTCTTCCAGAGGTTGGCGGGGCGGAGTTCACGGTACACCACCTAGCACAGCAATGGAGTCGCCAGGGGCACGAAGTATTCGTGCTCAACGCCGTTGCCGATCGTGTCTGGCATTCGGATGCGCGATACTCCGTAGTCAAATATCCCATTCTGCGAGGAGCATTCCGTCTAGGCCACCATCGGTTCCCCTTCGCCCAATTCAGCACGCATCATTTACGTCGTCATCTCGGCCGCATTGGGCCTGATCTCATTTCAGCACATTTCGGGTACCCTACCTCGATCTGGCTTTCCAAACTACGACCGGTACCCCGCTTTCTTGTTACCTGCCACGGTGAAGAAATTCACGAGTCTCCTGAGTACTCGCGACATCGATATGGGATCGACAGAATCCTGGCTCGTGCGCTCAATCGGTCGGACGCGGTGATCGCTATCAGCTCCTACGCACGCCGAGTCTTGGAGAAGATTGGAGTCGAGCCTTCGAGAATTCACTTGATCCCAAACGGCGCCGATCGGCGGCGGTTCGAAAAACGCGTGACGGATTTCGATCTTCGAATGCGGTTCGGGATCCCGAGAAACGCAACCGTGGTCCTTAGCGTCGGGCGTAACAACCCGGACAAAGCGTACGATATCGGGCTGAAAGCGTTTTCCCGCGCAGTCGGCGACCAGGGTAACTTCTACTACGTGATCCTCGGCCCCAACACCGGACGATGGCGAGGCATGGCAGAAGCTCTCGGTGTTAGCAAGAATGTGGTCTTCTGTGACGAACTCTTCGGCGACGACCTCGTTGGCACGTACCAGCAGGCAGATATCTTTCTAATGCCGTCTCGACGCGAGGTGTGTCCGCTGGTCATCCCGGAGGCGTTGAGTGCCGGTCTACCGGTCGTGGCCACCGACGTCGGCGGATGTCAGGACATGGTGGTGGACGGTGTTACCGGACGCATCCTGCCAGTGGGGGACGTCGAACAGATCGCTGCGGCCATCCGCAGCCTGCTGAGTGAACCCAGCACGCGCCAACGCATGGGGCAGGCGGCAAGCGCTCGTTCGGAAGCGTACGATTGGAGCAAAATTAGCCAAGCCTATTTGGATCTCTTTTTGAGCAAAAACGCGAGTCTCTCATTGGACGGAGCTCTCTCAGTGAGTCAATGATTACCAAAGGTGTGTACGTGAAGGCCGGCCTCGAGAAGGACAAAGCCGCGGTGTTGGTCGCCGTCGCGGGCCTAGCCGACGGGACGAAGATCGTCTTGACGTTGGAGCCGGGCCACCGAGAATCGGAAGCTTCTAGGTCGTCGTTACTGCGGAAGCTGAAGAGGAGAGGCCTGAGGTGCCCACGATTGGTGATCGGCGATGGGCATCTCGGCATCTGGGCTGCGATTCGGAACGTGTTTCCTGAAGCTATGGAACAACGCTGCTGGAACCATCGGGTTCTCAAGGTACTGGAACGGATCCCGAAGAAGTACCAGCTCCAACTAAGCCGCTGGTGACGGGGATACCCTACGCGGAGAGCCTCAAGGAGTTTGAGCAGCTCGAGGCCAAGTTCCAGGAGTGGTGCGTGCGGAAGAATCTGCCCGAGGTATCGCGTGTGCTCGCCGAAGGCTGGGGTCGGATGGTGAGCTTCTTATCCTTTCCCAAGCCTCACTGGCAATATCTTCGTACGAGTAACGTCGTGGAGTCACCCTTCGCTGCCCTGAGGCTGACAACGGACGCGGCGAACCGATTCAAGAAGATCGAACCCGCCACCGCGGTGATCTTCAAATTGCTTCTCGTCGCCGAGAATCATTGCCGCCGACTCAACGCACCGGAATTTGATGCGCGAGGTTTACCTGGGTGTTCGATTCGAGGATGAGAGAGGATAACGGAGTCGAAGGTTGCTGCCGCCTTAATTTCGTTTACACTCGCATTGACAAGAGCTCGGTTTCCCGGCGCGTTTCTTGATGTCAGCCCGTTACATCTATAGATTGGACGACATCACACCCACGATGAATTGGGCGCAATTCTGGAAATATATCGAGCTATTCAGGCGCTACCGCGTCAAGCCGTTGTTGGGCGTCGTGCCGGACAACCGGGATCCTAATCTCGAGGTCGACCGTGAGTATTCCTCCTTCTGGCAGATTCTGCGAGAGCTCCTGGCGGACGACGTGATCGAATTGGCTCAGCACGGCTACCAGCACGTCTATCAGACGAGCGAGTACGGAATTCTGGGAAAGCACCTCGGTTTTGCCCCGCAGTCAGAGTTTGCCGGTCTCAGCTATGACGATCAATTCGCCAAAATCAGACGCGGGCAAGCGATCCTGCGCGAGCAAGGCTTGGATACAGATGTTTGGATGGCACCCTCGCACTCTTTCGATCAGATCACCCTTCGGGCGCTGCGCGAGGCTGGGTTCCATGCCGTGACCGATGGAATCGCGATTTATCCGTTCCGCAAGAATGAATTGATCTTCGTACCCCAGCAGCTCTGGGCACCGAAAGTCCTCCCTTTAGGCGTCTGGACAATTTGCCTGCATCCCAATACCGGCGAAGCTCCGCTGTACGAACAAGTGCGCGAACACGTTGCGTCGGACGCAACCATCATAAGTTTTGGGCAATCGCGCGAAGTAGTCGCAAGTACTCCGGGTAGAATGGCGAACTTCGGCTTCAAAGCTGCGTACACTCTCCATATCTGGCGCTATCGGCGCCGACAACGAGCCCTTCGGTTGTGACGCAGGTTTGGAATCAAAAGGGGGTCAGCCGCCGCCTGTGGCGGCGCGACTCGAGTAGGCTCTGCCGTTCCGGCGTGTGCTAGACGATCTCCTTTCAATGAACCGGCAAGTTCAAAAGATAAGGAGAACGACATGCGAGAGTGGCAGAGCCAGTCGCACGTGAAATGGTACTCCAGATACCGCGCGGTGTTCACGCCGAAGTACCGAAGAGAGCTGGGGTGGAGTTGGTGGAGGGTCACGCGCTGGCGGACCACGTGCACCTGTGCCTGAGCATCCCGCCGAAGTACAGCGTGGCGAACACGATTGGATTCTTGAAAGGGAAGTCGGCGATCCCGATCCACCGAGAGTACGTTGGGAAGAAGCGAAACTTTACGGAATTCCAGACAAGCCGAGTGAGAGTAAACTCCGGACAGCAGGAGAGAGCGGCGGGTTACACTGATGCAGGAGCACACGGGTGATCCGAAAGGAGTTCTGGGCCGGCACCTATGGGCGCGGGTACTTCATGGCGACGAGGGATAACGTGACGGATGAGGTGCTGGCGAAGTGCATCGAGTTACAAGGTGCCGTACCCCAGCACGACGATTCATTGAGAGTTAGCGAGTGGTACGTCACAGCAACAATTATGCCAACTTTACTCGGCGCGCGAACCCATCGCCTTTAGGCGATGAAGCGAGCCCGCTCAGTTGGGCTTTGGGATCCGAAGCCTTTTGCTTGTTTCCTATACGCTTCAGGAGTCAACTTGTGGAGGCTTCACAACTAACAGGGCTACATAGATTTCGACGGCAATGGTTCCGAAACTGGCCGCGACATGCCATCTACTCTCTCTCAGAGAGATATTATGAGTATCGCCTTGGAATTGTATCGTCTCGCTTCATCAAACTAAGTGAACTCGGAATCGACGATTCGCTGTGCGGAAATTACGCCCCTGTCAAGTATCGAACCTTCTTCAAGATGATGAATTCAATCGAGATTGGCGAGCATGACGTCTTCTTGGACTACGGTTCGGGCATGGGAAGAGCAGTAATAGCGGCAGCAGCAACGTATCCGTTGAAACGCGCTATTGGTATCGATATATCACCGGAATTGACGCGCTTCGCGATGCACAATTTGAAGAACGCGAGAGAGAGGCTCCAATGCAATAATGTGGAATTTCTAACGACTGATGCGACAAGCTACGTTCCATCGGCTGACGTCACAATTGTGTTCTTTAACAACCCGTTTAAGGGCTCTGTTCTTTCGGCGGTCGTCGACAACATTCACAGCAGCTTGGTCCGTCAGCCGAGGCGATTGACGATCATCTACGTGAATCCGCGTAACTATAAGACGGCGGACGCAGACTTCGAGCAGTACGCAAAACAAAGCCCGTGGCTCGTGAAGACGAAGGAATTCAGCTTTTACCCTCCTGCGGAAGGGTGCATTTACGAAACCACTGAAGTTGCGCCGGTTTCGTGGACGGTGAAGTGACGCTTCGGACGCTTGCGCTCCGGAGGAACCGCGCTTTCTACAGCCTGCCGAACCATCCGCCGGTGAACGCCGAACTTCCTCGCTACTCCTTGAATCGTGCCCACCCCCAGCTCGTACTCTCGCCTCATCTGCTCGACCCTCCAAGTGGAAAGCTGAACCCGCGGCGAGCCCTCATCCCGATGCGCAACCACGAAGGGCGGACGACTGATTCGACCACCCACCCATAGGAGCGGCTGCGTGTACTCTCATGCTGAGGTCGGGGACATCCCGGCCGCTGTTTAGAATAGACCGAGCGGCAGCAGACGGTGAATACTTCCAAGGAGCTTCGACATCGGATACTTGCGTTCGTCGGCCAAATGAAGATACTTTCGAGAATCGGTTTTTCTTGAGTGGTTAGCGTTCATCTGCGATGCGAATTTTGACAACGAGCCAACCTAACAATTCGGGGACGAAGGAGCCGAGTTCCCAAACCTTGCTCTACCTTGCCGGCACAGGACATAGCGGCTCAACGTTGGTTTCCTTCGTCCTCAACACGCATCCCGACATCTTTTCCATCGGCATAATGAGCGCTCCCACATTCCCTCGCGAACAACCCTTGGAGCGGCGGTGCTCTTGCGGCAGCAGGCTCGTGGATTGCCCCTTCTTCGCCCAAATGGCCGCTCGTTTCGAAAACCAGGGGTTGCCTTTCGAGCCTGCTTATTGGAACCTTCTTTTTGGCGTTTCCGACAATCCCATTCTGAGGAGGGTCAAGGCGGGGTCCCTCCGCAGCAATACGCTCGAGGGGTTGCGGGACAAGCTGTGGAGTATCCATCCGGTTTATCGACGTGAGCGCGATCTGTGCGAACGCTCCAATCGCCTGTTCATCAGCTCGGCTCTCGCATTTAGTCGCGCAAAGATCTTCTTCGACGCTTCGAAAGACCCCATTCGAATAAGGTTTCTCAAGGGGCTGGCCGGAGTCAAACTCAAGGTCATTCACCTCGTGAGAGATCCGCGCGGACTGGCTTATTCCAGGATCCGTGATGCTGGGATGACGGCTTGGCGCGCCGCCGATGGCTGGGTTCGTACGAATTCGAATGTCGAGCGACATCTTACTTCAATGGACCGACGCGATTGGATACGTGTCCGGTACGAAGATTTCTGCGCACGAAGCGACGAGACCCTTCGGCGGATCGGCGAATTCCTTGGCATTGGTCCTATACCCAAACCTAGCGACTTCCGCGGCATTGACCATCACATCATGGGTAACAAGATGCGGCTGCCTGAAAATGCCTCATCAACGATTCACCTTGATGAGCAATGGCGCGCGCATTTGAGCAATGAGGATCTGGCAACAATCCTCAGAAGAACGAAATCCTTGGCTGAATCGTACGGCTACGATCTTTCCTGATCAGGCACTTCGCCGCACCGGCTCCTCGGCTCTCGAGGCTGCGCCACCCCGAAGCTTCGGGCTCGCCGGCTCCGCGGCAGACTGGCACGGCGTTTTCGGCCGAGATGCCCGCGCGCGGTCAGCACGGTCACCCGCTGTGCTTTATCCAGCCACTCCCTGGCCCGAGCGATCACGCTCCGCCGCCGCGCGGCTCAGCGTCGCAAAAACTGGATAGTAGTCGGCACCTCGCTGCTGTCAAAATGCACTGGGTGACGCCCTGGCGACTACGGACCGATCGTCGCTTGCATTGAAGCACCAAGCCCCTATACTTTCAAGACGCGCGCCCGCACATTGTCTTCTCTTGCTGCGCATGACCACACCACGCCCGAAGACCCCAGGCGCCAAGGTGCGCAGGAAGTGGACCCCGTTTTTTGGACCACGGGTTAAGGTGGTGGGAGGAGCCTGCTCTTTCATCAAGGAGCAGAGAAAAAATGAACGGAAAACGCACGAAACACAGCCCGGCCTTCAAGGCGAAGGTTGCCTTGGCGGCCCTGCGGGAGCAGGAGACGGTGCCGGAGCTCTCGCGGCGGCACCAAGTTCACGCGAACCAGATCTACAA
>Ga0326597_10000845_pt1 | contig 52028 bp, 49 predicted proteins | sample RVTome_12_FD_203789 | JGI IMG/M metagenome (GOLD analysis project Ga0326597, IMG submission 203789) | Soil microbial communities from uranium-contaminated site in the Upper Colorado River Basin, Wyoming, United States - RVT100D185 | ecosystem: Environmental > Terrestrial > Soil > Contaminated >... | reverse complement strand
CACCGTCGCGAATCGCCTTGCGCACCCTGAACCGAAGCCACTGACGGAGAAAGCCGAAACGAATCTTGGTGCCACCGAATTGACATGGTCATCCATATCAGGATGGGCAAAGCGCAGCGTGCCCATCAACCTGGCCGGGCTGTCGGGCACGCTGCGCTTGGCCCGACCTACGAAGACGCAGCCCGGCACCGGGAGAACACCGCGCCCACGGCGCGATGGCGCTTCGCTGCCCTATTCCTCGATCACCACCGGCGTGCCGACGGCCACCCGGTCGAACAGCTCGATGACGTCGGCGTTGGCCATGCGGATGCAGCCGTGGGAGCCGGGCACGCCGAGGGCGACGTCGTCCGGGGTGCCGTGGATGTAGATGTAGCGACGCAGGGTGTCGACCTCGCCCAGGCGGTTGCGCCCCGGCTCGCAGCCGCTGAGCCAGAGGATCCGGGTCAGGATCCAGTCCCGCCCGGGGTGGGCGGTGCGCAACGCCGGCGCAAACAGCTCACCGGTCGGACGCCGGCCGACGAACACCGTCCCGACCGGGCAGCCGGCACCGATGCGGGCGCGGATGCGATGCCGGCCGCGCGGCGTGCAGCCGCTGCCGTTGCACTCCCCCGCCCCGTTCGCCGCCGTCGACACCCGGTATTCCGCCACCGTCGCGCCGTCGACCTGCAGCCAGAGACGCTGGCGAGCGATGCTGACGCGGACGGAGGTTCCGGGCACGGGCTCAATGAATCTGGTCGGGGCCATAAAATTTCGTTATATTCTGGTCATAACTAGGTATTCGGCAGCCCGGGAGCGCCACGGCCAGTCAACTGGCATGGGTCGCCACGGAGTTAGAGCCGACCGACACAGCGCCGTAACACCATGATCCTGAACACCAGTATACGCAGCTTCCTGCACGCCGCCCGTCACCTGAGCTTCTCGGTGGCGGCGCGCAAGACCTACATCTCGCAGCCGGCCGTCTCCGCCCGGATCAAGCGGCTGGAGGAGTATTTCGACGTCGAGCTGTTCGAGCGCACGCCGGCCGGCCTGCGCCTGACCGCGTCGGGCAAGGTCTTTTTCGACTACGCCCAGCGGCTCGAGCAGATGGTGGCCGAGGCCGAACGGGCGGTTAAGGACATCGCCGAGGGCGACGACGTCCACCTCTACATCGGCGCCAACCGCTCGGCAACCTCGTTCATGCTGCCCGAACTGCTCGGCCACTTCAGCCAGGCCTGCCCCGACGTGCGCATCCGCACCGAGTTGCAGTCGCCGGAGCAGCTGCTCGAGCGCCTCTCCTACGGTTTCCTCGACGCGGTGATCGTCGAGCAGGCGGTCGACGAGGAGCGTTTCCACGTCATCCCGCTGCTCAAGGACGAGGTGGTGGTCATCTGCGCCCCGGACCACCCGCTGGCCGGCCGCGGGCAGATCACCATCGACGAGCTCTGCCGGGAACCGCTGGTCACCAACAGCCCGATGTCCGGCACCCGGCAGATGCTGCGCGAACGGCTCGACCTGCACGACAAGAGCGACGGCGACCTGAACATCATCATGGAGCTGCAGAACATCGACCTGGTCAAGCAGATGACCGCGCGGCGCCACGCCATCGGTCTGGTCTCGCGGCTGGTGATGTCGCAGACCCAGGCGAGCGAGAACATGGTGCTGCTGCAGATCGACGACGAACCGATGCTGCGCGTGTTCAGCATGATCACCACCCACAAGAGCCTGGAGCGGCCGAACGTGCGCCGCCTGTGCCAGATCGCCGCCGAGATCTACGACCAGGAGATGCTGTTCCGGCAGCCGCACGCCGTTGCCAGCTGAGCCGCCCGGCGGTCGCGCCGCCCGCTCCCGTTCACCCGGACCCTCGCGGCCTCCTCGCTCCACACACTGCCGCGCGCCGGCGACCTGCCCTGCCCGGCCGCGGACGGATGGGGTATCTTGCGCTGGAGTACACGACCGGCGGATCACACGGCGATGGATGGCGACAACGACAGCGCGGACGGCTGTTCGGCCTGGAACCCGGGGATCGAGCCGGGCATCCCGACCGAGTACTGGCCGCTGGAGACGCTGTTCCGGCCGGAGTCGGCCGCCAACAGCCTCGACGAGGTGCTGGAACTGGCCCAGCTCTCCGGCCTGTTCCACGAGGAGCTGGTGGTGTTCCGCCCCGAGCGCCTGGTCCTGCACGAACTGATCGTCCGGGTCACCGCGGAAATCGTCATCGCCGAGGGGCCCGTGGAAGAGGCGTTCGGCCGGAACTTCCGCAACATCGTCAGCACCATCGACGCCAACGACGTCGCGCCGCGGATGGCCGACCTGCGGCGCCTGCACGCCGAGCTGCGGCAGCGCGCCGCGGTGCGCGCCGGCGACATCCTTGCCGCCACCCTGTTCGGGAGCGCGCCCGAGCCGGCACCGCCGGCGCGCCGGTTTCCGTTGCGTCTGTTCGCCGCGCCGCGCCCGGCCGCCGCCGTGCCGCAGGATTCGAACAGGGAACGGCAGCGCCGGATCATCGCCGGCTACCTGGAGCAGGCGCGCAGCGCCGAGGATCCGTTCGATCGCGCGATCTACCGCAGCCTCTACCGGGTGCTGGGCTGCATGTCGGCGACGCGCGGCTGGGTCGGCTCCGACCAGGCGCTGCTGGTGAAGATGGTCTGCACTCATGTCGGCAACAGTTACGGCAGCCAACTGCTCGGCCAACAGCTCGACCCGCTGGTCGACCAGGCCATCGATCGCGAGGGCTACACCCGCATCTGCAACCGGGAGGCCCCGATCCTGCTCAGCCTCAAGGGGGCCTCGGCGGCGGGCAAGAGTTCATTGCGGCCGATGCTCAAGCAGCTGATGCGCGAACAGGGCATCGAGCCGGACGGCTACGCCACCATCAGCCCGGACGTCTGGCGGCGCGCCCTGCTCGATTACGACGGCCTGGGCCCCGCCTACAAGTACGCCGGCCCGCTGACCAGCCGCGAGGTGATGGTCATCGACGGCAAGCTCGACCGCTACATCCGTCGGCGCGCCGTCCGCGACCGGTCGATCCCCCACTTCCTGGTCGACCGTTTCCGCTTCGACAGCTTCTCCAGCGAGAAGGTGGCGCGGGTGCTGCACAACACCTACGCCAAATACGTCGACACCATGTACATGTACTTCGTCGTCACGGCGCCGGAGGAGACGGTCGAGCGTGGCTGGCAGCGCGGCCTCGAACGGGGCCGCTACAAGGCGATCGAGGATTTTCTCGGCCACAGCGTCGAGGCCTATGTCGGCATGCCGCGGCTGCTGTTCAAGTGGCTCAGCTACGAGCGGCCCCGGTTCCGCTACTTCTTCCTCGACAACATGGTGCCGCGGGGCACCTTTCCGCGCACCATCGCCGCCGGCACCCAGGAAGAGATGACCGTCTACCGACCGCTGGCGCTGGTCGACATCGAGCGCTACCAGAAGATCGACATCAAGGCCAGGAGCCCGGCGGCGGTCTACCCGCCGGCGGCGGAACTCGCGGTGGAGCGCAACTGCAGCTTCCTGCGTCAGTGCCTGAAACAGATCCCGCTGGTCAACTTCGTCGACGCCCCCTCCGGGGTCACCTATGCGCGGACCCGCGACGGGCACTTCGACGTGGTCGACGATGCGCTGTTCGACCGCCTTACCGGCGACGAAGAGAGCGCACGGCTGTTCCGGGCGCTGGCCCCGCAGGCGACGGCCGGCGTCGGCTGAACCCCGGCCCGCGGCCGCGGCCGGGAGACGCCAGGCGCATCACTCCCGGCGCAGGATCAGGTTGCCACGGGTGCGCTGCAGCACCCGGTAGCCCCTGCGCGCAAACTGATCGAGCAGGTCCGCCTGCCAGTTGTCCGCGTTGCAGATCTCGATCACCACCGTCTGCGGCAACAGCCGCGCCGGCGCCTGGGCGAGGAACGGGAGCATGACCCGGTCCTCGAAGCCCTCGACATCGATCTTCAGGCTGGCCACGGCGTCGGCGCCAGCCTCGGCCAGCAGCGCCAGCAGCGGCCGCGTACGCACCCGGATCGACGCCGCCTCCCCCGGCGGCCGGACGAAGCTGGCGCTGCCCAGGGCGGCCGGCTGAAAGAACTCGAGCTCGCCCTCCGGCCCCACCCCGTGGGGGATGATCGTGACCCGGTCGGCCATGCCGTTGGCCGCGATATTGAAGCGCAGCCGCGCCAGGGTCGGCGGATTCGGCTCCACCGCCAGCGCCCGCGCCGCCCCGCCGTGCAGCAGCCGCAGGGTGTAGTAGCCGGTGTTGGCGCCGACATCGACGAACAGGCCGCCGGCCGCGGTCGCGGCCAGGGCCCTGACCTCGGCCCGGTCGTACTCCCGCGACGACAGCAGGACCTTGTTGTCGGTGACGTTGTCCCGGAGGTCGAAGCGGTAACGTAGGCCACGCACCGAGGCATCGACGATCGGACCGTGGGCGGCCAGCCAGCACTTCCGGATCCACTTGGTCACCCGGCCGCGCGACAGGCCGAGACGGATCAGGCGGCGCAGGTGGCGGGTCCGGTGATCCTCGGCAAAGACCCCGAATGGCTGGTGGGCAAGGGCTTCCGGCACGGCATCGCTCCGATGTGGGGGTGTGACGGGCCGGTCGGCGCTGCGCCGGGATCCGGCGGCAAGAATACCCGTAGACACCGTGTGGTGTAAGCCCTGCCCTCAGCCCCAAAAGGACGGGGCCGGCGACTGCCGGCCCCGCGTTGCTACGTAAAGCGGCCGCTCAGGCCGACTTCTTCACCGTCGCCGCGGCCGCCTGGTAGCTGTCGATGCGGTCGAAGTTGAGGTAGCGGTAGACCTCGTCCCTGACCCCGGCGAGCCCCTGCACCTGTTCCTGGTACTCGGCGGGGGTCGGCAGCTTGCCCATGCGGCTGGCCACCGCGGCCAGTTCGGCCGAGGCGAGGTAGACGTTGGCGCCGGCGCCGAGCCGGTTGGGGAAGTTGCGGGTCGAGGTCGACACCACCGTGCTGCCCGGGGCGACCCGCGCCTGGTTGCCCATGCACAGCGAGCAGCCCGGCATCTCCATCCGTGCCCCGCTCTTGCCGAAGGTGCTGTAGTAGCCCTCGTCGACCAGCTGCGCCTCGTCCATACGTGTCGGCGGCGCCACCCAGAGCCGGGTCGCGACCTGTTCGTCGCTCGCCTCGAGCACCTTGCCGGCGGCGCGGAAGTGGCCGATGTTGGTCATGCACGAGCCGATGAAGACCTCGTCGATCTTGGTCCCGGCCACCGCCGACAGCGGCTTGACGTCGTCCGGGTCGTTCGGGCACGCCAGCAGCGGCTCCTTGATCTGGTTCATGTCGATCTCGATCACCGCCGCGTACTCGGCGTCGGCGTCGGGCTCGAGCAGCTGCGGGTCGGCGAGCCACGCCTCCATGGCGTCGGCGCGGCGCGCCAGCGCGTCGGCGTCGCCGTAGCCCTGGCTGATCATCCAGCGCAGCAGGGTGACGTTGGAGGTCAGGAACTCGATGATCGGCGCCTGGTCGAGGCGGATGGAGCAGCCGCCGGCCGAGCGCTCGGCCGAGGCGTCGGAGAGCTCGAACGCCTGCTCGACCTTCAGGTCCGGCAGCCCCTCGATCTCGAGGATGCGGCCCGAGAAGATGTTCTTCTTGCCCTTTTTCTCGACCGTCAGCAGTCCCTCCTGGAGCGCCTGGTAGGGAATGGCGTTGACCATGTCGCGCAGGGTGATGCCCGGCTGCAGTTCGCCGGTGAAGCGGACCAGCACCGACTCCGGCATGTCCAGCGGCATGACGCCGATGGCCGCGGCGAAGGCGACCAGCCCGGAGCCGGCCGGAAAGCTGATGCCGATCGGGAAGCGGGTGTGCGAATCGCCGCCGGTGCCGACGGTGTCGGGCAGCAGCATGCGGTTGAGCCACGAGTGGATGACGCCGTCGCCCGGGCGCAGCGCCACGCCGCCGCGCTCCTGGATGAACTGCGGCAGGGTCTTGTGGGTGGTGACGTCGACAGGCTTGGGGTAGGCCGCGGTGTGGCAGAAGCTCTGCAGCACCAGGTCGGCGGTGAAGCCGAGGCAGGCGAGTTCCTTGAGTTCGTCGCGGGTCATCGGCCCGGTGGTGTCCTGGGAGCCGACGGTGGTCATCCGGGGCTCGCAGTAGGCGCCCGGGCGGACCCCCTCGACGCCGCAGGCGCGGCCGACCATCTTCTGCGCCAGCGAGTAGCCGCGGCCGCTGTCGGCCGGCTGCTCGGGCTGGCGAAACGCCGTGGACGGACCGAGGCCGAGCGCCTCGCGGGCGCGCCCGGTCAGGGTGCGGCCGATGATCAGCGGAATGCGGCCGCCGGCCTGCGCCTCGTCGAGCAACACCTGGGTCTTCAGTTCGAAGGTCGAGACCGTCTCGCCGGCGGGGTTGGTGATCCTGCCGGCGTAGGGGTGGACGGTGACCACGTCGCCCATCTCCAGCCGGTCGACGTCGCACTCGATCGGCAACGCGCCCGAGTCCTCGACGGTGTTGAAGAAGATCGGCGCGATCTTGCCGCCGAGGACCACGCCGCCCTGGCGCTTGTTGGGCACGAACGGGATGTCGTCGCCCATCAGCCAGAGCACCGAGTTGGTCGCCGACTTGCGCGACGAGCCGGTGCCGACCACGTCGCCGACGTAGGCGACCGGGTGGCCCTGCGCCTTGAGTTCGACGATCTTGCCGAGCGGGTCGTCCATGCGCGCCTTGAGCATCGCCCTGGCGTGCAGCGGGATGTCGGGCCGCGACCAGGCGTCGCCGGCCGGGGAGAGGTCGTCGGTGTTGGTCTCGCCCGGCACCTTGAACACGGTGATGGTGATCGCCTCGGGCACCTTCGGCTTGGAGGTGAACCACTCGGCCTCGGCCCACGACTGCAGGACCGCCTGCGCCGCGGCGTTGCCCGCCTTGGCCTTGGCGGCGACGCCGTCGAAGCCATCGAACACCAGCAGGGTCTTTTTCAGCGCCGTGGCGGCGGTGGCGGCCACGGCGGCGTCGTCGAGCAGGTCGACCAGCGGCTGGACGTTGTAGCCGCCGAGCATGGTGCCAAGCAGTTCGGCGGCGCGCTGGCGTTCCAGCAGCGGGCAGGCGACCTCACCCTTGGCGACCGCGGCCAGGAAGTCGGCCTTGACCCTGGAGGCGTCGTCGACCCCCGGGGGCACGCGCTCGGTCAGCAGTTCGAGCAGAAACGCCTCCTCGCCCGCCGGCGGCGCCTGCAGCAGGGCCACCAGGTCGGTGACCTGGGCGGCGTTCAGCGGCAGCGGCGGCACCCCCTCGGCGGCCCGTTCATCGACATGCTTGCGGTAGGCTTCCAACACGATCGTACCCCTCTGTCGGTTTGGTCTGACGGCAGCGCCGGGCGCCACCCCTATAACGATATATTAACCACATACAAAAATAATTGATACCCGGTCGGGGCCCCGCAGGGAGGGCGATTACGGCCTGCAGACGGCGGGAAGACGTGTTGTATGATGGCCCCTCGCCCCGATCCGCACCCTGTCGAGGAGCCGCAAGGACATGGAGCTCACCGCGCTCAACGCCCTCTCCCCGGTCGATGGCCGATATGGCCCAAAAGTCGACGATCTTAGACCGATCTTCAGCGAATATGGCCTGATCAGGCATAGGGTCCTGGTCGAGATCCGCTGGCTGCAGGCGCTGGCCGCCGAATCGGCCATCGCCGAGGTGCCGCCGCTCAGCGACCACGCCCACCATCTGCTCGAGGGCATCGTCGACGGTTTCAGCGAAGCGGACGCGCAGCGGGTCAAGAACATCGAGCGCACCACCAACCACGACGTCAAGGCGGTCGAGTACTTTCTCAAGGAGCGCATCGCCGGCAATGCCGAACTCGAGGCGGTGGCCGAGTTCATCCACTTCGCCTGCACCTCCGAGGACATCAACAACCTCGCCTACGCCCTGATGCTGCGCGCGGCGCGCACCCAGGCGCTGCTGCCGCTGGCCGACCAGCTGATCGACACCCTGCGCGACCTGGCCCACGACCTGGCTGACCTGCCGATGCTGTCGCGCACCCACGGCCAGCCCGCCTCGCCGACCACCCTGGGCAAGGAGATCGCCAACGTCGCTCACCGCCTCGCCCGGCAGCGGGCGCAGATCGCAGCCGTACCGCTGCTGGGCAAGATCAACGGCGCGGTGGGCAATTTCAACGCCCACCTGGTCGCCTACCCCGAGGTCGACTGGCCGGCCCTGGCCGAGCGCTTCGTCACCGGCCTCGGCCTCGACTGGAACGCCTACACCATCCAGATCGAGCCGCACGACTACATGGCCGAGCTGTTCGACGCCCTGGCCCGCTTCAACACCGTGCTGCTCGACTTCGATCGCGACGTCTGGGGCTACATCGCCATCGGCTACTTCCGCCAGTCCGCGGTCGCCGGCGAGGTCGGCTCCTCGACCATGCCGCACAAGGTCAACCCGATCGACTTCGAGAACTCCGAGGGCAACCTCGGCATCGCCAACGCCCTGCTCGGCCATTTCGCCGCCAAGCTGCCGGTGTCGCGCTGGCAGCGCGACCTGACCGACTCGACCGTGCTGCGCAGCATCGGCGTTGCCCTGGCCCACAGCGTCATCGCCTACGGCGCCACCCTGCGCGGCCTGGGCAAGCTCGCGGCCGCGCCCGAGCGGCTGGCCGCCGACCTCGACGGCTGCTGGGAGGTGCTCGCCGAGCCGGTGCAGACGGTGATGCGCCGCTACGGCATCGACCAGCCCTACGAAAAGCTCAAGGAGCTGACCCGCGGCCGCGGCATCGACCGCGCCGCCCTGCGCGCCTTCGTCGACGGCCTCGACCTCCCGGCCGAGGCGCGTGCCGCCCTGCTCGCCCTGGAACCGGGCGGCTACACTGGCAATGCGGCGTCCAAGGCGCGCGACATCTGAGATTTCGAACGCGGCGCAGCCGCCCAGCCACGGAGGCATGAGCATGGACCGGCCCATCAGCGACTACCGCCTCGGCGAGGACCATGAGGAGCTGGCGTTCGCGACCCTCGACGAGAACATCGCCGTAGCCGATGCACTGATCAGCCAGGCCCGGCGCAAGCTGCGCCTGTTCACCCGCGACCTCGAGCCACGGCTCTTCGACCGCGAGCCGTTCTACCAGGCGCTGCGCCAACTGGCGATCTCGGGCCGCAATGTCGACATCCAGATCCTGGTGATGGACTCCGACCGGGTGGTCAAGGAGGGGCACCGGCTGATCGACCTGGGGCGGCGGCTGACCACCTACATCCACTTCCGCCGGGTCGCCAGCGACTACCTGGACAACCCTTCGACCTACCTGGTGGTCGACGACCGGGGCTTCCTCTACCGCAGCCTGGCCACGCAGTACAACGCCGTGGCCGACTTCAACAACCCCTACCGTGCCCAGGAGCTATCCCGCCACTTCGACGAGATCTGGCAGCACAGCGGCCCCGACCCGAACCTGCGCCAGCTGCATCTCTAGTCGTTAACGGCCCGCGCGCATCAGCTGCTGCGAAAGCGGTAGCCGACCCCCTGTTCGGTGACGATGAAGTGCGGCCGGGTCGAATCGTCGCCCAGTTTCTGGCGCAGGTGGCCGACCACCACCCGCAGGTAGTGGGTCTGCTCGGTGTAGCTCTCGCCCCACACCTCGCGCAGCAGCTGCTGGTGGGTCAGAAGTTGCCCCGGTTGCCGGACCAGGGCGCGCAGCAGATCGAACTCCTTGGGCGTCAGGCGCAGGCGCGCTCCGTCCACCGTCACCGTGCGCCGGGCCAGGTCGACCACCAGGCCTTCGGCGCTGTAGACCGCCGCCGGCGTCTCCCCTGCCCGCTGCTTGCGCAGCAGGACACGCACCCGGGCGAGCAGCTCGGCGACCCCGAAGGGCTTGGTGACGTAGTCGTCGGCGCCATGGTCCAGCGCCGACACCTTTTCCCTCTCGCCGGCGCGCACCGACAGCACCAACACCGGCATGTCGCTCCAGCCGCGCAGGCGCGTGAGCACCTCCTGGCCGTCGATGTCGGGCAGCCCGAGGTCGAGGATCATCAGCGCCGGCGGCGGTTCGCGCGCCGCCTCCGCCAGCGCCTCGGTCCCGGTTCGTGCCTCGCTGACGGCATAGCCGTGGGCGCTGAGGCTGACGCGCAGGAACTTGCGGATCTGCGCCTCGTCGTCGACCACCAGCAGGGTCGTCGGGGACGTGCTCATGCCTCCTCCCCGGGCGGCTCGGTGCCGGGCGGTGCGATGGGCAGGCGGATCCGCATGCAGGTGCCCCGCCCGCCCGGTCCGGCGAGGGCGGTGATGTCGCCGCCGTGCGCCCCGACCAGCCCGGCGCAGATGGCCAGGCCGAGGCCGCTGCCGTGGCGGTCGTGGTCGCTGCTGGAGCCGCGGAAGAAACGTTCGAACACCCGGGCCCGCTCCTTTTCGGGGATGCCCGGTCCGGCGTCGGTGACCGCGATCTCGACCTGCTCCTCGCCGAACGGGGTCACCTGGACCTGGATCTCGGCCCCGGCCGGGGAGTAGCGCGCGGCATTGTCGAGCAGGTTGACCAGCACCGTTTCGATCAGCACGCCGTGGACATGGATCAACGGGGTTTCGGGCGCGACCGTGACACTCAGCAGCACCCCCGGGTGGGCGGCCTCGGCCCGCCGGACGGCCGCCGACACCAGATCGCGGGGGTCGGTCCAGTCGCGCTGCAGACCCACCATGCCGTGCTCGATCCGGGTCATGTCGAGCAGGTTCTCGATGTAGCGGTCGAGACGCCCGGCCTCCTGTTCGGCGGTCAACAGCAGGTCGTCCCGGGTCGCGTCATCGATGGTGGTGCCGCAATCGCGCACCGTCGACAGCGAACCGATCACCGAGGCCAGCGGCGTGCGCAGGTCGTGCGACAGCGAGGCCAGCAGGGCGTTGCGCAAGCGCTCGGTCTCGCTGTCGATCCGCGTCTGCTCCAGGTCGTCGGCCAGACGGATGCGCTCCAGCGTCACCACCGCCTGGTCCCGCACCGCCCGGACCAGCGCCTGGCTGGCCTGCTCCGCACCTTCTTCGCCGGCGTCCGCGTCGGCGGCAACCAGGACCTGCAGCGTGACCAGGTCGGAACCCTGCTCCAGGGTCAGCGACAGCGTGGCTGCGTCGGCGGTCGACCGCAGCCGCTCCAGCAGCGCGTCCGGTCCCGCCTTGGCCAGCGCCCGACCGGCGGTGTCGCGCACCAGGATCGCACCGTGCAGGGTGGCGGCCAGGTGCTCGACCACGGCGTGAAACACGGTCTCCCGGTCGGTGGCCACCACCAGTCGGCGGCTCAGATCGTAGAGATTGTTGGCGTGCCGCGCGGCGCGCTCGGCGGCCTTGCGCTGGTGGCGCATCTGCATCGCCAGGTTGGCCGTCAACACGGCCATGACGATGAAAAAGAGCAGCGTAGCGACATCGGCGCGATGGGCCATCTTGAGTGAATAGTAGGGCTCGGTGAAAAAGAAGTTGAAGGCGGCCACGCCGAGCACGCAGGCGGCCAGTGAAGGGCCCATTCCGGCCCGGCTGGCGACCACCAGCACCGCAAGCAGCAGCACCAGCAGCACGTTGACCTTGGGCAGGACGGCGTGCAGACCGAGACCCAGGGCAACGCCCAGGGCGACGGCGAGCGCGGCGCCGAGGTAAGGCAGCGCGGTGGCCAACGGATTGCGGGGATCGGGAACCATGCCGGCCCTAGATCGTAGCCGACCGGCAGGCCGCCGGCACGTAAAGAAAACGTAAAGGATTTACCATCTTTTTACTCGCCATGGCCCGGGGTGCGTGGCTACGGTAAGGCCATCTTCCGGCACCCGGCCGGCGGCCGCACACCCGATGCACCATACCCTCATCCTGCGCACGCTCGGCATCCTGCTGCTGCTTTTCAGCTTCAGCCTGTGGCCGCCGGCCCTGCTGTCGGTCTGGTTCGATGACCACGAGTTCGGCCATTTCTTCATTTCCATCGCCGCCTCGCTGGTGGTCGGGCTGGCCTTGTGGCTGCCGCTGCGAAGCACCCACCTGACCCTGCGCAGCCGCGACGGCTTCGTTATCGTCGCCATGTTCTGGCTGCTGCTCAGCCTGTTCGCCACCATCCCGATGGTCCTCGGCTTCCGTATCGGTGTCAGCGACGCCTTCTTCGAGGCGGCCTCGGCCTTCACCACCACCGGCGCCACCGTGCTCAGCGGGCTCGACGACATGCCGCGCTCGCTGCTGTTCTACCGCCAGGAACTGCAGTGGCTCGGCGGCATCGGGGTCATCGTCACCGCCGTCGCCCTGCTGCCGATGCTCGGCATCGGCGGCATGCAGATCTACCGCGCCGAGACCCCGGGGCCGATGAAGGACGAAAAGATCACACCGCGCATTCAGCACACCGCGCAAGCGGTATGGAAGATCTACGGCCTGATGACCCTCGCCTGCACGGCGGCCTACTGGGTCGCCGGCATGCCGCTGTTCGATGCCGTGGCGCACAGCCTGACCACGGTGTCGACCGGCGGCTTTTCGACCCATGACGCCAGCTTCGCCTACTTCGACAGTCAGTTGATCGAGTTGGTGGCGGTGGCCTTCATGCTGATCGGGGCAATCAACTTCGGCGTCCATTTCATGGCCCTGGCCCGGTTGCGCATGGATTACTACTGGAAAAACGTCGAGGTCCGCGCCTTTGTCGTCTCCGTCCTGGTCCTGATCGTCCTGGTGACCCTCACGCTGCGCGGCACCGGTTACAGCGACGGTTTCGGCCGGGCGTTGCGCCTGGCGACCTTCGAGGTGGTCTCGGTGATCACCAGCACCGGCTACGGCATCGAGGATTTTTCGCTCTGGCCGTTGGCGCTGCCGGTGCTGCTGATCTTTGCCAGCTTCATGGGCGGCTGCGCCGGGTCGACCGCCGGCGGCATGAAGGTGATCCGCTTCGTGCTGATGTGGCGCCAGGGGCTGCTGGCGATCCAGCGCCTGAGCCACCCGCGCCTGGTGCGGGCGCTGAAATTCGGTGGCCGGGCGGTGCCGGGCTCGGTGGTCGAGGGCATCTGGGCCTTTTTCGCCCTCTACGTGGTCACCTTCGGGGTCATGATGTTGCTGCTGATGATGACCGGCCTGGACCAGGTGACCGCCTTCGGTGCGGTCGCCACCTGCATCAACAATCTCGGGCCCGGACTGGGCACGGTCAGCCAGTCGTTTGCCGGGGTCAGCGACCTGGCCAAGTGGCTGCTGGGACTGACCATGATCCTGGGCCGGCTCGAGGTCTTCACCGTCCTGGTGCTGATCTCGCCGGGCTTCTGGCGCAGCTGAAGGCGCCGCGGCAGGCGGGATGGCCGGCAGCAATCACTAACGTATTACTTTAATACGTAATCGTTACTTGATGTTTTTAAATAACGCCTGCAATCGTCCGTCCCAACTCCTCGGTCGAGGCCTTGCCACCCATGTCGCGCGTGCGCAGGTCGCTCTCGGAGAGCAGCCGCTCGATGGCGTCGACGATGGCGGCCGCGGCCTCCGGCTCGCCGAGGTGGTCGAGCATCATCGCCCCCGACCAGATCATGCCGATCGGGTTGGCGATCCCCTGCCCGGCGATGTCGGGCGCCGAGCCGTGCACCGGCTCGAACATCGACGGGTAGGCCCGCTCCGGGTTGAGGTTGGCCGACGGGGCGATGCCGATGGTGCCGGTCACCGCCGGGCCGAGGTCGGAGAGGATGTCGCCGAACAGGTTGGAGCCGACCACCACGTCGAACCACTCGGGGTGGAGGACGAAGTGGGCGGTCAGGATGTCGATGTGGTACTTGTCGGTGCGGATGTCCGGGTACTCGGCGGCGATGGCCGCGTGGCGCTCGTCCCAGAACGGCATGGAGTGGATGATGCCGTTGGACTTGGTCGCCGAGGTCAGGTGCCGCTTCGGCCGGCTCTGCGCCAGGTCGAAGGCGTAGCGCAGGACGCGGTCGACGCCGCGCCGGGTGAAGATCGACTCCTGGATCACCAGTTCGTGATCGCTGTCGTGGTAGAGCCGGCCGCCCGCCTCCGAGTACTCCCCCTCCACGTTCTCGCGCACGATCTGGAAATCGATGTCGCCCGGCGAGCGGTTGGCCAGCGGGCAGTCGACGCCGTGGAACAGCCGCACCGGGCGCAGGTTGACGTATTGATCGAAACGACGGCGGATCGGGATCAGCAAGCCCCACAGCGACACGTGGTCCGGCACCCCGGGGTAGCCGACCGCGCCGAGGTAGATGGCGTCGCAGTCGCGTAGCCGCTCGAGCCCGTCCTCGGGCATCATCCGCCCGGTCGCGTGGTAGGTCTCGCAGTTCCAGTCGAACTGTTTGAATTCGAGTTCGAAACCGAACCGGGTGGCCGCGGCGTCGAGCACGCGGATGCCCTCGGGCATCACTTCCTTGCCGATGCCGTCGCCGGGGATCACTGCGATTTGGTAGCGGGCCATGGAGACGCTCCGTTGTCTGGTGTTAATGGTTATCGTTGTCGGCCGCAAATGATGGCCATCGCCCGGTGGCGATGCAAGCGGACGCAGAGAGGCGGGCCTCGGCCCGCCTCTCTGCGTCGGTCCGTCGCGCCCGCACCGGGGCGCGACGGTTCAGGTGGTCATGGGCAGTCGCCCGGATCGACCGCGAGCCCGGCCTCACCTTCCGTCGCCGGGATGGCGGCGAAGTCGGCGGCCACCGCCCAGCCGAGCAGGCACTGCGCGCTGGTGCTGTCGAGGAACGGCCCGGCCATGCCGGGGCTGGTGGTGTAGCCCCAGGAGTTGACCGAGATGATCGGGCCCGCCCCGCTGGTGAGATTCATCGGTTGCACCCACGGCCCGCCCGACGAGCCACCGGAGAGGTCGCAACTCGGCAGCCACCAGTTGGCCGCGCCCTCGGTGGTCATGTCCTCGGCGCAGAACATGAAATTGGGGTCGTCGCTGTAGGAGTAGCCCAGCGCATGGGTGAAATCGGGACTCTCCGCGCCCGGCACGCCGTCGTCGACCTGCGGCGCGACGAAGCTGAGCGGCAGCGACCCGACGACGCCGTCGAGGCTCTCCGAAGACGTGCCGGTGCCGCTGTGGGCGCCCTCGTCCGGGACCACGTAGTAGGCGTAGTCCCAGGGGATGTTGTCGGGGAAGGTGCGGCTGGTCCAGTTGGCGTCGACCACGCCGAACGACGGCACCCAGCAGCCGTAGGGGTCGTTGGCGCAGTTGAGGTCGGTGCCGCTGCCGCTGGTGCCGTCCTGGTCGGGGATGAACAGCACATTGCGGGCGAACGCCTTGTTGGCGTCGTCGTAGACGCAGTGGGCCGCGGTGATGATCACCGAGCGGCCGCCGGTGTCGTCGGACGCGGTGGTGCCGGAACAGACGTAGCCGTTCCAGCGGGTGCGATTGGGGTTCGCCGGCATCTCGAAATAGATGCGTCCGGCCGCGCTCTGCACCGCCCCGCCGGCGGCCCAGGGCGCGTTGGTGGTGACCTGATCGCCACCGCCGCCCGTACCGCCGCCACCGCTGGCGACGGTGAAGCCGACGCTGGGCGAGGTGGTGGTATTACCCCCCTTGCCGGCCTTGTCCTTGGCCACCACATGCCAGCTCCAGTTGCCGTCACTGAACCCCTGGAGGGTGATCGCCCAGGTGTCGTTGCCGACGAACCCGGGTTTGAAGGACTGGGTGGTCGAGCCATTGGGGTAGGTGATCACGAAAGCGACCGACTTGATGCCGCTGGCGTCGGTCACGACCGCGGAAAAGAGCTGGCTGGTACCGATCACCGTGCCGTCGGCCGGCAGCATGTCACCGATGACGGGCCCGGTCGTGTCGCTGCTGCCGCCATCGCCGCCACCGCCACCGCCACCGCCACCGCCGGCACCCGGAGGCCTGGCCTGCGGGACCGGCTCGCCGCGCAGCTGCGCGGCGCGCTGCGTGCCGTAGGGTTCCAGCGAACCGTCCGGCCGGCGCAGGTAGGCCCGCCCCTGGGCGTCGAGCACCAGGTCGCGCGGGATCGCCGCAGCCCGCCGTGCCTGGGTCCAGTGCTCGACCACGGCGCGCTGGTCGGCGCGCAGGCCCTGCTCCTGGGCCTGGATGGCGATGGGGGTGAGAAGTGCGATGGCGACCAGGCCGGTCGCCGCCATGGAAACGACTCGCCTACGGAGGATCGTCATGACGGTACGCTGCCGCTGCCGGGGTACGTTACAGTTCAGTCCCAATCCCGGCAAATGTCAACTGACCCCGAGGACAAGGAGCATGCCCGGCAGGCGCCCATGGACTCCCTGACCCAGATCGCCCTCGGCGCCGCCGTTGGCGAAGGGGTCGCCGGCCGCCAGCTCGGACGGCGGGCGATGCTCTGGGGCGCGCTCTGCGGCACCTTCCCCGACCTCGACGTCTTCATCTCGTTCGGCGACGCCGTGCGCAACTTCACCTACCACCGCAGCTTCTCCCACTCGCTGTTCGTCCTGACCGCCCTGACGCCGCTGTTCGTCTGGCTGATCCTCAAGGTCCATCCCGGGAGCCGGGACCAGCGCACCCTCTGGGCGCTGCTGGTCTGGCTGGTGTTCACCACCCACGTGCTGCTCGACAGCTTCACCGTCTACGGCACGCAGATCTTCTGGCCGTTCGTCACCACGCCGGTCGGCTGGTCGACGGTGTTCATCATCGACCCGCTCTACACCGTGCCGCTGCTGGTCGGCCTGGTGGCGATCCTCGCCTGGCGCGGCGAACCGGAGAAGGCGCGCCGCCTGAACCGCGCCGGGCTGATGCTCAGCACCCTCTACCTCGGCTGGAGCGTGGCGGCAAAGCTCGAGGTCGAGCGCGTGGCGCGCGACCAGCTGGCGCAGATGAACCTGGCCGCCGCGCCGCTGCTGTCGACCCCGGCGCCGTTCAACACCCTGCTCTGGCGGCTGGTGGTGATGACCGACGACGGCTATCTCGAGGGCTACCGCTCGCTGCTCGACGGCGCCGAACCGATCGCCTTCACCGCCCACGCCAGCGACCCGGAGCTGCTCGACGCCGTCGCCGATGACTGGGCGGTGGAGCGACTGCGCTGGTTCACCAGGGGCTTCTATCGCGTGCGCGCGGTCGGCGACGGCGTGGTCATCAGCGACCTGCGCATGGGGCTGGAGCCGCACTACGTGTTCAACTTCCGGGTGGCCGCGCTCGGCAACCCCCCGCCGCGGCCGGTCGTCCCGGAACAGCTGCCCGGGATTCGCGATTTCAGTCGCCTGCGCTGGATCTGGGCGCGCATCGGCGATCCCGCGGCCCGCTGACCGGGCCCCAGCTCTTCCCTTCGGGATAGGGCCATTTGCCTGCCGTCCTCCTAGACTGGTTCGATCCCGAACCGGCAGCAAACGGACCTGCAAGGAGAAGACCGCCATGCCCTACCAAGTGAACGGCAAGACCATCGCCGCCGACGCCAACGGCTACCTCAGCGACCCCAGCGACTGGAGCGAGGAGGTCGCCCGGGTGATCGCCGCCGAGGAGGAGATCGAGCTGACCGAGCGCCACCTGGACGTGCTCAACTACCTGCGCGAGGAGTGGTACGACCACGGCAACAACCAGCCCAACGACCGCACCATCGTCAAGGCGATGGGCGAGCGCTGGGGCGGGCCGGTCACCAGCAAGGAGCTCTACGACCTGTTCCCGCGCATGCCGAGCAAGCAGGGCGGCAAGATCGCCGGCCTGCCCGAGAGCCGGCGCAAGGGCGGCTACTGAGACGACCGCCCGCGGAGCGCGGCCGCCGCGCTCAGCGCAGGCTGTTGAGACCGACGAAACTGCCGCCGTTGTCCTCGGCCAGGCGGCGCATCAATGCGGCAAAGCGGACCGCGTTGTCGGTCAGCCCGGCGTAGCCGAACTGCACCGGGAAGCCGATGGTGTGGATGCGCACGCGGCGCTGGCCCGATGCGTCGGCACGGTTGAGCCGGTCGACGCTGTCGACCACCGCCTGGATCGAGCCGCGGGCGAAGTCGTCGCCGAAGACGTAGAGGCTGGTGCGCTTGTCGTCGCTGTAGAAGCGGCGGATTGCCGCCTCGATCCCCTCGACCGGGCTGGAGTTGGAGAACGGCGCCCAGCCGATCAGCCGGCTGCCGATGGCCTGGCGCCGCGCCGGGGTGTCAGGAATCCAGCGCCCCCGGTACTGCGAGAACAGGTAGTCGCCCATGTCGTTGAGCACCTGGATGCCCTTGACCTGCGGGTAGATGTCGAGCACCTCGGCGACCTTGCGCACCACCAGCGGCCAGGCGCCGCGCTGCATCGAGCCCGAGGTGTCGATGATGAAAATGACGTACTCGCTGTCGACCGGGATGCCGCCGACGGTGGCGTCGCCCGGCGGCCGCCGGTGGTCGGCGCCGAGCAGCCGCTGCATCTCCTCCGACAGCGACTGCCTGGCGGTGGCGAGACGGTCGGCGATCAGCTCCCGGGTGTCGAGTTCGTGGCGGGTCGCCTGGTGGCGCCCGCGTAGCGCGCTGACCTCGGCCCGCAACTGCCGCAGGCTTGCACGGCTGGCGGCGAGGTCGGCACGGCGCTGTCCGAGTTCCTGTGCGATCAGGGCGCGCTCGCCGTCGAGGCGGCGCCGCTCCACCTCCAGCCGCTGCACCAGTCCGCTGAGATCGACGCTGAGGCGGTCGATCACCCGCGGCTCGGCGATCTTGACCACCACCAGCAGCAGGATGATGGCGCCGAAGCCGCACGAGACCACGTCGAGAAACGACAGGTTGAAGATGTCGACCCCACGCCGCGGGCGCCGTCTCATGGCCAGTCCCGCGCCGGGGTCAGGAAGGCACCGCCGGTGCTGGCGGCCAGCTGCCAGAATGCGGCGGCAGCGTAGGCGTCGCCCTCCATCGGCAGCAGGATGGTGTTGACCGGCACTCCGTTGGGCAGCGCGCGCACCGCGGCGAAGTAGTGCTTGAGGCGGGCGTCGGCGGTCACCGTGGTGCCGCGCGGCCGGTTCAGTCCCTGGGTCGGCAGGCCGTCGGTGACCAGGATGATGTTGTCTGGCCGCGGCTGCAGCGCTGCGGCCAGCGCGAACACCCGTTCCAGGCTGGTCCCCTCCCCCGGCACCGTCGCTTGCAGCCCGGTCACCGCGGCGGCCACCTGGTCGCGGTCGTCGGCGGCGAGCCAGCGGCCGTCGCTGCCGCTGGCGGTGGCCCAGGCGCGAGTGTTGAACGCCACCAGCTGGAAGCGCGCGCCGCGCGGCAGCTGGCTGACCAGCCACTCGGCGGTGGCCAGCGTCCGCCGCCACTTGGGCGCGGCACGCTTGCGCGCGTCGTCCATGTTGCGCCGGCGCACGACATTGACCACGGTCTCGTCGAGCATGCTGGCGGAGCTGTCGACCAGGATCAGGATGCGCTCGCCGCCGACCTTGAGCCCGGTCAGGTACTGGCGGTCGCCGTCGCCGACCACCCGCAGCACCCGGTCGCCCGGCTGCGGCGCCGCCTGCGCCTCGGCGGCGAGGCGCTTCGATTCGGTGTCGAGGCTCCTGAGGTCGCTCGACAGCTGCTCGATCGCCTGCTGGCGCGCCAGCGCCTGACGCTGCAGCTCGGCCAGTTCCCGCTCCAGCGCGACACGCTCGGTCGCGAGCGCGCGCGCCTCGTCGTCGGCCGACGTCTGCGCCGCGCCGGCCGCCTGCAGCGCCGCGCGGTCGCCTTCCAGCAGGTCGCGCGCGTCCAGTGCCTGGCGCTGGCGTTCGACCGCCGCGGCGCGCAGGTCGGCAAACACGGTCTCGCGGGTGCGCACGGTGTCGTGGTTGAGGATCAGCACCAGCAGCACCACGGCGCCGAAGCCGCAGAACATGATGTCGAGGAACGACAGCGAAAACGGCGAGAGCGGCCGGCGTTTCACCGGCTCTCAGCTCCGTATGCGCCGGATCAGCCAGTGGTCGACATAGCGCTCGCTGTCGAGCACCAGCCGCTCCTGCAGCAGCTGCAGCTGGTAGACGAAGAACATCAGCACGATCGAGATCACCAGGGCGATGAAGGTGGAGTTGAAGGCGACGCCGAGGCTGGCGGTGACCCCGGTGATGTCGCCCTCGACGGCGCGGTGCGCCTGGCCGAGGGCGTCGCCGATGCCACGCACGGTGCCGATGAAGCCGACCGACGGAATGGCCCAGGCGATGTAACGGATGATCGACAGCTCCGACTCCAGCCGCTCGCCCTCGGCGGCGCACAGGTCGCGCGCCGCGGTCGAGACGTCCTGGACGTTGCCGGTGGCGGCGAAGCGCTCGACGGCGGCCTGCAGGGCGCGCGGCAGCAGGCCGTCGCGCTCGTGCGGCGGCAGCGCCGCCAGCCGCGCGACCAGCGCGCGCGTATCCTCGGCGCCGACCGGCAACCCCTCGGGGAGCTGCAGCAGGTCGCGCTCCAGCAGCCGCCGCTGGCCCCAGGCGGCGCGCCCCTTGTAGCCAAGGATCGCCAGGGCCCAGAGCATCAGCACCAAACAGGTCTCCTGCTCGTAGTCCTTGATCACGATGTAGAACGAGCGCTCCGGCGCGTAGGTCGGGTCGGCCTGCAGCTGGGCGGCGATGGCGCGGCCCTCGAGCTCCGCCTGCGGCCGCACCAGGGCGACGTAGAGGGCGTGCACCAGGATGAAGGCGAGCAGCAGCGACACCACCTGGTAGACGAATTCGCTGGGAAGGCGCGGTTGCATGGCGGCGGGCTCCGTGGGCGGGGATTCAGATGTCGACCGGGAAGGTGATGGCGCTGTCGGCGCTGATCTTTTCCGACGGCGTGTAGACCGGTTCGGGGGGCGCGCCGTTTTCCGCGGCTGGTGCAGCCGTCGCGGGTTCGCGGTCGGGCGGCGCGGGCGCCTCGGCCGCCGGGGCCACGCCCTGGATCAACAGGAGGACGAGAAGGAGCGGGCGTTGCATCGGCCAACCCTACCGCGCGTAGCGGGCGACACGGAAGCCGAGATCGTCGCGCGCCGTGCGGCTGTAGTCGCGGTAGGTGAGGCGCAGCTCGGTGACGCTGCCGAAGCGCCAGCTGGCGCCGCGCACCACATGGTGCTCGCCAGCGGCCGGTCCGGTCGGGTCGGTCACCTGCCGTTCGGCCGCGTCCGGGTAGACCGCGTAGTAGTCGTGGAGCCACTCGGCGACGTTGCCGCCGAGGTCGTGGAAGCCACCGGGCTGCGGCGCGAAGCGACCGACCGGGGCCGAGGCGCGGTAGCCGTCGTCGTAGTTCGGCACGGTGTCGGCCAGGGTGTCGGCGATGCGCGCATCGGCGTAGTTGCCGACCACCGCCGGCGGCGGGTAACCGCCGGCCCACGGGTAGCGCACCGGTTCCGGCCGCCCGTGCACCCGCGCCACGTAGGCCCACTCCGCCTCGGTCGGCAGGCGGTAGCCGCCGTTCAGCGGCGTCACCGCGACCATGCGCTCACCGTCGGCGACGTAGGCCTCGGGCAGCCCCTGCTGGCGGCTGAGCCAGTTGCAGTAGCGCGCCGCGTCGTCCCAGGTGACGCCCACCACCGGCTGGTCGTCGCCGTCGAGCGGGACTCCCTCGCCGCTCCCCGAGGCGTGGGCCGGATCGAACTGCCGGTACTGGGCGTTGGTCACCTCGGTGACCCCGAGGTAGAACGGCTGCGTCAGCCGCACCAGGCGCGGACTTTCGTTGGCCCGGCGCCCGGCCTCGCGCCGCGAGGCGCCCATGCGGAACGGCCCGCCCGGGCGCACCAGCTCGAGCTGCAGGCCGCCGGCGACGGTCAGGCGCTGCGGGGTCGCCGCCGCGCGCGCCGCGGCGACCGTCTGCAGGGTGACGTCGATGCGCTGGCTGGCCGTGGCATTGGGGGTCACCTTGACCCGCTCGCTGGCGTAACCGTCGCGGCGGAACTCCAGGGTGTGTTCGCGGGTGCTCAGGCGCAGCCGGCCGGTGGCGGCCGCGGCCGGCTGGCCGTCGATCAACAGCTCGGCATCGGCCGGCGTGGCGCTGACGAACAGCGTGCCGAGTTCGGCCGGCAGGGCCAGGGCGAGTTCCCGCGTCCGTTCCGGTTCGACCTCGACCGCCTGCTCGACCGGCCGGTGACCGGACAGGGTCAGCCGCAGCCGGTGCGGTTCGCCCGCGGTCAGCGCCAGCTCCAGCGGCGTGGTGCCGCGGTAGAGGCCGTCGACCGTCACCGTGGCGCCGGCCGGGGTGCTGGTCAGCGCCAGGGTGCCGTCGGCGGGAGGCAGGACGACGTCGTCGAGGCGCAGCGGCGTGCCAGCGGTGACCGGCAGGTCGAGTTGCACCGTCTTGTGGCCGGGCATCGCCAGGGTCAGGCGGCGCGTCCCCTGCAGCAGTTCGGCCGTCAGCGGCGTCATCCCGAGCGGCGCGCCGTCGACCTCGACCACCGCGCCCGTGGGCTGGCTGTCGAGGGTCAGCTCGGCCCAGGCCGGGCGCAGCGATAATGCGACGCTCTGCGGCTGGCCGAAGCCGGCGACCTCGACCGCGGCCTCGGCCGGCAGGTGGCGTTCACTCTCCACCCGCAGCAGGTGGCGGCCGCGCGCCACCGGGTGATGGCCTTCGGCGGTTGGCTCGACCGGCGTGCCGTCGACCAGGAGCGTGTACGACACCGCGGGCGCCAGTCGCACCCGCAGCCGCCCGGGCAGCTCCTCCAGCCGGTAGTGCAGTTCGCGCGGGCCGTCGCGGCTGACCGTCAGCGCCTGCTCCAGCGGACGGTAGCCGGTCCGCTGCGCTTCAAGCCGGTAGCTGCCGGGGAGCAGCAGCGTGCGCCCGGCCAGCGGCACGCCGGGCAGGCCGTGCAGGGTCTGCGTCTCGGGGGCCGGCTCGATCTCGATCGCCACCGGCACGGCGATCAGGACGAACAGCGCGGCCAGCGCCAGCAGCGCCACCAGGGCGCCGATCCAGTGCCGGCGCACCGGAAGGCCACCGGGTGCCGGCGGCGTCCCGGCAACCGGCAGCGCCAGCGTCGGCCGCCGCGGTTCGGCCGGAGCGGTCGGCGGCGGCGCGGCGGGCGGCTCGAAACGCTCGGCGCGGACGAACACCTGGTCTCCCTTGACCTGCCACAGCAGCAGGCCGGCGCGGCCGACCTGCACCCGGTCGCCCGACTTGAGCCAGCGCGAGCCGGTGACCCGCTCGTGGTTGTGGTACAGGGTCACCGCGGCGTCGGCCGGCTGCAGGTAGGGGTGGCCGTCGGCGACGGCGATGTAGGCGGCGACCACGCCGGCGTCGACCCCCGGCACGACCAGGTCGGCGGGCCCCTCCCCGCCCACCTGCAGCGGCAGCGCCGTCTCGTCGAGTTGGCGGTCGCCACGGTGGTCGCAGATGAAATAGAGCCGGCTCACAGCGGTTCCCGGCAGCGCACGTCGACCCGCGGCGGCGGGCGGTCGGCGGCGACGGTGAAGGTGACGCGGACGTCGCGGTAGCCGGGGCGCGCGCCGACGGCGGTGTAGCTGCCCGGGCGCAGCGCCAGCTGCCGTTCGCTGAAACGGCCGAGGCCACCGACATGGTGGACGGTCACCTCGGTCTGGCCGTCGGAGCGCAGCGTCACCTGGCGCGGCGTCGTGGCGGCGGCGACCAGCCCGGCCAGGCGCTCGACCTTGGCCGCCAGGCGGGGCTGGTCGGCGGGCAGTGGCCGGACCTCCGCCAGCAGCCGCTCGGCCTCGTCCAGCGGCTCGGGCGAGAACAGCCGCTGCGGTTCCGCCAGGTAGAGGTCGAGGCGCGCATGCAGCCGGGCGCGCTGACCGGCCAGGGCGCTGCCGCTGCGGGCGAAGCCGGCCGCGGGATCGAGCTGCAGCGCCGCGTCGTAGTGCGCCGCGGCCGCGCCCCACGCTTCGGCGGTGGCCAGCCGCTCGGCCTCGCGCCGCAGCCGTTCGAGCTCGGCGGCGTGGCGCGCCGCGGCCAGCCGCCGGCGCGCGTCGGCCACCACGCGCGCGCCCGGGCGTTGCCCGGCCGCCTGCTCCAGCGCCTCTGCCGCGGCGCCGAAGCGACTCGCTTCCAGCGCCTCCAGGGCGCGGCTCATCGCCGTGGCGAATTCGTGCTCGGCCTGGGCGGCCGCGACCCGCTCGGCCGCCGCGGCGGCCGCGGTGAACTCCGGGTCGAGTTCGGCGGCGGCTCGGTAGGCGGCGACGGCGGCGTCGGGCTGCGCGGACGCCTCGGCCAGCCGCCCGGCCGCCATCCGCTCCAGCACCGCATCCCGAACCTCGGCCCGGGCCAGGCCGCGCGCCGCCGCCTCGTGGTCGGGCGCCAGCGCCAGCGCCAGGGTGAACTGCTGCGCGGCCGCCGGCCCGGCGTCGGCCGTCAGCGCCGTCCAGCCGGCCGCCAGCGCCGCCGCGAGTCGCTGCGGCCGCGACGCGTCCAGTTCCACCAGTTGCGCCTCGGCGGCGGCGTACTGCGCCGCGGCCTCGCCGAACCGGCGCTGGCCGAACAGGCGGTCGCCGGCACCGGTGGCGGCCGCCGCCCGGGCCAGTTCCGGCGCCGCCCAGGCGTCGGCGCGCAGCCGTTCCAGCTCGGCGCGCCGTTGCAGGTAGCGCTGCAGCGCCTGCTCCGCGGCCCGGCGCTGGGCGTCGACCGCGGGTGCCGGCTGCGTGCTGCTAGCGGGGGGCGGCGCGCCGGCCATCGGGGCGGTGGCGCGCGGCTGGAGCCATTGCGGCAGCAACAGCAGCGCGCCCAGCGCCAGCCCGAGCGCGCCGACGAGCAGCAGCGGCCCGGACCACGCCGGTCGGGCGCCGGGGGCGCGGCCGGACGGCGGCGCCCCCGGCGGGCGCAGGTCGGGCGGTGGCCGCAGCGCGACGCCCGGGGGCGTTCTCTCCGGCGGTGCCATCCGGGCTCAGAGCCTGTGAAAGAATCGCCCGCCGTCGCGAGATGCCGCCTGGGCGTCTCTGGCAAGGCGCGGGGGTGCACGGCGCGCTCGCACCGCTACGTAAGCGCTTTTGGGGGTCCCCGCAACGCAGCCAGGGGCGGCCAGGGGGCGTCGCAGCAGGCGTGGTGATTGTTTCACAGGCTCTCAGTCAGCCGCGTCGGCGGGGACCAGACCGGTCTCGGCGGCGTAGATCCGCTTGAGCAGTTCGCGCCACTGGGCGTACTGGGTCTCGGCCGTGCCGGTCAGTTCGTGCATCTCGCCCTCGACCTCGACCACCAGCGGCTGCGCCTCGGCACTGAAGGAGTCGCCCAGTTCGGCGATGGCGTCGCGATGGATGACGGTCTCGGCGTCCTTGTCGAAGCCGCTCTTGACCGCGTAGACGCCGCCCAGAACCATGACGTCGCGGACCACGCTGTTGGTCGCCCGGCTGGAGCTGTTGCTGCTCGCCTGCAGGGCGATGGCGCCGAGGATCGCGGCCACGCCGACCAGCTTGCGCTGCAGCGCCCCGCGCTCGATCTCGCCCAGCGCCGTGGCCTCGGCACTGCGCGCGCGACGCCACTCGTCGTACGGCGGCTTCATCCGCCGGTAGAAGTTGTCGAAGTGGGCGTTGAGGGTGTCGAGCAGCAGGTGGTCGCGTTCCCGGATGGCCGCGATGCGCCTGACCATCGGGTCGTCGTGGGCCGGCAGGCGCGTGGCGGTGACCCGTCCCTGCGCGTCGGTCGCCAGGTAGTCGGCGAACGGCGCCGGCGCCATGGCCGCGGCGAAGCGCAGCTCGGCGGTACGGCGGATGGCGCGGATCTCCGCTTCGGCCAGGCGGTCGCGGAAGGCGGCCAGGTCGTTGGCGATGGTGATGTAGAGCGGCTCGAACGGCTCACTGCCGGCCGCCAGCGCGGCCTCGACCTCGGCGGCGGTCAGGCGGCTGTAGTAGCGCTGGTCGAACCAGGTGCGTCCGGTGGCGTCGCTGGCGGTGATATTCAGCTCCAGCTGGCTGCCGTCGGACGCCAGGATGGTGCCGCGGACCACGCTCTCGCCGCCCTCGTTGCCGCGCGGGACGACGCGCACCGCGCCCCAGTAGCCGGTCCGCTCGATGACGTCGCGCAGGTGCTGCGGTATGAAGCGCGCCTCGGCGGCGCGGATCTCGGCGGAGAGCCCCTCCTGCGCCGCCTTTTCGCCCTCGGGCAGGACCCCCGGGTCGAACAGCTCGATCCAGAGGTCGAGCAGCTGCGCCTCGGGGATCTCGGCCACCGGCTTGTGCATGACCACCTGGTCGTCGACCTCGGGCTTCAGGTCGAGGCTGCTGCAGCCGCCGAGCAGCAGGGCCAGCAGCAGGGCGCCGACAAGACCATGGTGGGACTGCCTCATCGCGACGTCGCCCTCACTGGATGCCGCTGCGGTAGCGGCGGTACTCGTCCCACAGCCGCGCGCGCAGCCCCGGGTCGCGCTCGCGCTCGGCCGCCTCGCGCAGCTGGCGGGCGACGACGTCGTCGCCGCTCGGGTCGGGCAGCGCCGCGGGTGGCGCCGGCGCGCCGGCCTGGCCCGCCGTCGGCCCCTGGCCGGCCGCCCCCGGGGCGCCCGCGGCGCCGCCGTCGGCGGTCGTGGCCGAACCGTCACCGGCCGCGTCCCCCGCAGTGCCGGCGGCCTCGCCACCCGACGCCGCGGCGCCACCCGGTGCCGCGCCTGCCGCGGCCGACGCCCCGTCGCCAGACGCGCCCTGGCCGCCAGCCGGGGGCTCGCCGATCGGCCGCGCCGCGCGCACCCGGTCCTGTTCGCGCAGCAGTCGCTCGTCGAACGCGCCCAGGGATTGGCGCAGTTCGGCATCGAGGGCGGCCCGTCCCTCGGTGCGCGTCGTGGCCGGCACCTCAGGCACGGCCGCCGCCGCCGCTGCCGCCGGGCAGGTCACGCCGGCGGGCAGCGCCTGATCGCGGGCGCGCAGGTCGGCGCAGCCGGCGGCGACCCGCTGCTGCAGGTCGGCGAGGAAGCGCTGGTAGTCCTGTGCCTCGGCCGGGTCGAGCCGGCCCTGCCGCAGCTGCTCGTCGTAGGCCGCCCGGGCCGAGTGCCAGGCGGCGTAATCTGCCTCCAGGCGCGTCGCCGTCGGGGAGGCGGCGAACGCAACGGCGCCGCCGATCAGGAGCGTGGCGACGAGGTAACGGATGTGCGGTTCCATTGCGGTCGGTTGCGGCCAGTGGATCGGGCCCCTTGCATCTCTAGTGTGACTCTACTCCGGGAGGCAAAGTTTAGCCCCTCGGTCGCTCCCGGCGCCGGAATCGGGCACGCAGGGCGCGGTCTGAGCTACCATCGACAGGTAGCCCTGCCAGGATGAGCCGATGATCAACCGACGCGAATTCATTGCCGCCACCGCCCGCCGCGCCGCCGCGACCGCGGCGCTGGCGACGCCGCTGCTGGCCACCGCGGTCGCCACCGGCAGCGACCTGCACGACCGCCTGGCCGCGCAGCTCGAGGCCACCCGCGCCGAGCTCGGCGCCCGCCTCGACGCCTTTGCCACCGAGATGCGCTCGTTGGGTGGACGGGTGCAGCGGCTGGAGTTCCAGCAGCAGCTGCTGCTCTACCTGCTGCTGCTGTCGTTCATCTTCGACGGCGGCCTCACCTGGCTGATGCTGCACGCCCCGCTGCTGCCGCTGGCCTGACCCGCCGGCGCCTGCCGGCTGCCGGTGTCACCGGCGCTCGCGGTAGTCGAGCACCTCTGTCACCGGCAGCGCGGCGACGTCGCGGTACTTGCTGTCGGCCATCTGGCGCAGTTCGACCAGGTTGCCGATGCGCGCGAAGGTCGAGCTGACCAGGATCTCCTCGCCGTCGGCCCCCTGCCGGCGCACACCGAAGGTCAGCCGCTCGCGCTCGCTGCTCGACAGCCGGCCGAGCACGTTCTTGGTCACCCAGATGGTGCCGTCGCTTGCGAAATCGCTGAGCCGGGAGGCGTTGTTGATGGTGTCGCCGAGGGCGGTGAACTCGAGGTGGGTCGGCGTCTGGTAGGTGCCGAACCACTCCTGGCCCTCGTCGATGCCGATGTTCAGGCGCAGGCGGTTGACCCAGTTCTTCTTGCGCGTCCAGCGGTCGTCGATCTCGCGCATCATCTCGCGCATCTCGATGCCGCAGCGCACCGCGTTCATGACGTAATTGGAGTCGGGCTGGGGCAGGAAGTAGTAGAGCATGCCGTCGCCGACATGCTTGCCGTGGGTGGCGTAGTAGCGGCGCAGCAGCGGCTCCATCGACGACCAGACCTCGTTGATCAGCTCGAAGTACTCCTCCGGCGGCAGCTCCGCGCAGATCTTGCACGACCCCTGCAGGTCGGCGGTGAGCACGGCCAGCTGGGTCAGGTGCGGGCGGCGCTTTTTCAGCAGGTCGCGGATCACCAGGTCGCGGCGCGCCAGCAGGGTCAGGATGGAGTCCTGGTCCTCGGTCAGCGGCGCGTAGGTGAAAAACAGCCCCTCGCGGAAGAACGAGCAGTAGAGCTTGTACCACTGGCTCGGCTGGCCCGGGGCGGCGAGATTGATCTCGGTGCCGAGGACGCCGCCCTCGGCGCCGGCTTCGGCGACCTCCTCGAAGGCCTGCATCAGGTAGGTGGCCAGGCGCCGGTCGTCGCCGTGGGCGACCGCCACCAGCTGCTCCTGGGAGAGGAAGTTCTTGGCCACCGCCAGGTGGAAGCGGGCCAGTTCGTCCCAGCCGGCAAAACGGTCGCTGAGCCCGACCTGGACGAAGGCGCGGAACAGGCTGCGGCCGTCGATCAGTCCCGAACCCTGATCGACGCCGAAGAATTCAGTCATGGCGCGGGCGTTGCACCACTCCAGCTCGAAGCGGCGGTTGACCATGTAGGCCGGGTGCGCCAGATCCTCGACCGTCAGCCGCAGCGGCCCGTCGAGCTGGATCGGCATGTAGTCATGGTTCGCTGCCGTGGCGGCCGTGCGCTTGGCCGTTGCCGTGGCAGGAGGTGCCGCTGGCCGCTTCGGCACGGCGGCAGTCGTCGGCGCTGCCGGGGCCGGATCCGCCAGACGCTCGGCGATGGCCGCCATCTTCAGGCCCTGGCGCTTGAGGGCGGTGATCTGGGCGACGGTCTCCAGGACGGAGGCCGGGAAATGGCCGATCCGCGGTGCGTCGCTGGTCTGGCGATCGCCCGGGGCGACGATCGGTCGCGGCAGCAGTCCCTGGCTGATGTAGTTGTTCAGCGTGGCCCGGGAGATCCCGGCCTGCTCGAGAAGCTCTTTGCTGGTGATGTACCGCTCGGCGTTCATTCTGGTGGCCCCATGCGGGTTATTTATTATTCATGGACAGCCTAGTACAGACCAAGAGTTACTGTCAACATATGAACAAGACTGTCTATACAATGCGCTATATCACTGTATCGCAGCATGTTGACAGTCCATTACTGTCTGCCTATACCCCTCCTTCTGTCCATTCTGTATTGGACACTTGAACTGTCCAGTTGCAGGTGCCGTTGCCGCCGCCTGCCCCGGCAGCAGCGCCCCGCCTTGGTCCCGACCGGCAAATCGGTGAGGACGGGTCATCGACGGTACGGCTGGCGCATGACGGTCTGAGGGCAGCCTCCCGGTTCTCGGCACCCGCCCGCCCGTCGCCGACGCTCCAGGAGCGGTGGCGAGGACGGGCCGCCCTGATCGGGCTGCAGTACTTCAGGACGCCGGGGAGGGCATGGCGGCAATGGCCGCCGGCGCGGGATGACGCGCGAGGTCGGGCGAAGGCCGCGCGGCGCAGCACACGCCGGGCGCGGCAGCCCGCCAGAACCGCCCTACTGGATGTCGTGGCCGTAACTTCGGATCAATGCCGCCAGCGCATCGCTCGCCTGCTCGAGCCAGACCACGGCATGGCGGTACTCGCCCGCCGCCGCATGCTTGTGCGCAATCCAGTGCAGGCGCATGGAGTCGTCGACCGCGGCGCGGATGATCGCCGCCTGGGCCGGCTCCTGGCGCGGCTGGACCAGCAGCAACTCGACCAGCAGCAGGTGGCTGTCGTGGCGGTCGACCTCGTACTCGTACTCCTCGCGTTCGCTGGCGAAGCGCAGTTCACGCACCAGGGTCTGGCCGCCGCGCAGGCGGTTGATCTCGGCCTGCAACAGGACGTAGGCCTGCTTCATCTGGCGCATGGCCGGTCCCAGCCGCCCCGCGTCCCGGTCGCGCGTGGCGCTGCCGGCCAGGCGGGCGATTTCGGGACCGCGGTCCGGCTCGCTGTCGCCCAGTTCGAGACGGATCGCGCGGTAGGCCTCCTCGAGTGCCATGACGCTGTGGGCGAGGTCGTCGAAGCGCGCCCCGCGGCCATCGGTAGGCTCGGCGGTGGCCGGTGCCGGGACCATCATCGGGGTGGTCAGCGTCGGGTCGCTGGCCAGCCGACGCACCACCGTCTGCACCAGCACGTAGGCCTGGTCGAGGCGCTGGTAGCCGGCCTCGGTCCGGCCGGCGCGGAAGGCGGCCACCGCCTCACCCTGGACGGTTTCGACCAGCGCCAGGGCCTGGTCGACCTGGTGCTCGGGATCGAGGCGCCGGCCGGCCTCGATCAGCGCAGTGACGGTGGCCATGCGAGCGTCGAAGTCGTAGTGGGCGGCGACCGCGACACCGCCGAGCCAGAACGCCAGCAGCGCCCCTGCCAGGAGGCCCACATGGGTGCGGTGGAGAGGATCTCGATGGCTGGATCCACGCATGGCGACCTCCTGTCATGTTGCGCGTCAAACGAACGTCCCTGGTCCCAAGTATAGGGTGCGGTCGAGGGGTCCGGCGGCATAGCCACCCGCTTGCGACTACCATGAGAAACGGCCGGCGCGGGCTTCGGTGCCGCGGCGGCCGGGACACTCAGCGGCGACCACCCCCGCCGCTGTCGGTCCAGCACCGGCAACCCATGGATGGACAGCGAGGCCCTCCGATGGCAATCGACCGCGACCTCCCGAGACAGTTGACCCACGCCTTCCTCGACCAGGTGGACCGTGCCCTGCCGGGCCAGGAGCTGACGCCGGAGAGTCGTCTCAGACTGTCTCATGTAGTCGAGCGCGAACTGGCCACCCAGCTCGGCATCACGACCCAGGCCAAGAACCAGCGGGTGACCATCCTGCTCTCCGACCTGCGCGGCTTCACCCAGATGTCCGAGCAGTTCCCCCCGGCCGACGTCATCGGCCTGCTCAACCGTTACTTCACCAAGATGAACAGCATCATCCACGACCACCAGGGGGTGATCGACAAGTTCATGGGCGACGCCATCATGGTGCTGTTCGGCGTCCCCGAGGAGCGCGACGACGACCTGCTGCGGGCGATCCGCTGCGCCACCCACATGCAGCTGGCGATGGACGAGATCAACCAGGGCAACCGCGAACTCGGCATGCCGGAGCTGTTCATGGGCATCGGCATCAACACCGGCGAGGTGGTGGCCGGCAATGTCGGCTCCGAGTACCACAGCGAGTTCACCGTCATCGGCGACCAGGTCAACCTCGCCTCGCGGGTCGAGGCCCACAGCCTGCGCGGCCAGGTGCTGCTGAGCGAGAACAGCTTCAGCCTGGCCGAGGCGGCGATCGAGGTGGCGCAGCCGCGCCGGGTCTACATCAAGGGCAAGCGCGATCCGGTCAACCTCTACGAGTTGCGGGCGGTCACCCGGCCCGAGCTGCTCGAGGTGCCGGATCGGGAGGTGCGCCGCGGCCCGCGCGTCGAGGTCGACTTTCCGTTCCAGTTCCAGGCGGTGCAGGGCAAGGGCATCGCCGAGGACGCCCACCAGGGCCACGCCCTCGATCTCAGCTACAGCGGCCTGCGCGGCCGGGTCGCGTTCTCGGTCGAGCAGATGAGCGACCTCAAGCTCAAGCTGTCGGGCGGCATGCTCGCCGGCGAGGCGGAGGAGATCTACGCCAAGGTGCTGACCGTGGTGCCGCAGGAACAGGGGTGCGAGGTGACCATGGAGTTCACCTCCATGCCGCTGGCGGTCAACGAGGTGATCCGCCGCTACGTCGACCGCATCGTCGAAGGCGGCTGAGCGGGCCAACCGGCGAGCGGCGCCCGCGCCCAGTTCTGCCCACCGTTCCAGCCTGTCGCCCCGGGCCCGCTTTCCGTTCCGGGGGCAAACGGGCGACAATCGGCCGCCCCGTCGCCACCGCGTGCCCTTCAACGTGCCCCAGCTCACCGGCCTGCTGCTGGTCCTGACCACCGCCCTGACGGTCGCGGCCGAATGGGGCCACAGCGCGCTGCTGGGCCACGCCGCCGCCGCCGTGGCGGTCACCTGCCTGGCGCTGCTGACGCCGCAGGTCGGCTGGGCCCGGCGCCTGTTCGTCGCCATCGCCCTCGGCCTGACCGCGTGGGCGGTCCTGACCCTGCCCGACTGGCGTGCGCCGGTGGGCCGGGCACTCGGCAGCATGGCCTTCATTACCGCCTTTTTCATCGCCCTGGCCAGCCTGCGCAACGCCGCCGCCGGCTCGCTGGCGATCGTCCGTTGCGGCCTCTACCTGGCCAACCAGCCGCCCGGCCGCCGCTACCTGGCGCTGACCCTCGGCGGCCACCTGTTCGCGCTGGTGCTCAACTACGGCGCCATCTCGCTGTTCGGCAGCCTGGTCGAGCGCAGCGTCCAGGGCGAGCCCGACGAACTGATCCGTCGCATCCGCACCCGGCGCATGCTGCTGGCGATCCAGCGCGGTTTCGTCACCACCCTGACCTGGTGGCCGCTGACCTTCGCCATGCTGATCTCGCTGACCGTCGTGCCCGACAGCAGCTGGGAGCGGGCCCTGCCCTACTGCCTGGTCGCCGCGCTGCTGCTGGGGGCCAGCGGCTGGGCCCTGGACACCCTGTTCAAGCCGCGCAACGTGATCGCGCCGCCACGCCAGCCCAACCCGCCCGGGGCGTGGCAGGCACTGCTGCCGCTGCTCGGCCTGCTCGCCCTGCTGATCGCCCTGGTCGGCGGCCTGCAACTCGCCACCGGGCTGCGGACCATCGCCGTGGTGATGCTGGTGGTGCCGCTGCTGAGCGTCGGCTGGATCCTGCGCCAGAAGCAGGCGCCGTTCCCGGCGGCCGACTTCTCCCCCCACCTGCGCGGCCGCGTGGCCGGCTTCGTGCAGCGCGAACTGCCGGCCTACGCCCCGGAGCTGGTGCTGCTGATGTGTGCCGGCTACATCGGCATCCTCGCCTCCGCCCTGCTCGCCCCGCTGGTCCACGAGGGGCTGCTCGGCGGCGGCACGGTCTCGCCGCTGATCCTGATCGGGGTCCTCTGGTTCGTCCCGCTGGCCGGCCAGCTCGGCATGAACCCGATCCTGTCGGTGACCCTGGTCGGTCCGCTGCTGCCCCATGCCGAGCAGCTCGGGGTGGCGCCGGAGCTGGTCGTGGTCGCGCTGGTCTCGGGCTGGGCCCTGACCGGGGCCAGCTCGCCGTTCACCGCCACCACCATGCTGGTCGGGAAGTTCGGCAAGGTCAGCGCCCACCACGTCGGCCTGGTCTGGAACGGGCCGTTCATCCTGGTCGGCGGCCTGGCGCTGTCGGCCTGGCTCGGTTACCTGGTCAGCAGTTGACCGCGGCGGTCGCCCGGCGCGTCCCGCCGCGACGCTTACTCGGCGGGCTCGAGATCGGCGATCAGCGCCACCAGGAAGCGGGTCGCCTCGCCCCCGGTCACCGCGCGGTGGTCGAAGGTCAGCGACAGCGGCAGCAGGCGGCCGGCGGCCAGCGCCCCGGCGTGCACCAGCGCGGCCTCGCGGGCGCGGCCGGCGCCGACGATGGCGACCGTCGGCGGCACCACGATCGGGCCGGCGTAGCGGCCGCCGAGGGCGCCGAAGTTGGACAGGGTCAGGGTCTGGCCGCGCATCTCCTCCGGTGGCACCGTGCGCGCGCGGGTGTCGGCCGTGAGCCGCTTGATGCCGGCGGCGAGGTCGGCGCGCTCGCGCCGGCCGACGTCGCGCAGCACCGGCACGAACAGGCCGTCGGGGGTGTCGACGGCGAGGCCGAGATCGATCTTGTCGATCAGCCGGCGGCCGACGGCGTGGGCGTCGTACCAGGCGTTCAGCGCCGGTTCGACGCGGCAGGCGCTGACGATGGCGCGGATCAGGCGCAGCGTCGGCTCTTCGTCCTCGCTCCAGGCGCTGATGTCGGCGTCGTCGACCACCGTCACCGCTGCCACTTCGGCATGCGCCCGGGCCATGTTCAGCGCCATCGCCCGGCGCACGCCGCGCAGCGGCTGCAGCGGGCCGACCTCGGCCAGGATGCGCGCGGCGCGCTCGACGTCGCTGGCCAGGATGGTGCCGTCCCGCCCCGACGGCGTGACGATGCCGAGGTCGATCTCGAGCTGCTGGGCCAGGGCGCGCACCCCCGGCGTCGCCCGGATGCCGAGAGTCGTGGCCGTCGGGCGCCGGGCCTGGGGCGCCGCGGCCGGCGCCTCGCCTGCCGCCGGCGGCGCGCTGGGCGCTTCCGCCGTGGCCACCTGGCCGACCACCGAGCCGCTGTCGGCCGCCGGCCCGACGGCGAACTCGACCAGCGGATCGCCGGTCTGGACCATGTCGCCGGACTCGCCGTAGAGGCGGGCGACGGTCCCGGCCTGCGGCGACGGGATCTCGACGATCGCCTTGGCCGTCTCGACCGCGACCAGCGGCTGGTCGGTGACCACGTGGTCGCCGACGCCGACGTGCCAGCGGACGATCTCGGCCTCGGGCAGCCCCTCGCCGAGATCGGGCAGTGCAAAGATCTTCATGCGTACTCCAGGGTCTCGTGCACGGCGGCGACGACCGCCGCCGCGCTCGGCAGGTAGTGATTCTCCAGCCGGTAGAGCGGCATCACCGTGTCGTAGCCGGTGACCCGGCGGACCGGGGCGAGCAGCGACAGCAGGCCGTGCTCGGCGAGCTGCGCGGCGATCTCGGCGCCGAAACCGCCGCTGCGCGCCGCCTCGTGGACGATCACGCAGCGCCCGGTCCGCGCCACCGAATCGAGCAGCGTCGCGCTGTCGAACGGTTTCAGGGTGGCGACATCGAGCACCTCGACCGCGATCCCCTCCGCCGCCAGCTGGTCGGCGGCGGCCAGCGCCACCTGCAGCATCGCCCCCCAGCCGACCAGCGTCGCCTCGCTGCCCTCGCGCACGGTGAAGCAGCAGTCCAGCGGCAGCGCCGTGCCGTCGTCGACCACCTCCTCGCGCAGCGACCGGTAGACCCGCTTCGGTTCCAGGAACAGCACCGGGTCGGGGTCGCGGATGGCCGCCAGCAGCAGGCCGTAGGCGCGCGCCGGCGACGACGGGATCACCACCCGCAGCCCGGGGATGTGGGCGAACAGCGCCTCGGTGCTCTCGGAGTGGTGCTCGGGGGCGTGGATGCCGCCGCCGAACGGCGCGCGCAGCACCATGGGGCAGCTCAGCCGCCCGCGGGTCCGGTTGCGCAGGCGCGAGGCGTGGCTCAGCAGATGGTCGATGGCGGGATAGATGAAGCCCATGAACTGGATCTCGGCCACCGGGCGCAGCCCCTGCGCCGCCAGGCCGACCGCCATGCCGGCGATCAGGCTCTCGGCCAGCGGCGTGTCGCGCACCCGGTCGTCACCGAAGCGCGCCTGCAGCCCCTCGGTGGCGCGGAACACCCCGCCGTTGACGCCCACGTCCTCGCCGAAGACGACCACCTCGGGATCGTCGGCCATGGCCCGCGCCAGCGCCAGGTTGACCGCCTCGACCAGGGTGATCTCGCTCATCTGCGCAACCCCCGGGCGAGGTCGGCACGCTGTTCGACCAGCGCCTTCGGCAGCGTGGCGTGGAGGTGGTCGAACATCGCCTCGGGCGGATCGGGCGGCGCCGCCTGGAAGGCGCTGACGGCCGCCTCGATCTCGGCCGCGCAGCCGTCGAGCAGCGCCTCCTCGTCCGCCTTGTTCCAGCCGTGTTCGGCGACCAGATAATTGCGCAGCCGCAGCAGCGGGTCCTCGGCCCAGTGCCGGCTCACCTCCTCGGCGTCGCGGTAGCGGCCGGCGTCGTCGGCGGTGGTGTGGTCGCCGAGGCGGTAACTCAGCGCCTCGACCAGCGTCGGCCCGTCGCCACCACGCGCCCGGTCAAGCGCTGCGGCGACCACGGCCTGGACCGCGACCACGTCGTTGCCGTCGACGCGCACCCCGGGGAAGCCGCCGGCGCGCGCCTTGTCGGCCAGCACCACCGTGCCGCTCTGCCGCTCCAGCGGCACCGAGATCGCCCAGCGGTTGTTGTTGATGACGAACACCACCGGCAGCCGCCAGGCCCCGGCCAGGTTCAGCGCCTCGTAGAAATCGCCCTTGGAGGTCGAGCCGTCGCCGCCGGTGACCACGGCGACGCGCGCCTGCCGGCGCAGCTGGAAGGCGGTCGCGACCCCGGCCGCGTGGCAGTACTGGGTGCCCACCGGCACGCAGATCGGGAAGTCCTCGTGCGGTCCGGCGAAGGCGCTGCCGCGCTCGTCGCCGCCCCAGTAGAGCAGCAGCTCGTGCAGCTGCACCCCGCGCAGGATCTGTGCCGCCGTGTCGCGGTAGGAGGGCAGCAGCAGGTCGTCGGCCTGCATGGCGCTGCCGAGGCCGACCCCGATCGCCTCCTGGCCGAGGGTCGAGGCGTAGGTGCCGACCTGGCCGGTGCGCTGCAGGGCGACGACCTTGGCATCGAAGCTCCGGGTCAGGGTCATCGCCCGATAGAGCCGCACCAGACCGTCGCGCTGCGCCAGCGCCTCGGGCAGCGGCGTGACGACGGTGCCGTGGGGATCGAGATAGCGCAGCGGTGTGCTGTCGCTGCACGCGTCACGTCCGTCCATGTCCTCCTCCAGCGTGCCGGTTGACTCACCCGAGTATAGATAGCGGGAATCACAACGGGACACGGGCCGGGAACGCGCGGCGGCGACCGGCGCTCCACGTGCGCGTCAGCGCCACGCCGTCACCGGCCTCCCGCGACAGACGCGGATACTGGCAGAATCGGGCGGTGCCCCGCGCTCGGGGACACTCCGGGCGAACCACCCCGGCGCTGAGCGACTCCAACCAGCAGTCACCCGCAGGAAGGTGCCATGAACGGTCAAGTCCGCGACCCGCTCGGTCCGTGCAAGGTGATCGAGGTCTACCAGCCCGAACTCGGCCTCGAAGGGGTGCTGGTGGTCGACAACGTCGCCGCCGGCCCGGCGATCGGCGGCCTGCGTATGGCCACCGACGTCAGCGTCGACGAGTGCCGCCGGCTGGCGCGGGCGATGACCCTGAAAAACGCCGCCGCCGGCCTGCCGCACGGCGGCGCCAAGTCGGTCCTGCGCGCCGACCCGCATGGCGACCCGGCGCACAAGGAGGCCCTGATCCGCGCCTTTGCCTGCGCCTTGCGCGGCAACGAGGAGTACATCTTCGGCCCCGACATGGGCACCGACGAGCAGTGCATGGGCTGGGTGCACGACGAAATCGGCCGCGCCATCGGCCTGCCGCGCGCGCTCGGCGGCATCCCGCTCGATGAACTCGGGGCGACCGCGTACGGCCTGACCCACGCCATCGAGGTCGCCGCGGAGCGGATCGACCTGCCGCTCGAGGGCGCGCGCATCGTCGTCCAGGGCTTCGGCTCGGTCGGCCGCCACGCCGCCCGCTTCCTGGTCGAGCGCGGCGCCCGGCTGGTGGCCGCGGCCGACTCGGCCGGCGCCGTCGCCCATGCCGACGGCCTCGACATCGATGCCCTGGAGGCGTGGAAAACGGCCGGTAACCCGCTGACGACCTTCGCCGGCGGCCACCCGCTGGCCGCGGAGCAGCTGATCGAGGTCGACTGCGAGGTCTGGATCCCGGCCGCGCGGCCCGACGTCATCGACGCCGGCAACTGCGACCGGCTCGCCGCCCGGGTGGTGGCCGAGGGGGCCAACATCCCGGTCACCGCGGAGGCGGGAGCGCGCCTGCAGGCGCGCGGCGTGCTCTGCCTGCCCGACTTCATCGTCAACGCCGGTGGCGTCATCTGCGGCGCCGTCGAGTACCGGGGCGGCGGTCAGGAGGCGGCCTTCGCCGCCATCCGCGAGCGGATCCGCGCCAACACCGCCGAGATTTTGCAGCGCAGCCAGCGCGACGCCGTCACCCCGCGCCAGGCGGCGCTGGCGCTGGCCGAGCAGCGGGTACGCGAGGCGATGGCGACGCGCCGCTGGGCGCTGTTCTAGGGCAGCTGCCCGGAGGTCAGTCGTCTTCCGCGCGCGGTTTCTCACCGCCCGCCTGCGTCTGGTCACGCCACTTGGCATAGCAGTCGAGCCCGCAGAAGTGGCGCACGTAGTCGTCGGCCTCCTCGCTCCGCGCCTCGGACAGCGGGATCTCCTTCATGCAGATCGTGCAGGCCACCGGGATCTCTTCGTTCGGCGGTCTCTGTTTCTCGCCCATACCCACCTCCTTGCCGGTTCGTATCCGACCCTCTTGGTCGTCTTCGAGTATGGCAGCCGCCGCCTCACCCGGGCGGTGAGGCCGGGATGCCGTGACCGTGAAGTGGACACAGTCATTCCATACGAACAGCAAGTGATAATTACAATAGTTCTTGTTAACAGCCACTTATGGAATTTGGTGACCTGGCAGAACCGACGGATGGCTGCTTTACTCCAAGGATAGGTAAGACCTGCGGCGGGGCGCCCGGCGGCGCCGGTGCCGCAACCGATGGTCTAACGAGGTGAACCGTGTATCGGCGCTGGCGCGCGCCGGGCTGCCCCCCGCCGCTGCGCCGGCCACCGTCTGGCAAGGAGAGCGCCATGGCGACCCGCATCCTGGAGACCCGGATTTACCGCACCCGCCGCGTGGAGCCGTGCCGGCGCAAGGTCGAGGCGCTGTTCGCCAAGGCCGGCATCAAGGTGGACGGCGAGCGGCCGTGGGACCTCAAGGTCCACGATGTGCGCTTCTTTCCCCACCTCCTCGCCCAGGGTTCGCTCGGGCTCGGCGACTCCTACATGGACGGCTGGTGGGACTGTGACGACCTGGTCGAGTTCATCAAGCGCCTGCTGCTCGCCAGGCTGCACCAGGCGGTGCGCACCACCGGCGACCTGCTGATGGTGCTGCGCGCCAAGCTGATCAACCTGCAATCCCTGCGGCGCGCCAGCGAGGTCGGCGAGGCCCACTACGACATCGGCAACGACCTCTACGCGCGCATGCTCGACCGGCGGATGATCTACAGCTGCGGCTACTGGGCCGAGGCCGACGACCTCGACGCCGCGCAGCAGGCCAAGCTCGACCTGATCTTCCGCAAGCTCGGCCTGGAGCCCGGCATGCGCGTGCTCGACATCGGCTGCGGCTGGGGCGGCGCGGCGCAGTACGCCGCCGAGCGCTACGGCGTGACGGTGGTCGGGGTCACCGTGTCACGCGAGCAGGCGCAGCTGGCCGCCGAGCGCTGCCGCGGCCTGCCGGTGGAGATCCTGCTGCAGGACTACCGCGAGGTCGCCGGCCGCTTCGACCGCATCTACTCGATCGGCATGTTCGAGCACGTCGGCTTCAAGAACTACCAAGAGTATTTCGCCGTCGCCCGGCGCCTGCTCGGCGACGACGGCCTGTTCGTGCTGCACACCATCGGCGGCAACCAGCCGACCGTGCAGTGCGACCGCTGGATCGCCCGCCGCATCTTCCCCAACTCCATGCTGCCGGCGCCGAGCCAGCTGACGGCGGCATGCGAGACCCGGTTCGTGATCGAGGACTGGCACAACTTCGGCGTCGACTACGAGCGCACCCTGGTCGAGTGGGAGCGCCGTTTCGAGGCCGCCTGGCCCGACCTGGCCGACCGTTACGACGAGCGCTTCCGCCGCATGTGGCGCTACTACCTGCTCTCCTGCGCCGGCGCCTTCCGCGCCCGCGACCTGCAGCTGTGGCAGCTGGTGCTGGCCCCGGGCGGGGTCCGCGGCGGCTACCGGGCGCCCCGCTGAGGGTCGCGGCAGCGGATCAGTCGCCCTTCCGGTAGGTCCCGACCCACTCGGCCGCGGCCAGGACGTGGCCCTCCATCGCCGCCTCGAGCGCCGCCTTGGTCGGCGTGCCCAGCCCTTCGAGGACGGTGTCCAGCGCATAGAGCTTGTGGAAGTAGCGGTGGCGCCCGATCGGCGGACAGGGGCCGCCGTAGCCGGTGCGCTGCCAGTCGTTCAGCCCCTGCCCGGTCCCGTCCGGCAGGGCCTGCTCCGCCACCCCCTCCGCCAGGCCGGCGGCCGTCGGCGGCAGGTTGTAGAGCAGCCAGTGGACCCAGGTCATCCGTGGCGCCGCCGGGTCCGGGGCGTCCGGGTCGTCGACGATCAGCACCAGGCTCCGCGCCCCTTCCGGGACGTCGCGCCAGGCCAGCGGCGGGCTGACGTCGTCGCCCTCGCAGGTGTATTTCCTCGGCATGTTCGCGCCGTGACCGAACGCGTCTGAAATCAGTTCCATGTGCCTCCTCCTCTCCATTCCAGCCTGGTGACGGCTACAGTCTAGGCCCTCCCCGCCGCCGCGAACTCTCGCCGGCCTCCGCGGTCCCTGGAAGGAGGGGCCCAGGTCCGGCACGGCCGGATTGTGACGATCGGCATGAACTCCCACCCGCCCCTACCCGTCTAACGGGCAACCGTCCCACACGGCACCCTCAACAGAGATCCGAGCCAGAGGAGGTAGCATCATGGCCAACACGAGTCACGACTTTGCGTCCCTGATCCAGCAGGATCGCTCCCGCCAGGTGGACGACTCGTGGACGGGCACCTTCCTCGACTACCTGGAACGGCTGCGCGAGCAGCCTGAGCTGTGCATGCTGGCCCACGCCCGGTTGCACCGCATCATCAGTGCCTCCGGGGTTGCCGTCCCCGATGCCGACGACCCGCGCACCCGGCGCGTCTTCGGTGACGAACCGCCCCAGCTCTACCCGTTCTTCCAGGACGAGTTCTTCGGCATCGAGCAGACCATCACCCAGATCGTCCGCTACTTCCAGTCCGCCTCGCTGCACGGCGAGGAGAGCCGCCAGGTGCTCTACCTGATGGGCCCGGTCGGCTCCGGCAAGAGCTCGCTGGTGGCGCGCCTGCAGCAGGGACTGGAGCAGTGCCCGCCGGTGTTCGCCATCGACGGCTGCCCGATGCACGAGGAGCCGCTGCACCTGCTGCCGCGCCACCTGCGCGGCGAGTTCGAGAAGATGCTCGGGGTGCACATCGAGGGCGACCTCTGCCCGGTCTGCCGCTACCGGCTGAAGGAGGAGTACGACGGCCGCTACGAGGCCATGCCGGTGACCCGGGTGCGCTTTTCCAAGCGCGACCGGCGCGGCATCGGCATCGTGCCGCCGGTCGACCCGAACAACCAGGACACCTCGGTGCTGATCGGCTCCGAGGACATCTCCAAGCTCGACCGCTACTCCGAGGGCGACCCGCGGGTGCTCGACCTCAACGGCGCGTTCAACGTCGGCAACCGTGGCATGGTCGAGTTCATCGAGGTGTTCAAGAACGAGACCGAGTACCTGCACGCCATGATCACCGCGACCCAGGAGAAGTTCATCCCCGCCCCGGGCCGCCACGGCACCGTCTATGTCGACACCATGATCGTGGCCCACTCCAACGAGGCCGAGTGGCAGCGCTTCCGCGCCGACACCACCAACGAGGCGATCCTCGACCGCATCGTCGTGGTCAAGGTGCCGTACAACCTGCGCCTGTCGGAGGAGGTCAAGATCTACCGCAAGATCCTCGACCGCTCCGACTTCCACGCCCACATCGCCCCGCACACGCTGGAGATCGCGTCGATGTTCGCCATCCTCACGCGCCTGGAGCCGAGCGCCAAGTGCGACATCCTGACCAAGCTCAAGCTCTACAACGGCGAAGAGGTGGTCGAGAAGGGCCGCACCAAGAAGCTCAGCGTCGAGGAGCTGCGCGAGGACGCCAAGAACGAGGGGCTGAGCGGCATCTCCACCCGCTTCATCATGAAGGCGATCGACAACGCGCTGACCCTGAACGGGGTCTGCATCAACCCGATCAACATCCGCGAGGCGCTGGTGGCGATGGTCAAGGACGCCGACTTCGCCGACGACACACGCAAGGCCCACCTGGAGCTGCTGCAGGACACCATCCACAAGCAGTACCTGGAACTGCTCGAGCAGGAGATCACCAAGGCCTTCGTCTACTCCTACCAGGAGCAGGCCGAGTCGCTGTTCCAGAACTACCTCGACCACGCTGAGGCGTACGTCAACAAGACCCGGGTGCGCGACCGCGACACCAGCCAGGAGCTGGAACCGGACGAGGCGTTCCTGAAGTCGATCGAGGAGCAGATCGCGATCATCGGCAGCGCCGCCGAGGGCTTCCGCCAGGAGGTCATCGCCTACCTCTGGACCCTGTCGCGGCGCACCGAGACCATCACCTACCGCAGCTACGAGCCGCTCAAGGAAGCGGTCGAGAAGCGCCTGATGAACTCGGTCCGCGACATCAGCCGGATCATCACCAAGTCGCGCACGCGCGACACCGAGCAGCGCGAGAAGTACGACATGATGGTCGCCAACCTGCTCGCCAACGGCTACTGCGAGCACTGCGTCGACGTCGTCCTGAAGTACGCGGCCAACAACCTGTGGCGGGACTGAGCGGCCGGTACCGGTAAAGGCGCCGCCATGGGCACGGTGTTCCGCCCCTACTCGGCCTCCGATGCGCTGCGCTCGGATCGCAGCGCCGGCGACCGGTTGCGCCACCGGCACAAGGTGGTCGAGTCGATCCGCGAGAACATCGCCGACCTGATCGCCGAGGAGGCGATCATCGGCAAGTCGGGCGGACGCATCGTGCGCGTGCCCATCCGCGGCATCCGCGAGTACCGCTTCGTCTTCGGCGAAAACAGCCCCGGCGTCGGCACCGGCGACGGCAGCACCCGCCCGGGCGACGTGGTCGGCCGCGGGCCCGGCGAGGGCACCCTGCCCGGCGCCGGCGACCAGCCGGGGGTCGACTTCTACGAGACCGACATCACCGTCGAGGAGCTGGTCGAGCTGCTGTTCGAGGACCTCGAACTGCCCGACCTGCAGCGCAAGATGCTGCGCCAGGTGCCGTCCGAACGGACCAGCAAGCGGCTCGGTTACCGCCCGGTCGGCGTCCACTCGCACCTCGACAAGCGGCGCACCGCCATCTCCCGCCTGCGGCGCCAGCTGGCGTCCCGTGGCGACCCCGGCGACCCCGGCGACAAGGGCACCGCGCGCTTCCCGTTCCACCAGGACGACCTGACCTACCGCCACCGGGTCGCCGACGTGAAGCCGGCGTCGAACGCCGTGGTCATCTGCATCATGGACACCTCGGGCTCCATGGACACCACCCGCAAGTACCTGGCACGAAGCTTCTTCTTCCTGCTCTACCGCTTTGTCGCCACCCGCTACCAGCATGTCGAGACGGTGTTCGTCGCCCACCACACCCAGGCGCGCGAGGTCTCCGAGGAGGAGTTCTTCCACAAGGGCGAGTCGGGCGGCACGCGCATCTCTTCGGGCTACCGCAAGGCGCTGGACATCATCCAGGACCGCTACCACCCGGAGCTGTGGAACGTCTACGCCTTCCACTGCTCCGACGGCGACAACTTCGCCGGTGACAACGCCGCCACCCTCGGCGCCGCCCGTGAGCTGTGCGAGGTCTGCAACCTGTTCGGCTACGGCGAGATCATCACCGGGATGTTCGCCTCGTCGAACACCATGCTGGAGCAGTTCGAACAGCTCGACGCGGCCAACTTCCACGGCATCACCATCCGCGGCAAGGAGGACATCTGGCCCGGCCTCAAGGCCCTGCTGGCGCGCGAGCGGACGGACCGAGGACTGCGGTGAGCACCTCCCGGGTCACCGTCGCCGAACTGGAGCAGTGGGACACGCGCATCCGCGATGTCGCCGGCGAGCTCGGCCTCACCTGCTACCCGCAGGAGTTCGAACTGTGCGACCACGCCCAGATGCTCGGCACCATCGCCTACTCCGGCATGCCGTCGCACTACCCGCACTGGTCCTACGGCAAGTCCTACGAAAAGCTCAAGACCCTGTACGACCACGGCGTCAGCGGCCTGCCCTACGAGCTGGTGATCAACTCCGATCCCTGCCTCGCCTACCTGATGCGCGACAACCCACTGGGGCTGCAGATCCTGACCATCGCCCACGTCTACGGCCACAACGACTTCTTCCGCAACAACTTCACCTTCCGCGCCACCGGCGCCACGCGCAGCCTGGCCACGTTCAAGCTCCATGCCGACCGGGTCCGCGACTACATCGAGGACCCGTCGATCGGCCTCGACCAGGTGGAGGCGGTGCTCGACGCGGCCCACGCGCTGGCGCTGCAGTGCCGGCGCAACCAGGCCGTGGCGCGGCTGGACGAGCCCGAGCTGCGCCGGCGTCAGGCCGACGCCGCGCACCCGCCGCGCGACCCCTACCGGGCGATCCACCCGCCGGCCGCGCCCTACGCGCCGCCCCCGGAGCGCCTCCCGTCCGAGCCCGAGGCCGACCTGTTGCTGTTCATCCGCGACCACAGCCCGCGCCTGGCCGACTGGCAGCGCGACCTGCTGACCATCGTCCACGAGCAGGCGCGCTACTTCCTGCCGCAGATCGAGACCAAGATCATGAACGAGGGCTGGGCCAGCTACTGGCACCGCACGATCCTCACCCGGCTGGAGCTGCCGCCCGACCTGCAGTTCGAGTTCATGGTCAACCACAACCTGGTGCTCGCCCCGCAGCGCGGCCAGGTCAACCCCTACCACCTCGGCCTGGCGGTCTGGGACCACATCGAACGGCGCTACGACGCCGCGGCGCCTGACGCTGACGCGGCCGACGACCTCGGCAAGCGCAGCGGCCGCGACAAGCTGTTCGAGGTGCGCCGCAGCGACCGCGACGTCGCCTTCCTGCGCCGCTTCCTGGACGAGGAGCTGGCGCGGGAGCTGGACCTGTTCCAGCACCAGGCGCGCGGCGACGAGCGGGTGGTCTCCCGGGTCGCCGACAGCGACGACTGGCTGGAGATCAAGCAGACCCTGCTGCAGAACGTCGGCCTCGGCCAGGTGCCGGTGATCCACGTCGTCGACGCCGACTTCGGCGGCACCCGCACCCTGCACCTGGTGCACGAGCACGACGGCCGCGACCTGCAGCTCGAGTACGCGCGCAAGACCCTGGAGCACCTGCAGCGGCTGTGGGGACGCGCGGTGCAACTCGACACCGTGGTCGACGGCGAGCCGCTGCGGTTCGAGTTCGACGGCAGCGACTTCAGCAGCGGCAGCGTGTCGCGCTGACGCCGGCACCATCCGCAGGAGCCAGGCGCAACTCCCCAGAACCCGGCCGACGCCCTCAGTTGCGCGAGCACAAGGAAAGCGGCGCTACGCCCGGGCGACAATGGCCATCCGATCCGGCCAACCCGCAACCCAGCGATGACCACCACCGCCGACACCCCCCACTCCCCCTGCATCAAGGTCTGCGTCCTGGACGCGCAGAACCTCTGCGTCGGCTGCCTGCGCACCCTGGACGAGATCGCCCGCTGGGAGGTGATGAGCCGGAGGGAGCGGATCGCCGTGCTGGAGCAGGTAGAGCGGCGGGCGGCGGAGCGCGCCTCGACCTGAGCGCAGGATGCTGCCACCAGGAGTGGCGATCAGCCCGGGATCGTGTTCGTCGGGTTGGGCAACAACCAGGACCGGTACGAAGTCATGACCGCCGCGCCCCACAGGCATTGCTACGAGGCAACCACCGCCCGGAAAATATCACCGCTCCAGATCCGGTAGGCGTGCGCGTGAATACTGTGGGACAGCGGTGCGGTTACACCTACTCTTGTTCATCCCCAAGCAATTCGGGTCTGTTCTCTTTCAGCCAGTCAAGAACCGACTTCAACAATACCTCGGCATGGGACAGGCATCCCTCCACCGCGCTCATGGGTACGGCATCACCGGAGTAATCCGCCACGTTGCGCTGTTTGCGCAGGGCATCGAGCACAATGACGGTCTGCTTGTCCACACCGACGGTTTGGCTGAGCGTCTGTATCATGGTCACGTGGTGGCCGGGCTTGCTGGTCAGCGTCCTGAAACCGTTGGCCTGCAATGCGGCATTGGCCAGCTGCATAATGGCCTTGTAGGCTGCATCGAAGCGGGTTTCGGCGCTGATTTCCGTCACCTGCGCATCGTCGATGTTGCGCCTGGCTGCCGCCAACAGCCGCCCGATCGCTGCCGCATCCGGCTCGATCTTCTCCAGCCTGATCCCGACCAGATTATCCAGACTCATCCCCACCCCCGATCACATCCATGAGCGGCTTTGTCAGCACCTCTCTGACAAAGGCATCCCTGGTGTTCTTCATTCGCGCCCATTCCTCCTGGCGATAAATTTTCGGGTTCACCTCCCGGCCCAGCGTTTCCTGCACCGGATAGAGCGCGCCGACCACCTCGGCAAAATCCGCCTCGCCGATAACCAGCAGGTCGATATCGCTGGCCGCGTTCTCCTTGCCGCTGGCCACGGAGCCGAAGATAAAGGCCCGGTCGATCTTTCCCGCCAGTGGCTCGAGCGCCCGGCGGATGGCCTCGGTCACGCCAAAGGTCTTTTTGACGATGCCCAGCAACTCGCCGTAGATGGGGCACTGTGGGTTGGCCTGATAGTGGTGCTGGTTGCCAATCCGGGTCATCTGCAAAACACCCGCCGCCAGCATGCGGTCCAGCTCCCGCTTGATGGTCGCCACCCCCATCCCGGTCAGGCGCAGGATCTCCTTGGTGTAAAAACTCCGCTCCGGCTGCCCGTACAGCAGGCCCAGCACCTTTTGCTGGGTCTCGGTAAACAGGGCATCGCTAAGCTGGCTCATGACGGTCCCGCTCTATAGTTCACATTTGATGAACCATAGTTCACAAATGGTGAACTATCAAGCCGTGATCCTGAATCTGAACATGACCGCTTCCGTCTCGACTCAGTTGCCCCTCATACCGGCTTGGCCAGATACCACACCCGCCATTGCCTTCTCCCAGGGGTCGTCGACAGCGACGACCGGCGGGAGATCGTGCCGGCCCTGTGGCAGATCGACGGTCTTCGACGGCAGCGTCTTCAGTAGCGGCGGCGAGCGTGGCTGTTTGTCAGACGCTACGGTCGATCATCTCCAGGTCCAATCGATCGGTTCACCTGTCCGGTTCGGCCGAAAAGACCCGACACACCGCGACGCTGACCCTTGCCTGGCGACCAAACCAGGCCTAGCTTTTATGGGTTAGGCGCCCCGCGCTGCCAACCGCATGACCCACCACCGGTCATGCGCCCAGAACTCCGGCTACTAAGGAGGTCACCTCATGGCTGGACTCAACATCAAATCCTTCGCTGCACCCGATGAGGTACGGCAATTCGTCGACCGGGGGCATGCGGAAGTCGTCAACCTCGGGGCCAACGTCGCCATGCACGGCGTGTTCGAACCGGGCTGGAAGTGGAAAGAGCATGTCGGCCCGATCGCCGAGACGCATACCTGCCAAGCCCCGCACCTGCTCTACTGCCTTTCGGGGCGGATGAAGATCGTCATGGATGACGGGTCGGAAGGAGAGATCGGCGCGGGCGATACCGCCCGCATCGAGCCCGGGCACGACGCCTGGGTCGTCGGCGATGAGACCTGCGAAGTCATCGACTTCGGCGGCTTCACCGAATACGCGAAAAAGAGCTGACCACCCGCCTGGACCACCGGGCAGGGTCGGCCATGCCGCGCTCGACCCTGCCCCGGCCCGGGTTCTGACCTTGTTGACGGTCCCCGCTGTGCGGCTCACCCCTGCTGGGCCGACGCCGCAAGCGGCGACGTCCTGCGCCAGCGCTGCGCGCTGCCTTGTCAAACCCGTAGTGTTTCTTGGTATTTCAATTTTCAACGGCCACTACGGCACCTGGTGCTACCTGCCGCTGGCGGCGTTCGTATCCTTCGACCGCGTGTCCGACCAGCCACTGGTCAGCTGAATCGCTTAATTTTGTCCAGCTCCGCCTCGAACAACTCCAGTATCCCGGCGGTGACATAGCGCGGATTGACTTCATGAATGGCCCGAGCGACGCCAATCGCGACTTGCCGGTTCAACTGCCGCGCCTCCACCAGATGGATCATCAGCCGCAATCCCCATATCGATGTCACACCCCCCTGCGCGCAAGCCCGGTGCAGGGGCTTTTCATTGGTGACGCAGGTCCAGCGATTCTCGCGCGCCAGCAGCAGACACACGCGGTCCTCGAAAGACAGGGGACCGCGCCTTTCGGCGGCGGCCAGCAGAATACCCGGCGGCTCTTCGATGACTGTCAGACCCAAGCGCTCGCAGTCCGCGACGTCAAGCTGGACTACTTCATCCAGGATCACGCTGGGCACGTAAATGGGGCCCAGATGCCGGACGTGGAGCGCCAGGATCGAGGGATCGGTACTGGCGTAGTCGATGAGCACATTGGCGTCGGCCACCAGTTCCACGTCGCAATCCTATGCCACCCAGTTCGCCGAAAGTGCGCGCATCTGCTCCAGCGGCAGGCGCAGGATTTCCGCTCCACGGGAGAGCGAGATGATGCCCTGCTCCACGGCCCGACGCACCAGCAGCGACAGTCGATCCTCACGGAAATCATGCGGTTCCATACCGGACGGCTCGATGCCGGCGGGTCTTGCACCATGGGTGTCCTTGTGGACTTCCTCGTTGATGCCTTGCGGCTCGTCGTGCTTGAGCAGGGAGCGACCCTTTTGCTCACGGTAGGCCTGATTGAACAGCATCCAGATCACATAACGCTCGTCCTCGGGTAGCCCTTCGGCGACACGGTAGAGCACGGTGCGCCAGCTTACCCGGAACACCCGCTTGACCTTGAGCACCCGGTCCACCAGGGGCAGCCCGGCGGCATCTTCCCACTCCCGGCGAAACACCGCTTCCGGCATGAGGAAATGGGAAGCGAACTGATCGGCTTCTTTTTCCTGCGCGTCATCTTCCTGTTCCATGGTGACGTCATAGGCGCCGAGGTGTAGCAGCAGGTGGGCCAGTTCGTGGGCGGCGCTGAAGATCCAGGTTTCCACGGGCAGGCGCTCCCAGGTATTGACGATAATCGCCGGACCGCCGTTGTCCTCGGCCACCGATAGCCCCATGAAGGCGTCGTTGGCGACATGGATGGAAGACACCTTGATGCCCTGCGACTCCAGCAGGCCGCAGATGTCGTGCACGGGTTCGCGTTCACCAAGCCCGAAGTGCTCGCGCACCCGCGCAGCGATCTCCGGAATGCGCCTGTGGCGCATACGCTTGATCTTCCGCCACAAGGGCGGGAGCCCGTGCCCGTGGCGTTCCCCGGTCAGCTCCTCCAGCTCGGCGAAGTCCCGCAGCCAGCGGGACACCTCGGCCAGGACCTGGTCACGACTTTTGAGCCGCTTCAAGGAACGGAAGCGGACGTTGCGCAGCATCTCGACCGGTGACAGCAGTTCCTTGAGTGGAACATCAAGAGCCTGAGCCAGGTTTTTCAGGGTGTCGGTACGCGGCGCGGCGCGGCCCTTCTCCAGATTCCGGTAGGCAGCCCGGGAAAGTCCAGCCGCTATGGCGAGTTGCTCCTGGGTCCTGCCCTGGTCCTTCCTGAGACGTAACAGATTGGCGGCAATAGTGTGGTCACTCATGTTGTTTGCCCTCCATCGACACTATGCATTATATCGTATTTTATAGATATGGTTAGTTTTGATCTGATCGTTTCCAATTACCCCGACTCGGCCAGGCGTGCGCGGCCTCCCTGAGGCGGGTCTCCAGATTGAGCCAGTGGTCCATCGACCAGTGCCTGGTCGACCATCGCCCTGATCGGCCGCAGTGGGTGCGGCTTCGGCGCCCTAGACTCCGGCAAGAAGACTCGGCCCTGCGGGGCCTACGCCGCCAGCGGCGACGTCCTGCGCCGGCGTTGAGCTCCGCCTTGTCAAACCCGAAGTGTTTCTCTTTATTTCAATAGGTTACAAATTCTCCGTGTCCGGTCCGTGGCTAGCGTAGAGCCCCGACGGCCACCACGACTGGCCGATCGATCCCCGGCGAATCGGGAGCGTGAATGCCGGACTTGCCTCACACCAAGATTAGAAGTACGGTAAAGCCATAAATTAGATATGGGTTACCCGTATGAAAACCACCGTTGAGCTTCCCGACGAGTTGATCGATCAGGCCCGGCGTGTCGCAAAGCAGGAGGGCACCACGCTCCGTGGCCTGGTTGAAGAAGGTCTGCAGCGCAGCCTCGAGGCTCGGCGGCAGGCAGTGCGGCGGAAGCTCGACTTTCCGCGCTACGGTGGCAGCGGACTGACCGACGAGTTCCAAGGCGCGCCGTGGGGTCGGATTCGGGATGAGATCTATCGAGAGCGCGGCGCGTGATTGCTGTCGACACCAACCTGCTGGTCTATGCGCATCGTCCGGAAATGCCCTTCCACGAACGCGCTCGGCAGGTGCTGACCGACGCCGTCGCCGCGGTGGAACCGCTCTGTATACCTTGGCCGTGTGTCCACGAGTTTCTTGCCGTGGTTTCCAACCCACGAATCTTCAAGGATCCCACGCCGATGGACATCGCCATGGATACCGTGAAACGGCTCCTGGCGAGTCTCTCCGGTGGCTTCCTCGCCGAAGGAGAAGGCTACCTGGATGCACTCGAGCGGGTCGCCCGGCCTGCCCTGTTGCAGGGCGCGCTGGTGCACGACGCCCGGGTGGCCGCGCTCTGTCAATTTCACGGCGTGCGCGTGCTCTGGTCCGCCGACCGGGATTTCTCCCGCTTCCCTGCCTTGACGGTGATTAACCCGCTGCTCAGAGATTGACGCTGGCCAGGTGGCGTAGCCTGTCCATGGACTCCAACTCCATGCGGGCGGCGGTCTCATAGTAAAGAAGCGTGACCGTGTTGCGGTTTGAGCCGGTCGAGATGTCGGCCGCGATCAATGCGCGCAGCGTCTTTTCGTTCATCCCATGAGTCTTCAGTCCGCTTCCTCAAAAAGCTCCGTCTGTTCCGGTATGGAGATCCCCACCTGCTCGCAGTGCTGACGAATCAGCAGCTCGATGAAATTGGCGACGCTGCGGTGCTCCCGCTCGCTCCGGTCCTGGGAAACCCGGCATTGAGATGTACGCACGTTTGGCGTACGCTTCGAGCGGTACTTGGAGTTATCACTATGGCCAACACCGAATCCGCCAAGCACGATCGCTTGCACATCCGCCTCGACACGCCGTCCAAGCAGAAACTGGAGCGGGCGGCCGCCTATGCCCACAAGAGCCTGTCGGAGTTCGTACTCGGCCAGGCACTGCACGCGGCCGACGAGGTGATCCACGCGCACGAAACCCTGACACTGAACGAGGCCGATTGGGCCGTGTTCCTGGACGCGCTGGAAAACCCTCCCGAGATCAGCACCAAGCTCGAGCAGGCCTTCGCCGAACACGACAAACGCGTCGGACGTTAAGGGCTCACCTGCTTGGATTTCATCATCACTCCGCTCGGCAGAGAGCACGAGCGAGAATCCTTCGGCTGCGGCGAACGTTCCCTCGACCAATACCTCCACCACTTCGCCAGCCAGGACATCAAGCGACGGCTCAACCGGGTTTTTGTAACCGCACCGACCAAGGTGCCTTGCCTGGTCGCCGGGTTCTACAGCCTCAGCGCCGGCAGCCTCACTGCCACTGATCTTCCGGATAAACTTCAACGCCGGCTGCCCAGGTATCCCGTGCCGGTGGTCCTGCTGGGACGGTTGGCCGTGGCCGAATCCCACCAGAGCAAAGGACTTGGCTCCATCCTGATTGCCGATGCCCTGCAACGCATCGCCCAGGCCAACCAGGTGATGGCGGTCTACGCCGTGGTGGTTGACGCCCTGCATGACCGGGCCGCTGCATTCTATCGACAGTTCGGCTTCACACCCCTGCCCAGCCAACCGCTCAAGCTGTTCCTGCCCATGAATTCCGTCATCAACGTGGCGCGCCGCCAGAGTCGTCCTTGACAGCGCAAGGTGTCGAAAAGTGACTCACAGCGCCATGGCTACTAGTGGCTCGGCGTCATCAGACATGGATGGCGTCTTTTTCGACATAGGGGCGCAACTCGGGACGCAGCCCCTTGTCCGTGACCAGGTCGACGGAACACCCCAGTAAATCCTCGAGATAGAACTGAACCCCAAAGTAGCGTTTTGATGTTGCCGGTGCATCGAAGGCGACCAGAATGTCAACATCGCTACCCTCACCAGCCGTATCACGCGCCGTTGAACCGAACAGGGCGAGATCCGTCACGCCGAAGCGTTCAGGCAAGATTGCCTTGTGTGCGTCCAGCAAATTGATGACCTGTTGCCTTCTCATGCGTTTCACCATTGGGATGGGATATGGCGGAGAGGGAGGGATGACTCGGCCCCCTGGGCCTCGCCCCTGCGGGGCCGCCGCCGCTGCGCGGCGACGTTCAACCCGGCTGCGCCGGGTTGTCGAACCCCTTCGGGTTCAAATCCCTCCGCGCGATGGTGCCCTTGATAAAACAGAGCCGGTTCGGGTTCGAAAGACTTGAATATGGCGGAGAGGGAGGGATGACTCGGCCCTTCGGGCCTCGCCCCTGCGGGGCCGCCGCCGCTGCGCGGCGACGTTCAACCCGGCTGCGCCGGGTTGTCGAACCCCTTCGGGTTCAAATCCCTCCGCGCGATGGTGCCCTTGATAAAACAGAGCCGGTTC
>Ga0326597_10000844_pt1 | contig 52046 bp, 43 predicted proteins | sample RVTome_12_FD_203789 | JGI IMG/M metagenome (GOLD analysis project Ga0326597, IMG submission 203789) | Soil microbial communities from uranium-contaminated site in the Upper Colorado River Basin, Wyoming, United States - RVT100D185 | ecosystem: Environmental > Terrestrial > Soil > Contaminated >... | reverse complement strand
AGGGCAGTCTGTCGTGTATGCTCATCACCCATCGGAAGCCCTCTCCTTGCTTGAGTGTTGTCGGACAACACCATTCTCGCAATGATGAGGGCTTCTTCTACTTCAATTCGTGAATTATCCGGGCTAGAGCCTTCTCAGCGCGTCCAGCACCAGCTCCTCGCTCGGCGCCGGCCCCTTGTCGTCGCCGCGGGAAAGAAGGGTCTCCTCGAGGGCGCGGGCGGCGGCGCGACGGGGATAGCCGAGCTTCTGGAGGGCAGCGAGTGCTTCGCCCTCGGCGGGACCGAGGCTCTTTCCGAAGACTTCTCCGTCCCCTCCGTAGAGCTCGCGCACCAGCCCCTTGAGCTCGAGCACGATGCGTCGCGCCAGCTTGGGACCGATGCCCTTGACCCGTCCGATCCGTGCGAAGTCCTCCTTGAGGATGGACTCCTGGAGCTCCTGCGGCGAGAACGTGGAGAGCACCTGGAGCGCGGTTCCCGGGCCCACACCGCCCACCTGGAGCAGCTTCTCGAACAGGCTGCGCTCCTCCTCGGTCAGGAAGCCGAAGAAGGTGAGCTCGTCCTCGCGGACGTGGAGGTGACAGAGCAGCCGCACTTCGCCCGAGGCAGGAAGGCGCGAGTGGGTGGAGAGCGGAACCCGGAATCGATAGCCGACTCCGCCCGTCTCCAGGACGACGTGCGGATAGCTTGCGGTCACGAGCGTTCCCCGGATGTGCTCGTACATGGCCCTCCCTCGGCCGGTCGCCCGGAAGGACGCCGTCCGCCCTCGACCGAGAAGCCTATCCTTCCTTCAGGTTGAGGCCGAAGCCCCGGAGCTTCTCCTTGATCTCGACGAGCGAAGTCTGACCGAAGTTGCGCACCGAGAGCAGCTCCGTCTCGGATCTGCTGCACAGCTCTCCCAGGGTCTGGATGCCCAGACGGGTCATGCAGCGGCGTGAGCGCACCGACAGGTCCAGCTCCCCGATGGGGCGGGCCATGGCGTCGTCGGTCGGTGTCCCGATGCCCGTGATGATGGCCTTGAGCCGCTCGATGCGGGAGTCGGGCTTGCCGGCGCTGATCTCGAGCTCCTCGCGTCCCATTCCGAGCTGGAGGTTCTTGGAGGTGAGGATCTCCTTGATCTCGGCCAGCGAGGTCTCACCGAAGTTCTTGTAGGACAAGAGCTCGGGCTCGGTCTTGCGGATGAGATCGCCCAGGGTGCGGATCTTCATCCTCTCCAGGCAGTTTCGCGACCGTACCGAGAGCTCGAAGTCGGTGACCGGGATGCGCAGGATCTGGTTGAGCTTGTCCTCGCGGCGCTCCTGGTCCTCATCGTAGTACATGTCGAGGGAGGCCGTCGAGTCCTTGAGGAAGAGCTTGGCCCGGGAGTTGTTGGGGTCGATGTCGAGCAAGGCCCGGAAGCACTCGATGGCGTTGTCGTATTCCTCGCGGTCATCATAGAGCACGCCGAGGTTGAGATAGACGCTCGAGAAGGTCGGCTTGAACTCGCAGCACCGCTCGTAGAGCTCGATCGCCTCCTCTTCGTCGCCGTTCATGTCCAGGCGGTAGGCAAGGCGGAACAAGGCACGCGCATGCTCGGGATCCGCCTCGATGGCTTTCCGGTACTCTTCGACGGCCTCGACCGTCTTGCCTTCCCGCTCGAGCAGAAAGCCCTCGCAATAATGCCGGTCGCCCTTGTCGGTGATGTGGTTCTTGGATGCCTCGTAGGTCTTCCGGAACCCGGGCACGTCGTTGTGGCTGGACTGGACGTCGAGCACCGAGCGCAGGACGTCGCGGTCCTCGGGGCTCTCCGCCAGGAGCTTGCGCAGGGTGCCGAGCGCGGCCTCGGTGTCGCGAGCCGCGAGCTGGCACAGGCCCAGCGCGTAGCGTGCGGGTCGGCTCTTCGCCGCCTTCTCGAGGAACGGCAGGGCCTTGGCGGTTACACCGGCGCCGGCGAGACAGATCCCGACATGCTGGGCCGTGGCTTCGTCGAGGGCGCCGGGTCCGGCGAGGACGTGTGGTTCGGCGAACTTCTGCACCCGCCGCCTCAGGACGATCGTGGAGTAGAGCTCCTTCCTGGCCGCGACGAACTTCGCGATGGAGAGGTCCTTGGCCTTGAGGAGCTCGACGTGATCGACTTCGGTCAGCTTGTCAGTGTCGCTCATGGTTCGGATGCCTCCTGGCGCATGGGAGCTGGGGGGGAGTCTGCCCGCGGAAAGGGCGGGGAGTTTCCCTTGTTGGCGAAGCAGAAAAGTATATTTCGTGGTTCTCCGGCTGCAAGGGAGAGGCAAGATGTCTGCCTCGGCGGGCCTCGAACAGCCCGCTCGGCCTGGCGCCGTTCAGTCTATCTTCATACCAACAATAGAGATACGATCTCGGCCGTGACGAGTGACTCGATCGGCCCGTTCGAGGAGTCAGATCCGTGTTCGACAAGGTATTGGTGGCCAATCGCGGCGAAATCGCGGTGCGCATTCTCCGGGCCCTGCGGGACCTGGGGATCCCGTCGGTGGCCGTCTACTCCGACGTCGACCGTCGTTCTCCGCACGTGCGGCTGGCCGACGAGGCGGTCTTGATCGGACAGGCGCCCCCCCTTTCGAGCTATCTCCGCATCGAGGCCCTCCTGGAGGCGGCCCGTTTGACCGGGGCTTCGGCCCTCCATCCCGGCTACGGCTTCCTGGCCGAGAACGCCTCGTTCGCCGCCGCGTGCGAGGACGCGGGCCTCGCCTTCATCGGACCCACGAGCGCGGCCATCCGCACCATGGGTGACAAGCTGGCTGCCCGGGAGGCTGCTCTTCAGGCGGCGGTGCCTCTCGTACCCGGTACGCGCCTACAGGACCCCACCGACGATGGCGTGCTCCGGGCCGCGAACGAGATCGGCTATCCGTTGCTGCTGAAGTCGGTGGGGGGTGGGGGTGGCAAGGGGATGCGGGTGGTCCACGCCGAGAAGGATCTGCTCTCGGCCTTCCGCGGGGCCCGGTCCGAGGCGAGCAAGGCCTTCGACAATCCCGAGATCTACGTCGAGAAGTATCTGGCCCGCGCACGTCACGTCGAGATCCAGGTCGTGGGCGATCTTCACGGGAGCCACGTGCACCTGGGCGAAAGGGAGTGCAGCGTCCAGAGGCGCCACCAGAAGGTCGTCGAGGAGACTCCTTGCCCGTCTCTGTCCGACGGCGTCAGACACGAGATGACCGCGGCTGCCCTCGACCTCTGCCGCCGCATCGGCTACACGAGCCTGGGCACGGTGGAGTTCCTGGTCGACTTCGAGGCAAACTTCTACTTCCTGGAGATGAACACCCGACTCCAGGTCGAGCACCCGGTGACCGAGCTGGTGACGGGCCTGGACCTCGTGACCCTCCAGATCGAGATCGCCCGGGGAAAGAAGCTCCCCTTCACCCAGGACGAGGTCCACTTCTCCGGTCACGCCATCGAGGCCCGACTGTGCGCCGAGGATCCCTACGGCGGCTTCGTTCCTGCCGTGGGCACGATCGAGGAGCTCGAGCTTCCCACCGGTCCCGGGATCCGGGTCGACTCCGGCATCGACCTCGGGCTCGAGGTGTCGCTCCACTACGACCCCATCCTGGCCAAGATCATTTCCTGGGGTCCCGATCGCGGGGTGGCGATCTCCCGGCTGCGACGAGCACTGTCCGAGCTGCGGCTGGGGGGCGTGCGCACGACCTCTCCTCTGATTCTCGAGGTGCTCGAGCACGAGAGCTTCCAGAAGGGGGTCTGGGACACGGCTCTCCTCGAGAGGTGGCTCCGGGAGAGGAAGGGCGTGACGATTCCGGAGTCGGCGAACGGGGGGCTCGGTGCCCGGGAAACGGCGGCCCTGGCCGCCGTCATCCTCCGCCACGTCCGGGAACGCGGAGCGGGCAGCCGGGTCCAACACGGCGCCTCGGGGCCCCCGCGGGAGAGCCCCTGGCTCCTCCGCGCGAGGAACGAGGCCACCGGCGGCTCGGACTGGGGTGACAGCGCATGAAGTATCTGGCGAGGACGGCAGGATCGGAGCACGAGGTGGAGATCCGCTCCGGACAGGCGGGTCTTCTTGCCCGCATGGGAGAGGTCGAGGTTGCCGTCGAGGTCGACCGAGGACGGGGGCCGGGATCGTTCACTCTCGGCTTCGGCCGGCGGGTCGTGCCCGTCACCGTTCTCGAGGTGGAGGGCGGCACCTACGAGATCCTTCTCGCCGGACGGCGCCATCGCGTGTCGGTCGAGGCGGAGGTGGATCGCTTGCTCCGGAGGGGAGACGAGGAGGGCAAGGGGCGCCCGAGCGTCGTGCGCAGCGTCATGCCCGGAATCGTGACCCGGGTGCTCGCGGGCAAGGGCAACCACGTCGATGCCGGGGAGCCGTTGCTCATCCTCGAGGCGATGAAGATGGAGAACGAGGTCCGGTCGGAGAAGGCAGGGCTCGTTCTCGAGGTTCACGTGCAGTCCGGGTCCACCGTGCAGAGCGGAGCTCCGCTTTTCACGATCGGACCCGATCCCGGGGGCGCGGCTCCCGGCCCCTGATCGTCAAGAAACCCCGGAAGGCGTTCCATGAAGGTCGATCGACTGGCGAGGGCGACTCTGTGCGTTGCGATGACGGTGGTGCTCTTCATCACCCCCCTGGGTTGCGGGGGCGATGAAGGGACGGGCTCCGGGGATTCTCCTGTCGACGGCGTATCGAGCCGGGCCGGAGACGAGGCCGACGATCCGGAGGACGGCGGCCAGGAGGATCCCAACGGACCGCCTTCCTCGGATCAGCTCTACGTGAGCTGGCCGCTCGACCTTCCCGAGGTGGTGGCCGAATTCGACGGGGAGAAGATCCTCCGGCTCGAGCTGGAGGACCACATCATCCGCAGGAAGCAGAAGGCAGCCTTCGCCCGTTACACCCTGGTCTTCGGAAACATCCTGAGCCAGGCCCTGAAGAAGAGGGGGGTGACCACCTCGTCCGACGAGATCGACGCCGAGATGGCAAAGGTGCTCGAGACCTCAGGGATGGACCTGCCGACCCTGCTTGCCAGCAAGCGCTACGACGAACCCTATCTCCGCCGGCAGGTCCAGGCCCGACTGGAGATCAAGAAGTACGCGGTGGCCATTGGCCGCCACTCGCCGGGCAACGTCGACGAGAAGATCAACTACGTGGATCAATCCCTCCTCGAGCAGGCGGCGTCCGAGTGCGAGGTCAAGTTCCGCCCCCACGGGATTCCCGACGACGCATTTTGCCTGGTCAACGGCACCCCGATACCCCAGAAGGAGATGCTTCGATGGTCGTGCGTCTATCTCCGGCCCCGGGACGTCCTCAAGCTGCTCGATGAGGTCATTGCCATCCGCGTGGATCGAGCTCTCGTCGAGCGACAGGGGATCGAGGTGGACATGAGCAAGGTCGAGGCCGAGATGGCCAGCAACGAGAGGAAGTACCAGGGTATTCTGGGGTATGACTTTTCCCTGGCCATGGAGGGGCGGACCCGCGAGGAGTACCGGGAGGTCTTGTGGCGACAGTTCGGGGTGCAGGCCTTCCTGGAACGGCCGCCTCCGGACGAAGAGCTCCGCATCTACTACACGCAGCACCGCGATGACCTCAAGCTCGGGGATCGTGTGCATGTCCGGGACCTCTTCATCTCCGAGAACGCCTTCCGGAAGCCTGACGCCGAGGCCAGCGACGCGAGCTGGGAAAGTGCCCGGAAGGCCATGGATCTGGCCTGGGAGGAGCTGCAGGGCGGAGCGGTCTTCGATGAAGCGTTCGTGACCAAGCACTCCACGGATGCGCGACGCAAGGCCGCCGGTGGAGACCTCGGCTGGCTCACCCTCGACAACGCCCAGTTCGCCGGCCTTCGGGACCGGGCCCTCTTGCTCGAGAAGGACGCCCTGACCGAGCCCTTCCGGACACGTCACGGCTTCCACATCCTGCACGTCATGGACAGGAAGTACGCCTACAGCCTGGAGAAGGCCATGGAGACGCCCAACGTGAGGAAGCGAGTGCTGGGCAAGTTCGTGGTGTTCGGCAAGAATGCCGCGAGACAGGTGGAGCGCTCCCGCCACGACGTCAAGATTCACCTGTCCTTCTAGACCGAGATGCTCACGATCGTCGGGCCCCTGAGCGGCCCGGATCGTACGTCTTCAGGAAGCCGACCACCGCCTCGACGCACTTCCCGAAGCGGTCGAGGCCGAAGCTCTCGTCGGGAGCATGGGCGCCGTCCGTCTCGAGGCCGAAGCCGAGGAGGATGGGCTCGACGCCGAGGTGCTTCCGGAGGAGAGCCACCACGGGCAGCGAGCCACCTTCGTGACGCAGGACGGCTTCCTGGCCGAAGACCTCGTAAAGGGCGCCCGTGGCCGCCCGGAAGGCCGCGCCGGAGGGGTCGATGCTCACCGGAAGCACACGACCTGTCTCGTGCATCCGGAGCTCCATCCCATCCGGCACCCGGCCGGCGACGTGCCGCCGCAGCTTGTCGAGAATGTCTCGCGGATCCTGACCGGCCACGAGCCGGCACGAGATCTTGGCGTGGGCCACTGCCGGGATGATGGTCTTGCTCCCCTCACCGAGGTAGCCGCCCCACATCCCGTTGACGTCGAGGCAGGGACGGAGTGCGGCCTCCTCGCGGGCCACGGTACCATCGTGGAATCCCTCGATCGCGACCCGACGGTTGTCGTCGTGCAAGCTGGACACCACGCGTGAGAGCACGTGCAAGGGATTGTCGGCCACGCCGCCGTAAACCCCCGAGTGAAGATCGTGCTCGGAGCCGCGGATCGAGATCTCGAGACCGGCGAAGCCGCGCAGGCTCACCGTCACGGCCGGGGTCGAGGCGTCCGGCATGGCGGTGTCGCAGATGAGGGCCACCGAGGCCCTGGACGACCGCGAGAGATCGCGCAGGAACGGTTCCAGGCTCGGCGAGGAGCACTCCTCTTCTCCTTCGAACAGGACCTCGACGTTGACGGGAAGCGGGCCCTCCTCGAGGAGGATCTCCAGCGCCTTGACCATGGCGAAGAGCTGTCCCTTGTCGTCGCAGGCTCCGCGGGCCCGGATCACACCGTCGTCGATTACCGGCTCGAAGGGAGGCGCCGTCCACTCATCCAGGGGATCGGGCGGCTGCACGTCGTAGTGGGCATACATCAGCACCGTGGGGCGATCCTCCCGGTCACCGTGCCGGGCGTGGACGATGGGGTGACCCGCCGTCTCCACCACCCGGGCGGAGGGGATGCCGATCCTGCACAGGTGATCGGCGATCCAGCCGGCGCAGCGGGTGACGTCTCCCCGGTGTTCCTCGCAGGTGCTCACCGACGGAATGCGGAGGAGCTCTTCCAGGTCATGGAGAAAGCCCGGAAGCCGGTCGGCGATCCTCGACGCGAGCGCTCTCATGTCTTCCACCCTCCCCGGTAGAGTCCCTGGCCGATCCAGCGTAGCCCCCTCCCGAGCGATCGCCGGCGGCGGGGACTCCCCTCGCCGATCGCGACCTCGTAGTGGAAGACCTCCTCGGGCTTCTCGAGGAGAAACTCGTCATCCCGGGGGTAGTACCGTGCCCTCCCGGGATCGCTCCCGGCAAAGGCCTCGATCGACTCCCGGGAGTCCCAGAGCGACAGCACCAGCACCTCGGCCTTTCCCTCCGCCTCCCTCCAGAAGACCCAGGAGCCGACGTTTCCCGGGGTCTTCCTCTGCTCGGTCACTCCGGTGGCGTGGACCACGTCGAGGTAGGCCTCGATGCGGTCCCTCTCCGTTCTGCCTCGCCAGAGACGCGCGATCATGGCTCGCTCCTTTCTAACCATTAAAAATAACTTCATCGGTTATGCTACGAGAGGCCACCTAACCTGTCAAACGCTTTTTGATAGAATGTTTCGATACCCCGGAGGCCCCGATGAGCGACCCCGTGCGCAGCCTGGACGATCTGGATCGGTGCGGGAACGCGCCCTGTCTCGACTTCGTGAACACCGTTCACTCCCGGGTGGAAGCCGGAGCCCACGACTACCTAGGCACCTATGCGGACCTCGTCGACTGGGCCCGGGGAGGCGATCTCCTCGAGCCTCAGGAGGCGCGGCGACTCCTCTCAGCCGCCCGGTCACGGACCCGGGCGGCGCTGAAGGCACTCGGTCAAGCCATCAGTCTCCGTGAGACCCTCTACCGGCTCTTCGTATCCGTGGTCCACGGGGATGCCCTCCCGGCCCGCGATCTCGACGAGGTCAACCGCTGGCTGGGCCGGGCGCTGAGCCGCCGGCGTCTGGTCGGGGGCAAGGAGGGCCCTCTCTGGGGGTGGGACCCGGATCCCGAGGCACTCGAGCGTCCGCTCTGGCCCATCGTCCAGTCGGCGGCGGAGCTCCTGGTCGACGGAGACCAAACTCGCCTCGATGAATGCCCGCCTCCCGAGGGGTGCGGATGGCTCTTCCTCGATCGCAGCAAGAACGGCACCCGCCGCTGGTGCAACATGAGGACCTGCGGCAATCTGGCCAAGGCTCGCCGACACTACCGGAGGAGATCGTCGGGCTGATCGGAGTGGCCAGCCCCGTTTCCGTCACGCGGAAACGCAGGGCGCGAGAGCGAGGTCCCGGCTGACCCTCCGCATGGACGGGACATGCCGCTCGAGGAAGTCGGGAAAGAGTGACGGATGCAGGCAAGCGGCGAGGATCTCCAGGGACTCCAGTAGCCGCGGTCCGGATCGGTTGAAGTAGGCGTTGCCGTCCGCCACGAACACGCGCCCTTCCGAGACCGCTGTCCAGGTCTTCCAGGGGAGCATCTCGCCGAGGAGAGCCATCTCGCTCGCGGTCCTCTCGAGGTCGAAGCCGCAGGGCTTGATCAGAACCACGTCGGGATCGAGCCCGCGCAGCTCGTTCATGGAGAGGGTGGGCGCGTGCTGCCCCGGAACGGTGACCAGAGGCTGCCCCCCGGCCAGGGTGACGAGCTCCGGCATCCAGGTCCCTCCCACCATCACCGGATCGATCCACTCGATGGTGAGGACGGTCGGCCGCACGGAGGAGACCGCAGCTCGCCGCGAGATCTCCTCGCACCCACGCTCGAGTCGCACGGCCTCGTCCTCTCCCGCCGCCGCACGCCCGAGGGCCACCCCCACCCGGCGCACGTCGTTCCAGACCTCGCCAAGAAGGGTCGGCCGCAAACTGACCAGGGTCACGTCGTCGCGCGCGAGCGAACGCAGAGCCGATCGCACGTCATCGATGGAGACCGCGCACACGTCGCAGAGATCCTGGGTCACGATCACGTCGGGACGCAGCTCGTGCAGGAGGTTGACATCGACCTCGTAGACCGCGATGGCGTCGCGCAGCATCTCACGCACCGCCCGGTCGATGCCCCCGCTGTTCCCGGGTAGCGACGCTCGAGGACGGGTGAGCACCGCCAGCTCACCGACCCCGGTCGGAAAGTCGCATTCGTGGGACACCCCGACGAGCTCGTCGCGGGCTCCCACCGCGCACACGATCTCCGTCGCGGAGGGAAGGAGCGAGACGATGCGCATGGTGGACTCCCGGCTCAGCCGATGAGGATCAGCTCGGTCTGGCCCTCGCCCGATGGGGCAAGGGCGCGCCCAGGGTACCAGGAGAGACCGCGCCTCGACGTCGAGCTGGCCGAGCCCTCCTGGCAAGCTATCCGTGGCGCAGGCTCCCAGCCTAGCCTAACGCGGCGGGGCGATCCTCGACGAGCGCCTCCAGTGTGGATCTTCGTAGCGGTCGCGCACGAGGCGCTCGGCGAGAAGGATCTCGTCCGCGTCGAGAGAGCCGGGGACGAGCTCCGCATCGAGCGCCGCTTCGAACCCCTGCACGAGGGCCTGGCACACATCCTCCGTGGTCACCGGTGACGCCAGGAGATCCTGGACTCCGACGGAGCGGGGACCATCGGGCTGGGCGCGAAGCAGCACCGAACCGTGCTGGAGAAGGCGCTCCCGCGTTCTCCTCTGAGCGCTCCCCACGATCTTGCGTCCCTGGACGATCAGATCGGTCGGGCTTCGACGCTGGAAGCAGAGAAAGGCCGCGGGCTCGGAGGAGTCATCGGGTGAGTCGATGTCGTTCGGGCGGGCGAGATGGGCCCGGATGCCCAGCGATTCCAGGGCCCGCAGGACCCCCTGATGGAGGACCTCGTACGAGTCCGGAATGGACAGCCCGCCGAGGGCTCCCCGCATCGTGCGGGTAGCAAGAGGCGCCACGGCGCAGTACGTCACCTCGCAGCGGTGGAAGATGGCGCCTCCTCCGGTGGGACGACGGACCACGGTGACCCCGGGAGGGAGGGGGCGGTCTCGAGGCTGAAAGTAGCCGAGCGAGAGCCCGGGAGGGTTCCAGAGGTAGAGGCGAAGGGTGGGGCCGGAGCCGGCCAGAAAGAGGGCCTCGTCGCGGGCGAGGTTCGCGGCAGGGGCGTGCTCTCCATCCCGAACCAGGCGCCACCGGGTCATCAGCTCTCCCTGGCCAGGATCTCCTCGTAGCTCGTCGGGGAGACGAGGGCCTCGAGCTCGCTCGCGTCTCCGAGCTCGATCTTCAGGAGCCATCCCGATCCGAACGGGTCACCGGCCAGGATGTCGAGCTGGTCGGCCAGGCCGTCGTTGACCTCCACGATGGTCCCCGTGACCGGAGCGTTGAGATCGGACACCGCCTTGACGGACTCGATGGTGCCGAAGGGCTGACCCCGCGTCACCCGGTCGCCCTTGCGAGGAAGCTCGATGTAGACCAGATCGCTGAGGTGCTCGACGGCGTGGTCGGTGATCCCCACCGTGGCCACCCCACCGTTCACCTTGACCCATTCGTGGGTTTCCGAGTAGAGGAGCTCCTTCGGTCTCACGTCGTTCTCCTTCGCGGGCAGCACGATCGCCGCACGATGACGGGGTGCGGCGCGGCGGAGAGTCTACGTTGGACGCCCTGCGGGAGGAAGCCCCTCGGGGTCAGTCGAACAGGTCCGGGTCGATGCGGTCCCAGTCGATCTGCTCGATGTCGTCGCGGGTGATCGCCGGGAGATCGCGGAAGCGCTCGGTCTCTTCCCAGCTCGAGAAGTCGTCGGCCGGGCGAGGGCTCGGGGACGCAGGGGTGGACGCCTTCGACCCCACCGGATCGGCTTCTCGTGCGAGCCGACGAGGGGACGAGGGTTCGCGGTGATCGAGCGGGGAGAGGCTCAGGACGGGAGCCCCCGAGGGCTCACCCGCAGAATCGTCATGGCCGTAGCTGTCGAGGTATTCCTCGAGGCCCGAGCGCCGGAACCGATCCGGATCCACCCGTCGCGCGTGATAGAGGTGCGCGAGGCCCTCCCGGATCTCCAGAACCTGGAAGTGGATTCGCCCCAGGGTGACCCGGGCCCGGAAATGGTCGGCATCGATGTCGAGGACACGACGCAGGTGACGTCGCGCTTCCACGAGCCGGCCCAGGCGATGGGCCAGCAGCGCCCGGAGGAGGTGCCAGTTCACCACTCCGAGCCGAAGCACGATGCGGCGGAAGGTGAGGGCGAGTGGACTCATGGTCCTCTCTCTCGAAAGGACGGTGGCGACGGAGCCTATGACGAAGAAGCCTCGCGGGCGGGACGCCACTCTCCCGCAGGCTCCATGTCCCAAGAATGTACCAAAGGTCAGGGGGCATGCAAGATGGGCGTGCCCCCGGATGAGGGCATCGGTGTGTCTCCCCGGGGGGACACACGGCTCCCAGGCATCGTGATGGACCCGGAAGATCGTTGGCCCGGATCTTGCCTTGGGTCTGCCCGGCCACGGCGCGGAGAGAGGCTTGTTCCGGACTCCGCTCTGCAGGACGTCCGATATCGGCCGCCGATCGATCGGGGCATGGAGTGTGCGGACGCGGACGCCTGCCGGTCGCCGTCGCGCGACCGTCGCCGCCTCGTGGGCGGCGGAGCGAGGGGGGGGGCCGGCCCGCTGCGTCGCCGGGGAGGGTGGAGACTCCACTCTCCCCGGACGGCCAACCTCCTGGCCTGGACTCCCGCCCGAGGTGGGCTATCCTGCCCGCCATCCCTGCCACGCGCGGGGAACCGAGCAGACCGAGGGAGGCAGCGATGGGCCGGATCCTGATCGTGGATGACGAGAGCAGCGTCCGGGAGACCATCGGCACCATTCTCCGCTACGAGAAGTACGACGTCCTGCTGGCGGAGGGTGGGGCTCGCGCTCTCAGGCTCCTGGCCTCCGAGCCGGGCATCGAGGTGGTCCTTCTCGACGTGATGATGCCGGGCCAGAACGGCATCGAGCTCCTGGAGGCGATCAAGCGGAGCTACCCGTTCATGGTCGCGATCATGGTTTCGGGCCAGGCCACCCTCGACCTTGCCGTCGAGGCCACCAAGAAGGGGGCCTTCGACTTTCTCGACAAGCCGGTGGACCAGGATCGCCTCCTGCTCACCCTCAGGAACGCCGTCCGCCACCTCGAGCTCACGCGCGAGAAGAGGAGCCTGGAGCTCGAGATCGGGAAGCGTTTTGAGCTCCACGGGACGAGCGCCTGCTTTCTGCCCATCCTGGAGACCATCGATCGCGTCGCTCCGACCCATGCCCGGGTCCTCATCTCGGGAGAGAACGGCACGGGCAAGGAGCTCGTGGCCCGGCGCATTCACGCCCTCTCTCCGCGTCGCTCGGGTCCGTTCGTGGACGTGAACTGCGCCGCCATTCCCCGGGAGCTCATCGAGAGCGAGCTCTTCGGCCACGAGAAGGGGGCCTTCACCGGAGCCGACTCGGCCAAGAAGGGCAAGTTCGAGCTGGCGGACGGGGGCACCTTGTTCCTCGATGAGGTGGGGGACATGGACCTCGCGGCCCAGGCCAAGGTCTTGCGCGTTCTCCAGGAGAACGTGGTGCAGAGAGTGGGCGGAGCCAAGCCCATCACCATCGACGTCCGCGTGCTGGCCGCCACCAACAAGGATCTCGAGCACGAGGTCAAGGAGGGCACGTTCCGCGAGGATCTCTACTACCGGCTCAACGTCGTGCCCCTGCAGGTCCCCCCCCTGAGGGAGAGAAGGGAGGACATTCCGATGTTCGTGGATCTCTTCTCCCGCCGGTGCAGCCAGGAGAACGGGCTACCGCGGAAGGCGATCGCCGAGGAGGCCATCGAGATCCTCCGGAAGGGAGACTGGCCGGGGAACGTCCGCGAGCTCAAGAATGCCGTCGAGCGTCTGGTGATCCTGAGCCCGGGCGAGAGCATTGCCCCGGAGGACGTGCGCCGGCTCCTCCGCGGGTCGTCCGGAGGGGAGCACGATCTCTTCGAGCGCTGCGAGAGCTTCGAGGAGTTCAAGGAGAAGAGCGAGATGCTCTTCTTCCGCCGCAAGCTCGAGGAGAACGGAGGGAATGTCAAGCGGACGGCCGAGAGACTCGGCATGCAGAGGAGCAACCTCTACAAGAAGATCGAGAGGTACGGCCTCCGATAGCCCCCAGCCCCGGATCGGGTTCCACAGCGCCCGGATCGGGTTCCACAGCGCCCGGATCGGGTTCCTCTAGCGTAGCGTGAGGACCATGTCCGGCTTGAGATCCTGGGGACCGGAGAGGATGCCCCGGTTGAGCTCGAGGACCTTCCGCCACTGGGACGCGTCCTGGAGCTCCCGACGCGCGATGGAGAAGAGCGTGTCGCCCTTGAGCACCCGGTACCGACCCGTGCCGACTTCGGGCTGGGTCGAGCGGGAGCCGGCGGCCTTGATCTGATCGGGATGGGGCATCAGGACCGGAGTCCGGGTGCGGAGCCGGTCCGGGGTCAGGTCGGCGTTGTAGGACAGGAGGTTCCGCCAGAGCCTTTCCTCACCGTAGAACTCGCGGGTGATGGAGGTGAGGGTGTCCCCTTTCTCGACGGTATAGACCTTGAAGCCTTCGATGGGGGACTCCGACAGACTCGCCCAGGTGCGTCGCGTCGGAGCGGGCTGCTTGACGGGCTCTCGGGGCCGATCGGTGTCACGAACCACGACGGATGGGGGGGCCGCAACCTCGGATTCGGGCATTTTCAGGATGTCCATCGTTGGACCGCTCACACCCTGGGTCGTGTCCGGGGCGGGGTTGCCGAGCCCGAAGGGAGGGGCGGTCGGATTGGGCTGGACCAGGGTCCCGGCCGTGTTCTCGGGCCGGAAAGCCCGGCCTTCGCCCGGATTTTGAATGTTGCTCGGCTCGTTCCGCTCGAGCACGAGGCTGGAGCTCACCGGCTCGTCGCTTCCGGGCGTTCCCGGGTCGGTGCCGAGGCCGTAGATGGCCAGGGCGAGGATGACGACGATCGTGGTCATGATGACCGCCACCAGGATCTTCTCCACGTTACCCATGGTTCCCTCCTTCGCCCGGCTCCGGCGAGACGGCGAGGCTGGTTGCCCTCGGCTCCCGGATCACGGCTTGCGCAGCTCGGTCTCGAGGTGACGCCTCGAGGTGACTCTGCAGGTGACCTCGACGAGAATGCGGACCTTGTTCGCCGGCTGAAGGGACCCGCCTCCGCCCGAGACGAGACGACCGGCGTGATCTCCGGAAGGAGCGGCGAGCCCGAGCTCGCGGACTCCGGACGATCGTGTTCGAGAATAGGTCTCTGCGGCGAACCTGTCAAGATCCCCGAAGATTGCCGCTACAACATGTTGCGAGGGACTCGCCAGGACACCGTCTGGAGGCCGCTCGCATCCGTCATTCCGACCAATTGCGGCGGTACTTGCGCTCGAGCTTGGCCAGCGAGGAGCGATCGAACCAGCGGCCGAGCCAGAAGAGGGGGTTCCAGCGCGGGTGTCGGAAGACCACGGCCGACGCGAAGTCGATCACGAAGGGGGATCCGTCGTCGCGAATGAGGAAGTTCTTCCTCTGGGAGAGGTCGAGGTGGATGACGCCCCTCCCGTGCATGCTCTCGATGACCGCACGCAGGGTGTCGAAATAGCGACCCGGGAGCTCGAGGCCCCGGACTCCCCGGAAGGCGTCGCCGGGGATGAACTCGATGACGAGGGCGTGGGCATCGACGGTGCCGAGAAAACGGGGGACACCCGGCAGCCCCTCGAGAAAGCGGTAGGCCCGGCTCTCTCTGCGGACCATCCACGCTCCGTAGGCCCCCCGGGCCAGGGAGCCGCCCTCCCCGAAGTCCTTGACCACGGCCCGGACACCCTCGAGGTCCACCAGCCGCACCAGAGGGCGGGTGGATTGGTGGGGCCCGTGGCCGAGGCAGGCGACGGTCAGGTCTTCGAGGCTCGGGCGGTCGACCCTCCGGAAATGGGCGTGGAGGTCCTGCTCACCTCCCGGGACCGGGGCCGTGGCCCCGTCCGCATCGAGGTCACAGGAGCGGGGGGAGGACACGCGTTCTGGCCCACAGAAGGGCGAAGCCGATCACCACCGCCAGCAGCGTGAGGTGCTCGTTGTTCTCGAACACGAGGGCGAAGCGCCAGCGCTCCCTGGTGGTGCCCGAGAACGGCTTGAGCCGCGGAAGCAGGTTGGGGACCTCGTCGAGGTAGCGCTCGGCCTGCTCTCCGAACCTTCTCACGAGACGGTCTCCTTCCACCTCCTTCTTGTAAGGGAAGTAGTAGCCGTAGTAGACGGCCAGTCCCAGGGGGAGGAGGACGAGCAGCACTCCCAGGCCTTTGGCGCTCGTGCTCGATCCCGCCAGGCAGAAACCCACCATGATGAGCAGGGTTCCCAGGTAGAGCGGGTTCTTGACGTGAGCGTAGGGTCCCGAGCAGGTGAGCTTGCGGTTCTTCTCGAGGTGGCCGGTGGCCCAGAGCCGGACCATCTCTCCCAGGACCGCGGTGGCTGCCCCCGCCAGGAAGAAAGCGGGATGAAAATCCGCCAGGACGAACAGGGCCACGATCACCAGATAGGAAATGGTCTTGCGCGACGTGAGCTTCTTGGATGCGGGCATGCGCGCCCTCTCGGGAAACGGGTAGACCGGAGGAGGCTCGGATCGGCGCCCAGCAGGGTCCGGCGGCCGGCGTGACAACTCTAGCAAGCCCGGGGCGGGGGAGTCAAAAAGGTCCCGTCCCGGCGGGTTCTCGTGGCCCCGGGACTCCCGCCCCGTGCCGGGCCTTGACAGCGTTTCGCCAGCCTTCCTAGACTCCCTGTTTTTCGGGGCCATCCCCCCCGGAACCTACCAGCCATGACCCGAAACACGCTCATCCACAGGAACGGAGCGGCGCTTTTTCTCCTGGCGCTTCCGGGGATCCTCGTCGTTCTCGCGAGCTGCGCCAGCGCTCCTTCGGGAGAGGGCCCCACGCCAGCGGTGCGGGTGATCTGGCACGACTTCGAGCAGGAGCGACGCCAGGGGATCTCCGACGCATCCAGGGCGCGGCAGGTCGGCATCGACGAGATGGTCCTGGTCACCGCGACGTTCGACGGCGGGAGCTATTCCCAGGCCCTCGAGCAGGGTCGGCTCCCTCCCACGGTCAAGGTCATCGATCGAGAGATCATGACCGAGCTTCTTGCCGCTTTCGAGCAGAACGATTTTTTCGACCAGGCCCAGGGCATCTCGCTCTCGTCCTTGATCGGCGACGAGCTCGTCCGTGCGGCCATCACCGTCGAGCGCGCCGGATTTCCCCCGGCGACTCTCGTTCACGGCAAGGGAGCGGGCTCTTCGGCAGACGGGGGAGCGATCGTGAGAAGCTTCCTCGCCTGCAAGAATCTCGTGAGGCAGGCCTACAACAGCACCGTCCAGTACGGCCGTGTGTCCGTGACCCGGGAGTCGCCATGACGGCCTCCGGCGAGGCGGTCGTGGTCATTCCAGCTCGGTTCGGATCGGTCCGCCTCCCGGGTAAACCCCTTCTCAGAAGAACGGGAAAGTACCTGGTGCAGCACGTCGTCGAGCGGGCTCGGGAAGCCGAGCTCGTGTCGCGTGTGCTGGTGGCCACCGATGACCACAGGATCGTCGACGCCCTCGAGGCCGAGGGGATCGATGTCATGCTCACCTCGAGCGAGCACCCTTGCGGGACCGATCGCGTGCGCGAGGCGGTGTCCCGGCTGAAGGGAGACGTGCGCGTCGTCGTCAACGTCCAGGGCGATGAGCCCGAGACCGAGCCCGAGGTGATCGACGAGCTCGTGCGGTCCTGCGGCCCCGAGAGCCCCTTCGTCACCGCTGCCACGGCGATTCACGACGAGGACGTGTTCCGGGATCCGGCCCGGGTCAAGGTGGTGAGGGATGCTCGCGGGTTCGCCCTCTATTTCTCACGCTCGCCCATTCCCCACCACCGCGATGGCAGGGGTGGTCTCCCGGGAGAGGCCTGGCTGCACCTGGGAATCTACGCCTACACGCCGGCGATCCTGGAGCGGATGTCGTCCCTTTCTCCGTCGCCGCTGGAGACGACCGAGTCCCTGGAGCAGCTCCGGGCGCTCGAGAACGGAATCTCCTGTCTGGTCAGAAAGGTGGCGTCCATCAGTCGTGGTATCGACACTCCGAAGGACTACGAGGACTTCGTGGCCCGGTACAGCCGGGCCCTGCAACGAGGCGGAGCACGATGACCAAGCACATCTTCATCACCGGTGGGGTCGTTTCTTCCCTGGGCAAGGGGCTCACTTCGGCCTCCATCGGGATGCTCCTCGAGCGCAAGGGGCTCCGCATCGCCATGCAGAAGCTGGACCCCTACATCAACGTCGATCCCGGCACCATGAGCCCCTACCAGCATGGTGAGGTCTACGTCACCGATGACGGCACCGAGACCGATCTCGACCTCGGCCACTACGAGCGCTACACCGAGGCCATCCTGACCGAGGACTGCAACTACACCACGGGCAAGATCTACAACTCGGTCATCCAGAAGGAGAGGCGTGGCGACTACCTGGGGGCCACGGTGCAGGTGATTCCCCACATCACCGACGAGATCAAGGCGGCGGTCGAGGCCCTGGTCTCCGAGGACGTGGACGTCGTGCTCACGGAGATCGGGGGCACGGTGGGAGACATCGAGAGCCTTCCCTTCCTGGAGGCGATCCGGCAGGTGCGTCTCGACAAGGGGTCGCAGAACGTGCTGTTCATCCACCTCACCTTGCTGCCCCACCTGCGCGCTTCAGGTGAGCTCAAGACCAAACCGACCCAGCAGAGCGTGGGCAAGCTGCGCGAGATCGGTATCCAGCCCGACGTTCTCATCTGTCGCACCGAGCTCCCGGTGACCCCCGACATCATCAAGAAGATCTCGCTCTTCTGTAACGTGGAGGCGCGGGCCGTCATCGAGGAGCAGGACGTCGCGGTGTCGATCTACGAGGTTCCCGTCACTCTCCACGAGCACGGGCTCGATGACCTCATCGTGGAGAAGCTCGGCCTCGACGGGCGAGACATCGACCTGTCGGCCTGGAAGCAGATGATCGAGACCGTGAAGAATCCCCGGGGAGACGTCGAGGTTGCCGTCGTGGGGAAGTACATCGAGCTCCACGATGCTTACAAGTCGATCTACGAGGCGCTCACTCACGGGGGGATCGCCAATCATCTCCGGGTCAAGTTCCGCAAGGTTGCCGCCGAGGACGTCACGCCGGCGACCGTCGACAAGCTGCTCGAGGGCGTGCACGGGGTCCTCGTCCCGGGAGGATTCGGAGAGCGCGGCATTCCGGGAATGATCGAGACCGTCAAGTACGCTCGAACCCGGAGCATCCCCTACTTCGGGATCTGCCTCGGGCTCCAGTGCGCAGCCATCGAGATCGCCCGTAACGTGCTGGGGCTCGGAGGCGCCGACAGCACCGAGTTCGTTCCCGACACTCCCCATCCCGTGATCTCTCTCCTCGAGGAGCAGGAAGGCGTCACCGACAAGGGCGGGACCATGCGTCTGGGGGCCTACCCCTGCCATCTGGCCAAGGGGAGCGTGGCTCGCCAGGCCTACGGCGCCGACGAGGTCAGCGAGAGGCATCGCCACCGCTTCGAGTTCAACAACGCGTACCGCGACCGATTCGAGAAGGGCGGAGTTGTGCTCAGCGGCATCTATCCCGACAAGAACCTGGTGGAGATCCTGGAGCTGAAGAACCATCCCTGGTTCGTGGGAGTCCAGTTCCATCCCGAGTTCCAGTCCAAGCCGGTCGCAGCCCACCCGCTGTTCGCGTCCTTCATCGAGGCCTCGGGTCGTCTCGCGGGCCACGGGAAGAGCGGTGCGAAGCCCAAAGGGGTGAAGATCCTGGCCTGAGAGAGGACGTGGTCATGGACGAGACCGAGGAGCCCGATCCGGGGCCGGCCGAAACCCCGATCGAGAAGAAGGTCGACGAGGACTGGAAGCGAACCGCCCAGCTCGAAAAGGAGCGCTTCCTGCGCCGTGATGATCCGCGAGGTGCCCCGGCCTCCGAGCGTGACGCCGACAAGGCGACTCTCCTGACGCTCATCTCGAGCCTCTACCAGCAGTTCCTCCTCTCCCTGGGGGCAGGTGTGCCCGGAGGACGTGCCGATCTCGGCCAGGCTCGGTTCACCGTGGAGCTCCTGGTGATTCTCCGCCAGAAGACCAAAGGAAATCTCACCCCCGACGAGTCCTCTGCTCTCGACGAGATCCTTGCCGACTGCCAGATGCGATTCAGCGAGGCGGCGAGGAGACCGTGACGGGGGCCGCGGCGACGGGAGGTCCTCGGGTGGGCTTCCTCGTCACCTGTCTCGTCGACACCTTCTACCCCCGGGTCGGCATGGCCGCCGCTGCCGTCCTCGAGCACCTCGGCTGCCGGGTCGTCTTCCCGGAGGGCCAGACCTGCTGCGGCCAGCCGTTCTACACCGCCGGCCTTCCCGACGAGGCCCGGGCGCTCCTCCTTCGCCTCCCCGATCTCTTCCCGGAGGTCGATCACGTGGTGAGCCCGAGCGGATCCTGCGCGAGCCTGATCCGACTCCACGCCCGGCATCTCTGCACCCGGGGCACCGAGGTGGAGAAGAGGCTCCTGTCTCTGGCCGAGAGGACGTGGGAGTTCACGGCCTTCCTGCGCGACGTGCTGGGCGTAACCCCGAAGAGTCTCGGTCTTTCCCCCGAGGAGAAGGGTGAGGGGGAGATCACCTATCACTACCCGTGCCATCTGCGGGGGCTTCTCGATGCGGAGTCGGCCCGCAGCACCTGTCTCGACTGGGTCCAAGGAGCGAGGGTGGCTCTGGACAGGTTCGATCAGTGTTGCGGGTTCGGCGGCGTCTTCTCCGTCGAGTCGCCCGAGATCAGCCAGGCCATGCTCGAGGACAAGCTCGGCTGCCTGCAGCGGAGCGGAGCCCGGACGCTGGTGTGCAACGAAGGCGGGTGTGCGCTGCAGATCGGCGGTGGTCTGAATCGAGCGGGACGGCCGGTGAGAATCGCCCATGTCGCCGAGCTCATCGCCGAGCGGCTCGGGGTGGCTCCCGAGCGGGGGGAGTGAGGCCATGGCTCGAGACTCGTTCAGGGAGCGGGCGGCGGCGGCAACCCATGACAAGCGTCTGAGAGCGGCACTCTATTCCGCCACCACCGGCATCGATGCACGGCGGCGGAAGGCCTGGGCCGAGCTCGAGGACGTGGAGGCGCTCCGGGAGCAGGCGGCCTCCATCAAGGACCGGGTCCTGGGCGATCTCGACCGGTATCTCGATCAGGTCACGGAGAGCCTGGAGAGGGTGGGCGCACGGGTGCATCGCGCCCGGACCCGGGAGGAGGCCACCGAGATCGTGGTGCGGATCGCCCGTGAGGAGGGTTGCCGTCTCGCGGCCAAGGGAAAGTCCATGACCACCGAGGAGATCGATCTCAACTCCGCCCTCGAGGCGGCGGGGGTGGAGGTGGTGGAGACGGACCTCGGGGAGTACGTGATCCAGCTCGCGGGCGAGAAGCCGAGCCACATCACGGCTCCCATCGTCCACAAGGACCTGGCCGCGGTCTCCGAGATCTTCGAGAAACGCCTGGGCGTGCCAAGGACCGATGACCCCAGGGTGCTCGTGGAGGCGGCGCGGGAGGCCCTGCGCGATGTGTACCGCAGGTGTGACCTCGGCATCACGGGGGCGAACTTCGTGGTTGCGGAATCCGGATCGGTGGTGATCGTGATGAACGAGGGGAACGGGCGCTTTTGCACCAGCCTGCCCCCCACCCACGTGGTCCTGGCCGGCATCGAGAAGCTCGTTCCCACCCTCGAGGACCTGGCCGTCTTCCTGCGCCTTCTCGCCCGGAGCGCCACGGGACAGCGGATCACCACCGACACCCTGCTTCTGACCGGTCCTCGCCGGGTCGGCGATGCCGACGGTCCGCGATCCTTGCATGTCGTCTTTCTCGATGCCGGACGCTCCCGGATCCTGGCCACGGACCAGAGCTCGATCCTGCGCTGTATCCGGTGCGGCGCCTGCCTCAACGTGTGTCCCGTGTACCGGTCCATCGGGGGGCACGCCTACGGTACGGTCTATCCGGGACCGGTGGGAAAGGTCCTCGCTCCGCTGCTCGACCCGGACGGGGACCTCGGTGCGCTGCCGCGGGCCTCGACCCTCTGCCGTGCCTGCGCCGATGTGTGTCCGGTGAAGATCGACCTCCCCGAGCTTCTGGTCTCGCTGCGCGCGTCCACCGCTCGACTTCCCTGGCTCCGGTGCCAGGGCCTCCGGGCCGCCGCGCTCGCACTGCGCTCCCCGGCTCTCTACGTCTGGCTTCAGCGGGCGATCCGTGGACGGCTGAGGCGCCGCGCCCGGAACGGGTGGATCGACTCGGCGCCGTGGCCGCTCGCGCCCTGGACCCGGGCGGAGCGAGATCTGCGGGCGCCCCCCTCCCGGTCGTTTCGTGACCTGTGGCGAGAGCGAGAGGGAGGAAAGAGGTGAACGCGGACGAGCGGCCGGCGCGATCCTCGCCGGAGACCGATCTCGTGGGGATCTTCTCCCGTGTGGCCGAGGAGGTCGGGATCCAGGTGGTGCGCGTCCCGGTGGCCGAGCTCCTTGATCGAGTGCGGGACATCGTCGAGGCGGAGGGCGGGGGCATCGTGATCGAGGAAACGGTCCTTCGGGACCATCCGGAGCTCGCCTCGATCTCGCGAAGAACCGGGGTCAGTCGCGAGGAGCTCTTCGAGGCGCGCCTGGGAATCGTCAAGGCCGAGGCGGCGGTGGCCGAGACGGGAAGCGTGGTCCTCGCCGCGGGGGCCGGCTCACCCCGGGCCTTCTCCATCGTTCCCCCCGTGGTGGTGGTTCTGGTGGAAAGGGGTCGGATCCACGCCGACCTCACGGAGTGGCTGCGGTCTCTCGATCCTGCCGACCTCGCGGCGAACCTCACCCTCCTGTCGGGGCCGAGCCGCACCGCGGACATCGAGATGCGTCTGGTCACCGGGGTCCATGGTCCGGGCACCGTCCACGTGCTCGTACTGGGCTAGAGCTGCCGGAGCTCGGCCAGCCGCGCGGCCAGGACCTGCAGCAGCTCCTCGTGCCGGGGATCGTTGGCGGCATTCTCCAGCTCGAAGGGGTCGCTGCGGAGAAAGTACAGCTCCTTCTCCCCGTTGCTGTATTCGCTGTACCGCAAGGGGGGGAGCTCGGGGTGGTCGACGGCAGTGACCAGGGAGGCCCAGTCGGGACGCCGCAGGGGGTTCGGCGAAGGCTCGGATCGGCCGACCCCGGACAGCACGAGGGTATCGCGGCGTGCCGAGGGGGCGAAAGGGTCGGCCAGCACCGAGGCAAAGCTCACCCCGTCGAGCCGGTAGCCCGGGCTGACCGTCGCACCGGACAGGTCGACCAAGGTGGCGGTGATGTCGATGTAGGAGACGAGCTGCATGCGGATTCCGGTGGCGACCATGTTCCGGTTCTTGCCCACCACCAGGAGCGGGACGCGAATGCTGGACAGATAGGTCTCTCCCTTGCCCTGGGTCCGATGATCGAGGAATGACCAGCCGTTGTCGCTCGTCACGAGAACCAGGGTGCTCTCCAGGCGACCGGTGCGATCGAGGGCCTGCAGGAGGGCCACGATGGCCTCGCTCACCGACGAGAGGCAGTTCGAGGTGTCGCGATAGAGGCTGTCGTAGGTGTCGATCACCTCCGGCGCGGCCAGCGGTCGGCCCTGGATGAAGGACGGCTTGTCGGAGACGTCCGGCTCCAGCCAGGCCGGGTTCTGCGGTGGTCGCGGTACCACGACGCCCGGGCGGCGGCCCTCGTGGCGGGTCGCGGGGAGAGCGGGGGCGTGCGGTGCGGACGGACAGAAGTGCAGGAAGAGCGGCTCCTCGAGGGGGGTGTCCTCGATGATGTCCACCGCGATGTCGCGGTAGACGTCGGTGGAATAGGCGGGTCCCAGATCGACGAGACTGCCGTTCCGGGACAGGGTGACCCAGAGGTACCCTCCGATCCCGTAGCGTTGCACGCTGTGCCATTCGTCCCAACCCGGAAGGGGCTCGATGCCGAGCTCGTCCGGCGCGGGAACGGGGGGACTCGGGACCACGCCATCGAGGTAGTTCAGGAACTTGCCGATGTGGGCGGTCTTGTACCCGGCGTCGTCCAGCCAGGTGGCGAGGTTCTCGAGATGGAGCCCGCGACCGACATAGCCCTCGAGGCCACCATCGAGGCTCTCGGGGGGAACGGGCTGATTGCGGCGGATGCCGGTCCGGTGGGTCCACTGCCCTCGGAGGAGCGAAACCCGGGATGGAGCGCAGGCGGGTTGGGCCACGAAGCAGGAGAAGAAACGGGCCACCGAGAGATCGAGGTCGATCGCCAACTGCTCGAGGGTGGGCACACCGGAGGAGCCGGGGTCGCCGTTGAGGTGCTCGAGCAACGACGTGGCCGACCAGTCGTCGAGCTGGACGATCACGAAGCTGGGGCTGGCCGGGACCGGTTGGGGGTCTCCGGCGAAAACCGGAGAAACGAGGGTCATTGCCGCGACCATGGTCAGGCGGCGCGCTCGGGCCAGAGCCGACATCTTCTCACCTCACGAAATGCCTCTCCGCGAATCTCGGCGCGGCGAGGCCGATACGCCCCCGGGGAGTCCCCGATCGGGAAATCCCCGCAATCTCACCCTCCATTCATGGCTATGCGGAGCCGGCGGTCAAGTGTGGACCCGCAAGAAGTGGCCAGGGGACGCGAGGAGACCGTGAGGCGCCAGCGATCGCGTCGCCGACGGACCGCCCTCATGCATCATCCGGGGGAACCGGCACCTTCACCCGCGGCAAGCGGCACCTCGCCCTCGCTGCGGGCCACCACCGCCGAGCCGCAGGTGTCGCTCCAGACGTTGACCAGGGTCCGCAGCATGTCGAGGGGGCGGTCGACGGCGAGGAGCAAGGCGGCTCCCTCCACCGGCAGGTCCAGGGCCGAGAGGATCGTCACCATCATGATGAGGCCGGCCGAGGGGATGCCGGCCGCGCCGATGGATGCGGTGAGGGCCATGAAGACCACGAGCACCTGGTCCCCGAGGGTCAAGGTCAGCTCGGGGGAGAGCGAAGCGTAGTACTGCGAGAGGAAGATCACCCCGATGCACTCGTAGAGCGCCGTTCCGTCCATGTTGATGGTGGCGCCCAGGGGCTGCACGAAGGAGACGATTCTGTTGGAGATTCCGCCTCTCTTCTCGACCACATCGAGGCTCACGGGAAGAGTCATGGAGGAGGACGATGTCGAGTAGGCGGTGATGAGGGCGGGGCTCATGGCCTTGGCCCACTTGAGGGGGCTGATCCGGGCCAGGACCTTGAGGAGGATCGGCAAGGTGACCACGGCGTGGAGGACGAGGGCGAGGGTCACGGTCACCATGTAGACGAGAAGCGGCTCGAAGACGCCGAATCCGGTGCTCGCCACCACCTTGACCAGGAGGCAGAACACGCCGTAGGGGATGAGCGAGAGCACGAACTCGGCCAGCTTCATCGTCACCTCGAAGGCCGCCTCGAAGAAGCCCTTGAGGGACTCCTGGTGCTTGCCCTCGACCCTCAGGATGAAGTAGCCGAAGAGCAGCGCGAAGAAGATCACCTGCAGCATGTTGATGTTGGCCCCGAAGGCCTCGAACACGTTCTCGGGCACCATGCGCAGGATGACGTCGAGGAACGAAGTCTCGGACACCTCGGAGAAGCGATCGTCCATGGCGAGGCCGAGCCGGGCCCCCACTCCGGGTCGGATGGTGTTGACGAGGACGAGCCCGAGGACGATGGCCAGGAGCGACGTCGCGATGTAGTAGGCAAAGGTCTTGATTCCGAGGCGTCGGAGATCGCGTCCGGACCCCACGCCCACCACGCCGGTGATGATGGAGGTCAGGATGAGGGGGACGATCAGCATCTTCAGGAGCCGGAGGAAGACGTCGGCCACGAAGGCGAAGGGGCGGATCCAGAGGGCGCGGGGCGACGATGGATCCATGTCCAGGGTCACCGGCTCGAGCTTGCCCGTGGCGAGGCGATGCCACAGCACGTCGCCCACGTCCGAAGTGGCCACCGCCTCGCCATAGGAGGCGGCGTCCGTCACCGGCACCCGCTCTTCGTCGGAGGAGCCGCGACGCCTCACGACCTCGCTGATGACGTCTCCCGCCTCGAGGCCCTTGCCGGCCCTCGTGACCCGAGCACCACCGTCGCCGTCCGCCACCGCGATGCCCGAGATGGCCCGGGCCTCGACGAAGAGCTGGAGGGCGCCGCCCACCACGGCGCCGAGTAGGAGCCAGGCGAGGATCTTCCAGTGGGTCTTCAATGCACCGCCCTCCGAGGAATGGCTCAGGTCACCTTTTGCGGGGAGGTGAGGGTAGCCTCTCGGGGCCCGGGTCGGGAAGCGACTAGGAGCCCGCCCCTCGGGAAACCTCGTCCATTGGGGCCAATCTTGGCCCCGATCCGTCCTCTCTTCTCTGACGGGGCCCGTTTCGGTCCCGTCCGGGGGCCTTCAAAAAAACTTGCCCGGGCAAGGGGCCAGCGGGTGGGTGGCGGCCGACCTTCCTGGTAAGATCCCAAAACCGAATCTCACTCCTTCCCTAGGAGTCAGCGCCGTCGGGCGCGCGCGTCTTGCCATCACCGGCTGGGGTCTTGCCCGGGAGTCTTCGTGCTCTCGCAGGCCCGGAAAGGGGTTTCCTTGATGTCACGTACGGTCGTCTCCCTGCTTTTCGCCGCCACCCTCGTGGGGGGCACGGGTGCGCAAAGCCTTCTCGCTGCCGACGCCCCGGTTGCGGTCCGCGAGCTGAAGAGAGAGTTCCCCGGTGTCCGTCATCACGTGGACGGCCAGGGAATCGCGTCGGTCTACGGTCAGCCCATGACGAAGGGAGCAACCCCTGAGCAAGCGGTTCGGCGTTTCCTCGACCGGTATTCCGATGTCCTCGGCGTTCCCGGTCTCAGCGTCCAGCTGCAGCGCCGCAACGAGACCGATGACGGTCGATTCACGATCTTCGCGTTCGGCCAGGACATCGGCGGCGTTCCCGTCGAGAACGGCATCGCCCGCATCCTGGTCAGGAATGGTGTCGAGGATGCCGTGGTCATGGCCTCGGGAAAGCTCGTCCCCGCCCGCTCCTTCCCGGAGGATGTGGTGAGCGCGAGCGAGGTTCGTGATCGGATCTCGGGACGTCCGCGCACCCAGCACCTCACGGTCTGGACCGAGCCGGAGCTCGTGATCTTCGCCAGCGAGGACGGGACGGACCTCGAGGATCCCGTAAGGGCCTGGAAGTTCACGGGAAGCAATCCGGACCTGACCGCCTACGAGGCCTTCACGTTCTTCGTGGACGCCGCGACCGGCGATCTCGTCCACGTCCGCGACGAGGTCTATGATGTCGACGTGACGGGCACCGTCAGTGGCCTCGCCACGCCGGGAACCCTTCCCGATGAGGGGACGAACCCGCCCGTCTCGACGCCGCTCGGCAATGCCCGGGTGCGCATCCAGGGCGGCAGCAGCGTCTTCGCCAACACCGACGGGACCTTCACGATTCCCAATGGCGGCATCTCGGCGGTCACCGTCGAGGTCGATCTCGTCGGCCAGTGGGTGAACGTGCTCACCGACCAGGGAACGCTGGTCCATGCCGAGCAGACGGTGACGCCGCCGGGTCCGGTCAACTTCGACCTGAACAACCCGGCCAGCCAGTTCAACACGGCCCAGGTGAATGCCTTCCTCCACACCACCGGTGTCCACGACTTCTTCAAGAGCCGTGCTCCGGGCTTCACCGCCCTCGACATCCCCATCACCTGCAACACGAACATCGCCTCGTCCTGCAACGCGTTCTACAGCTCGGCCAACCAGTCGATCAACTTCTACAACGCCCAGGGCGGTTGCGTGAACACCGCGTTCAGCGACGTCGTCTACCACGAGTACGGCCACTTCATCGTGAACCGGCTCGGCCTGGCCCAGGGCGCCTTTGGCGAGGGCTATGGCGATTGCATCGCGCTCATGGCGCTGAACCACTTCATCCTGGGCCAGAACTTCCTCGGCCCCGGGACGAGTGTGCGCGACTACAGCCCGGGCTCGACCGATGTCCAGTACCCCTGCGCGGGAGAAGTTCACTTCTGCGGTGAGGTGCTCGGCGGCTGCTGGGTGAAGACTCGTGAGAACATCGTGGCCAGCGATGGGGCCGGCGGCCTCGACTACGTGCGCCAGCTCTTCATCGACTGGTCGCTCGTCACTCTCGGCGGTCAGGGCACCAATGGCGCCCATCCCCAGACCGCCATCGAGGTCCTGACCATCGACGACGACGATGCCGACCTCGGCAACGGCACCCCGCACTACAACGAGATCTGCGCGGCCTTCGGGGCCCACAACGTCGATTGCCCCGTGCTGCCGGGCCTCAACTTCAGCTATCCCAACGGCATCCCGGACTTCCTGGTTCCGCTCCAGGCGACCACGGTCCGGGTGGACGTGGCGGGTGGTACCGAGGGCAACCCGGTTCCGGGGTCGGGAACCGTTTCCTACCGCGTGAACGGCGGCGCCTTCACCACCGATCCCATGAACGAGCTGTCGTCGAACATGTACGAGTTCACCCTCCCGGCGGCGGATTGCTTCGATCAGGTGGAGTTCTTCGTGAGCGCTCAGGGTACGGGTGGCGGCACCGTCAGCGACCCCAGCGCCGGCGCGGGAAATCCCCGCTCCTCGGTGGTGGCCACCGGCGTCAACTCCATCTTTGCCGACGACTTCGAGACCGACACCGGCTGGGCGGTGGTCAACGAGTCTCTCCTCGATGGTCCGTGGGAGCGAGGTGTTCCGGCCGGCGACGGCAGCCGTGGTGACCCCCTCACGGACTTCGACGGTTCGGGTCAGTGCTACCTCACCGACAACGTGATCGGTAATTCGGACGTCGACGAGGGGCCCACTCGCCTCGTATCACCCGTCATCGATACCGGGGGCATCGACGCCGATATCTCCTATGCCTACTGGATGTACAACGACGACAACAATGACGCCATGACCGTCGAGATCTCCAACAACGGCGGCGGATCGTGGACCGTGGCTCGCACCTATCTCGGTGGCCTGGGCGGCTGGCTAGAGGACAGCTTCCGCATCTCCGACTTCACCACGCCCACCGCCAACATGCAGGTGCGATTCAGCGTGCAGGACGTTCCCAACGACTCGGTCACCGAGGCCGCCATCGACGCGTTCTCGATCGCGGTTCTCGAGTGCGATCCGCCCGGTGACGCTCCCGACCTCTCGGTCAACAATGCGCAGGTGGACTACGACCCCGCCGACGGCGACGTGGACGGCGGCCCTGGCGCCATCTCCCAGGCCGTCGACGTGCTGGTGACGATCGAGAACGGGGGCAACATCCCGATCCTGTCCGCCACCATCCAGGTCGATGCCAATGTAGCCGGCGGCGCGATCAAGTCGGCAAGCACCCTGGTGACCGACTTCGACTCCGCTCCGGGGACCCAGAGCCTGGGGGTGGGGGCCACCGCCATCGTGCGGGTCTCCTTTGCTCCTGGTGAGCTCGATCGCTGCGGGACCTATACCCTGGTGGCCACGCATGACGCGGGCAGCCTCGAGTCCATGGGAATGGCCGGCTCCGTGTTCGGAGACATCCGGAGCGCGAACGACTCGCTCACGGACCACCCGGATGACGAGAGCAACCCCAACGACGATTTTACGCCGGACCTCCTCGAGCTCGACTTCGGCACCTTCGTGACCAGCATCCAGGCCGTGTCCGAGGTGATCGAGGACATCAACACCGAGAAGGTCAAGGTGGACATCGCCTACACGGGGCTCGGGCCGGGTGGAGATTCCCACGACATCCGTCTCCTCGTCGATCTCACCGATCTCGCGGGCAACCCGGTGTATCTCAACGTGTTCAACCGGTCGCGCAACGGTGTCCGCTCCAACGGCTCCCGAAACGTGACGATCCGTGTCGACCTGAGCGCGCTCTTCCCGGCGCCGGGCCCGGGTGACGAGTTCCGCGTGCGCCTGCGGCTGCGGGATCTCGACTCCACCGAGGTCTGCATCGAGGAGCTCAGCTCGAACAGCTTCGTGGTCCAGTAAGGGCCAGAGCGAGTCCTGATTTCAACGAAGCCCCCGGGCGGCGTGAGCCGTCCGGGGGCTTCTCTACCTCGGCTCTTGCGGAGAAAGGTAGGGCGTGATGATGAGGATGCTCGTCGCGTCGCTTTCGGTGTGGCTGGCCGCTTCCGGACCCGCACCGGGCGAGGGCGAGGGCGAGGGTTCCTCCACCCCCGATGAATTCCTGTCGCGCGGAGCGCCCACTTTCGTCGCGGGTACCTCGGGGGACGAGCGGGCGACGGCCGCCATCCGGGCGCAGATCGACCTCATGCGGGGGCTCTTCTTTCCGGGCGCGAGGGTCCTCACCGACGAGAGCATCGATGTCCAGAAGGGCGTGGCGGGGTGGCCCCGCAACCCCGTCGTCTACGGGGGGCCTCACGTCAACCTTGTGCTGGCCGACCTGGGTGACGTGCTTCCGTTCAGGATGGCACCGGGTGTTCTCGACATCGGGGGAAGGACTCTCCAGGGAGACGACGTCCGGCTGCTCGCCGTCGTGCCGGCGCGGCCCGGGGATGCGAAGGGGCCGGGCCATCCGGAGTTCCTGCTCTATGCGGGTACGGGTACCCTGGGCATCGGCGAGATCAATGCCGTGACCCATGGTCGCGACCCGGCGAGTGGCGCACGAAGGTTCCGAAGGAGAGGCCGTCGATCGTGTCTCTGCTCGGCCGCGATTTCTTCCGGCTGCCCGAGCGGGACTCCTATCCCCTCGCCGGCCTCTTCCTCGAGGCAGCGATCGACAAGGTGGGAATCGAGGCGGTGAGAGATCACCTCTATCCCGCGAATGCCGCCACCTGGAACGATGCGTGCCGGAGGGCGGGCACGAGCGCCGAGGAGCTGGAGAAGGCGTTCGAGGGGTTCCCGGGGGACTAGCTTCCGTGGTAGGATTTCGGGCCGCACGGGAGAGTGACGCGGGGCAGTTTCCCCGGTGCCTCCCTCCCAGATCAGCTGGAATCCAAGCGAGAAAAACGATGCGTCAAGTGCTCACCTCGGCGGTCCTCCTGTCGCTGCTCGTTGCCCCGGAGGCCACGGCCCAGGCGGCCCCGTCTGGCCCCGAAGCCCTCTCCGGCCACTCCGCCCATGGCGGGGCCTTCGACGAGGGGCCGAGGCAGAAGCCGTGGAAGATGGAGGGGATCGGAGAGACCCACTTTCCCGTGACCACGGCCGTTCCCGAGGTTCAGGAGTGGTTCGACCAGGGCAATACGCTGCTGCATAGCTTCTGGTGGTTCGAGGCGGAGCGTTCGTTTCGCTGGTGCCTCAAGCTGGACCCGGACTGCGCGATGGCGTACTGGGGTCTGGCGCGCGCGACCGGTCGGGGCTGGGAAGAAGCGGACCGTCTCAAGGAGTTCTTGAAGGAGGCGGTCCGGCGCAAGAATGCCGTCACCGAGCGAGAGAGACTCTTCATCGAGGCGTGGGAGAAGGCCTACCTGCCGGAGATCGCCCGGGTCGTCGAGCCGTCGCAATCCCCGGAGCAGCAGACCTTCAAGATCCTGGCCGACGAGCTCGAGATGATCATCCTCCGGTACCCGCACGACGAGGAGGCCAAGGCACTCTTCGTGCTCTACTCCCTGTACCGCTCGAGTCGCTACGGCAACGAGGCGGTGCTTGCGGAGATCCTTCGCGAGCATCCTCTGCACCCGGGAGCCCACCACTACCGGATTCACAACTGGGACGGGAAGGACGGGGCCCAGGCCCTGGACTCCTGCGAGCAGTATGGCCGCATCGCCGGGTATTCCGGCCACGCCAACCACATGCCCGGCCACATCTACAGCGGGATCGGAATGTGGCACGAAGGAGCCATCTGGATGGACTCGGCGACCCGCACCGAGAAGCGCTACATGGAAAAGCGCATGATCCTTCCCTTCCACAACTGGAACTATGCACACAACCGGAACTACCTCTCCTACATCCAGGAGCAGCTCGGCCTTCCCACGCTGGCACGGGACGGCGCCCGGCAGCTCCTGGCCGCTCCCCTCGATCCGAAGTTCAACTCGACCACGAAGGAATACAGCATCTACCGTGAGGGAATCCGGGCCCTCGTCCGGGGGCTCGTGAAGTTCGAGGAGTGGGAGACCCTCCTCGAGCCGGACGCGATTCCCTGGCGCGACGTGGTCGAGGACGACCTGTGGCGGGCCTACAGCGAAGGCCTGGCTCATCTTGGCCTTGCCAACCTCGAGAAGGCGATGGAGAGCCTGGTGAAGATCGGCGACCTGACGAAGAAGGTCGAGGAGGACAAGACCCCGGGCAGGCGCGGAGGTCTGGGCCGGGTTCAGGCGCGCATGCTCAAGGACCTCGGGGGGCGCATCGAGCTGGCCCGGGGCAACGATGTCGATGGCATCCGGCTCCTTGGCGAGGCGGCCCGGGAGCAGTGGGAGAACTTCCGCGAGGAGAACGATCCCCCGGTCTATCCCCAGCTCCTCTACACCGTGCTCGGCGAGAGCTACCTGCAGAGGGAGAGCGCCGGGATGGCCGTCTCCTGCTTTCGCAAGACCCTGGAGGTGAATCCGAACGACGCCTTCGCTCTGTCGGGACTGGCTCGGGCTCTCGAGAGTGTGGGCGACCGGGATGGCGCGGCCGAGGCACTCGGCAAGCTGCGAGCGGTGTGGTCGGACGCGGAGGCCGGGCTCCGCTGGATGAACGAGCTCCGGGATCTGCAGGTCTCCGTCCCGGCCCTCGACGATTCGCCGCGACGCCAGCGAGCGTATCGAGACCAGACTCTCGACGAGCTCGGACCCCAGACCTGGCGCCCCTACGCGGCTCCGTCTCTTGATGCCCTCGATTCAGGGCGAGAGCGCGTGACTCTCGATGAGGTTCGAGGCAAGAACGTGCTCCTGGTGTTCTACCTCGGGGAGGAGTGCGCTCACTGCGTCGAGCAGCTCCACGCCATCGGCGAGAAGGCGGGGGCCTTCGCGAGCCGCAACGTCGAGCTGCTCGCCATCAGCTCCAGCACCCCGGAGCAACACAAGGAATCCCTCAAGCTCGGCGAGCTGCCCTTCCGACTCCTGGCCGACCCGGGACACGAGAACGCGCGGCGGTTCCACTCCTATGACGACTTCGAGGAGATGGAGCTGCATTCGACGATTCTGGTGGACGGCAGCGGCAAGATCCGGTGGACGCGTACCGGTGGCGACCCCTTCATGGAGCTCGACTTCCTGCTCGCGGAGATCGACCGGGTGAACCGGGGTGAGGATCTGGTCGGCGCAGCGACGGAAGCCGCGAAGGCGGGGAGTGATTAGCCCGCGTTGCCTCAGCCTCCGTTTGCCTCCTTCAGCACCGGTGGCGTGAACGTCTCTCCGTCCCAGGTCAAATCCTCGGGCGTTCGCTTCTCCGCCGCGCCCGGGTCCTTTCCCTTGTTCTCGGGATCGGCGACGTCGACGTAGCCGAGCTCCTCGAGCTTGCGTCGCGTGGCGTCCGAGACGTCGCCGAGAGTGTGGACCCGGAGAGCGCTCGTCTCGAGCATCCATTGCTTCAGGGCGGCCAGGAGACGCGGAACCACTTCCCCCGGATCGGAGACGAGGGGCCGCATCTCGCCGGGATCGGAGCCGAGATCGTAGAGCCGGGCCGCTCCCGTGGCCGGCTCGTAGATGAGCTTCCACATCTCGTCCTGCACGGAGTTCTGGTTGAGGTAGAGCCCGTGTCCTCCGGGATGACCCATCTCGGTGGTGGCGAACGCGAGGCCGCGCGCCTTGCTACGGCCGAGGGGTAGCGGCCGCCCCTGGATCTCGGGGTCTGCCTTGACTCCGGCGAGGGAGAGGAGCGTGGGCAGGACGTCGATGGTCTCCACCAGGGTGTCGCTGCGAGAGGGAGCGATCTCGCCCGGGAAGCGGAGGATGAGGGGGACGTGGAGCACCTCGCCATGCAAGGTCCGGGCGTGGCCCACCCGGCCGTGGTCGAAGAGCTCCTCGCCGTGGTCGCTGGTGAGGACGACGATCGTCCTCTCGTCGAGGCCCCGCCTCTTCAGCTCGGCGAAGATCCGGGCGAGCTGGGCGTCGCAGTGGCGGATCTCGCCGTCGTAGAGATCGGCCAGGTGATCTCGCCGGTCCCTGAACTTCTGGAGCTTGATCTGGTCCTCGGCCGAGGCGATGTCGCGGTAGAGGGCGTCGTCCTCGGGCGTCGTCCTCTCGCCGCGGAAGGGAGCCAGGTCTTCCATCGGAGGATCGTAGGGATAGTGGGGATCCATGTAGTGGAGATAGAGAAAGAACCTCTCGTCGCCCATCTCGTCGAGGAATCGAAGCGCTTGCTCGCTCACCACCTCGGCTCGCTCGTGAAAGACCTCCACCAGATCCTCGAAGCCTTGCCCGAAGTTCTGGGCCAGACAGATGAGCGGGTTGGCCGACACCCCGAACGAGCGCAGGCCGCTTTCCTGGAGCATCTCGCCCGCGGTGCGAACCGCCTCGGGGAGGTAGCAGCTCTCGGCCTTGGTGACGCCATGGGTGTAGGGGTAGAGCCCCGAGAGAAGCGTCGCGGTGGCGGGCCACGTCCACGACGAGAGCGAGATCGCCCGCGTGAACACGAGCCCATCCCTCGACCAGCGATCGATGGAGGGAGTGGTGGGGCGCGCGTATCCGTACACGCCCATGTGGTCGGCCCGCAAGGTGTCGATGACCACGAAGAGCACGTTGGGGTGCTCGCGTGACGATCTCTGGCCGGCGATCTTCCGGGTGGTGACGATTCTCGGCTGGCTCCACCCGGCGACGAGCGGAGGGGCCTGAAGAGGTGCCCCTTCGGCCTCGGTGACGAGCTCGATCCGGACCTCTCTTTCCGCGTCGAGGCCGAGATCGATGCGGGCATCGATCCAGTCGGGGGCGGGGCCACCCGGTCGGGGAGCGGGGAAGGTGTGGCGGTAGAGCTCCTTGCCGTCGACTTGCACCAGGAAGCTCACCGGTCCTTTCACCTTGTCCAGGGTCTTGAGGCCGAGCCCCAGACCCAGCTCGAGGACGCCGCCGGCGGGAGCGGTGACCCGGAAGGCCACCCGTGAGGGAGGAGACGCGAGGAGCGCCGGCCGGTTGCCCCCCTTCTTGACCGCCACCTTCTTCACGTTGACGAAGAGCTCGCCGGCCCGGGGAGGCGCCTCGGGGTGCGCTTCGGTCACCTGTACCGCAGGTGTGGTGGGCGTGCCGGACAGGGAAGCCCGGGAATAGAGCTCGAGCAGGTCGAGGTGGAGCTCCTTGATTTCGAGCGACGGGAGGTCCGCACCGCGGCCATCCTTTCCACACGAGGAGAGGACGCTCAGGGAGCAGAGCAGAGCCAGGACGACGACCAACCTCTCGCGCATCGGGCCACCTCGAGCTGCCGCCGGAGAGACCTCGGGAGACAGTCCTCCGGAAAGCGGTCTATATTAGCGACCCGTATGAAGCGCTTCCGTTCCTTCTTTGGCCAGCTCCTCGTGGTCGCCGCCGCCGCGGGCGTGATCGGGGCTCTCCTCCTGCGCGGGGACGAGCCCCCTCTGCGCGTCGACTGCCTGGAGAGGCTACGGACGTCCGCACGCGAGACCTTCCCGGGCCGAGATCTGTCTCATCCCCGGGAGGTCCTGAGGATCCGTTTCGATCGGACGAGGGAGGATCTCGTGGCGGAGCCCGATGCGGGCGTCTCCGTTCGCCTCGAAGGCTGCGAGCCCCTCTCCTCGGGCGACAATCTTCCTCTGCGGATCACCAGCTCCAGCCATCTCGTCCGCCTCACCCTCGATCCGCCCCTCGACGCGTCCACGGTGACGGCAGTGGCGATCCGGGCCCGGTCGACGCGGAGCAGCGATCGTCCGAGGCTCTTCTTCGCTCGCCCCGGGGAGGACGCCGGTGATCTCTACCTGTCGGTACCCTTCGAGTTTCCCTATGACGAGGAGCTCCATACCGTCCTCGCTCCCGTCGAGGACCACCTGGCCTTTCGGGGCGAGATCGGCACCCTGGCCCTGCGCTTCATGTACACCCCGGGAGCCCTCGCCCTGTCCCCCGCTCGGCTCGATCTCGAGGAGATCGTGCTCTACGAGGCCGCCGATCCGCTGGCCCGGGCCGCGCTCGAGAGAACCTGCCGTGGCGAAGACATCCCCGGCTCGCCCGTCGACCTCCTGACCGAGGCGACCCTCAACAACGAGGTCCGGCCCGCGCTCTATGCGCCGCCCCTTTCCCGCTACGAGTGCCCGGTCGACGTTCCCGAGGACGCCTACCTCGATGTCGACTACGGGTGTCTGGAGTCTTCCTGGGGGCGAGGAGGGGACGGGGTGACCTTCGCGGTGTCGATCTCTCCTTCGGGGGGAGAGGCCGAGGCTCTCTTTCTCCGTCACGTGAACCCGTCGTCCACCTCGGGCAAGGACTGGCGGTGGCTGGACACGCGAATTCCTCTCGAGAGGTACGCGGGGCAGCGCGCCACCCTCGTGTTCGAGACGTTTCCCGGCGGGGATGCCACCGAGGCGGGCGACCCGACCGGGGACCACCCGGTGTGGTCCAACGTCGACCTCGTCCGGGGAGGCCTGGCTGCCGGCGATCGTCCGCCGTCGTTCGTGGTCATCTGCCTCGATACGCTGCGCGCGGACCGGCTCGGCTGCTACGGCTACCCGCGGCCGACGAGCCCCCACCTCGACGCCTTCGCCCGGGAGGGCGTGGTCTTCGAGAGAGCGACCTCCCAGGCGCCCGAGACGGTGGCGGCGCACATGTCGCTCTTCACCGGGCTCTATCCCCGCGAGCATCGGGTCTGGGACACCCAGACGCTGTCCGCCGACCTCCCGCACCTCGTCGAGGAGCTTCGGGACCGCGGCTATCGCACCGCGGCGTTCACCGAGGACGGGGGCGTCTCGTCAGCCTTCGGGTTCTCGCGGGGGTTCCAGTCCTATCACGACGGGGCGCGCTCCTCGCGGCGTGGCCTCAAGCTCGTCGAGGAGACCTTCGGGTTCGCCGCTGACTTCATCCGGCGCCACCGGGATCGCCCGTTCTTCCTCTTCGTCCACACCTACGAGACCCACACTCCCTACGATCCTCCCGATGACGAGAAGGCGGCTCTCGTCGCTCCCTACGCGGGAGCCATCCGCCCCCCGGTCACCTGGGCCATGATGGAGTCGCTCCTCCTCGCCCTGCGGGAGGCGCCCCTCACCGAGGAGGATTACCGGTTCGTGGAGGAGCTCTACGACGCCGGAATCCGCCACGTGGATGCCGAGCTCGGCAAGCTTCTCTCGATCCTGAGCGAGGCGGGGCTCGACGATTCGACCTACCGGGTCGTCCTTTCCGACCATGGCGAGGACTTCTGGGACCACTTCGGGTTCGCCACCCACGGCCACTCGCTTTACGAGGAGCTGATCCACGTGCCCCTCATGGTGCGAGGTCCGGACCTGATCCCCGGCACGAGGGTCAAGGAGAGGGTGCAGCTCCTCGATGTCCTGCCGACCCTCCTCGAGCTCGCCGGGGTGCCCGGGCCCGAGGAGAAGGTCTCGGGCCTCAGCTTCCGCCGTCTCCTCGCCGGCAGGGCGGGGGCGAGCCGCCCCGCGTTTTCCGAAGACCACACTCTTTTCGAGCGCGTGGCCGTCCTCTCGGACCTCGGGGGGAGCCCGTGGAAGCTCATCCACTCCCCCTCCATCGAGAGCCACGAGATGATCCCCCATATCCGGGCCCTCGTCGATCTCTCCCGCTTCGAGGGGATCCTCCAGGAATGGGAGCTCTTCGACCTGGCCACGGATCCGGGAGAGACGAAGAACCTGGCTTCCTCGCGACCCCGCGAGAGAAAGGCTCTGGAGGCTCTTCTCGAGGGGTTCCTGAGGGATCACCCCCTGGGCAAGGCTCCTCCCGGAGCGGCCCTCGACCCGGACATTCAACGGCGGCTCATGGAGCTGGGCTACACCGTTGACCCACCCGTGCCGAAGAAAGAGGAGGAGGCGGACGGAGAGGGGGGCTGAAGCTTTTCCCGTTCCCTTCCTTGCCCCCGGTCCCCGAGGGCGTTATCCTCTCCCACGGGATATCGCAGTTTTTCATAAATCATGATCTTGGAAGGAGATGGACATGCGCGTCCTCTTCGTCGAGTTCTCCTTCGACAAGTGGTTCAATGCCAGCGTGGCGGCCCTCTCGGCGTGGCTCAAGCAGAACGGCCACGACGTACACATGCACCGGATCGACTACGCCACCACCGATGACGACTTCCGGGGGCTGGTGAAGGACAGCGAAGCCTCGCTCATCGCCTTCTCGTGCATGACGTTCCAGTGGGCGGCAGTGGAGAGGTTCTCGGTCCTCTGCAAGGAGGTCGAGCCCGGGGTCCCGATCATCGCGGGCGGCTACCACCCCACGTTTTATCCCGACCAGGTGATTGGCCACGAGCCCATCGACTTTGTCTGCATGGGAGAAGGTGAGGACGCCCTCCTCGAGCTCGTGACGGCCCTCGAGTCCGGCCGGGATCCCTCCTCCATCGGGAACCTCTGGGTCAAGGGCAAGGATGGCCAGGTCACCAGGAACCCCATCCGTCCCCTCGTCGACGATCTCGATCGCTTCCCCTACTGGGATCGCGACATCTTCGACTTCGACAACCTGCTCGAGAACACCGCCCGGGCCACCATCTTCCACGAGAAGTACAACATGCCCATCGCGGCGGGCAAGGGCTGCCCCTACACCTGCACCTACTGCTCGAACACCGCTCTCCTGCAGATGTACAAGGGCCTCGGCAAGTTCACCCGCGTCCGGTCCGTGGATCACCTCATGGGAGAGATGAGCCATCTCGTCGAGCGCTATCCGGTCAAGAAGTTCGAGTTCTGGGACGAGATCTTCGGCGTGAACATGCCCTGGCTGCGGGAGTTCGCGCCCCGCTACCGGGACGAGATCGGGCTTCCCTTCACCGTCTTCCTTCGCCCGGAGCAGTCCCGGCCCAACGTGCTGAACCTCCTCAAGGAGGCCGGCTGCTCCATGGTGCTCATGGGGGTCGAGCACGGCGACGAGGAGTTCCGCGAGAAGATCCTCCACCGCAAGATGCCCAACGACGCCGTGGTGAAGGCGTTCCACAACGCCCGCGACGCGGGCATCGAGACCACCGCGCTCAACATGATCGCGCTTCCCGACGAGACCAAGGAGCTGGCCCTGAAGACCCTGGAGCTCAACCAGCGCATCCAGCCCGACGTGGTGTGCGTGTTCATCTACCAGGCGTTCCCGGGAACCGCGCTCTACGACCGCTGCGTCGAGGCCGGCTACATTCCCGAGCGCGACCAGACCAAGGTCGCCTGGTACGAGGACCCGGAGATGCACCTGCGCCAGGAGTCGATCTCTCACGAGGAGGTCATGGAGGTCTACCGGAAGTTCCAGGAGTTCCAGGCCGACATGGAGCGCCAGCGATCGACCCGGCCTTTGGATCAGAAGGGCACCGATCAGGCCGTGGCCTGATCCGGACCGCCCGACTCAGAACACGATCTGCAGCCCGGCCAGGAGGTTGATGCCCGGCGCATCCCATCGACTGTGAGCCGGGCGGTACTTCTTGTCGGTGAGGTTCTCGATCGCCAGGGTGAGCGAGGCGTTCTCGGTCACGTTGATCCCTCCGCGCAGGTCGAGGACGGTGTACCCGGGGAGACCTCCGCCCGACCGTAGCCGGCCGCTGTCCGGGTCCTGAGGATTTTTCCGGTAGGTCGGGTCGGAGTCCAGGCGTCCGGACGGGACGCGATCGAAGTGGCGCACGAAATCGGCGGCGAGCTCCCACCACAGACCTCGCTTCTTCATCGTGTCGTCCCAGCGAGCCTTGAGGAGACCTCGAGCCGGGTGGGTGTGGCGCAGGGGCTCGTCGTTGGTGAGGTCCTGTCCGATGTTCCACATGAAGCCGCCGCCGACGCTCCACTCGGGTCCGAAGATCGCGGGCAGGACCTTCTCGAGATCGAGTGAGGATTCAATCTCGACGCCGTAGACGTAGGCGTCGCCGTTTCCCTTGTTGACGAAGACCCGATCGTCTTCTTCGATTCCATCTCCTTCGATGTCGAAGAACTCGCTCCCCTGGAAGGTACCGGGGACCAGGTTCTGGAAGTTGTCGAAGTCGGTGTAGTAGAAGGCGGTGTTGCCACTCCACCCGGGCTCCTGCCACTTCACTCCCATCTCGTAGTTGTCGGCGGTCACCGGGGTGAGGAACTCGTTGGGGACGGCGACGCCGAAGCCGAGCTGGCGCACGCCGAAGCTGGGAGCGAACTGACGGAATCCCTTGGAGTAGCTGGCGAACAGATTCCACTCGGGACGGAGCTCGTACAGGAGCCCGACCCCACCGGTCCATGCGTTCTCCCGGTCCGTGAAATCGTCGAGCTCGGGATTGCTGACCGCGGGGTTTGCTGCATAGAGGGGGTCAGGGTCGGAGTCGAAGCGAAACGTGTCGTAGCGGAGGCCGAGGGTGAGGGTGAAGCGGTCGGTGACTCTCCAGCGGTCATGTACCCAGAGCCCCACGTTGTCCCAGATGGTGTCGGGGGCGGCCTTGTATTTGTCCCCGTCCGGCTCGGTGATCGTGAACTGCTCGTCATCGGGGCTTTCGGCGTCATCCCGGTGCAGACCGATCCCGTAGGAGAGGGTGTGATCTTCGAGCAGAGTCTGCGTGAACTTCAGGTCGGCGGTTCCTGTCCTCCAGAGGGCTTCTCCCCGGTCTCCGCTGTCGAGGAAACGACGCCGGTCCTTCTTGTACTGGTAGTAGACGTTGGTTTCGACCTCGTCCCAGAACGTCGTCGGTTCGAAGACACGGAGCGTGAGGCTGTAGCCCTGCCGGAAGTTCTCGTTGTCCTGGTTCGGCCGGTAGAAACGGTGCACGGGATCCCGGTGGACGTTTTGGATGGCGAGGGTGATCTCCGACGTCTCGCCGGTCAGGAACTGGAACTTGCCATCGAAGTTCTCCTCACGTCCGCTCGTGGGGCTCTGGACGCCCACTCCCCGGCCGCCCTCCATGTCGTCGCTGGACCGGCTGGAGTATCCGAGCAGATAGCGGAGCCGCGGAGTCGCGCCGAAGGTCTCCGTCCGGAAGCGGTATTCCTGGGCCGCGCTTCCGTATGTGGTTCGGATACGGGCACCCGCCCTCAGCCCCTCCTCGGTGTAGTCGAAGGGTGAGGACCGGGTGATGAAGTTGAGCACCCCCCCGAGAGCGTTCGACCCGTAGATCACCGACGATGGTCCCCGGATTACCTCGATGCGCTCCACCGTCTCAGGATCGATCTTTCCGTACATGTCGTCGCCCGCGAAGCCGCCCTCTCCCCAGAAGGTCGAGAGCGTGTTGAAGTCGATGAGGGCGAGGAGATTCCCTCCCGAGAGCCCCCGGATGACGGGGTCGCTGGTGGTGGCGGTTCGTTTCTCGACCCATACCCCGATCCTCGCATCCAGGGCATCCACCACGGAGAGAGGGTTTCTCTCGTAGAGCTCCGTCTCGGTCACGACCGTGATGGAGCGCGGCACCTCGAAGGCCTCTTCTCGCGCCCGGGTGGCGGTGACGATCATGTCCGAGGTCTTGACTGCGTCCTCCTCTCCCGGAAGAGGAGGGTCCGCTGCCTGCGTTGCGGGGGGAGTGGGGTCCTCCTGGGCGGAGACATCCGGTGCGGCGAGAGTGGCGACGATCAGACCCAGTGCCATGGCTCTCGCGATCTTCTTGCTGCTCATCACGGTTTTTTCCTTTCCGATCGGGGGAACATGCCTGTCTCGAAGTCGCTCACCCCGATTCGATGCGGAAGAGCACCTTCTTCCGGGCCCGGACCGCGACCGTTCGATCGCGATGTCTGGCGGGGGTGAAGATCCAGCCACGAGATGCCTCCAGCACGGCCGGGCCGAAACCCGGGTAGCCGGTCACTCGCAGGACGACGGGGTCCCGTACGCGTCCGTTCTCATCGATGACGAACTCGACGAGCACCGATCCCTCGCGGCCCGTACGCCGGGCGGGGAGAGGGTAGGCGGGCTTCTTCTCGACGACCTGGCGTGGCGCACGATCGACGCGTTCGGAGTCCAGGATCGGTTCGATCGCGGATGCGGATCCTCGCTCCGTTCCATCCTCGACGGTCAAGGTCCCCTCGAGGGGCGAAGGGGGAGCGGGAATCCTCAGCTCGGGAGGAGCCGGCGCAATCCCGTGCACACCGGGCCGGGATGGAGAGAGGGGCAAGGTCGGAAGAACGAGGCCTTCCGGGTCGGGTGTAGATCGGTCGCCACGTGTGGTGGAGGAGGAGGTCCCGCGGTGGCCGGTCCCTGAGGTCTCCTCTTGCCCGGTGGGGAGGACCTCGGGAAGTGGGTCCTTCCGGGGGGTGGGGGGAAGAGAGGCGAGGCGAACCCGTGACGCGGTCGATCGGACCTCCGGTTCGTCAGAGGTGATCGAGGGCTTCATGAGTGACGCGAGCGCGCAGAACAGCAGCGAATTGAGTGCGAAAGAGGTCAGGAGAGGAATCATCACCCGATGGGTCTGGATCGACATCGCGTTCACATGAGGACGGGAGACGGAACGGGAAGGGATCGACCCTGCTCATTGCAATGGTCGTACCGGAGAATCGACGGGATTGCTCGTGACGTCGCCAGCGGAGTCTTCTGACGACGAGGCGCGGTGGATTCCCTCCGGAACGGGAGAATGAGCCCGTTCCCCTGTCAAGGATCAGTCACCGTGGAGTAACCGTGTCTCGCGGATGAAACACCTCTCGGTGCGGCGGCTGCATGGAACGCGATGTTTCTTCTTGTCATGGATCAAGTCCTCGGTAGATGAAGAGATCGAGACCCACGCGAGACGGAACGGGTCGGATTCGAGAGAAGGAATGGAATCCGCCAAGCGATCGGCATCCCGCTTGCTTGTCCAACGAAGTCCAGGTGCAGAGGGGCCGCTCAGGCGGGGCGCCTCTCGTGAATAGTTCGGGCCAGAGCGTGAACGAGGTCGTGATGAGCAAGAAGATGTGCCTTCTCCTCCTTGGACCAGCACCGGTTCTGTCGCTCGGAGTGGCGGTCACGCTCTTCTCCGCGCCAGCCGCGGGTGAGGGCACGGCACTCCTGGCCCGGGCTCGTGAGCTCGTCGAGTTGCTGGAGACGCTACGCCTGACCCGCGTCACTCGCGAGAGGGAGCATCGTGTCCGCATCGATGCTCTCGAGCATCAGATCGAGCGCCTGAGGGCCGAGGAGCGGATTGCCGAGGAGGAGCGGTTTGCCGAGGAGAAGGCTCTTGACGAAGCCTTCCGGAGGATCCAGGCCGTCGATGCCGAGGCGGCAGCCCTGAGCGCTTCTCTATCCGAGACGCGGCGGGCGCTCCTCGATGGGGTCACGCGCGCGTCCGGCCGCATCCGGGCAGGATTTCCTCATCGCTCGAAGGAGCGGGAAGAAGCACTCGATGGCGTCCGAGCCGTGGCCAGTGGTCAGGATTTCGACGCGCTCCTGCGCGCCTTCGAGTCCTATCGCTCCTTCTTCTTCGAGGAGATCCGTAGGGCTCGGGAGATCGAGCTTCGCCGCGAGGTCGTTCTCCATGGAGAGCGACGGGGCGAACGTGCCCAGGTACTGCGCCTCGGTCTTGTCGAGGAGATCTGGCTCGCCGAGGACGGGAGCACGGCGCGAATCGTGGGGCCCGCCGGGGTCTCGGCCGATCTGGATCCGGCTGAGATCGAGCTTCTTCGCGCGCTCTTCGAGCTCAAGCGTGGATGGCGACCTCCCCGTCTTCTGGCCGTCCCCTTCGTGCTCCGGGGAAGCGAGGATCCGTGATGCAAGGACCTCGCCGGACTGGCCGACTCGCTTGTCTCCTGATGGGGCTCTTCTCCGCTCTGCTCCCGGGCTCGATCGGGGCTCAGGAGGACGCGGAAGGGGATGTTTCGGATGGAGGTGAAGCCGGGCGACGGCTTCACCTCCTCGAGCAGGAGATCGCCCGGGAAAGGGAGCGAGCCGACGCATCCCTGATGGCGGACCTCGAGACGATTCGTGGTCTCGAGCAGGATCGACGAGCTCTTGCAGAGAGGCTCGTCGATCGGCAGTTCCGACGCAAGGAGGTCGCTGCTCGACGGCAGGAGCTGGACGAGGCTCGGCGGACTTCGGAGCGGGAGAGATCCGCGCTCGCCGCGGCGCACCTGGAGCTGATGCGTGCGGCGCAAGGAATGGCCGAGCAGATCGAGGCGATCCTGGCCGAGTTGCCAGGCTGGCCGGTGGAGAGCGCGGAGCTCGCCAGGATCGACGGCCTGCTGTCCGTATCCAGCCCTGATGGTTCGACCATGTCAGGCGTCGCCGAGCTTCTCGCGATCGGCGATCGCGTTCACCAGGCGATGATGCGGGTCGTCCTGGAGGTGGTGGAGGTTCGGACCGTGGGGGGGCTGGCGGAGACGGTGGATCTCCTGTCCCTGGGAGTTCTCGCCCACTACTACCGGGCTGCTCCGGATCGGCTCGCCGTAGCCCTGGCCAGTCCTCGCGATGCGGCGGGGTACCGCTGGACCGAGACCCTTCCGCCCGGAGGATCTCGCTCCATCGGGGATGCCATGGACCAGCTTCGAGACGGGCCGGCCGGACTCCTGATCGCGTCGCTTCCCTTCGACGTCACCGGGAAAGTGCGAGGCGACAGCGTGATGTTCGGGGACGATACCCTGTCGCGGCTGCGATCCGGCGGCCCCGTGATGCTGCCCATCTTCCTGGTCGCCACGCTGGCTTTCACGCTGATCCTGGAGCGGGCCTGGGTCCTCCAGCGACAGGGCGGAGGGTTCCGCGAGGGCATGGCCTCCGTGCTGGTCGCCTGTCGGGAGGGTCGAGGCGAGGCGGCGGAATTGCTGTGCCGTGCCGGAAGGGGCGTCGTGCCCCGGACCCTTGCGGCCTGTCTGAGGAGAAGGCGGGAGGGGGAGAGCGCCATGGAAGTCGCCGCCCAGGAGCAGCTGCTCCACGAGTTGCCGCGGCTTCAGCGCTTTCTGGGGGGGATCGCCGTCCTGGGATCGGTCGCACCTCTACTCGGTCTTCTGGGGACGGTCACGGGGATGATCCGCACCTTCGGCGCGATCCAGGAGCACGGGAGGATGGGCCCGGGGCTTCTCGCCGCCGGCATCTCGGAGGCTCTCCTCACCACCGCGGCAGGTCTTGCCGTGGCGATCCCGATCCTCCTGCTTCACAGTCTTCTCTCGGGCCGCGTCGATCGGGCCCTTGGCGAAGCGGAGAGGGGAGCCACGACCTTGATTCGAGCGGTGAGAGACAGCGAGCAGGACGAGGCAGTGCCGACCCGGCGGGACGATCGAGGAGGGTGACCGCCATGAGGTTCTCCCATCGGAAACGATGCTCCCGACGCGCGGTGTCGGTCGACGTTGCTCCCTTGATCGACATGGTCTTCATCCTCCTTCTCTTCTTCATGGTCACGACGACGTTCGACATCGAGGGAGGACTCGACATCCAGAAGCCCCGGGCCACGGAGCCGACGCCGCTTCCCGCGGAGAGCTTCAGGGTCACCATCGCTCGAGGTGGTGGGATCTACGTGGGAGGCTCACCGGTCGATCTGGACGATCTTCGCCCGAGGATCGTCCGGTTCCTCGCCTCCGTCCCCCGGGGAGCGGTCGTGATCGTGCCGGACGAGTCGGTCTCCTCCGGTCGCCTCGTCGAGGTCCTCGACGAGGCCACGGTGGCCGGGGCACGGGACATTGCCGTGGCGACCAGGCGGGAGGATCCGTGATGCTTCCCCTGCTCCTGGCGATGTTCGTCGCCATGCTCCCCGTCGGAAACGCGGCGGCCGACCCCCTCGGAGAATCGCTTCCCGAGCCACCGTCGCTCCGGCACGCCCACGAGCTCTCTGCCCGGGGACTCCACGCGGAGGCGATGATGGTGCTCGAGGCCCTGGTCTCGGAGGAGCCGGATTCCGCCGAGGCCTGGCATCTTCTCGGCCATGTGCAGGCCGAGCTCGGCCTCCTCGACCGGGCTCAGGCCGCGCTCTCGCGTGCTCTGGCTCCGGGGTGGGGGCGAAGAGAAGCTCTCCTTCTCTTCATCGACGTGGCTCGGCGGAGAGGTCGCCTGGGGAGCGTTCGCCCGGCCCTCGAGCTGGCCACGATGCTGTGGCCAGAGGATCGCGCGGTTCATCTGCTGCTGGCCGAGGCTCTGGCCGGGGAAGGGCGATGGGAGGCGGCGGAGGAGGCCCTGGACGGGATCTCGGGACCCGGCCCCACAAATGCGGAGATTCCTCTTCGCGTGGGCAGCTTTCGCCTCCAGGCTGGGCGTGTGCGAGAGGCCGTGACCGAGCTGGAGTCGGCCTACTACATGGGGTCCTCGCATCCCGACCTTCCGCGAACGGTCGGTGAGGCGTGGCTCGAGATCGGGGATCCGGAGCGCGCCCGGGTCTGGTTCGAGCGCTGGACCTCCTCGTCCAGGGACGAGCGGGCGGTGCTCGACCTCCGGGTCATCGAGGTGGCACTCGCCGCCGGCGAGCACGATCTCGCGCAGGCGGAGGCGCGTCGTCTCCTCGACCGAGAGGAAACGACGGTCGAGATCCGGGCGAGAGTCTTCCTGCTTCTCGGGCGACTGTCCTGGATCGAGGGGCGCGAGGACGAAGCCACCGCGAGGTTCCTCGAGGCCATCGATGAGGGCTTCGAGGACCCGGCATGGGATGGATTCCTTGGAAGTCTCTTCCAGGGCGCCGGGAATCTGGAGAGAGCGAGGCTCCATCTCGAGCGTCGGGCGGATCGCGAGGAAGAAGACAGCAGGTCCCGGGCTCTGCTGGTGAGCGTGCTCGCGAGACTCGGGCGTCTCGGTGAAGCGCGGGACGAGCTCATCTCTTTCGTGGAGAGAGAGGGATGGAGTGTCGAGGCGGAGGCTCTGGCCAGGGAGATCACCGGCGCGAAGCCGTGAACCGGGAGGGAAGCCGGGTGAGGCGGACCGCCCTCATGAATCGTCCGGTCTAGAGGAGCCGCGACGGGTCCAGGGCCGGATGAAGGGGATCGGTCGAGGCGCCCAGTAACCGATCCGCAGCCAGCCGACCCACTTCCGGCCCGCACACCATGCCGTGTCCCCCCAGGCCGGCGACCCAGAAGAGTCCCGCGAGGTCGGGGTCGGGTCCGATGGCGAAGCGATCGTCCCGGGTCAGCGTGCGCATGCCGCACCAGTAGTGTGCGATGCCGGCATCGCCGTAGTCCGGGAGCAGTCGTTGAGCCTTCTCCGCGATCGTCTCCAGGATCTGTTCGTCGACCACGCAGTGATCGGGATCGACTTCAACCTGATCGCACGCGCACAGGAGAAGCCCACCACTCTCGGGGCGACAGTAGAATCCATCGCTGAGCGACCACACCACCGGCCAGGAGGGATCCACGCTGGCATCCACGCGTGTCGTCAGCAGGTGGCGTCGGGTGGGCCGGAGCCTCACCCGGCTTCCCGCACCGATTCCCAGGTTGCCTGCCCACCCGCCCGAGGCGAGGATCGTGATTCCGGCCCGGATTTCCTGGCCGCTGGAGAGGCGCACGCCGCTGACTCCGCCTGCGGAGCTGTCCGTTCGTCTCGTGAGGAGGCCGGTGACCTCGGCGCCCGTGCGGATCTCGACGCCCCTTTGCCGGGCTCCCCGCGCGAAGCCTTCCACCAGCGCCGCCACGTCGAGGCGCCCCTCCCCGGGAAACCAGTGGGCGACGGCGACCTCCCCCCCGAAGTGGGGAGCGAGCCTCTTGCAGCCGGCGGGTCCGACGTCGGGCGCCTCGTCCGGCCCGAGGCCCGCAGCCTTGATCCAGCTCGCGAGCTCCTCGGTATGGCCTTGGTCGGCCACCAGGAGGAGGCCGCAGGGATCGACGAGAGGGGCATCGCCGAAGCACGGCGGGGGTTCGAGGAAGAGCTTCGTGCTCCTCCTGCCCAGAGTCGTGGTGAGAGCATCGGACCCCAGGGTGCGCAGGATGCCCGCGTTGAGCCCGCTCGACATGGAGCCGAGAACGTTTTCTCTCTCGAGGAGCAAGATCCGGCCTCCCTCCGAGGCTGCGAGATGCCAGGCCGTGGAGAGACCCGCGATACCACCGCCCACGATGAGAGTGTCGACTTCATGCATGGGATACCCTCGCCGGGTGAGCAGCCCCGGAGGTGTTCACGAGATGGCCAGCATGCGTTCGATGGCTTGCCGGGCCCTCTCGGCCACCTTGCTGTCCACGTGGATCCGGTGGACTCCGTCGCGAAGGGCGACGGCGATCTTCTCGAGGGTGATGGCCTTCATGGTGTGGCAGATCGCGTCCTCGCGGAGTGGCAGGAAGGTCTTCTCCGGGTTCCGGCCCTGGAGCCGGTGGAGCAGGCCCACCTCGGTGCCGATGAGATGAGTGGACAGCGGAGACGTGCTTGCGTGCCGGACCATGGCTCCTGTGCTCAGGACGTGGGTCCGGTCGGCAGGGAGCTCCCCCTCCGCGGCCGAGAGCAGGCACTGGCTCACGCAGCCGCACTCGGGATGCAGGAGGAGATCGGCCTCGGGGTGATCCTCCCACAGTTTCTGCGCGTCCTCGGCTCGGAAGCCGGCGTGGACGTGGCACTCGCCGAGCCAGAGGTGGATGCGCCTCCCCGTGAGGTAGCGGACGTATCCGCCGAGATAGAGATCCGGTACGAAGAGGATCTCCCGGTCTTCCGGGATCGATCGGACCACGGCCACCGCGTTGCTCGAGGTGCAGCAGTAGTCGGCTTCGGCCTTCACCTCGGCCGAGGTGTTCACGTAGGCGACGACCACACCGTCCGGATGACCCGCCTTCCAGTGGCGGACCTGTTCCCGGGTGACGCAGTCGGCGAGGGGACAACCGGCGTCGGGCTCCGGGAGGAGGACGGTCTTGTCGGGGGAGAGGATGGCTGCCGTCTCGGCCATGAAGTGCACGCCGCAGAAGACGATCAGAGACTGGGGCGCTTCGGCGGCCTTCCGGGAGAGCTCGAGGGAGTCGCCCACGAAGTCGGCCACGTCCTGGACCTCGGGGCGCTGGTAGTTGTGGGCAAGGAGCAGGGCGCAGTGCTCCTTCTTGAGCTCTCGGACCCGTTCGGTGAGCGCCGGGCGATCCAGATCCATGAACTCCAGGGCGGCGGTGGCCTGGCGCTCGGCGGCGGCTTCGGAGAGAGGCCGAAGATAGGGTCGTGTCTGCATGGTGAGCTCCTGACTGGTTGGCGCGTAGTCATAGGTCGGTCACATCCCTCTGTCATTGACCTCGGTCAACCGCGAGTCAGCACATGGGAAGACCCTGAGGATTCTTGCCCGTCAGCAAGGTAGGGTTGAGAGTGCCGGGATGCCCCGATCCTGTTCGGGCCCCATCGGCTCTCGAGGATGACCCTCCAGGGGAATCCGCTCCAGGATGTCGACGCCATGTTCCAGCAGTCCTCCGAGATCTGCCTCCGCGCACTGGCCGTTCTCGTCGCTGTGCCCTCCGGCACCGTGGTCCAGTCCCGGGAGATCGGCGACAAGTTGGGTCTCTCGGCCGGCTACGTGACCAAGGCCCTTCAGCCTCTGGCGCGAAAAGGCTGGCTGCAGTCCGTCCAGGGCAGGGGGGGAGGATGGAGGCTCGTCCAGGATCCTGGGAGCCTCACCATCTTCGACGTGCTGGAGGTTCTCGAGCCGGCGGGGTCATGGAAGCGCTGCTTCATGGGCCACCCGGTCTGCTCGGACGATCCTGGATGCCCCTTCCACTCCACCTGGAGCGAGTCCCTGGCCAGAATGGAGGCCACCATGCGGCAGACCAGGCTGAGCCAGCTCGGGGGGCTTCCGGATGACAGTCCGTGGGGTCTCCCGGTCCGCCAATCCGGCGGGCGACCCCGCTAGCGCGCCGGCGCTCGCCTCCCGCCCTTGTCCCAGGACAAGTCATCAAGTAAACAAGGAAATAGATTCTTGATTTAGTATTTATGCGCCGATAAGTTCGAGGGGGAACTCTTTGGAGGAACTGTCCATTGCCTGTCTCCGCCTCGAGCGCCTTCATGCTCGCCGTGTCCATCCTGGTGCCCCTCCCCGCGATCCTGGCGGCCGACCCGGGTGCGTCGCCCGATCCTCCCCTCGAGCCGCAGGAGACCCGGGAGGAGAAAAAGGGAGAGCCTCCTGACAAGGCGTGGTGGGACGAGATCCCGTGGGAGGACGAGGCGGAGGCCGAGGATGGAGCGACCACGGACAAGGACGGTGAGCGTCGCTTCCTCTACAAGGAGCTCGTGCTCTCCGTTCTCTACTCGCGGAAAGGGGTCGTGGGCATCCCGCCCAACAAGACCCGCACCGATCACCTCCTCTTTTCGCCACGCCCTCCCGGGAACTACGTCGGACTCGACTACGTGCAGACCTTCGAGAGCTCCTCGGGCGTCAACGGCTTCCTTCCCGAGTCGTTTCCCCTCACCGCCATCGATCTCCATCCCCGATTCGTCTGGGATCGCCTGGAGGAGAGCGATGACTACGACCAGGTCAAGTTCGCTCCGCAGGACTTCTGGGCCCGGTTCAATCCCGGCGGAAGAGATCGCGTCGCGGTGCGCGTGGGGCAGTTCGTCCTGCCCTACGGGGTCAACCCGATCTTTGCCCCGCGGCAACGGTTCATCCTCCCCGTGGAGTCCACGGATCTCGGTCTGAAGTGGGACTGGGGAGTCGGTTTGAGGGCTCCGGCGGGCGAGTACGACTGGGAGCTTGCCGCGACCATCGGGAGCGGCGAGGCCCTGCACTCCCCCCATCTGCTCGGGGACTCGAAGAGGAAGAGCTATCTCTTCACCGGGCGGTTCGGCACACCGACCTACTGGGACCTCCAGTACGGGGCCTCCTTCCTGATCGGAGATCTCCCCGTACTCCGGGCCTCGAAGCGCCTCAGTCCTTTCTCGCTTTCCCGGTGGAGGCTGGGACTCGACGGGCTCTACAAGTACGGCACCTACCTGCTGGGCGGAGCCCAGGTCACCTACGGGCAGGATGGCTGGACCAATGACGAGGAGTTCGTCGGTGTCACCGGGGGCAAGACGGCGGACGTTCTCGGGTATCGGGCCTGGGTCGACTGGGTCGTCCCCCAGCTTCTCGATCTTCAGCTCTCCGCGCAGTACGAATCGGTGATCCGGGACCTGGGAGAGCACCGGGATGACACCGCGGCCGTCTTCGAGCTCACCTATTCCCTGACCACCTCCATCAGCCTCATGCTCGACTACCGCTACGAGCTCGAGCGGGCCATGGGAGAGGAGAACAATGCCATCTTCTTCACGTTCGTCTACTACGGACTCTAGCCTGGTCCGGATCGTCCTGGCGCTGGGCGTCGCTCTTCTCGTTGCGGATGCCGGCCGGGCAGCCGAGCCGGCCTCGCTTCTCTTCACCGAGGTGGCCGAGGAGTCGGGAATCCTCTTCCAGCACAACTACGGAGCGGATCAGCTCCACAACGTGCTCATGACCTCGGGGAGCGGGTGCGCCCTTCTGGACATCGACAACGACGGCTGGCTGGATGCCTTCTTCGTCAACGGGACCTTCCTGGACCCGAGTGGAAAGGTGGCGCGAGACCGGGTCACCCGCCACGCCCTCTACCGGAACAAGGGTGACGGCACCTTCGAGAACATCACTCGCCGCTCCGGGATCGTCGAGCCGACCTACGGCCAGGGCTGTGCCACGGGAGATTTCGACGGCGACGGGTTCGTCGACATCTACATCACCAACTACGGCCAGAACAAGCTCTACCGGAACCGGGGTGATGGCAGCTTCGAGGACGTGACGGCGGCATCCGGAACCGGTGACGAGCGGTGGGGAGCGGGGTCCGCATTCTTCGATTACGACGGCGACGGAGATCTCGATCTGTACGTCTCCAACTACCTCGTCTTCCGTCCGGACATGGTCGTCCACTCCTCGTCGCTGTCCAAGCGGACTGGCTTCCGGTTCTTCCCCGGCCCCCGGGACTACGAGGCCGAGAGCGACATCCTGTACCGCAACGACGGTGGGGGGACCTTCACCGACGTGAGCAAGGCGGCAGGGCTCGTCCCCGGGGGGAAGGGGCTCACCGTGGTGACGCTCGACTTCGACGATGATGGCGACCTCGACATCTTCGTGGCCAACGACGCGTCACCGAACTTCTTCTACCGCAACGACGGCGGACGCTTCACCGAGATGGGGCTCCAGGCCGGAGTGGCCTACGATCCCGACGGAGTGGAGACGGCGGCCATGGGGGTGGACGTCGCCGACGTGGACGGGGACGGCAAGACGGACCTCTACGTGACCAACATGGTGTTCGAGTTCAACAACCTCTACATCAACCGGGGAGACCTCGCCTTCAAGGACGAGACGCGGAGCTACGGCCTCGACGACGACAACTATCGTCACGTGGGGTGGGCCACGAAGTTCGCCGATTTCGATCACGATGGAGAGCTCGATTGCTTCGTGGCCAACGGGCACGTGGTGGACTACGTGGACGGATTCTCGCAGAGCATCACCTATGCCCAGCACAGCATGTTCTTCCGCAAGAAGGACGGATCCCGCTACCGTAACGATGCGGCAAGCTGCGGCGACGTGTTCAAGAAGAAGCGGGTGAGCCGGGGAGGGGCCTTCGGCGACATCGACAACGATGGCGATATCGACATCCTCCTCTCCAACTCCGGGTCCCGGGCCGAGCTCCTGCGCAACGATCTTCCCGCCAACGATCGATGGATCAAGGTGAGGCTGCGCGGGCGTTCTCCGAACACCCAGGCCCTGGGGGCGAAGGTGAGGCTCCAGATCGGGGGGCGCACCCTGCTGCAGGAGGTCAGGACCTCCGGATCGTACCTCAGCGCCAACGACCCGACGCTCCACTTCGGTCTCCGGCCGGAGGACAGCGAGGGAACGGTCGAGATCGTCTGGCCCCTGGGCGGGCGGAGTCGTGCCGAGGTGCGGGCGGGGCAGCTCCATGTGATCGAGGAAGCAGCGGCTCCGCCCGCTCCGGGTCGTTCCGAGGAGGATCCGAGATGACGGATCGAAGAGACCCGCCCGCACAGCTTCGAGAATCGATCAGGGGCTGGAACTCCTATCTGGCCGCCTCCGCCACGGTTTTTCTCCTCCTAGTGGTCTGATTCACTCTGTTGGGACATTATTCAGTGCGGCTCGGGCGCGGCCCACCTTCGCAAGGATCTCGTCGACCGTCTTGCGCCAAACGAACGGTTTCGGGTCGTCGTTGTGCTCGCC
>Ga0326597_10000843_pt1 | contig 52132 bp, 47 predicted proteins | sample RVTome_12_FD_203789 | JGI IMG/M metagenome (GOLD analysis project Ga0326597, IMG submission 203789) | Soil microbial communities from uranium-contaminated site in the Upper Colorado River Basin, Wyoming, United States - RVT100D185 | ecosystem: Environmental > Terrestrial > Soil > Contaminated >... | reverse complement strand
ATCATCGGCAAGATGGTCCCCCAGGCCAAGCCCCTTGTCCGTCACGCGCACTTGGATCCCGTCCTCCACGCGCGTCACCGCGACCGCCACGACGTCAGGGTCCTGGGAGAACTTCATCGCGTTGTCCAGCAACTCCAGCAACAGCCGATGGAGTGCCTTGCGTTGCATGCCGACCGCGACTGCGTCGCGCGCGACCGTGACCTTGACCGGCCGCTGGTTCCACCCGGACTCCCCTGCCTGACGGATCGCGGCAATGCACGCGTCAAGGACCTCACGGATGTCCGTGCTGCCACCCGCGACATCCATGCGCCGACCTTCGAGCTCGCTGACGTCGATCAGCTGCTCGATGCGGCGCATGGCCCGGTAGGCGCCCTTGAGCATCTCCTCGGCCACCTTGGGTGCGATGTCGGGCCGGGTGACCAGTCGCTTGGCGTAGCCGAGGACGGGGACCATGGGGGTGCGCAGCTCGTGGGAGATGTTGGCCACGATGTTGGCCTTCATCTCGGCAACCTCGACCTCCCCCGTGCGGTCGCGCATCACGTAGACCCGGCCGACGACAGGTCCGTCGTGGTCGCGCAGTGCCGCCGAGCCAACGGCGACGGCGGTATTGGCAAAGCGCAGGCGGCCAAGGACCGTGGCCGCATCGACCGTGGCCGGATCGCCCAGACGCCCGACCAGCGGTTGCCCGAGGTCGTCCTCGCCGACGAGCACCTCGTCGATGAGTTCGCCGACAAGGCTGCTGGCGGGGCCACCCAGCAGCTGGGACGCGGCCGGGTTGGCCAACGTGATCCGACCGCGACGATCGGTCGCAAGCAGCCCGTCGGACATGGAGTCCGTGATGGCCTGGACCTGGCCACGCAGGTCGGACTCACGCGAAAGGGCACCAGCGAGCGCGTCCTCTCGGGCGCGCACGGCCGCGGTCATCGTGTTGAACGCCGATCCGAGCAGGCCAAGCTCGTCGTCGCGGTCCAGCGCGACGGGCGTGGTCAGGTCGCCGTCAGCCACCCGCTCCGCGGCGATCGTGAGCCGACGGATCGGTCGAGCGAGCGCACCGGCGGCAACGCTGCCGAACCCGATGGCCGCCAACAGGCCCAGGACGCCGCGCACGAACACGTCGCGAGCAGTGCTGGTCGCCGTCGGACCAAGGACCGTCGTTGCCACGCCCACGACCACGACGACGCGCTCGTCGGTGAAGCCCAGGTCGGCGACGCCCAACAGCTGCGAACCCGCGAGCAGGTCAACCTCGCCGCCGCCGCCGGCGGCCGCCGCGGTCAAGGCCGCGACGTCGCCCGAGCCGAGGGTCCCGCTGGCAACCAGTTGGTCGCCGATGACCAATGCCACCTGGCGCGACAACGTGGCACCCGTGCGCAGGCTCCATGTGGCGTCGGCAACGCGACCAAAGACCAGGATGCCAGGGCTGCGATCGGCACCCGCATCAGCGGCGACCGGGGTTGCGACGATCGCGGCCACCGCCGGCTGGAACGATCCGTCGCGCACGACCAGCAGGTCGCGCTGGGAGGATGCCCCCTCCATCGCCGCGACCACCGCTGAGCTGCCCTGGATCCGACCGACCCAGCCCGCAGGGACCTCGATCCCACCGAACGCCGTGCCGGCAACACGACCACGGCGATCGACCAGGATCGCGAAGTCCACCTGCGTGAGCTGGGCGAGTTGGCGCGCCACGTCGTCGAGTCCACGAACTGCCGTGCGACCGGCGGCGTGGTCCTCGAGCGCCTGTTCGATCGTCGGCGTGCCGGCGACGGGCTCGACGGCCGCCGCCAGTTGCGCAGGCCAACCGACCATGTCGGTCACCAGCGACGCTGCCTGGTCGCGCAGGTCGTCGACCTGCGCGACCGTCAGCTGCTCGAGCAGCACGGCACCACTGGTCGCCGACAACATCACCGTCAGGGCCAACACGACCCCCGACAGCGTGATGATCACAGCGCCGCGCACGGTCCCACGTCCCGACCCGGCGATCCACAGCAGGATCAGCAGGGAGCCGACCAACGACGTCCACGCCTCCGCACCAGGCGAGCCATTGCCCAGCACGTCTGCCATGCCCCACGCGACGACGCCTGCGGCCAACAACGCGGGGTAGGGCGACAGCCTGGCCACGGCACCCCGCAAGGTGGCGCCGCCTGCCAACAGTGCCGTCAGCCCGGCCGTGACATGGACCGGGAAGGCCGCGATGGCGCCGCCCACGGGTGCCACGACTGGCACACGAGAGCCAGCCGCACCCATGGCCAACGCGGCGTACGCGGCTGCACGGGCGTAGACCGGCCAGGCCGCTCCCTCGGTCAGGACCAGGCCGCCACCCACGTGGCTGGCCAGCACCAACGCCGCCCCCAACAACGCTGCCGCCCAGGTGGACCCAAGCAGACGCCGACGGATCCAGAACACCAGGACAAGACCGCCCGAGGCCATGAGACCTGCAAGGTGGACGGCGAGGTGCAGGGGAACCGAGAGGTCGTCGAGCATCCGCCCCAGTCTAGGTGTCGCACTGTCGGCCGCTCCGAATAGCGCGTGGACCCACCCACGGACCCACCCACACCACCCGGTCCCGTCCCCGCCCGGGGACCGTCTGGGGCTGCCGACTCAGCCGGTGAGGGCCGTGGCGCCCAGCGGCTGGCGGCCGGCCGCCATTTCGCCGAGGGCCAGGACCGCGTCGTGCAACGTGGTGATCGGCACCAGCAGGATGGACCCGTGCACCGGGGTACCAAGGGCTTCCTCGAGGTTGCCGGCGGGGACCAGGAAGACCGTGGCCGGATCACCACCGTCCTGGCGGTTCATCGCACCAAGGATCTTCTGCTGGATTCCACCGATGCGGCCAACCAGGCCGTTGACGTCGATCTCACCGGTCCCGGCGATCACCTGGCCGTTGGTGAGGTCCGCCGGCGTCAGTTGGTCGACGATCGCCAACGCGAACATCATCCCGGCCGACGGACCACCGACGACACCGGCATCGATGTGCACTGCCACCGGCAGGTCCAGCCAGGTCCGGACCGTGACCCCGATCACCGGGTCGCCGGTGTCGGGCGCGGCGACCATGGGCACCGTCAGCGTGTGGCGGATGCCGGCACGCACCACCTCGACCTCGACGGTGTCACCGACGCCGAGGGTGGACAACACGCGACCCAGGTCGGCGTTGCTGCGGATCGCGTCGCCGTTGCCGCGCACGAGCACATCCCCCGGCTTCAGGATCCCGAGTGCGGCCGAATAGTCGGCCACCTCGACGACCTCACTTCCGTCAGTGTCCGTGTCGAACTCCAGACCTGCCCCGCGCAGCCCGGCGATCGTCGCGATGAGCTGGCTCTCGTCCATCATCGCGGCGTTCTGTGCACGGACGTCCTCCGTCGCGGTACCCGCAGGGAAGATCAACTCGCGATCCACCGTGCGCACTGACGGGGACAGGGTCGCGCGCACCCACTCGGCCAGGCTGAGCTCGGAATCGACGGACACGGTCGTCAGCAGCAGTTGCCCGGTCGACCGCGAAACGTCAGCCCCGGACAGCTCGACGATGGTCAACGTGTCCGCGGTCGGGCCTGGATACAGCCCGACGTAGCAGCGCGGTTGCACGCCGATCGCGTCGCATGGCAGGCCGCCACGGCCAAGGAATCCCAGCGTGGCGGCCAGCAGCAGCACAACGAGCAGACGGCGCAACGACGGATCCGGGTCGGGGACGCAGAGCGTAGCTCCGAGCCGATGGTGGCCCGGTTGCCCAGAGCAGCGGGGAGCGGGCCCTGGGGGCCGCCGCGCTCAGCCCAGGACGGCCGCACCGGGAGGTGCGGGCATGTCCGTCGGCGCCACCGCGTCCGGCGCTGAGGAGGCCGTGGGAGCCGGTGCGGCGTCGTCGTCGACGACCTCGACCTTGTAGTACGCCTTCACGGCGATCTTGACTTCCTTGAAGACGCGAACGTCCGACTCATCACCAGAATTGCGCAGCGACTCGGCGCGCGCAACGGCTTCCTCGAGCGACGGTGACTGGTCGAGTCGGAGCGTGCCATCCGCGCCGCGGTGGGCAACGGCGTAGCTCACTTGGTACTCCCCTGATCGGCTTCATCCACCATGTCGGCAGATGCTGGCACTCGCTGTAGGGGCCGCGTGGCAGTGGCGGCCGGGTCGAGCGCGGCAAGGGCACGGGCGAAGCTGTCCGCGGAGGTGTGTGGATCCCGCATGGCACGGCCCCGCAGCACCGACTGGGCCAGGACCAGCGCTGCCACGAAGAGCAGGAGGAACACGAGGGTCTGCACGCTCAACCACCTTGAATCAGCGGACGCGCCCAGTGGCGCGCCCGGCCGAACGATACCGGTGCCGCGATCGCGGCGGGTCGCTCAACAGGGATGGTCGGCGCCAACCCAGCGTGTCGTGCCGTCTGCGAGGTGTTCGTTCTTCCAGATCGGCACCTGCTGCTTGGTCCGGTCGATCAACTCGCGGGCCGCCCGGAACGCCTCGTCGCGGTGCGGTGCGCTGGCGGCCGCGACCACGGCCACATCGCCGATCGCCAGGTCGCCGACACGGTGCACCACGTGCAGGGCCACGACCTCTGGGACGTCGGCTGCCACGCCCGCGGCGACCGTGGCGAGCAGGGGTGCCGCCTGATCCTCCCACGCCTCGTACGACAGCGACGCCACCGCTGCCCCTTCGTGGTGGTTGCGCACGGTCCCCAGGAACAGGGCCGTGCCGCCGCATGCTGGGTCGGCCACGTCCGCGAGCGCGGCAGCAACGTCGATGGGCTCGTCGGTCAGGGCGACCGTGATCCTGGCCGTCACCGGCGTCCCCGGCGTCCCCGGCGTCCCCGGCGCCATGCAAGCCCCGCGACCAGCACGGCCGTGAGCCCCCCACCCACTGCCGCCACCGGTGCCCAGCGTGGGACGCGAACAGGGCCCAGGGCAAGCGTCCCGCGCCGTTGGGCCACCAACTCCTGGAGTGCCTCGCGGTTGGAGTGGTGGGGGTGCCAGCCCGTGTCGACCAACCGGTCCACGGCCACGACCCACGGGTGCATCGCATAGTGCAGACGCCCGGGAGGAACCGGGGCCGCTCCAGCCCGCCACGCCACGTCGGCCAGCTGCCAGGCCACCTCGGCGGGGACGTCGATGGTGCGCAGGTCGGCGATCGCCGCAAGCTCGTCGAACGACAGCCAGCCCTCCGAGGCGCAGTTGAACGGCCCGGTCAACGCCGGGTGGTCGATCAGGTGCAGGATCGCAGCGACGACATCATCGACGTGGGTGAACTGGAAGGGCGGGTGGTGGCCGCGTACGGCCATCAGCCGGGGCGACTCCAGCAGCCGGGTGACGCTGTTGTCGATCCCGGGCCCGGTGATGATCGACGGGCGCAAGGCCGCAATGGAGAGCTCAGGCCGGGCAGCGGCCCAGTCCCACAGCCACTGCTCGACCTCCGCCTTGTGGGCGGCGTAGGGGAAGTCTTCGTTGACGCGCAGCGGGGCGTCCTCGCGCAGCGGCACGGGGTTGTCCGCGTGGGCTCCATAGACCATCGCCGACGACAGGTGGATGATCCGGCTGACGTTGCGATCGGCCGCGGAGGACAGGACGTTGCGCGTTCCCTCGACGTTGACTGCGCGGTGTTCATCGAGGTCGCGAGGATGGTCCAACTGGAACGCGAGGTGGACGAGCACGTCGACCCCGTCCCACAGCTCGCCCAATCCGGGATCGCGCATGTCTGCCACGCGGGCGTCCAGCCGCGGATGCGAGGTCGTGGTGACGCGGCGGTCGAGCGCGAGGATGCGTTTGACGTCTTCGCGGCCGATGAGCGCGTCAACAAGGTGCCGGCCGATCAGGCCGGCTGCTCCCGTCACGGCGACCGTCGTCACCCGTTCTCCTGCCGCCGTCCGCAGCCCCGTTGTCGCCGGCTCGCGGCCTTGCCAGAGCAGGCTAGCCCCGCCGCACACGCGCACATCCCCTGCGTCCGTGCCGCGCGAGGGTGGCGTCTGCGCCGGCGCCGGGCAGACTGGGGCCATGGACGACGACACCCCAACCTCTGGCGCCGGGTCCGACGACCCCTTCGCCGGCCTGCCCCCCGAGATCGCCAGCCTGCTGCGCCAACTTGGCGATCCGGCCAGCATCCAGCAACTGGGATCCATGCTGTTCAACCAGCCCACGACCGGGCCCGTCAACTGGGACCTGGCGCGGCAGGCGGCCGTGCAGTTGGCGGCCGACGGTGACCGCGCGGCGACGGACGCCGAAGTGGCCGTGGTCGAGAACGCGCACCGGTTGGCCGAGCACTGGCTGGACGGGGGTGCGCTGCCGACGCCCGCCTCCGCCGCGAGGTTGACGATCGTCACGCGCGTCGCATGGGTGCAGGCGGCACTGGAGGCCATGGCGCCGCTCGTGGAACCGGTGGCGGACGCGGCGACGCGGGCGATGGCCGCCCTGGCCCAGGACCAGTTGGAGGGCGGGATGCTGGCCGATCTCGGCCTCGAAGAACTGCTCGGCCCGGGCAGCCCACTCGCCAACCTCGATCCGATGGCGATGCTGCGTCCGATCGGGGCGACGTTGTCCGGGATCCAGGCCGGGCAGGTGCTGGGCCACCTCGGCGGTCAGTTGTTGGGCCAGTACGACCTCGGCATCCCGACCGCACCGCGGGACCAGGTGGTGCACATTGCCGTGAACGCCCACGCGGCGTTCGATGGCTGGGGACTGGACGACACCGAAGTGGCGATCGTGCTCTTGCTGGTCGAGGGCGCGCACCGCCGGCTCTACCACGCGGTGCCGTGGCTGGAGGGCCACGTCCACGATCTGGTCGGCCAGTTCGCGGCCGGTCTCCACCTCGATGCAGAACGGCTGCAGTCGATGGCCAGCGAGCTCATGGCCGACATGGACCCCGACGATCCGGCGTCGATGCAGCAGGCGATGGAGCGCGCGGCCTCGTTCACGATCGAACCGACTGTCGCCCAGCAGCGCGTGCTGTCGAGGTTGCAGGCAACGGTCGCACTGGTGCACGCCTGGGCTCGCCAGGAGGCGCGCCGGGCGGCCGCCGACCGGTTGCCCAACCTGGCCCGCGTCGAGGAGGTCCTGCGCAGGCGCCGCACGGTCGGTGGTGAGGGCGACCGCATGCTGGCCAGCCTGCTGGGCCTGGACCTGCGACCGCCTGACGACGACCTCGGCGACGCCTTCGTGGCGCGCCTGGAGGCGACCGCCGGCGCTGACGCCCTGCACCGTGCCCTGGCGCACCCGGAGAACCTCCCCGACCTCGACGAGTTGGCCGACCCGGCTGCCTGGCTGGCACGTCTGGCCGGCGGCGATGCGGTCCCCGACGACCTCGGCGGCCTGTTCGACGGCCTGGGCGACGCCCCGCGCGAACCCTCCGCCACCGAGCGGATCGCGGGTGAGCAGGTCGCCGACGACGACGGGCCAGCCGACGACGGCCGCGCCTGACCCGCATCCAGGTTTCTGGGCCGAACGTGCGCCTTCCGCGCCCACCGGTCCGGCATCGCCAAATCGAGCCTTTCCACAGGCTGTGGACGGGCCGTGGGCGCCAGAGCGCATCGTCGTCGCTGGTCACGGGTCCATCCGGCGCCCGGCGGACCCCGTGCCCAATCGGGCCAACCCTGCCCGTCCACAGGCCTTTCCACAGCGATTACCCACAGTTCCACAGGGGCTGTGGACAAGTCAGTTGCTCGGACCGCCAGCGCGAGGGACAGTCGCGGTCGACGGCGCCCTCGCGCTGGGACCCGCCTCAAGGGGAAGGAGGCGGCCCCGGCGCGAGGGCGCCCTCATGTCCGGCCACGCCAAGCGCCCTCGTAGCCTGTCGCCGCTGCCCTCGCCGACGCCAGGATGGGCCATGGACGACTCGACCCGCGGCGCTGCGTTCTTCGACCTCGACCGCACCCTGATCGCGGGCTCGTCGGTGTTCACGTTCGCCACCGTGGCCTGGCGCAACAAGGTGATCACGACTCGGGATCTGTTCAAGGACGCCACCAACGCCATCGCGTTCCGGTTGGCCGGGGCCAGCGACGGCAAGTCGGAGGCCGTCCGTGATCGCATCCTGTCCGCCGTGGAGGGCCTGAACCAGGCCGACCTGCTCGGGTTCAACGAGGAGATCATCCCGCGCGTGCTCGAGCGTGTTCGCCCGGAGGCGCGTGGCCTGGTCGACATGCACCACGAGGCGGGCCGGGACTGCTTCATCATCTCCGCGTCACCCGAGGAACTGGTCGAGCCCCTGAGCCGCGCCCTGGGCATGCAAGGCGGGATCGGAACCCGCTCCGAAGTGGCCGACGGGGTCTACACGGGCAGGTTGGCCGGTCCGTTCTGCTACGGCGAAGGCAAGGCCGAGATCATCCAACGGATCGCCGAGGCGCGCGGCTACGACCTGCGACTGTGTTACGGCTACTCCGACTCGGCCTCCGACCTGCCGATGCTGGAACTGGTCGGCCACGCCGTCGCGGTCAACCCGGACGGCGCCCTGCAGTCGGTTGCGCGCCAGCGCGGCTGGCCGGTGGTCACGTTCGCCCGACGACGCAAGGCCGCGGTGATGTCGACCACGGCATCGGTGGGTGCCGCCGCGCTCGGCGTGGGTTCGTACGCCCTTGGACGCCGCCACGGCCGCATCGTGACGGAGGCCACGCGCGGCCGGCGCCGGCGCTGATGCAACCGTTCACGCGCAGCCCCCACCTGGTCGCCCTGATCGCCCAGGCCGAGCGCCTTGCCACGGCCCTCACCCGAGTCCCGCCGGCCCAAGCCGGCCCGCTGGCGGATCGCAACGCGGTTGCGTCGGTCGCCCTGGACGGTTCCCCCATCGAGGGAGTCCCGCAGCCAGACGTCATCGGAGGCGACCTCGACCCGTTCGGCCTGACCGAGCGAGCCGACGGCGACGTGGACACGTGGCTCGACGCCCTCGGAGTGCTCCACACCGCCGACGCGCGGGTCATCGCCCTGGAGTGGCAGGGCGTGCGTCGTGCCGCTGCCGACGACCAGATCGGCCAGCGGCTCCTGGACGATCCCGTCCCAGCACTTGCCGAACTGCACGCCCACCTGACCCAGGGCCTGGTGGCCCCGGAACTGGCCGGCCAACTGCGTCGGTCCGACCTGACCGTGCAGGACCGCAGCGTTGGTCGCATCCTGTACTTCCCGGCCGACCCCGACGCGATCCCGGCGCGGCTGGCCGCGTTGGCCGGGTGGCTGGTGTCCGACGGCGCCCGCGAGCACGCGCTGGTCGCGTCTGGCGTCGTCCACCTCGAACTGCTGGCAATGCACCCGTTCGAGTCGGCGAACGGCCGCCTTGCCCGGACCGCGGCCCGACTGATGCTGCGCACCGCCGGGCTGGACCCGGCGGGCGTCGGACTGGTCGACGAGGCGCTGATGCGCGACTCCCTCGGCTATCAGGAAGAGGTCGCCCGCACCCAACGACGGCGCGACCTCACGATCTGGCTGGAACGCTGGGCCGAGGCCGTCGTCGACGGCTTGCGTGCGGCCGGTCGCGAACTTGGCGTCGTGGCCGTCCAGCCGTCGGCACGTGCGGTGGCCTTCCTTGCCACGGCCGACGACCGGTTCACCGTCGCGGACTACCGCGCCGGTGCTGGCGGAGGCTTGACGGCCCAACTCGCGGCAACCGACCTCGAGGAACTCCTGGACGCAGGGCTGGTCAGGCTGGCGCCCGCGTCACGCGGGTTGCGCTACGTCCGCGTCTGCGCCTAGCGACGGGGTCGCACGGCTGCAGTGCGTCGCTCAGGTGTCGGCGACAAACGTCGCGATGCGATCGCCGATGGTCACGCCGACGTCTTCCTGGAGGAAGTGGTGCCCCCCGGCCAGCTCCTCGAACCCGACGCTGCCCGGGATCTCCTCGGACCAGCGCTTGCCGATCTTCGACGGCAGGATCACGTCGTCACCGCCCCACAGGATCAGCGTCGGCTTGGTCCACTTCTTCAGCGCCTGCAGGGTTGCCCAGGACTCCGCGGCACCCGGGTCGTCGTCGGTCATGGGGACCAGGCATGGCAGCGCGAGCGCGCCTGCGTGGGCTGCGTCGACATGGAAGGGCGCGTCGTAGGCGGCCTTCTCGGCGTCGCTCAGGTCGCGGGTCGTGGCGCCGTCGACCAGGAAGGAGACCGGCAAGGTGCTGCTGCGTTCCACGAAGTGGCGAAACTTCAGCCAAGCCTCGCTGGCCCGCCCACCCGGCGCGTACAGCCCCGTGTCCAGGATCACCAGCCGCGCCACACGATCGGAGTGCTCCATCGCCCAGCGCAAGCCGATCGGGCCGCCCCAGTCATGCACCACCAACGTCACCGGCTCGGCGATGTCCAGGGCAGCGAGGTGGGCGGTGTGGGCGGCCACCAGCCGGTCGTAGCTGAACCACGTTCGGTCGGTGGGCTTGTCGGACCGCCCGAACCCGATGTGGTCCGGTGCCACGACGCGCAACCCGGCGGCCAGCAGCGGCGGGATGACCGTACGCCAGAGGAACGACCACGTCGGCTCGCCATGGAGCAGGACGACGGGGTGCCCGGAGCCCTCGTCGATGCGGGCCAGCCGGACGGTGGCGTCATCGACGGCGATCCCATCGACGTAGCGCGACTCCCACGGAAAGCCGGGCAGGTCAGTGAAGCGATCCTGTGGGGTGCGGACGATGTCGACCACGTGGCCACCTCGGTGCGGTTGGCCGCGACCGTAGGCGATGGCGATCAGCCGACGCCAAGCCAGTCCTGCAGGGACAGGTGGCCCTCGATGTCGCGGGCGTGCTCGCGGGTGCACGGGATGCACAGCCAGCGATGCTCGTCACCGTCCACCTCGAGCGTCCACGTGATCACCGCCGACGCGTCCGTCGGCACCGCCCCGCACAACGAGCACGCGGCCGGCGGCTCCATCGGGTCGTCTGGGTCGATCATGGCGCTCTTCCTGGCTGCTGCCGCGACGAACGTCGGTTCCTATCGGCCGCGGTTGCCCGACCGACAGGTTGGGAGATGGAACCATTCCGATCAGTGGTGGTGACAACCACCGACCGGATGGGCAACCCGGTCAGGGAGCACGATGCGGTCCGATCCTCGCCCCACGCCGGACGCCACCACGCGAGTGGCGTCCCGGATCGAACGTGGGACGGGGCGCCGCCACCTGCAACCGGTCGCCCGCGATGGCGCGGTGCCCGACCAGGATGTCGGCCAGTCGATCCTGTCGCTGCCCCACCGGTTCGAGCCGCAGCGTGCCGGCCGCACCCGGGCCAGCTACATCCTGGACGTCATCGATCATCCGACTCACACCCTGCGCGTCGAGCGTGGCTCCTGCCTGGTGACCGCGGGCCGGACGAGCCGTCCGGATGCCGTCCTGCGAATGCACGCTGACACGTGGCTGGGCGTGCTTGACGGCGAGCGGACCGGGATTGCCGCGTTCCTCGCCGGCGACCTCCAGGTGCGGGGCGACCTCAACGCAGCACTGAAACTGGACACGATGTTCAGGCCAGCCCCGCGGGCACCGCAGCGTGCAGCCTTTCTGCGCACGGACATCCGCGGGGTCCAGGTCGAGTCGATGGTCGCTGGGACCGGGCGCCCGGTCGTCCTGCTGCACGGGCTGGCGGCCAACAAGGCGTCGCTCCTGCCGACCTTCGCGGCGCTGTCCGAGCATCACCAGGTCCACGCCGTCGACCTCCCGGGCTTCGGGAAGTCCGACAAGCCACTCCCCCGAGGGCGGACGTACTCGATGGGATGGATGGCTGACATCGTGCGCGGCTACCTGGTCCGCAACGGCCTGCACGATGCCGTCATCGTCGGCAACTCGATGGGCGGACGGATCGCCATCGAGACCGCCCTGCGCCATCCGCACGCCGTCGGCGGCATCGCACTGCTCGGGCCTGCGGTGGCCTTCGACGAGTGGCAACGACTGGGGCCGTGGTTGGCCCGTACGGGCTTCCAATGGGGTGCCCTGTTGACCATGCCGATGCGACGGGCATGGATCGAACGTGGCATCCGCGACGTCCTCCTCCACGATCCTGCCGCCATCGCTGACGACACGATCGACGCGGCCGTCGACGACACGATGCTCGCCCTGCGTGATCCGCGCTACCGCATGGCCACGGCCGCCTGCGCCCGCCACCTCATCAGGGAGCGCGCCGAGGGTCGCCACGGGTTCTGGCCGCGACTTGCGGAGCTGTCCGTTCCTTCGCTGTGGCTGTGGGGCAGCAACGACCACATGGTGTCCGCCGACTATGCCGAGCGGGTTCGCCTCACCGTCCCCACCTCGGCGGTCGAGGTCTGGGACGACGTCGGCCACTTGCCGCAGTTCGAGTCGCCTGCGCGGACGCACGCCAGCATCGACCAGTTCATCACCGAGCTCGCCGCCCGGCGTGACGACGCCGCCTGAACCTCGCCGCCCTCGTGCGATGGAAACGCGGGTGGAGGCAGCCTGTCACCCGAGCTGTGCGGCCAGGGCATCGGCGGTCGTCACCGGCAGCTGGCACGAGTGGTGTTGGCAGACCCAGGCGGTCGCCACCTCGACGCCCAACCGGTCCCGCACGGCCGGCACGACCGCATTCGGTGCCGCGTCATCGACATCGGCGATGACCGTGCCCGGCAGCAGTCGTGCGTTGACGGCCGCCGTCAGTGTCCGTCGGGCCGGATCATTGCGCGGGCCGACGATGACGACCTCGCGCTGCCCGGCCGCCAGGAACTCCATGGCCTGCAACAGCATCCCCTGGCCGAGTGCGTTGCGTGGGAGTTGTGGCTGGAGCACCCGAACCACCTCGTCGGCGACGTCGTGCCAGCGCGGCTCGCCGGTGAAGGCCGCCAACCGCAGGGCGACGTTGGCCATGACGCTGTTGCCCGACGGCGTGGCGTTGTCCCACGTGTCCTTGGGCCGGCGGTAGAGCTGCTCAGCATCGTGGGCGGTGTCGTGAAAGCCGCCGGCATCGCCATCGTGAAAGCGCGTGATCGCCTCTTCCGCCAACTGCTCCGCCCACGTGAACCATTGGGGATCACCGGTTGCCTCGAACAACGCAAGCAGGCCCAGGCCAAGGTGGGCGTGGTCCTCGAGCAGTGCTGGGACGCTTGCCCGACCGTCCATCCACGTGTGGTGCAGGCGGCCGTCGACGATCAGGTTGTCACGCAGGAACTGCGCCGCGTCGACGGCGGCGCGCGTGTACGCCGGGACATCGAGGTGGCGGCCGGCCAGTGCCAGGCCGCGGATCGCCAGCCCGTTCCAGGACGTCAGCACCTTGCCGTCCGCCGCCGGCGGGACGCGTCCGGCACGCACCTCGACAAGGTGGCGGCGGGCGGCGGCCAACATCGGCGCGAACTCGTCGTCGGCCAGGCCGCGGTCAGCCGCGAACTGCTGGCGCGGGACCGGCTCATGCAGGATGTTGACCCCCTCCCAGTTCCCGGCCTCTGTCGCCCCGAAGTAGTCGGCCAGCAACCCAGCGTCCAGTCCCACGTCGCGCAGGGTTGCGGTCAGTTCGTCCCTGGACCAGACGAAGTACTTGCCCTCCACGCCGTCACTGTCGGCATCGGTTGCCGCCTGGAAGCCCCCACCCGACGGGCGCATCTCACGAAGCAGGTAATCGGCGGTCTCCATGGCAACACGTCGCAGGTCGGCGTGGCCGGTGGCCACGGCGGCGCGGGCGAACTCTGCCAGCAGCAGGCCGTTGTCGTACAGCATCTTCTCGAAGTGCGGCGCCAGCCAGCGGGCGTCGGTGGAGTAGCGCGCAAAGCCGCCACCCACGTGGTCGTTGATGCCACCCCTGGCCATCGCATCGAGGGAGTGCACCGCGGCGGCCAGCGCGTCCGGGTGGCCGGTGCGGGCGTGGTGGTCCAAGAGGAAGCCGATGGTCATCGCCTGGGGGAACTTCGGGGCACGCCCAAAGCCACCCAGCTGGCGGTCCCACGCCCGGTCGAGGATCAGGTCGCGACATCCATCAAGCAGGCTGAGGTCCACGGCGTTCGCTGCCGGCGCACCGACGGCGTTGGCGTCCAGCGTGCGCGTGATCTCAGCGGCCGATTCGATGACCTCGCCGCGGCGGGTGTTCCACGCGTCATCGATGGCGTCCAGGATCGACAGGAACGCGGGCATCCCCGGGCGGCCCTGTCTTGGCCAGTACGTCCCGCCGTAGAACGGCTGCAGGGTGTCGGGCGTCAGGAACACCGACATCGGCCAACCACCGTGGCCCGTCATCGCGGTGACGGCATCCATGTAGATCGCGTCGACGTCGGGCCGCTCCTCGCGGTCGACCTTGACGTTGACGAAGCGCTCGTTCATGACCTGCGCAGTCGCCTCGTCCTCGAAGGACTCATGCGCCATGACGTGGCACCAGAGGTCGGTCTCCAGTGGCAACTCGAGTACCCCACGGAGAGGAAGATCGGCACATCGCGACGACGTGCTTCCTCAAACGCTGAATCGCTCCAAGGCCACCAATCAACGGGGTTGTTGGCGTGTTGGCGCAAGTACGGCGAGGTCTCGGCTGCCAGCTTGTTGACCATGATCACCTCCCACCGGCGATGAGCCCCGGCGAGGCTGTGGGAAGATTGTGGGAAATGTGGGAAGAAATTGCGCGAGTTCCTGCGCCGTGAAGCACGGGATCACGCTCAGAATCCTGCCCCGGTGGCGACGTCCTCGTGCATGGATCGGAGCGACCGATTGAGTCCCGCGGAGTGGTGTGGCCATGCGATCGGTTGTCAGTTGCGCGGTGCTGCTGACAGGGAAGCTATCGGCTGGTCGACATCGAAGACGGCGGCCACGCTGGCGGCGGCGACGGAGCGCCGGTCCGAGGCGATCATCTCGTCGTTGACCTCGACCAGCAGCGCGCCGACGAGACGGATGTACGGCATCACGAGCTGATCGGTGCAATCTTGCGGTCTTGATCTCCCGGTCACGGCGACGGTGCTCGACGGGTTCCGGCAGGAACTGACTTCGGTGCTCGTCCGGCAGGGGGTCGCCGCTCAGGAGACTGTGAAGTTCAACCCGCCTGAAAAGCCGTTGCAGGGGTCGTCGTCGGACATGCGGCTCGCCGCATCTGCTCGCGGCCAATCCCCGGCGAAGTAGCGACGGCCGGCCTCGGGCATCCGCCAACAGCCTGGAGTGTTGGCACCGGGTGCCGTCGCGTCCGCGTCCCACCACATCGCGACCCCGTCCTTCACACACGTGTAGTCGCCGGGGTTGTAGAAGCACGCGGGAACGCGAGGGTCCGTGCTCGCGATGGCGGGGATGGCGTGGAATCCACGGTCGATCGACCGAGGCTCGAGACGCGGCCCGGCCACCTGGATCCCGGTGAAGAGTTGGCGGAGATCGTGGTACCAGTCTTGGTGGATCGCACAGGTGAAGGACACGTCCGGGTGGCCCGGGGCTGCTTCCTCGAATGCCTGGAAGCAGGCGGTCTCCTCGGTCTCACCCTCGAGCGGTTGTCCGGTCACCACGAACGCGTGGGTGTCGAGCACCGACTGTTCCTGCTGCTGCGCGCCCAGGTACCCCTCGTGCCTGCCGTCACCGGCGATGACCCACTCGGGCAGGTAGTTCGCGCGTCGTGCTGCGTGGGTGTGATCCGTCTCGTAGCCCTGGGGCCAGATCACCGTGGTGACGCCGTTGGCTACGAACTCTGCGATGTTGCCTGGCCCCACCGTGCTGTTGGACTCCGCGGTGTCGCTGCGGTTGCCGTGAACCCGGTCCGCGACCGGGAACGTCACGTCGGCGACAAACTTGCCCCCGCAATCCTCGATGTGCTGGCGGGCGACCTCAGCGAACAACTGAAAGCCGGGGTACCGGTCGTCAGTCGTGCGCAACATCCCGAGGCGCCGCGGCTGCCCGACGTCTGCGTTGGCTGAGAAGCTGACCGGTTCGTCGACGATCTCTGCGCACACGTAGCTGCCGTACAGCTTGGCCTTCTCGTCGATCGAGGCCGTGTAGCTCCAGATGAGTCCCGGGTGTTCACCGAAGAACGACGCGGGCCGCCCCTCCATCGAGCCGAAGTTCAGCACCCCGTGTCCAGCGATCGTCCGTAGGTAGTCGTCCTCCAACGATCCGGGGTACCCGATTACGGCGAAGGGATCCCGAGCCGCGACATTCCCGTTCGCTTCGGCGCGGCGCGACTCCGGGGTCGCCGTACCCGGTCCGGTGAAGTAGACCCACAACCGCACCGTGCGCCCGTACGTCTGGTAACGCGTGTTGAAGTACTGCTGGAACACCCGGAACGCACGGACCGGGTACGGATCGTCATCGGCCCCCGGCAGCGACAGATCGAAGTACTGATCGGCGGGTCGACACTCGGTACCTCGGCTCGTGATCCCATCGCAGGAGTTCGAGGTCAAGGTGATCAGGACCGTGATCTCCTCCGCCGTCACACCGCGGTAGGTCTCGCCGCCGTTGTCGCCCTCGAAGTGCGCGACGCACGGCGGCGCCAGCGGGTCCTCGGTTTGCCGCGGGCCACTCGGGGTCTGCACGCAACGCTTGGTGACGGGCCGTGCCCCGAAACCGTCGGGGATCCCCGGCGGCGGTGGCAACCCTGCCGCCCCGTCCGCAGCACCGGGCCCGTTGCCGCCCACCGACGAGGAGCTGCCAAGGCTGAGCGACTCGAGGTTGCCGGCGTCCGGTGGCGGCGGCTGGTCGTCCTCGGGCGAGATCGGCGCGAACTCCAGCGTCTGCGTCGGGTTGCTCTGGGGCACGTTGAGCGCGGACGGCAGCACGAACACGGCGAGCAGGACGCCAACAAGCGCCGCCGCGAGCGGCGGGTACTTGCGCGCCCAGTCGGCGCGGCGAGGTGCAACCACAGGCGGCCTCGGGAGGGTGTCGACCTCGCAAGGGGTTCTCCGACACCCTTCGAGGTCCCCGTCACACCCTGCGAGAAGCAGGTCACCGTAGCGGACCGGCACGCGACCGTAACCAACAAATGATGAACATGTAGCCTTGGCCGTCCAACAAATGTAGCTCTATGCTTGCCAGCGCCCACGTCCACAACCTCAGCGGATCTTGGGTGCCAGCCTGAGGCCGTGCCGCAGCCAAACGAGCCGCGCAGTCCGAGCGACCCGTGCAACTCGTACGACCGGGCCACCCAGCTGTACTGACCCGGCAATGTCAGCGTCGTGTCCCCATCATCATGCATGTTTCTGGACGGCGGGGACGATGACCTGGTCCAGGAGCAGCAGGCCTCCAACGAGACCGTCAGACACCTCCTTGCCGGCACGCAGCTCACGCATCCGGCTCCCGATCCGCAAGGACCACTCGGCGCCACCCGGTCCGACCTGGCGCCCGAACTCGTCGACCACTCCCTGGCGGATCCCGTCCTCGAGCAGCTCGATCAGCTCCGGTTCGTGGAAAAGCCGGGCGTGGTGGACCACGACCAGCTCCAGCGAGGGGACGACGAAGCAGTACTGGCCACCGAAGCCGGTGGCCATGAGGGCGTCATGGCCACCGAGGGACCCCATCCACCAGTGCAGTCCGTAGCCGGTCTTGACAGCCTGGATCGGATGTTGTCCGAGGGCGACGGCCTGCTCGGCAGTCGGGAGGTCAACCCCTTCCTGCGGGGTCGTCATCAGCCGCATCCACTGCTCGGAAACCAGCTGCCGACCTTCCCATCGACCGTGCTGCAGGACGAGTTGACCGATGCGGGCATGGTCGACTGGGCGCATCTGCAGTTCCGACCCGGCGAGCTCCAACTCCTGACCGAGCACCGCATGTCGGCGTCCGAGCCAGCGCCATCCGTGCGCACCGATCGGCCCCAGCAGCCACTCGTCGGCGAGCTCCGTCAGGCTGCCCCCGGCACCAAGCGCCAGGCAGGCAGCAGCGAGCTGGCTGTCGGCACTCGAGTAGTTCCTCCTGGTCCCGGGCTCTGCGACCACCCGCTGCTCGGACGAGAGCGTGAACGCCACCGGGTCGGGACACGTCAACCACCGCATCGCCCGCTCGTCGTTTGCGCCCCATTCCAGTCCTGACGCCATGCGCAGGCAGTCACCGAACGTGATGCGCCCCTTGCGACGATCCACACCCTCGCGGTCGAGGTAGACGCCGAGGTGCTCATCCAGGCGCGTGTCGAGCGAGATGATTCCGCGGTCGACAGCCGCTCCAGCCAAGATGGCGAAGACGGACTTGGTGGCGGACTTGAGTTCGTGCGGCGTGGAGCGGTCCGTGCCGTTGTAGTAACTCTCCCAGGCAAGCTTGCCGTGCCGCACGATCACCAGCGAGTCGAGCCATGGTTGGTCGATCGGCTGCCGCTCGTCGAGGGCATGCAGCGCCCCCGCTGCGATCCCGACGTCGGCAGGGGCGACGACCGGCCAGCCGGCGTCCAGCTGTTCGATGGGTTTGATCGGGTCCATTGGCTGCTCGAGGCGCCAACCTGCTGTTGGCTCACGGTTGGGCAACAGAACAAAGAAGGTGGTGCGCGCCCGGGATCTGATTCAGCGCCGCCTCGCGGCTGGCTGCATCCACGGCGGTTCGTATCCGCGGTCCGCGTCGACCACCGTTGTCCCGGGTGCGACCAGGTCGTCGATGGCGTCCAGGGTCTCGTCGTCGAGGCGCACGTCCGCACCTTCCAGCAGATCGTCGAGCTGCGCCATCGTGCGCGGGCCGATGATCGACGATGTGACCGCGGGATGCATCAACGTGAACGCGATCGACAGGTGCGTCAACGAGGTGCCCGCCTTCGAGGCAACGGCGTCCAGCTGATCGACCAGGTCGAGCTTGCGCCGGTTGTCATCCCGGGACATGTCAAAGCGCTCGGCCACCGGGCTGTCGGGCGCAGCCTTCGTGAACCGCGCCGCCCGCGAATCCTCTGGGACTCCTTGGCCATGCCGGTACCGGCCGGCAAGCCAGCCTCCGGCCAAGGGGCTCCACACGATGGCGCCCATCCCGTACTCCTGGCAGACGGGCAGGATGTCACGCTCGATGTGGCGCACGAAGATGGAGTAGGGCGGCTGCTCGCAGACGAATCGTTGCAGTCCCCGCTCCCGACTGACCCACTGCGACTCGACCAACTGCCAGGCCGGGAAGGTCGAGCAACCGAGGTAGCGCACCTTCCCCTGCCGGACGAGGTCGGTCAGCGCCCCCAGCGTCTCCTCGATGTCGGACGCCGGATCGGGCCGGTGCATCTGGTACAGGTCGATGTGGTCGGTCCCGAGACGGCGGAGGCTGTTGTCCACCTCGCGCATGATCCACAGGCGCGAGTTGCCCTTCTCGTTGACGCCCGACCCCATCGGCCCGTGCGCCTTCGTCGCCAGGACGACCTCGTCACGCCGGTCCTTGATCGCCTTGCCGACGATCTCTTCGGAGCGGCCCTGCGAATACACGTCGGCGGTGTCGATGAAGTTGATGCCCTCGTCGAGGGCCTTGTTGATGATCCGGACGCAGTCGGACTCGTCGTTGTTGCCGAAGGGGCCGAACATCATTGCCCCCAGGCAGTGCGTGCTGACCTGGACGCCAGTGCGTCCCAAGTTGCGGTACTCCATGCCGCGGTCCTTCCGTCTCCATCCGGCAACTGGCGCCAACGTAGACCCGGCATCGGCACCCGCGGTTGGCCTTCACAACAGCAATCCTCGAGCCCGTCGTGCGCCGGACCAGTCCGCTCGCCTGATGCTGCGTGGCCTCGACGAGATCCTGCGACGTGAGGATCTTGCGGATCCAGTGGTCGCCGTCGACGACCGCCTGCACCTGCGCCGAGGTCTTGAGCAGCCACGCGTCGTCACGGATCTGCATCGGGTAGCGCCCGGCGTCGATCCCGCTGGCAGCCCGCGATGCGTGGTAAGCCGGGTTGCGTCCCGCCAACGATCGCTCCCCCACTCGTTCGACGGGAGCATGCCAGCCAACGCGCCGGCCGAGTCCGGCGGTTGCGGTTCGTGCGCGTGTGACCCTTGCCGCCGCGTGACCTGCATCTGTCGCGCTCGTGGACGCATGCGGGCCGCATGGGATTTCGTCGCGCGACACAAGGCATGAGGGGCGGTTGGGCGCGACGCACGATCCGTTGCTGCGTTGTTCGAGGCAGCCTGACGTCCAGACTCCGATGGGACGGACATGGCACGTCGGGTTGGGCGCGACTCGGACATGGCTCGGCGCTACTCGCCCCTGGCATCGGTGCTGGTCGCGGTGTTGATCGCGCTGTTCGTCCTGCCCTCCGCGCTCAACATTCCCCAGTCAAACCCGACCCAGACGCTGGAGTTCGCCCCGATCCCGCCCGAGGACGACCAGCCGCCCCCGCCCGACACCGGCAACCTCTCCGAGTTGGCCCTGGGCTCCTCGGCCCCACCGGTGGCGTCCGCGGGCGGTGACGGACCGGGGACGGCGGCGCCGCTGCCTCCGCTGCCGCTCGGTGTCGGTGAGCGCCCGGTGACCAAGCGCTGTGTGGGCAGTCCTCCCCGCCAGACCGAGGACCCGATGGCGCCGCCCTGCGTGGCGCACTACGAGGGCACCAACGACGGCCCGACCCACCGCGGTGTGGATGAGAACGAGGTTCGTATTGTCTTCTACGTCGACGCAGGCCGACGGCTGCAGAACGAGTACGGCAGGGGCCATGACGACGAGACCCAGCACCGGGGAAAGTGCTTCGACATCGGCCTTCCGGAGGACCCCGAGGAGACCTTCAACGTCCGGGCGATCCGGCGGTTCCAGACCCACTTCAACCTGCGTTACCAGACCTACGGTCGCGTTGTGCACTTCTGGGTCTGCATGAGCTCGGTTTCCGGTTCCAGCGGCACGCCGGAGATGCGACGAGCGGACGCAGCGAAGCACCTCGACGAGATCGACCCCTTCGCGGTCATGACCAGCGGCCTGCTCTACGGCGACCTCGGCCCCTATGTTGAGGCCGTCGTGGACCAGGGCGTCCTGGCCTTCGGTACGGGCGTGGGCCTGCGATCCCAGGACTTCTACGAGCGTGGCCGTGGGCTGGCCTGGGGATTCGAGCCGACGATCGAACGGCGAGCCCGCTTCTTCAGCGGCTACGTGTGCGACAGGGTTGTCCCGCATCCGGTCGTCGACTCCGACATCGACGGCGCCAACGGCGGGCCCCGCACCTACGGGTTCCTCTCCACGACCGATCGGGAAACCCCCGAGCTGATGAGGTTCGCGGACATGGTTCGACCGCAGCTCGAAGCCTGTGGCGTGGAGTTCGCCGAGGAGGGCACGTTCCCGACGGCGACGGTGACCAACCGCGTCGACGCCCACGACCCGGCCAACTCCTACGCCGCCGAGAACATGGCGAGGTTCCAGGGCGCCGGCGTGACCACGATCATCTGGGCCGGCGGGCTGGAAACGGAGATGTCCGAGGCCGCAGACACCATCGACTACTTCCCGGAGTGGATCGTGGCCGGGGACGGCCTGCACGAGGCCTACAACCAGGCGCACGCCCAGGCCGACGACGTCTGGGAGCACGCTTGGGTGCTGACCCCCCGCGTTCGTCTGTGGCCGGACAACGACGACCCGTGCCGCAAGGCCAACCGGGAGGCCGACCAGGAGGTGGGCGACGGCGACCAGTCCCTGGTGTGTTCGGGCAGCACGTACTTCGCCGACGTCCGCCAGCTGTTCACGGCCATCCAGGCAGCCGGGCCGAGGTTGACGCCGGAGACGGTCGAGCAGGGCTTCCGCGCCATCCCGACGACTGCCTCGGTCGACCCGTTCACCCCCGCCTGTTTCTACGAACCGGGCGACTTCACGTGCGTCAAGGACGCGATGGCCATGTACTGGGACGAGGCCGCGTCGGTGGGCGGCGAGACCGGCTGCTGGCGGCTGCCCGAGGAAGGCCACCGCTTCCTTGAGAACGGCTGGTACGAGGGGAACATCGACGGGCAGGCGACCGGCACCGATCCGTGCCACGTGTACTACACGGACGTCGAGCTGTACGGCTCCTGATCGGTGGGGAAGGATTCCGGCCGGTGCACGGCGAAAGCGGATGTCATGGCGCCGTCCAAGGGATCCTCCTCAATGCGCAAGTTGATCGCCACCGCAGCGCTCGCCGTTTTCGCCCTGGCCACGGTCTCTGCTGGGCCCAACGACGCGCCACCGGACGGGATCGACTACGAACTCGAAGTGGCCAAGGGTGAGACGGGCACTGTCGAGGGACCCTCGGACGCAGGCGGCACCACGCTGGACGACAACGACCCGGAGGGATGCTCGAGCAGCGACCCCACCTGGATGTGCGAGCGCGTCCTGGTCGAGTTCACCGGCACGGGCAACGTGGTGGCGGACTTCGCCTCCAACTACCCATCCGACTACGACCTCGACGTCTACAAGTCGGACAAGGCCGGGACGATGGGTGAGTCAATCACCCAGTCGAGCAACCCCTACCCCCGGATTTCGGCGGGCTGCACCGTCTTCTGCGTCGAGCCCAGCGAGCGGGAACACGAGCACGTCGAGTGGGAGACCAAGAAGGGCGAGTGGGCCCTGATTGTCATCTACTACTACTTGGCGGGCGGCGGTTACACCCTGGACGTCTCGCTCGCCTGAGACCCACCATCTGGCGGGCCCGCAGCACCGGCACCTGCCCCTGCCCGGTTGTGGGGTCAGCCGAACACCGGCGCGAACTTCGAGTAGTAGGAACACGGATCGTCCGGATCGCGGTCTGCGGCGACGGGGTGCTCGGGCCACTCCCCGGCGAGGTGGCGTTTCGCCCGCAGCGGGACCCGGTAACAACCTGAGCCGTTCGCGGCGGGATCCCACCACAACGCGCTGCCGTCCTTGACGCACGTGTAGTCGCCCGGTTCGTAGAAGCAGGCCACCTCGAGGGGACCGTTGCTCTGCTTGGGCGGGATGGCGTGGAATCCGAGATCCACCGATGAAGGCGTCAGATTCGGGCCCGCGACCTGGATGCCGGTGAACAACTGCCGGATGGTCGTGTACCAGTTGCAGGCCCACAGTTCCCCATCGAGCCGTTGCTCGGGAGCAGTGTCCGTGAAGGCGCGCATGCACGGATTCTCGTCGTCCGGCGGTTCGTACGGGACTGGGCTCACCACCCAGGCGTGCTCCCAGACCGTCGGCTCGTTGAAACTGGCGTTGTCGGAACTTTCCAGAAAGGAGTCGCCCGCCACGATCCATTCGGGCCGGTAGTTGAGTTGGGCCGCGGCCTTCGAGAAGTTCGTCTCGAGGCCGCCCGTCCACAACACCGTGGTCACCTCGGCGTCGACGAACGCGGCCATGCCCTGCAGCGAGTAGCCGGTCGCGTCGGGCTGCTGGACGAACCCAGCGACCGGGATTCGGGCTTCCGCTTCGAAAGTGACACCGCAGGCGTCCAGGCGATGCAGGATCTGCGACGTCAACGCGGTCAGCTCCGGATGCTGCGGGTCGTCCGGGCGCACGAGTCCGTACCGTCGCGGCGCCCCGATCCGGGCAGGGTCGCCGAACTCGACGGGATACGGCACCACGCGCGAACACACGTGGGTGGCGTACAGGTCGGCCCACCGTTCAATGCTGGGGAGGAACCCCCAGATCTGGCCTGGCCTGCTGCGCAGGAACTCCTCGGGCTGCATGAGCGCGCCACCGAAGACCAGGACTCCACGACGGGCCATCTCCTGGGTGTAGGGATCCTGCGTGTGGAAGGCGTCGTTGATGACGGCGAAAGGTCGCACCTTGTTGAAGTTCGCCGCGGCGTCGGCGAGGCGGGTTTCGGCGGTCGCGCCTCCCTCCCCGGTCGTGAAGTAGACGTGGAACCGCACGGTCCGGCCGTAGGTCTGGTAGCGGTCGTTGAAGTACGCCTGCCAGACCCGCAGCATCCGCAGCCACACGTGTTCCTCGCCCTGGGGTGGGTTGCCGAGATCGTGGTACTCGTCGCGGCCGCGGGTTTCCACCCCTCCCGAGGCCGCATTCGAACCCGAACCATCCATGTAGAACAGGATGCGAACCTCGTCGTCGTCGATGCCCTCGTAGACCGCGCCGCCGTTGTCCCCCTCGAAGTGCGCGACACACGGAGGTGCCATCGGATCCTCGGTCTGCCGCGGAGGGTTGCCCACGCAGCGTTTCGTGACCGGTCGCTCAGCCAGACCAGACAGCGGAGGCGGCGGCAGGCCCGGACCGTCACCACTGACGTCACCCGCCGGTGCAGTCGAACTGCTGCCCAGGCTCAGCGACTCCACGTTGCCGCTGTCCTGCGGCGGCGGTGCGTCGTCCTCGGGCGGCACGGGGGCAAACTCGAGCGTCTGTGTGGGGTTGGACTGCGGCACGTTGAGCGCCGAAGGCAGGACCAGCAGAGCCATCAGTGCAGCGATGACACCGCCGGCCAGAGGCGGGTAGCGCCGGCCCCGCGATCCTGCCGTTGTCACCATCGTCGACCTCACGTCGCGATCCACCGTACGAGGCACTGTGGGGACGGGACGTTGTCGCATCCGACGAGTCTGCTGTGGACGTTGGGTCCTCGAAACACACCGAAGTCTCACGGCGCGCGGGCGAACGCGCAGTACCGCTGTGGAGGTGCTCAACCTTCCCGTCGCCGACGTTCTGGACCCGCACAGGGCGATGAGGTTGGCGTTCGACAGCATGGCGCGATTCTGCCGATTCGGACCACCAACGGCGAACATCGTGGGCCACTTGGCACCAATGGCATGACGAGTACCCGATGGACAGGAACAGCGGCACGTCGCGCTCGCGTGCCTCTTCGAAGCCTTCATCCCCCCCACGGCTGCCAGTGCAGCACCGGGTTGTTGGCATGCTGGCGCAGGTACGGCGAGGTCTGACCAGCCAGCTGGTTGCGCATGCTCGCGCCACTCTCGGCAGAAGTCACTCCGGTCAGTCCGAGGCGAACGACTCGGCGTGGCCGCGGACGACGATGCCGTTGAGCGTGCCGAACGGCAGGGTCTGGAAGTCCACGGCGTTGGACATCAGCGTGCAGGCGCCGACCTCGGCGCGCGTGACGGCGGACTGGGCCGGACCCGGGGTGCCACATTCCTGGTAGTGGTGGTGACCGCCCATGAGGTGGCCAATCTCGTGGGCAGCCACCTTGGCGGCGAAGTCGCGGTAGAAGCTCACCGGCCCAATCGCGATGCCGTCCTTGGGGGGCACAAGCGCGTCACCGACCTCACCAACGGCGAAGGCGGCATCGGGGTTTGCCACGCCACCAATGCAGTCGGCCTGACCGGCGACCGCGTTGGAACCGAGGGCAGCGATGTCCAGGTCGGTTGCGACGTAGACGACATCGGCACCAGCTGGGCGCTGGCCACCGAACTGAGCCTTGGCCAGGTCGATGATCTCCTGGGACTCCACGGTCCGCTCGCGTTCGGCCCCGGTCTGGTCCAACGGCGCCAGCAGGTCCCAGCCAACGAACCGCAGGTCGATGCCCAATGGTTCGTACGACTGCGGCACGACCTCGAGCAGGTCCAGGACACCCGCATAGAGCTGGTTGCCAGCGGCGAGGTAAGCCTGCGTTCCCTTGCCCAGGCGTGCGACGTCCACGCTCTGTTCGAGGTCCAACACCACGAAGACGTCCAGCGAGATCCGGTCTGCGCCGCCCGTGACATGCGCCGTCGACGTCGCCTCGGGGCCGGTGAGCTGGGCTCCCTCGCAGTCGACCGCCTGTTCTTCGATGTCGAACATCGTCGGCAGGGAACGGCCGGCATCGGCGCGTGGTGCGGCGGCCGTGCCGGCGAGGGCGACGACGGCCACGAGGGCAGAGGCGAGGCGCATGATCTTCATGCGAACACCTTCGCCCTGTGACCAGTGTTTCCCTGCCTGCTCAGATGAAGATGATCTGGGCTCCGTCGGAGAGCTCGATGAAGTCGGCGGCGTTGATGATGCCTTCGACGCGGTCGTAGAGGTCCTCCTCGGTCACGTGCATCATGTCGGCGGACATGCGGCACGCCCACAGGTGGCCACCGGCGTCGGTGATCAGCTCAAGGAACTCCGGAACGTCGGGGACGTCGATGCCCTCGATCTGCTTGCGCATCATGTGGGTCGCGAAGGCCTGCATGCCGGGCAGGCCCATCAGCGCCGTGGGCATGTGCGTCGCCGGGTTGCCGACCGGGCTGAACTGCAGGTGCGCCATCGTCTTGATGTTGATGATGTCGAAGCCCCAGAACGTGAAGAACAGGTGCACCTCCACCCCCTCCGACAGGGCGGCGTTGGCCAGGACCAGGCCGGGGTAGGCCATGTCGAGCGATCCCTTGGAGCAGATGATCGCGAGCTTGCGGTCGGTGGGCGCCTCGTCACCAAAGCTGGGGATCGGCGCTTCCATCACTGCACTCATGGTCGAAACCTCTCAGACACAGCCGACGGGCTTGGGCAGCCCGGCGACGTAGGCCATCTTCTTGGCCGGCTTCTTGGGGAAGAGCTGGAACAACTGCTTGGTGGGGAAACCGCCCGCGTTGGTCACGCGCCGCAGCGTCGCCGTCTGTCCCTGCTCGGGGTAGTCGTCGCGCAGGAACGTGATGACCGCAAGGTGCTCGTCGGTCAACTCGATGCCGATGTTGGCCGCCAGGATCTTGGCGAGTCCTGGGGTCCACTCCTCGTAGACGGTCAGGAACCCCTCGTCGTCGACGTGGATCTCCCGGCTGTCGATGGTTGCCAGGGGCATTGCTGTGCCTTCCTCGGGTCGCCTGTCGCAGGCATGCCCAGTTGTCAGGTCTATGGGGTGAGGACATCTTCCTCGCTGATCTTGCCGGCCATGGTCATGCGCGTGGGCAGCGGCACGGGCCGGCCGCGCAGGAGCACGTTCCAGTAGATGGGCTTGAACGCGAGCTTGCCCAGGTGGTTCAACCGCGACTCCTCCAGCAGCTTGAACGGGCCCACGCCGGGGATCGGGTAGCGCCCCGGCAGCGGTTGCGTGTCGTAGTTGAAGTCGATGAGCATCCCGCGGCCGTCCCCGGTCTCCACGAAACAGTTGGCGTGGCCGTCGAACGCGTGGCGCATCGGCTTTCCCTGGATGTGGTCGAGGAAGTTGTCCACGAACACCTCCGCCGCGAAGTGCGCGACCGACCCGGCTTTCGACGCCGGGATGTTCGATGCGTCGCCGATCGCGAAGATGTTGTCGTGGTCGACGGACTGCAGCGTCGACTGGTCGACACGGACGTAGTTCAACTCGTCGCCCAGCCCGCTGCGGCCAACGAAGTCCGCACCCATGTTCAGTGGGACCGTGACCAGCAGGTCGAACGGGATTCGGCGCTCGTCGTAGGACACGATCGCAGGGTCGTCATTGTCGACGTGTTCGATCATGAAGTCGGTCTCAACGATCACGCCATGCTCGGCCAGCTTGTCCCCGAGCAGTTTCGAGGCGACCGGCTTGGTGAAGGCTCCGTCCAGCGGCGTCACGTAGACCAGCTCGGTGCGCTCCCTCAGACCCCGTTCACGCAGCATTGACTCGACCAGGAACGTGAACTCCAGCGGCGCCACCGGGCACTTGATCGGCATCTCCGTCACGTGGACGACCAGCCGACCACCGTCGAACCGGTTCAATGCCTCGTTCAGGGCCACGGCGCCATCGAGGGTGTAGAAGTCGAAGACCCGGTCGCGCCACAGCTTGCCGAGCATGCCCTCGGTCTGATCCGGCCGAGGCGTGGTGCCGGTTGCGATGACCAGCTGGTCATACGGCAGTGCCCGGCCCGCGGTCAGGCGCACTTCCCGGGCCTCCGTGTCGATCACGTCCACCTCGCCGACGACAAAGTGGACACGGTCGGGGATGTAGTCCCGCCGCGGCCGCACGACGTCGCCGCGCGTGTACGTCCCGAAGGGCACGAACAGGTAGCCCGGCTGGTAGTGGTGTTCGAGGTCCTGATCGACCACCGTGATGTCCCACTGGCCAAGTTCCAACTCTCGCGCCAGCTTGTTCACGACCATGGTCCCAGCGGTACCGGCGCCCAGGACGACAAGGTGGTTCATCACGACACTCCTGCCTGCGCGGGGGTTGCCCCGACGCGTCGACGTGAGCATGCCCTGCGCGCTTGCCCACCGGCAGGGACGGAAGACCCTCCCTCGGGCTGCGTTCGGCACGGGCGCCGGAGCCACTTGGCAGACCCGCCCAACCCGCCCAACCCCGACGTGGTCGGTGATGGCCGCCGCGGTTCATTGAACGGCGGGGAGACAAGCACGGCGTCAACATGCGGCGGTTGGTCTACCGTCGGCTGCCCACGAACCGTCCCGGAGCTGCTGTGCTCGCTGACGTGGTGCCTCCGCTGCCCAAGGTCGTCCTGCACGACCACCTCGACGGTGGGCTGCGGCCACAGACCGTGCTCGACCTCGCGGACGAGGTGGGCTACGGCGGCCTGCCAACCCACGACCCCGCCGACCTCGCTGCGTGGTTCCGGGCGGGCGCGGACCGCGGTGACCTGGTGGCCTACCTCGAGGGATTTGCGCACACCTGCGCCGTCATGCAGACCACGGACGCCCTGCACCGTGTGGCGCGGGAGTTCGTCACGGACCTGGCCGCAGACGGCGTCGTGTACGCCGAGGTGCGGTTTGCCCCGCACCTGCACACGGGCGCCGGCCTCACCGTCGACGACGTGCTGGAGGCCGTGATCGACGGGCTGACCAGTGCAGGGGCCGAGCTCGGTGTGGGCGTCGGGACGATCGCAACGGGCCTGCGCACGTGGGACCCGGCCCGCGTCGTCGCAGCCGCCGAGGCCGCGGTGCGGTGGCGTGACCGCGGCGTCGTGGGCTTCGACCTGGCCGGCGCCGAGGCAGGCCACCCGTGCGTCGACCACCTCGAAGCCTTCCGGGTATGCCACCTGGGCCACCTCCCCGTGACGATCCACGCCGGCGAAGCCGACGGACCGGCCAGCATCTCCGCAGCGCTGCACCCGTGCGGGGCGAACCGCATCGGCCACGGGGTCAGGATCATCGACGAGGTGTCAGGCACGCCGGACGCTCCCATGCTGAGCCCACTGGCCCGGTACGTGCGCGACACGGGTGTGACGCTGGAGCTGTGTCCGACGTCCAACATCCACACCGGAGCGGTCGGGTCACTGGCCGATCATCCAATCGGCACGCTCCGCGATCTTGGCTTCCGCGTGACGCTGAACACTGACGACAGGCTGATGAGCGGCGTCACGGTCACCTCGGAGATGGTCGACGTCGCAGCCGCGCAGGGATGGGGGCTGGCAGAGCTGGCCGAGCTGACCGAAACCGCCTTGTCGGCAACGTTTCTGGACCCCCGTCAGCAACGTCACCTGCGCGACACGGTGATCCGGCCGAGGTGGACCCAGGCACTGGAGGCGGCAGCGTGGCGACCAGCCTGACGACCGGCGCGACCACCGCCGCCGGGGGCAGCGTGGCGCCGTGGGAACCGCGCGCGGCCGACGGCCGCGCCGTCCGTGTCGCACCCGTTGACGAGGTCGCCCTGACGGCCCGGGCCGCCCGATTGCGCACACGCTCGATCAAGACCACCTCGAAGGCCGCCCTGCTGGACCTGTCCATCCGGATCATGGACCTGACCACGCTGGAAGGCGCCGACACGCCGGGCCGGGTGAGGGCGCTGTGCGCCAAGGCCCGTCAGCCCGATCCACTGGACGCCTCGGTTCCCCAGGTCGCGGCCGTGTGCGTCTACCCGGCGTTGGTCGGCGTGGCCGTGCAGGCCTTGCAGGGCACGGGTATTCACGTCGCCTCGGTCGCCGGCTCGTTCCCGGCAGGGTTGTCGCGCTTCGACGTCCAGCTTGACGACATCCGCGCCGCTGTCGACGCCGGCGCCGACGAGATCGACACCGTGCTCAACCGCAGTGCGTTCCTGGCCGGGCGCCACCAGCAGGTCTTCGACGAGGTGGTGGCGGCCAAGCAGGCCTGCGGCGCGGCCCACCTGAAGGTCATCCTGGAGGCGGGTGAGCTCGGATCCCATGACGCCGTCCGACGGGCGTCGACCTTGGCGATCCTGGCCGGCGCGGACTTCATCAAGACCTCGACGGGCAAGATCTCACCGGCGGCCACCCCTGCGGTTGCGCTGTGCATGGCCGAAGCCATTCGGGACGTGGCCGACCAGACCGGCCGCCTGGTCGGCCTGAAGCTCGCCGGCGGGATCCGCACCGCGAAGGACGCCTGGCACTACTGCGTGATCGTGGGCGAAACCCTGGGTGAGGACTTCCTGCACCCGGACACGTTCCGACTGGGCGCGTCGTCGCTGCTCAACGACGTGCTCGCGCAGCGCGCCAAGCTCCGCGACGGCCGCTACGCCGACAGCGACGACTTCAGGGTCGACTGACGCACCGCCCCGACGCACCGCCCCGACGCACCGCCCCGACGCACCGCCCCGACGCACCGCCCCGACGCAGGGACGCAGCCGACCACAGCGAGGCACCAGTGACCACCGACACCGCCCCGGGCGACATCGCGCCAAGGCTGCGTCACGGTCTCAGCGTCCCCAGCGGCTTGCTGGACTACGCGCCGGCACCAGAGTCCTCCGCCATCGTGCACCTGCGCGACAGCTACGGCCTGTTCATCAACGGGGAGTTCGTCGCGCCCGCCTCCGGTCGCGGCTTCGCCACGATCAACCCCGCCACCGAGGCCCACCTTGCCGAGGTGGCCGAAGCTGACGCGACCGACGTCGACCGAGCCGTCACGGCCGCGCGCGCAGCGTTCGAAGGCAGCTGGCGTGACCTGCCCGGCCGCGAACGGGCCAAGCTCATCTTCCGGCTGGCACGCGCCATCCAGGAACGTTCCCGCGAGCTCGCGGTGCTGGAGACCCTCGACGGTGGCAAGCCGATCCGCGAGTCGCGCGACATCGACCTGCCGCTGGTCGCCGCCCACTTCTTCCACCACGCCGGATGGGCGGACAAGCTCAACCATGCCTTCCCCGGGCGCAACCCGCAGCCACTGGGCGTGGTCGGCCAGATCATCCCGTGGAACTTCCCGCTGCTCATGGCAGCGTGGAAGCTGGCGCCCGCCCTGGCAACGGGCAACACGGTGGTGCTCAAGCCCGCAGAAACGACACCGCTGTCGGCACTGCTGCTGGCGGAGATCATCCAGGAGTGCGACTTCCCCCCGGGCGTGGTGAACATGGTGACGGGCGCCGGCGCGACCGGCGCCGCGCTGGTCGAACACCCGGGCCTCGACAAGATTGCCTTCACCGGCTCGACCTCCGTCGGCAAGGGCATCGCCCGAGCCGTCGCCGGGACCGGCAAGCGCCTCACCCTGGAACTGGGAGGCAAGGGCGCCCACATCGTCTTCGAAGACGCAGCACTGGACCAGGCGGTTGAGGGGATTGTCGACGGCATCTTCTTCAACCAGGGCCACGTCTGCTGTGCGGGCTCGCGGCTGCTGGTCCAGGAGCCCGTGCACGACGAGCTCATGGCGCGCCTGCGACGGCGCCTGGACACGCTGCGAGTCGGCGACCCGATGGACAAGAACACCGACGTCGGTGCGATCAACTCGCGCGAGCAACTCGATCGCATCACCGACCTTGTCCAGTCCGGTGTCGACGAGGGCGCCGCGATGTACCAGCCCGCCTGCGACCTCCCCGGCAACGGTTTCTGGTTTCGCCCGACGGTGTTCACCGACGTGGCGCAGTCCTTCCGGATCGCCCGCGAGGAGATCTTCGGCCCCGTGCTGTCGGCGCTGACGTTTCGCACAGCGGAGGAAGCGGTCGAGAAGGCCAACAACACCCCCTACGGGCTGTCGGCGGGTGTCTGGACCGAGAAGGGATCGCGGATCCTCTGGGTGGCCGATCGCCTCGAAGCCGGGGTCGTGTGGTCCAACACGTTCAACCAGTTCGACCCGACGTCGCCCTTCGGCGGGTTCGGCGAATCCGGGTTCGGCCGCGAGGGCGGCTGGCACGGGCTGCACGCCTACGTGAAGGTTGCCCAGTGAGCGACGACGCGCGACTCGAAGTCCGAAAGACCCACAAGCTGTTCATCGGCGGTGCGTTCCCGCGGTCGGAGTCCGGCGACACCTTGGCCGTGGTCGGACGCGACGGCAGCGTGCTGGCCCAGGCCTCCAAGGCGTCGCGCAAGGACGTCCGCGATGCGGTGAAGGCCGCCGCCGGCGCTGCGCCGGGCTGGGCCGAGCGCACCGCCTACAACCGGGGCCAGGTCCTCTACCGCATCGCGGAGATCCTTGCGGACCGGCGCTCAGTGTTCGTCGACGCGGTCGCGCGCACGGCCGGTGACGACTCCCTCGATGCCGAGGTGGAGGTCGACGCCAGCATCGATCGGTGGGTCTGGTACGCGGGCTGGACCGACAAGTTGGCGATGGTGCTGGGATCACGCAACCCCGTTGCCGGGCCGTACTTCAACGTGTCCTCACCCGTACCGGTGGGTGTCGTGGGCATCGTCGCGCCGCAGGCGCCCAGCCTGCTCGGCCTCACGTCCACGCTGGCACCCGTCCTGGCCGGGGGCAACACCGCCGTCGTGGTGGCCGCCGCCGCGACAACCCTGCCCACGATTGCCCTTGCCGAGGTGCTGGCCACCTCCGACGTCCCCGCGGGCGTGGTCAACCTGTTGACCGGTGCACAGAGGGAGCTGCAGCCCTGGCTGGCTGGCCACCGCGCCGTGGATGGGCTGGACGCGACCGGCGTCGCCGACGCCGACATCCGGGCCATCGAAGTCGAAGCCGCGGACAACTTGAAGCGCGTCCACCGATCCACGATCACCGACTGGCTGGCCGACGACGCCCAATCACCGTGGATGTGCGCAACGTTCCTGGAGACGCGAACGGTCTGGCACCCCGCCGGCCGCTGACCGTGACCCGACCGGACGATCCGACCCAAACAGCGTCGCCGGGTCGGGCGCGGCACTAGTTTCTTGCGGCGGATGGAAGGCGCGTCGGCGTGGGCTACCACCTCGGGATCGACCTCGGTACGACGTACACGGCGGCGGCGTTGTCCCGCGACGGCCGCACGGAAGTCGTGCACCTGGGCCACGACAGCGCCGTCATCCCCTCCGTCGTCCTCATTCGGGACACCGAGGTCGTGATCGGCGAGGCTGCCGCGCGCGCCAGCCTGTCCGACTTCGACCGCGTGGCACGAGAGTTCAAGCGCCGCTTGGGCGACCCGGTGCCGCTGCTGCTGGGCGGCCAGCCATACAGCGCCGAGCAGCTCATGGCACGCCTGCTGTCCCACGTCGTCGCCGTCGTGACCGCGCGAGAGGGCGAACCGCCTGAGACCCTGGTCGTGACCCATCCGGCCAACTGGGGCGGCTACAAGCGCGAGCTGTTCGACCAGGCGATCCGCCTGGCCGACGTCGGCCCGGTGACGACCCTGACGGAGCCCGAGGCAGCCGCGATCTCCTACGCCGATCAGGAACGTGTCGCCGACGGCACGATCGTCGCGGTCTACGACCTGGGCGGAGGCACGTTCGACGCCGCGGTGCTGCGCAAGCGTGGCGCCGGCTATGACTTCCTGGGGGACCCGGAGGGCATCGAACGCCTTGGCGGCATCGACGTCGACGAAGCCGTGCTGGGCCACGTTCGTCGCGCGGTCGGCGGCGCCCTGGACAACCCGGACGAGTCAGACCCAGCACTGCTGGCCGCCGTGGAGCGGCTGCGTCGCGATTCCGTCGAGGCCAAGCGCGCCCTGTCCAGCGACACCGAGGTCAGCATTCCGGTCCTCCTGCCGAACCTGCAGACCGAGGTCCGACTGACGCGCGCGGAACTCGAGTCGTACATCCGCACGCCCTTGCAGGACTCCGTCAACGCAATGCAGCGCGCCCTCGCCAACGCCAACGTCAAGCCAAGTGACGTCACCCAGTTCCTGCTGGTCGGAGGCAGCAGTCGGATCCCGCTGGTCGCACAACTGATCGGGGCGGCCTTCGGTCGCCCGGTCAACGTCGACGCGCATCCGAAGTTCGCGATCGCCCGCGGTGCCGCCACGCACGCCGCGGCACTGGCCAACCCCGAGGCGCCACCAGCTCGACTGCCAGCGCCGCCGAGTGCGGCCCCACCCGCGCCCCGACCCATCCAGCCACCGCAGGACACCCCGAGTCCAACCGTTGCGGCCCCGACGGCCCCGGCGCCAACCCCGACCCCGCGCGCGCCTGAGCCGGCAACGCCCACGCCGGTAACGCCCGAGCCTGCAACGCCCGAGCCTGCAACGCCCACGCCGGCAACGCCCGAGCCTGCAACGCCCACGCCGGCAACGCCCAAGCCTGCAGCCCCGCGCGCCCCTGAGGTTGTGGTTCCCAAGCCCGCCCCCCGGCAGCCCGAGCCGACTCCAGTCCCTGCCTTCGTGCCAGCCGTGACTGGCGTCACTGCCGGTGCCAAGCCCCGATCACGGCGCGGGTTGCTGATCGGTGGCGTCGTGGCGGCGATGGCCGCCGCGGCGGCAATTGGGGTCGCGCTCAGTGGGGGCGGCGGGGAACAGCCCGAGGTGAACGCAACGTCGTCCGAGCAGCCGGGCGGCTCACCCTCGTCGACGGCGACGACGACCTCGCCCCAGGAGACCATTGACGCATCCACCGTCGAAGGAGAGGACGCGCTGGTATCGCCCGAGCTCGCTGCCGCACGCGATCCCGAGGCGCTGCTCAGCGTGATTGGCGGTGTGGCCGCGGGCTCATGGGCCGACGCGGTCAACCCAGAGTGGGCTGCTGTCGTCGGCGAACGCCCGGTCTACATCGCCGATGCGACGATCTCCGGCAACGGCACCGAGGTGGCCGTGGACATGGTGGTCGTCTTCCGCGGCCGCCACGCCGCCAACACCGGCCAGGCCCGCGTTCCCCTGCGTCTCCTGCCTGTCGTGAATGGCGGGATCCAGGTCGACGTGACCAGCGTCACCCAGGAGGACGGTCGGGCCAACCACGTGGTCGACGACGGTGGCCTCCTGATCGTCAACCTGCAGGATCCGATGACGGGTGGCGAGGCAACGTCGCTGCGAATCCAACTCCGGTACACGGTTCCGCCGATGGCGACCGCCACCGGCTTCGGGTTCGACGACGCCGGTGCGATCTCAGCGGGCGACGACGTAACGCTGCTGCTGCACTGGTTGCCGACCCTGTTGCTCACCGAGTTCGACGTGGGGACGTACGGCGGCCCCGACGCCCACCCTGCCGCCTACTGGAGCGTCGTGGTCAACAGCGACCGAGCAGTGCGCACAAGCGGGTCCGACGGCCCCTGCCCAACCGGTGTCGCGGATCCGAACCTCGCCTCGTGCGTGTGGTCACGGTCGGTCGGTCAACGGATGCATGCGGCAGCCGTCGTGGACCGACTCACGTCAGCCACCGACCAGGCGACCGGCACAACGGTCCACTCGGGAACGGGCGGTCTCTCGAACAGCCTCATGACCGAAGCGGCGACCTACCTGTCGCTCATGACCACCACCTACACCTCGTTGCCCTGGACCGAACTCGACATCGTGGTGGCGCCACTGCCCAGCAACAGTGCGGGGATGGTCGTGCCCGGGATGTTCGTCGTGTCTGACGCCGTCGCAGCGGACGCAAATGGAGGCTTCGGGTCGTTCGTGACCGCACTTGGCGTGGGGCATCAGTACTTCAGCGGACTGGTGGGCAACAACGAACCGTCGGACCCAATGCCAGCCCGCGTCCTGGCGGGCTACGTCGCCCTGCGGGCGTACAGCAGCGCGTTCGGAGAGGAGAGCGCTGAGGTGATGTACGACGCGGTGTGGTTCGAGCCATACGCGTCGCTGGCCCAGAGCGGGATCGACGGCCGCTCGGCGCGAAGCCTTGCCGAGTACGGCAGCGGGGACGCCTTCACCGCGCTCATCAACGGGCGCGGACTGATGCCCCTCGTGTTGGACTTCGCCCTCAGCGACGAACTGGTGCGCAGCACCATCGACCGGCTCGGCCTGGGCATGGCGGACAGCCAGGCGATCGCCGACCTTGCCAAGCGCGTCGACACCGACTTCGCGGACCTGATCGACCTGGTGTGGTTCACGGATGTGACCTACGCCGAGCTCAACGCGTCCGGCTGACGGTCGCGACATTGGTCGCCTGACGGGCCGATCGGCACACTGCCGGCATGGATCCCTCCGCCGTCGCCGCGATCTTGGTCGCCGCCTTCGTTGGCGCAGCCATGCAGACAGCAATGGGGTTCGGGGCCGCCTTCACGACGGTGCCGATGATTGCCCTGCTGGCACCCGAACTGCTCCCGGTCAGCGCGATCGTGGCCTTCCTGCCCCTGACGATCGTCATGGCGTGGCGCGGGCGAGCCCTGGCCGATCGCGAGGCGGTCGCCCGGCTGGTCGTGGCGCGAATCCCCGGTGTGGCCATCGGCACGTGGATCGTCGCCACTCAGGACGCCAACGTGCTGGCCGGCATCGTTGCCGTCGCGATGCTGCTGGCCGTCCTGGCGGCGGCCCGTGGGTGGGAGGTCGCGGTCACGCCGCGCAGCCTGGCGGCCGTCGGCTTCCTGGCTGGCATCACCGGCACCAGCGCCGGACTGGGCGGGCCACCGCTTGCCCTGCTCTACCGCCACCACGTCGGCGAAGCCATGCGAGCGACCCTGGCCGCCACGTTCGTCCTGGGGATCACGATCTCGCTCACGACCCTGTCCGTGGCTGGACAGGTCACAGCAACCCAGCTGCGCCATGGCGCGCTGTTCGGGATCGCAACCATCCTGGGCACCCTGCTGGCCGCACCCCTGGTGGCGCGACTGTCGACGGCACGACTGCGTTCCGGCCTGCTGGCCTGGGCAGGGTTTGGCTCCGTCCTTGCCCTTGCACGCGCATTGGCCAAGTCCTGACGATCGGCCCCCATTAGCCTGCCCGCGACCGGCCATGATCGGGGCACCGTGGGACGCGACATCGACGCCGTCACCTTCACCAGCGAGGACCGTGCCCGGTATCGCGACAAGCTGAAGGAGTGCCTTGAGGTCTTCCGCCTGCTCCTCGACCAAGGGCGGTTCGAGATCGGACGCAAGCTCGCCGGCATCGAGGTGGAGCTCTACGTGGTCGATGGCGACGGCATTCCGCTCAACATCAACGCCGAACTCCTCGAGCGCATGGCCAACGACGACTTCCAGACCGAGCTGGCCCAGTTCAACATCGAGTTCAACCTGGCGCCGCACAAGCTGGTCGGGACCGTGTTCCGGGAGTTCGAAGAGGAACTGGTGACCGCGTTCGAGTACGCCCAGTCACGGGCCACGGAACTGGGTGCCCACGCGGTCATGGTCGGGATCATGCCGACCCTCAACGACCTGCACGTCAAGCTGCCAAACATCTCGGCCAACCCGCGCTATGCGCTGCTGAACGAACAGATCCTTGCCGCCCGTGGTGAAGACGTGGCAATCGACATCGAGGGCACGGAGCACCTCGCCATCCGCCAGAACTCGATCATGCTGGAGGCGGCGGCGACCTCTGTCCAGCTCCACCTCCAGGTGTCGCCCGACGGGTTCCCGCGGGTGTGGAACGCCGCCCAGGCCATTGCTGCCGCCCAGGTCGCCCTCGGTGCGAACTCCCCGTGGCTGCTTGGCAAGGAGCTGTGGCGCGAGACGCGCGTCGCGGTGTTCGAGCAGGCGATCGACACCCGCACCCAGGAGTTGGCTGCCCAGGGCGTGCGACCGCGCGTGTGGTTCGGAGAGCGCTGGATCACCAGCGCCCTGGACCTGTGGGAGGAGAACGTCCTGTACTTCCCCGCGTTGCTGCCGCTGGTCGAGGACGAGGACCCCGCCACGGAGATCGCGGCCGGACGGATCCCCCACCTGGCCGAACTGACCCTGCACAACGGCACGATCTACCGCTGGAATCGGCCGGTGTTCGCCGTCGCCCGCGGGAAGCCCCACCTCCGTGTCGAGAACCGCGTGCTGCCTGCCGGCCCGTCAGCGGTCGACACCATCGCGAATGCCGCGTTCTACTATGGGCTGATTCGCGGCATGGCCGACCTCGAGCGGCCCATCTCCGACCAACTGTCCTTCTCAGCCGCGACCGACAACTTCTTCGCCGCAGCGCGCGACGGGATCGAGGCGCAGCTGTACTGGCCGGGCCTCGGCGAGGTGCCGGCCAGCGAACTTGTCCTGCGCACGCTGCTCCCGCTGGCGCGGGAGGGGCTGGACGCGTGGGAGGTCAAGCCACAGGACCGCGACTTCTACCTCGGAATCATCGAGCAGCGCGCCCTCACGCGCCGCAACGGGGCATCGTGGCAGGTCGACGTGGTGCGCCGGCTGCTCGATCAGGGCATGCAGCGCCGCGCGGCACTGATCGAGATGACCCGGCGCTACATGACCAACCAGCGCGCCAACGAACCCGTGCACATCTGGCCCCTGGACTGAACGTTGGCGCCACAGGCCACTCCTACACTCTGGCCGCCCCGACGTTCGTGAGCCACGTGCAAGAGCCCTGCAAGATCTTCGAGGACGGCCTGCCGGACGAGTTGCTGGCGCTCGAACCGCTGGACCTGGTGCGGTCGCTCGGCCGGCCGACCCTGGTTCGCATCCCCGGCAGCGGGGGCCAGGCACCCCGGTGCGTGGCGACGTTGCTGCACGGTGACGAGCAGACGGGACTGGAAGCCATCATCACGATCCTGCGGCGCAAGCGGCACTACCCGTTCGACCTGTACGTGGTCTTCGGCAACGTCGAGGCGGCGGCAGCCGACGAAGGGTTTTGCCACCGCTACCTCGATGGCCAGGAGGACTTCAACCGCGTCTGGGGGATCGGGTCGCCCACGACGCGTCAGCGAATGGCGGCCGACGCAATCCTCGAGCGCCTCCGGGGCGCGCAACTGGAGTCGTTGGTGGACGTCCACAACAACTCCGGCGACAACCCTTTCTTCGCGATCGTCACCCGCGACGATGTCGCGACGATGCACCTCGCCACCCGCTTCACCACGACGCTGTTGTGGTGGGACCTGCAGGTGAACACGCTGATGGAGGCCCTCGGCAACGAGGTGGCAGCCATCGCCATCGAGTGCGGGCTGCCTGAGCAGCCGGAGTCGACCGCCTTCGCCGTCGACGGCTTGCGCCGCTACCTCGGCGCCCTCCCCCTGCCCGACGACGAGGTGCGCTGCGACTACGACCTGCTCGGTGACCTGCGACGCGTCAGCGTGCGCCCGGAGGTCCGATTTCGGTTCGGCGGTGGCCTCGACCGGGACCACGACTTCGTTGTCGCCGACGATGCGGACGTGCACAACTTCGTCGAGGTGGTGGCCGGCCACGTGCTCGGCGACGTCGTCCCGGGTGCGGCGCTGCCCGTCACGGTGACCGCACCAGATGGCCGCGACGTGACCGACGACTACTTCGCGGTGCACAATGGCAGCGTCGTCACGACGCGCACGACCACGCCGGTCATGATGACCCGCACCGTGGAGGCGGCCCGCAAGGACTGCCTGTACTACTTGGCCACCAGCCTCTGGACGCCCGGCACGGGCCTGTCACCGCGTGTTGCGGTCTGAAGCAGCAGCCCAGGATCAGAGGTCCAGGCCGGCGAACAGGTCGTGCTCCCCCACCGCCATTGCATCTTGACCCTGCAGGAACAGGAAGGCCTCGTACGGGGCCACTCGCAGCTCGATGTCGCGATCGTGCGCGAACCAGGGACCGGCCGGGTCGACCTGCGTGGCGTGGGCCAACAGGGCCGCGTCACGCCGGGCCAGCCACGCACCGACCTGCACGACCACGTTCGGCGCCGGCTCGTCGTCGGCGCGGCGCTTCAGCCACTCGGCGAATGGGCTGGGCAGACCGGCAGCCTCGTGGGCGTCGTGCAGCGCGACCAGCTTCGCCAAGGGATACACCGTCGAGGCGTAGACCCTCATCGTCGCCCATGGCGGTGTGTCGGGCGCGTGGTCGGGATCGGCGGCCAACTCGACGGCACGCATCGTGACGGCATGGACCTTGATGTGGTCGGGATGCGGATAGCCGCCGTCCTCGGGATAGGTCACCACGACCTGCGGCCGCTCCAACCGGAGCACGCTGGCCAGCCGGGCCGCCGCCTCGTCGAGTTCGACGTGCCAGAACGTCCCGGCAGGAACGTCGGCCAGGTCCTCGTACCAACCCGAATCCGGGTAGCCCAGGAGGTAGGTGGCGGCGAAGCCGATCACGTCCACGCTGGCCCGCAGTTCCTCGGCGCGGACGGCCGGGAGCTCGTCGGAGGTGACGTGGGCCAGGGCCGGGTTGAGGATCTCACCCGCCTCGCCACCCGTGCAGGTGACCAGCGTCACACGGGCTCCCTCGTCGACGTAGCGGGCAGCCGTGGCAGCGCCCTTGGACGCCTCGTCATCCGGATGGGCGTGGACGAAGAGCAGGCGCCGCCGCGCCAAGGGCTCTCCGGGTGGCGCGCCGTGTCGTCGCAACTGGTGCGGGGTCACGCTCAACCGTCCTGACTTGCCCAGCGGTGCTTCCACTCGCGGGCGAGCTTGCGTCCCGGACCGGTGGCCAGCAGAGTCTCGATCTCGGCTCGCACGTGTGCAGCGGCCTCGCGGCACGGTGCCTCCGGGCCGATCAGCCGGACCAACATGGGCATGCTCGGGTAGGACCCCAGCTTGACCGTCGGCCAACGCTGCTGCAACCGGTCGAAACAGGCGTTGAGCACCGACTCCGGAAACCAGTGCTCGATCTCCTCGACGTGGACCGGCGGATTGCGCCCGTCCATCAACTCCGGCCGGACGGCCGCGGTGACGATCGTGCGGAACTGGGATGGCACACCCGGCAGGACGATGATCGTCACCCCGTCCGCGTCGATGCCCCCGTCGACGTCGATGCGCACGCCCGGTGCCCACGTGACCTCCGGTGCCATGAGTGTGGCTCCCTCGGGGATGCGGGCCATCCGGAGCATGTGCTGGCGGTAGGTCTCGTCGACGTCGAGGCCGCGCGATGCCGCCCAGCCCAGTGCCGACTCGATGCGCTCGCCCAGCAAGGGGTCCAGTCGCAGCCCCTGACCCAGGCTGGCCGCAATCGCCTCGAACGTGATGTCGTCCGGCGTGGAGCCGATGCCGCCCGAGGTGAACACCAGGCGCGGCCGCGACCGACCCAATTCGGCGAGCAGTCCCTCGTCGATGTCCGCGTGGGTGTCGGGGATGGTTGACACGCGCGTGAACGGGATGCCCGTCTCCATCAACTGGGTCGCGAGCCAGCCGGAGTTCGTGTCCTGCACGAAACCACCGAGGATCTCGTCCCCGATCACCAGCATCGACGCTTCCAGCACCGCGACCGCATCCGTCCCGCCCAAGGAGCCGGCACTGTAGGCCGGTCGAAGCGACACCGGCGCGGTCCCCCGCGGCTGTAGCGTGCGCGCCCATGTGGATGAACACCGAGGACGCCCGGTCCGACTTCGTGTTGATCGCGGCGACCGCGGCCATCGTGCCCTTGCTGCGCGACATCGTCGTGACCTTCCCCTTCTACCCGTCGTCGTCCACACCAAGCCTGATCCTGGCGCTCGCGTGGCTGCTGCTGACGACGGCCGCGATGCCGTGGTTTCTTACCCGCCATCGCGAACGGCCGGGCGACGCCTGGGGCGGACCCGGTGACAACGGCGGGCTTGGCACCGCGTTCCTGGTCGTCCTGCCAGTCCTGCTGGCAGGTCTGTGGCGCAGCAACCAACTGTTCGACGGAGCCGACTTCGTCGCCGGCAATCTCCTGCGCGACCTCGCCAACCCCGTCGTCGGGAGCGCCACCTCATTGACGGACCGCGTGATGGTGATTGCCCTGGTGGCGACCAGCGCGTTCGCGTCCACGATCATGCTGTCAACCCTGGTCGTGCGGGCACGCGACGGTTTTCGCCAGACGGAACTGAAGCTTGTCGAGGGCCTGCGAACCTTCGGGATGGGTGCCGCTGCCGCGTCGCTGCTGACCGGCACGCTGCTGGGCGTCAGCGGGCGCGTCCCGTGGAGCCTGGTCCTGACCACGACGGTCGCGCTGGTGGCCCTGGTGCTGACCGCGGACCGCCTCATCTACGGCGCCACCACGACGACCCGCATGACGTTGCTCGCCCCGGCGATCACCTCGGCCATCCTGCACGTGTTCGCGTTCGGCGGGCTGCTCACCAGTGACCCGCTGGTCGGGCTGTGGCAGGGCTCCCTCGGATTCGGCACAACGGTGGTCGCCGCCACGCTGCTCGAGACGCGCAAGAACAAGCTGGCGTTCCTGGTCCTGCTCTCACTGTTCGCGATCTACCCAACGTGCATGCACCCGCTGTCCGGCCTGCAGGTCTTCGGCAGCTGCTGACCGGCACCTGGTGACGGGCGCCCGCCGGTCGAGCTCAGCCGGCGGCGAGGCGGCGGGCGAGGTTGGAGGGAAGGGCGAACTCGACGTCCTCGTCGACGACCACGACGGTCTCGACGTGCTTGGTGCCGCGTTCGCGGAACCACGCGACCACTTCCTCGACGAGGTCTTCGGGTGCGCTGGCGCCTGACGTCAGCCCAACCGTGTCGACGCCTTCCAACCAGCCGGCGTCGATGTCCGCCGCGTCCTCGATGAGGTGGGCCGGCACCCCGCGGTCGCGCGCCACCTCGACCAGGCGCTTGGAGTTCGACGAGGTCTGGGAGCCCACGACGAGGATCAGATCACAGTCGGCCACCAGTTCCTTGACGGCGTCCTGGCGATTGGTCGTGGCATAACAGATGTCGTCCTTCTTCGGCTGGTGGAGCAGCGGGAAGCGCTCGCGCAGTCGACCGATGACGTCGGAGGTCTCATCCATGGACAGGGTCGTCTGGGTGATGTAGGCGACGTTGCCGCCCTCGTCGTCAAACGAAAGCCGGTCCACGTCGTCGGGCGTCTCCACCAGCGAGATCGACGCGGGCGCCTGGCCCATCGTCCCGATGACCTCCTGGTGGCCTTGGTGACCGATGAGGACGATGTCCATCCCGGCTTCGGCATAGCGCCGTGCCTCGTTGTGGACCTTGGTCACCAGCGGGCAGGTCGCATCAACCAGGGTGTGGTCCAGCCTGCGCGAGTTCCTGAACGCCTCGGGCGGCGAGCCATGCGCCGAGAACACGACGACGGCACCCTCCGGCACCTCCGTCTCGTCCTCGACGAAGATTGCCCCACGATCGCGCAGGCGCGCGACCACGTGGGTGTTGTGCACGATCTCGTGGCGCACATACACGGGGGCGCCATAGGCCTCCAGCGCCTTCTCCACGATCAGGATCGCGCGGTCGACACCGGCGCAGAAACCACGCGGGGCGGCGAGCAGGAGACGGGAGGGAGCGGCCATGCGCCACACCGTACTGCCGCGGCGCCCCATGCCGATCGGAGCGCAGCCGCTGACCGCCCGCCGGATCGCGCACGACCCTCGAGGCAGCCGGCCACGGGCCATGGACCGACGGAGTCCACGATCGCCGTCGGGGCGTGGCAGACTGACGGCTCTCTCGGCGGGACGTGGCAGCGTGCATGTGATCGTCGGCGGCTGTGGGCGCCTCGGGTCCCAGATCGCCACCAAGCTGTCAGACGACCCCAACAATGACGTGGTCGCCATTGACACGAATCCGCTCGCGTTCGACCGACTCGGCTCGGCCTTCAACGGTGAGACCCTGATCGGCAACGTGACCGACCGCACGGTCCTGGAACGTGCGGGCATCTCGCACTGCGACGCGATGCTGGCCGTCACCCGCTCGGACAACGCCAACCTCATGGCCGTCGAGGTGGCCACCCACCTCTACCACGTGCCCAACGTGGTCGCCCGACTGTTCAACCCGGAACGAGAGCCGGTCTATCGCAAGCTGGGTATCCGCTACGTGTCCAGCACGGGCATGCTGGCCAACCTGTTCCTGACCGAGCTGCACGCTGAGACGTTCCGCACCCACGTCATGCTCCCAAGCCATGAGGTGGCCGTCGTCGACATGACGGTCGGGGCAGAGAGCCACGGCATGACGGTCGAGGATTTCGAGTTGCATGGCAAGTTGCGGATCGCCGCGATCACGCGCGCCGACCGCGTCCTGATCCCCGATGCCACGGATCGACTGGAGCGCGGCGACGTGGTGACGGGGGCGGCGCGACGCGGCGCCTATCGCAAGTTGCGCCACCTGATCGACGCCCGTGAGCGCTCGGGCGAGGACACCTGATGTACATCGTGATCGCAGGCGGAGGTCGGATCGGCCGCTACATCGCCGAGGACATGGTGACTCGCGGTCATGATGTGACCGTGATCGAGCAGGTCGCCGAACGCTGCCAGCACCTCGTGGCCAACTTTCCGGTGCTGGTCATCCAGGGCGACGCGGGCGACGTGCGCTACCTCGAGCAGGCACGCCTGGACCGTGCCGACGCATTCGTGGCCACCACGCACGAGGACGAGGACAACCTCGTTGCCTGCCAGTTGGCCAAGATCGAGTTCGGCGTCAAGCGGGCCATCGCCCGGGTGAACACGCCCAAGAACGTCGAGATCTTCCAGGCGCTCGGCATCGAGGCCGTGTCATCGACGCAGACGATCTCCGAGCTGCTGGAGAACGAGTTCAGCGTGGGCGAACTCGTGAAGATCTCTTCGCTCAAGGGCGGCAAGGTCCTGCTGGTCGAGGTGAGGATTCCCCAGGACGGTCAGCACAAGAAATCGCGGTTCGTGTCGGAACTGGGCCTGCCCCACGATGCCGTTCTGGTGGTCATCTTCCGCGACGAACAGGTCATCATCCCCCGGGGGACCACGGAGCTGCGACCGGGCGATGACGTCGTCGCGCTGACGACCCCCGAGCTCGAGCAGCGCCTGCGCACGATCCTGCTGAGCACGTCGTGAAGGGCGTGCGTCGCGACGTACTCCTGCACAGCCGACGAGCCCTCGGCCGGCGCCGCCCGGAGGCTGGCAACCCATTCCTGGAGGGCTTGGTCGGCATCGCCATCGTGTCGGCGGTCGCCGTCGGCTTTGGCATCGTGGGATTCATCGCGGCGGCGCTCACTGCCCTGTTCTTCTGAGGGCGTCCACATGCTCCTCATCCGCCCGGACCGCGATGACCTCAGGATCATCGGCTACTACATCGGCAAGATCCTCACCGGTGTCGGGCTCCTCCAGATTCCGCCAGCGTTGCTGGCTCTTGCGCGCAGTGAATGGAATTCGCTGGCGGCGTTCGTGTTCGGCACCTCGCTCGCCATCATCGTCGGGCAGTCGGCGGAGCTGCGCCTGCACACCAGGCGTCCCCTGGAGTGGTCCCACGGCATGGTGACAGCGGCGCTCTCGTGGCTGCTCGCCGCCATCATGGCGGCCGTTCCGCTGTACCTGTCCGGCCACTTCAGCTCGTTCCTGGATGCGTTGTTCGACTCGATGAGCGGACTGACGACATCCGGCCTGAGCGTGCTGCAGGATCTCGACCACCTCACGTGGTCGATGAACCTCTACCGCCACATCCTGCATTTCGCGGGCGGGCAGGGGATCATCATCGTGGTGCTGACCCTGTTCGCCGCCTCGGGAAGTGCGCAGTTGGGGACGCTGTACGCGGGCGAGGGTCGCGACGAGCGGATCATGCCCAACATCATCCGGACCGCCCGCTTCATCTACACCGTCGCGGCGGTCTACCTCGTCCTGGGGACATCGGCGCTGGCGGTGGCGATGATGGTCGCCGGCCTGCCTCCGGGGTCGGCGTTGTTCGAGGCGGTCAACATCTTCATGGCGGCCTTCGACACCGGCGGCTTCGCGCCGCACTCCACGTCGATCGCCTACTACCACTCGGCATCGGTCGAAGGTGTGATCACCATCCTGATGTTCGCCGGCACCCTGTCGTTCGGGCTGCACCACGAGCTGTGGCGCGGCGATCGGCGCGAGCTGTTCCGCAACCTGGAGACCCGCACGCTGACGTTCACGCTTGTGGCCCTGACCGCACTGGGCATCGTTGGGCTCGGCCGGGCCGGGACATTCACCGAACCCCTCAGCCTGTTCCGCAAGGGCTTCTTCACGATCATCTCGGCACACACCGGCACGGGGTTCGCCGTCAACAACTCCGTGCTGTACGCCACCGACTGGGGCCAACTCGCACCGGCCGCAGTCGTCGGCGCCATGGCGCTCGGTGGGATGGCATCGTCAACGGCTGGTGGCTTCAAGGCCATCCGCGTGGGTCTGTCAATGAAGGGCCTGGTCCGCGACATCCGAAAGGTGCTGCTGCCGGAGAACGCGTTGGTCGTGTCGACCTACCACCAGCGCACCCGCCAGATCCTGCGCGACGACACGGTGCGATCCGCCACGACGATCGTGCTGCTGTTCCTGCTGACCTACCTCGGCGGCGCCATGGTGGGCCTGATGACCACGGACGCGGCGTTCACGGAGGCCCTCTTCGAGTCGGTGTCGGCCACGGCGAACGTGGGCCTGTCGGTCGGCATCACGTCGCCGGACATGCCCGTCCTGCTGGAGCTGACCTACATCGCCCAGATGTGGGCGGGTCGCCTCGAGTTCATGGCCATCTTTGCGATGGTCGGGTACGGCCTGGCCCTCATGCGGGGCCGGACGTGAGCCGCGACCGCCCCGTTTCCGCCCAGGCGGTGCGCCAGGTCGCTGGCGCCATCGTGGTCGTGCTTGGCGTGATCGCCTACATCGTCTGGCTGCGACAGATCGCGCCGCAGATCGACCTCGCCCCACCGATCCCGGGACTGGCCGAGGTGTCCGCCCTGGTGGGCGACCCCTTGAGCTGCGATGCCGTGTTGCCCGATCCCTTGATCCCCCAGCCCGGGGTGGGCGAGCCGGTCAGCCCGGTTGCCCGGATCAGTTCAGCAACTGCAAACGCATGCCCGCGTCTCTGGGACGGCCGTGTGGTCGGCTACGTCGGCGAGGTGGTCGGCCATGTGTTCGCTCGCGACGGCGGCGCCTGGATCCAGATCAACGACGACGGGTACGCGCTGCAGAGCGGGCCCCTGCCGAACCACCTCGACTTCGACGGAACCAACAGCGGACTCTTCGTCTGGCTGCCCAGCGAGTTCGTCGCGCTGGTCACCCATCCGGGCGAGTCCCGATGGCAGGGCGACGTCCTCGCCATCACCGCCCTGTTCATGCGCAACGACCTGACTGAGGGCGGGCAGTTGACCCTGCGCGCCATCCATGTGACGTCGCTGGCGCCCGCGCGCAGCGTCCCACGGCCGATTCACGGTCGGCTGGCCATCAGCGCACTGTTGGCCATGATGGTCGCCGGCGCCCTGATCATGCGCGAGCGGCAGTTGCACGAGGACCGCTGACGGTGCTGACCATGAACTCGCTGGGCAACCACCAGTCCCTCATCGAGGAGCTGTCGGTCGTCACGGCGACCCGCCTCGCCGAGGCACGCCCGATCCTGCGGGGCGATGACCTGAAGGCGGCGGTCCATGAAGCGCGCCGGATCGCCAAGGAGCAGCGCGCCATCCTGCGGGCCATCCAGCCGGCGACCGGACCGGCCCATGCGCGCCACAACCTGCGGTTGCGCGACGCTGCCCACCGGCTGTCCTCGGCCCGGGACGCCGCCGCGCTGATCGACGCCGTGGACGAGCAGCTGGTCGCGCATGCGCGCTCACCCGACGAGGTGGCCGTGATCGCTGCGGTTCGCGCGTGGTTGGTGGGCCGGCTCGCCTCGATCGACATGGCCGACCTGCGCCGTGACACGCGCCTGCTGGTGGCCGAACTGGAAGCCACGCCGCCACTGATGCTCGAGCTGGAACTGGACCGCCCCCAAGCGGCCGCCCTGGCCGCCGGCGTGGCTCGGACCTATCGGCGCGGGAGACGGGCCATGCGTCATGCACGGTCGCGTGACGACGCCGAGTCGTGGCATGAGTGGCGCAAGCGGGCCAAGGACCACCGCTACCAGCTCGAACTGCTGCTGGACATGCGACCGCGCACGCTCGCCTCTCGTCACGACGCGTGCAAGCGGTTGACCCAGGCCCTGGGCGGTGATCACGACCTGATCGTCCTTGAGGCGGCTCTGGCAGCAGACACGCCATTGGACGCGACCGGCGACGCGCTGGTGCTTGAGCTGATCGCGCGAACCCGAGTCGAGCTCCGACGTGTGGCAGCGGCGCTGGGGACGCAGGTCTACGCCCAGTCGCCGCGCAAGCTCACCAGGGATGTCGCGCGCCGGTGGATCAGGCACACCGGGTCTGGAAGACGCTGACCTGCATCGAACCAACGCGCCGAGCACCAGGTCAGCGTCGGTCGCGCCGACCCGCCACCTGGCTGGACGGGCACAGCGGCTCGATCACACAGTCGTCGCACCGTGGTCGCTGAGCGTCGCAGGTTCGACGGCCGTGGTGGATGAGCAGGTCGGCGACCCGCAGCCAGTCCTCGCGGGAGAACAGCCGCATCAGGTCCTTCTCCACCTTCACCGGATCCGTGTGCTTCGTGAAGGCCAGCCGCCGGGCAAGGCGCCCGATGTGGGTGTCCACGACGACCCCCTGGTTGTCGCCGAAGCCGTTGGACAACACCACGTTTGCCGTCTTGCGGGCCACGCCGGGGAGGGTGAGCAGCTCCTCCATCGTGGCCGGGACCTCACCACCGTGGTCGGTGAGCACCGCCCGAGCGCATCCTTGGATGTTCTTTGCCTTCTGGCGGAAGAACCCCAGCCGCGCGACCGCCTGCTCGATGTCGGCAAGGTTTGCACCGGCCAACTCCTGCGGCCCGGGCCACCGCGCAAACAGGGAGGGCGAGACCACATTGACCAACTTGTCGGTCGTCTGGGCCGACAGGATCGTGACCAGCAGGAGTTCCCACGTGTTGCGGTAGTGCAGCGCGATGACGGCGTCGGGGATCTCCTCACCCAGAAGGCCGAGGATGACCGGCGCGCGCAGCGTCTTGCCACGGTCGCGGTCAAGGCGGCACACGCACTCCACTCGTTCCGCTCGCCGTCGCGGGCAGGCTACGAGGGCGCCACGACTCCCTCGGACGTGCCGGGGACAACGGCCGGGGCCGCGGGGAGGCGCACGATGAACGTGGTGCCCGTCCCCAGCAGGCTTTCCACGCCAACGGAGCCGCCGTTGCGCTCGACCGCGTGGCGAACGATGGACAGGCCAAGGCCGGTCCCGCCGGCCTGCCGTGACCTGCCCGCGTCAACGCGGTAGAAGCGCTCGAAGACCCGTGCCACGTCATCGCGAGGGATCCCGATCCCGGTGTCCCGAACCCGCAATTCCACCACGTCCGACCCGCCAACCAGGGTCACCTCCACCTCGCCCCCTGCGCGGTTGTACTTGACCCCGTTGTCGACCAGGTTGGCCACGATCAGCCGCACGTCGTCCGGGGATCCCAGGACGATCACCTGGTCGTCGCCAGTCAGCGACACCGAGATCTGCCGTTGCTCGGCGGCCTCCGCGACCGCGGCCAGGGCATCCTGGGCGACGCGTCCGAGGTCAACCCGTTCCACCCGCACCCCGCCCGTGCGGTCGTCCAGGCGGCGCAGGCTCAGCAGGTCGTGCACGAGATGGCCCATGCGATCGGCCTCGGCGCGCAACTGCGCCAGGAGCCGCCTGGCCTTGTCGGGGTCCGTGTCGATGGTCACGTCGATCGCGTCGGACAGCGCCTGGATGCCGGCAACCGGTGTCTTCAGCTCATGTGATGCGTTCGTGACGAAGTCGCGCCGCAGCTCCTCGGTACGTCGTTGCTCGGTCAGGTCGGACGCCAGCAGGAGCGTGTGACCACCGAGGGGGCCGGCAACCAGCGACAGGTCACGACCCGCCAGGCTGACCTCGGTGGTCCGTTGCAGCTGGTCGGCCGAAGCCTGCTCGACCAGGGCAATGGCGTCGGGGGCACCGAGGGCATGTGTCACGGTCATCGCGCCATCGTCGAGCGCACCGAAGAGCTCCCGACCCGATGCGTTGGCCGTTGCAAGCTGCCCGGCCCGCGTGAACAGCAGGGCGGGGCCGGGAAGGGCCGCGACCAGCTCGACCAGCAAGGTCGGCCCGCCTGCCAGCCGAGCCCCGCGGCGGTGGTAGGCCGCGCCGACGGCATTGACCGCCACCGCCAGCTCAGCCCAGTGACCGCCGCCGTCGATCTCGACGGGCGCGTGCTCGGTGAGTCGCAGCCAGGCATTGACCTGACGTGCCAGGTCCCCGACCAGGATGCGCTGGCGTGACCAGACCGCCCACGACGTGATCCCACCCAGCCCCAGGGCGGTGAACAGCGCGGGCGCGGGATCCATCAGGCCACCCAGCCATGCGCCAACCGCCGCGGCCAGCGGCACCACCCAGAGCACCGCGCGTGTCATGGCGTCACGGCCGAGCGTCGGAGAAGCGATACCCGACCCCCCGGACGGTCAGGATGCGTGCCGGGGTGGCGGGATCTGCCTCGACCCGGGTTCGCAGTCGGCGGATGTGGACATCCAAGGTCTTCGTGTCGCCGACGTAGTCGGAACCCCACACCGCGTCGATGAGCTGGTACCGCGTCAGCACCCGGCCGGCGTGCTCGACGAGGTGGGCCAGGAGCTCGAACTCCTTGGGTGGCAAGTCCACCAGTGAGCCATCCACGTGGACTTCGTGGCGGGACCGGTCGACGCGCACCCCAGCGACCTCGGTTGGAACCTCCTCGTCGCCGAACTCGGTCACCATCGTGCGCCGCAGGACCGCGCGGATCCGGGCAACCAACTCCCGCGTCGAGAAGGGCTTGGTGACGTAGTCGTCCGCACCCAACTCCAGCCCGACGACACGGTCCACCTCGGCATCCTTGGCGGTGATCATGATGATCGGCACGTCGGATCGGCTGCGCAGCTGGCGACAGATGTCGGTTCCCGAGCGGCCGGGAAGCATGACGTCGAGCAGGACCAGGTCCGGCCGTACACGCTCCCACGTGGGCAACGCCTGCGCGCCATCGCTGACCCACGAGACCTGGAACCCCTCCGCCTCGAGACTGACGCTCAAGCCTTCCGCGATGGCCTGCTCGTCCTCCACCAGGAGCAACTTCGGCACAGGCGATCCTTTGGCGACTCAGCCAGCCACTCGGGGCGACAACGGCAACCGCTCACCAGTGGCGACGAAGGCGGCATCGCGGGCGATGCCCACGCCATGGTCGGCGATGCGCTCGAGGTAGCGCCCAATGAGCCCCAGGGTCATTCGCTCGTCGGCAACGTCGGACCGTTCCGCTGCGGACTCGACGACCAGTCGCTGCAGGCGATTGACGTCCTGGTCATCCTCGTGCACCTCGTTGACCGCCAGTGCGTCCTTGCGCCGCCAGGCGTCCATGCCGCTGCCGAACACCTCGGCCGACCGCTCCGCCAGCTCGCCGACCAGCGCACGAACGTCCTCGGGGTACGCCCGCGGGTCGACGACACGCACGGTTTCGCAGAAGTGGCGCAGCAGTGTCGCACTTCGGTCCAGGTCGACGCACATGCGCAACAGCGCCACCAGGCGGCGCAGGTCGCCGCCCACCGGCTGGTGGCGGGCCAAGAGCAGGAAGCCGCCGTCCTCGACCTCCCGACACGCGGAGCCAATGTCCGCAGCCAGCTGGCCTCCCTGGTCTGCCACGGCGAGGTCGCCGCCCATGTACGCCACGACCATGCGCTGCATCTGTTCGAACATCCTCATCCCGGCCGCGGTGAATCGGTCGTCGAGGTCGTCGAGTTGATCGTGGAACTCACTCACTGGTGCACCTGCCATGGGCGGATGGAAGAAAGGTGGGTCACCCGAATCGACCCGTGATGTAGTCCTCGGTCCGACGATCCGTGGCATCCGTGAAGATCTTGTCCGTGAGGTCGTACTCGACCACGATGCCGGTGCGGACGCCATCATCCTTGACGTCCAGGGACAGGAACGCCGTGCGGTCGGAAACGCGCGCCGCCTGCTGCATGTTGTGGGTCACGATGACGATCGAGTACTCGTCGCGGAGATCGCGCATGAGCTCCTCGATCCGCAATGTCGCGATCGGGTCCAGCGCGGAACACGGCTCGTCCATCAGGATGACGTCAGGCTCGACCGCGATGGCACGAGCGATGCACAGGCGCTGCTGCTGCCCACCGGACAGTGACAGTCCCGACTCGTTGAGCTTGTCCTTGACCTCGTCCCACAGTGCCGCACGTCGAAGGGAGCGCTCGACCAACTCGTCGAGATTGCCCTTCACGCCATTGATCCTGGCCCCGAAGGTCACGTTGTCGTAGATCGACTTGGGGAAGGGGTTGGGCTTCTGGAAGACCATGCCGATGCGACGACGCACCTCGACAGGATCCACGCCCGGCCCATGGACGTTGTGGCCGTGGTAGTTGATCTCTCCGGTGACACGCGCCCCGTGCGTGAGGTCGTGCATCCGGTTCAGGCTGCGCAACAGCGTCGACTTGCCGCAACCCGACGGGCCGATCAGTGCGGTTATCTCGTTTCGCGGGATGGCGAGGTTCACGTCGCGGACAGCGAGGAAGTCGCCGTAGAAGATGTTCACGTCACGCAGTTCGAACACCGGGTTGACGATCGGACCCGCGTCGGCGATGGGGGCCGCACGAAAGCGCCCCAGCGGCACGGTCGGGGTCCGGGCCACGGTGTCATGGCTGTCCACGGGCAGGACCTCCTTGTCAGGAACGGGGTTGTGATCGGCGCTCATCGATTGTGGCGTCCGGCGCGATTTCGGAAGTAGATGGCCACCCCGTTCATGAGCAGGAGAGCGCCCAGCAGCACGATGATCGCAC
>Ga0326597_10000842_pt1 | contig 52135 bp, 66 predicted proteins | sample RVTome_12_FD_203789 | JGI IMG/M metagenome (GOLD analysis project Ga0326597, IMG submission 203789) | Soil microbial communities from uranium-contaminated site in the Upper Colorado River Basin, Wyoming, United States - RVT100D185 | ecosystem: Environmental > Terrestrial > Soil > Contaminated >... | reverse complement strand
CTGGAGGGCTACGATCATCCATTGCCCGCGGGGCTGACGACGGTCGACGGGTCGCTGTACCTGCGCGGCTACGGTCATCCATTGCCCGCGGGGCTGACGACGGTCGACGGGTGGCTGGACCTGCGCGGCTACGATCATCCATTGCCCGCGGGGCTGACGACGGTCGGCGGGGGGCTGGACCTGCGCGGCTACGGTCACCCCCTGCCCGCGGGGCTGACGACGGTCGGCGGGGGGCTGGACCTGCGCGGCTACGGTCACCCTCTGCCCGCGGGGCTGACGACGGTCGGCGGGTGGCTGGACCTGCGCGGCTACGGTCACCCTCTGCCCGCGGGGCTGACGACGGTCGACGGGTGGCTGTACCTGGAGGGCTACGATCACCCCCTGCCCTCGGGGCTGCGCCGATGAGAGCCTTGCTCCTCCTGCTCCTCCTCTGTGCGTGCGGGGAGAAACCCGCAGCCCCCGAGTTCCAGCGCACCCACCAACTGCGCCCGCCGACACTCGCAATCCAGCAGGCCCCGAGTCTGAATCTGACCCACTACGGGCCGAGCTTCGGATTTCCCCAGAGCCGCTTCGACTGCGCGGTGGACGACTCGGGCAACGTGTACATCGTGACGGAGCACCCATCAATGCTGCACCGGCTCACCGGAGGCGGCGTGTACGAGTACGGCGTGGCGGTGGACGACACCACAATCTCCTCAGACCACGATCATCCGAGAGGAGTGGCTTGGGATGCCGGCAGAGTCTACGTCGCCACCTTCACCGGGCATCTCTTCTGCTTCCGTGATGAGGATGGAACCCTTCTGTGGGGCAACGTGCAGATACCGACGGGTCCGATCAGCAACGGGTGGCACCTGGAGGCGCTGGACGTGCGAGGTGACCGGTGGGTGGCGATCAACGGCAAAGATGATCGCAGGGTAGCGACAGGAAGGATCGTCCAATGATCGGTAAGGAAGGAACTCCGCGGATCTGTAAGCTCTGGTTGGGCGGCGTCCGCGGTGACGACTTCGAGCGTGCTCGGTTCGCTGATTTCGACATGCTTATTTTGAACAACGACCACCGGCTTGAGCACCCGGATCTGGAGTTTGGCCACACCGAGGTATGGGATTACTACGACATGGCCGGGGCATGGAAGAACTGGGCCGAGCACCCACCGGAGAAGTTCGTCTATCACATTGGTGGGGCGGCTTCGCTACATGCGCTTTGGCTTCCTCCTTTTGGCCAAACCAGGCCCAACTCGCGCACTCCGGCTGTTGACTACCCGGACGGGCGCGGCGCTCTGCTGAACTGGCAGTTGCCGGTGACGGCGGCGATCTGGGCGGGTTTGGTGGCCGATTCGATGCGCGCCAACACGCGCATCTATCTGGACAACTGCAACTCGATGAAGTGGAAAGCGCCTTGGATAGATGAGGCCGTGTGGATGCAGATGTTGCATTACGCGCTGTGCCGGTTGCGCGGCGACAATCCGCAGATGATCGGCAACGGGCGCAACACTTTTGGCTGGCCGCTCAACGGCCGCATGATTGAGAACCTTGGCAGTTCCTGGCAGGCGCAAACGTACCAAGGGTTCTATGAGGATCTGGAGCGGCATTTCCGGCCGATCTACGAGCGCCACACGTCGCCGGTCTCAGGGTTTCGCAGGCTGCACATCGTCCACGCATCGGCGCCGTACCACCTGTACGGTCTGGCGTGCAGCCTGCTGCGGCCCGACACGGTGTTTGCTGCGAGCGAAGCTCAAGGGCTGCATCAGTCCGAGGTCTGGATGCCGGAGTTCGAGTTGGATCTTGGTCTACCGGCGTCGGGTGACCCCGAGGTCCGGAACGGTGAGTGGAGGAAAGAATATGAGAAGGCGTGGGTAGTGGCGAACCATGACACGAAAACAGGAAGTATTGAGGTACGTCCATGAACATTCCAAAGCGGGAGTATCCTTGGTTTAGGGTCGGTCTGGTCTCGTACAACGAAGGCATGACGATCCCAGATGAGCAGATCGCATACGTGGACTACCACATCAGACCAAAGATAATCGTATGCACCGACCGCAATCCAGAGGTCACGCTGTACCCGTGGAAGCACGGCACCACGCAGTTCGTGGCGTACAACAGCGGGAGCGACGACTACGTCGGCCAGGCCGAGGACTTGTATTACAAAGAAATAGGGTTAGGGGAGCGGGCCTACCTGCACTACGGGGAGGAAACGCAAACCTCCATGCGGGATCAACCCTACGCCAAAGGCGAAAGGTGTCGCGTCTACAACGACACCCGCTGTTTGGTCAACATCTACAATGACGAAGTCAGAGCTGCGCTGCTTCAGTACATGCGGGACACCGTCCCAGAAGAATTCTCCGGAATCTTCCTGGACAACATCTCCCACACGACCTGGAACCTTAACATTCTGAGTGGGGGCTTGTGTGAGGAACTCGGGGTTGATCTTGGTAGTCCCGAGTTCGTCGAACTCCACAAGGAAGCGGTCCGTGCGCTCAACGCTGCCGCGGGTGAACACTTTCCCATCGTATTGAACAACCGCGGATTCGATGGATGCGGCGCGGGCAGACTGCTGGAGTGGACGCTGTCCGCGCCCTACCGGGAATGGGGAGATGCGTACACAAGGATCAAGGGGGAGCTGACGCGAGATCCAGGTCCCCACATCCACCTTCCTTCGATCAAGGAGGATGGTTTCAAGGGCTGGATGCGGGAGGATCAGTACGTTGCAGCCCTCGGATGGCAGGCGATCATTCAACCGGATGTACATTCGATGGTCCATCTCGGGAAATATGCGTGGTACGTGGATGGGTGGGAGTGGTATTGGGCGCAGCCGATTGTTCGATGGGACATTCCGCTTGACAAAGCAGGGCCGGTGCAAACGGAAGTGACACCGGACGGCTACCACGTGTACACGCGGCAGTTCGGTAGTTGGGTGGTGATGGTGTGCTGCCTGAAGGATTGGAACGACACCGGGTTTAGCCCGATACAGACTGCTTTGTTCCGTGGCCGCGGCACCAAGCCGTATTACTGGCTGAACGCTTTCTCGGATACTCAAGAGCAACGTGTGACGAACGGGGAGGGAATCTCAATTCGTCCGGGTACCGCCTTATTTCTCAAGTTGGACGACGGCGAGGACACCGGGGAAGACCTAACCCCGATTGATCTGGCATCGTACAACATTCCCAACACGTTGCAGCCGGGTGACGTGTTCACGGTCCACATCGACGAGCGGTTCGAGGACATGCCGTTCTTTGGCGTCACCTATAAAGGTCGATACCGCGTCACGCGGGAGGAGTTGCCGTGAAGTCCATGCGCGTAACCCGAGGTGCCATTCGGATCGTTGCCTCCGGAACAACAGGCCAAGGATTACGTGTTCCGGGCCATCGTTCACACTATGGTCGAGATATGAAGTGTTCGGGGAGTCGCGGGCGGCGTGGAAGTACACGCTGGCGATTTACGCATGTCGTTGACCGGAGATGGCGGCTGACCAGGGATGCGTATGGCAGCCGGACCCCGGAGCCGGTAACCCCGGCCCCGCGGCTCCACGGCTTGGATGGAAGGAGGAACGATGAACAGCGGTAGCTGGTCGGCGTGGCAAGCGGCGGCGGAACCGCCCGACCCGCCGGAGGATTGCGAGCACGGCGTCCCCGAGGACGTGAAGTGTGCGCATTGCATCGAGAAACGGTTGCGACAAGAGGAAGAAGCCTTCGCCGAGTGCGAGGCTGAGCTTGAAGAGTCTCTACGTGCCCGGGACCGCGCTGAGAAGGAGCGTGACGCCCTGCGCGAGTGGAAGGCGCGCGCGGTGGAAGTGCTGAAAATGGTGGAGTATGTGAACGAATCCTGTGGCCTCTGCCCGATCTGCGCACGGGGTCAGTTCGGGGGCGGTCACGCGCCGGACTGCGCCCTGGCGGCGCTGCTGAAGTAGGAGTAATGGCGAAGCAGCGTAAGCAGCCGGACCTGCACAAGCGGGCGTACCGAGCCTATCTGCGCATCCGAACGGCGCGTGGATGGACAGAGGGATCAGAGGACTCCTTGCCGCGCATGCGCAAGATAAGGCGCATCATCGAGTCCGAACTGCGCTATCTCCGCGATTGGTGCCGGAAGCAGGCGCGGGAGGAACTTTTGGATGCCGTCGGCATGCAGGAGATGGACGCGGAGGAACTGGCGGCGTACCAGCGCAGCCTGGACGACTCGAAGTGCGACACAGACGCGGGCATCTTAGCCGCGTACCTGAAGTGTCAAGAGTCGTGGCCCTGGCGCGGAAAGAAGGAGTGAGCGATCTGCGGATTGAATTGTGCCCTGAGTGCGGTGAGGAAATGGCCTGGGACGATAGCCCACTCGGGCCGTGCGATGAGTGCAGGGCAACCGGGCGCAAGGGTGAAGCACAAGTGAGCACATTCGAGGACACCCCGCGGAACCGCCATACGATCAGGGACCTCGTCGCCGAGTTCTACCTCTGTTCCATCACGTCGTTGCTCGGCCCAAGTCGGTGCACTGTTTTCGTCAGGACACGCTGGATAGCATGGATGCTCACACAGAAGTACCTGGGTACGAGCCTCGTCGACCTCGGGCGCATGTACAACCGGGACCACACCACCATCATGCATGGGATCCGGAGAGCGAGGGAGCTTATTGCTTTGGGAGATACTCGATTTCTGGACCTCGGCATGCTCCAGAAGCGAATCCGCGCCGCGCTCGATAAAGGCCAAGATGAGTAGCCGCCGCGAGATCGCCGCAGCGATCCTCAGCCGCATGCGGCCGAGATCGAAGTACCGCAACGAGCGCACCGAATACAACGGAGTCTGGTACGCCAGCAAAGAGGAGGCCCTACGCGCCTTCCAGTTGGACGTCATGCTGCGCGCCGGGACCATCCAGCGGTGGAGGCGCCAGCCCAAGTACCATCTCGGGGTGCCCGAGAATGTGTACGTCGCTGACTTCCTTGTCACGGGGCTGGATGGGATCGAGTGGACGGAGGACGTAAAGGGGCACGAGACGAGCAAGTTCAAGCGGGACAAGAATCTATGGCGAGCCTACGGGCCGCACGAGTTGAAGGTGATTCGCGGTCGGCGCGTGGTGGAAACGATACCGGGAGGGCACAGTGGCCAATGACATGTTGACTCTTTGCGGGCTATTCGCCTCGGAGAGTAAGAGCGGGACCAAGTACATGAGCGGAAGTCTGGGCTTCGCCCGTGTCATGGTGTTCAAGAACACGAAGAAGAAGGGGGACAAGTCACCGGACTACTTCCTGTGCTTGGCCCCCAAGAAGGAGGGTAAGTAGTTGGCTTGGATGAACCGGAAGGACAATGAGCGGGCGCTGCGACTCATGCAGGAGATGGGCTGGATGCGTCGTGCCATGTACGGAGGGATCCTGCAGAGGGCGGCCGACTTCGAGGCCGACGCCGAGGAGAAGGAGAAGCTGATCCTCACGATGCTCAACGAGGGGAAGAACCTCCTGAACCTGTCGGGTCCGGAGAAGCGGGCCAAGGTGGAGGAGGTACGGAAGGAGATCGACCGGCTGCTGGCGATGAGCGAGGCAAGGCGAAAGGAGTTGAAGGCTGCGGCCGAGACGCACAAGGAGAAGCAGGAAGAGAGTGAGCCCCGCGCGGCCCCGTCGCGGTAACCGGTACACCTCGGTCCCGAGGGTCAAATAACGGCGCGAACATCGGGACCCGCGATCCTTCGATGGCGGTGCATCAGCCGATCTTGGCCCGGGTTGGTGAGCAAAACGGAGGGCGGGCCATCCGGGGGGAGATCACTCCTCCCCCCGGGCCTTAAAGGCGAGGGAGCCATGATAAGACGACTGTCCTGCTTTTTGGGTGGGCACAAGTGGACGACACAGTATGCCGGCGGCTTTGGTACGCCAACGGTGCGGGTATGCGTTTGCATTGGGTGTCCTGCTGCTGAGCGATGGCGGGGCAGAGTGTTCACCGTCATGTCTGGCGGTCATGTCGCTGGCATGATCGGGCGGGGTGAATGGTTTCCCGAGCCGATGCCCGACCTCAACGAGCACTACACCCGTGTCTACAACGACCCGAGCTATCCGCAATTTATTGGGAGGCAACGATGATAATCGGCCTGACAGCAGACCATCCGACAGACTACAGGCCCGACACGCCGGAGCGCGCGGTAGCCGAATTCATGCTTGGGTGGCGTGAGAGGGACTGGTCGAAAGTAGCAGAGGCGGTGCAACTTAGCGTCAAGGCCGAGTTCCCTCAGAATCAGACTTGGAAGAGGTCTGACGGAAGCGAGTTCGACGTCGTCGTCACACTGGAGACATACCTGAAAGCCACACTTGGTGGGCGGGTCCTCTTCGAGTGGAGGCTTGGCGAGTCTCTTCCGGTCGAGGGTCTCAAGGAGTCAATGGCTACCGACACGAAAGTGTGGGCGTTCTGGAAAGGGAGAGATGGCTTGGTCGAAGGCGGGTGTATCACGGCTCGGGCGATGCGGGAAATGGCTCCCTACAAGCCGTCCGCGAGCGGGCTCTGGGGGGTGAACCCGGCGAGCGCGGCTCGGTTCGAACGCGATGACGCCGCGGCGAATGAGCGACTCACATTCCAGATCGACACAAGGCCGTGGTGGAAGCGGTTGAGGAGAAAACAGGGGAGGGTACAGTGAGAGACGTCACGAAGCCGGTGGTAATCACCTTCTACGGGGAGCAGTTCGACAAGGATCTGGACGCTCTCCTTGGTCGGTACAGTCTCAGGCTGGAACGGCGCGGAGACCACCAGGAGACGGTAGCCGTGTACCGCGACGGGGAAGCCCGCCGGCGTGAACGAGAGGGAGAGTCCTCGGAAGGCGACCCCTTGATCCTCAAAGCCGCCCGTCAGAGAATCCGGGACTTGGGGAGGGAACTGGACCGGGTCAAGGAAGTGCTCCAGACGCAGCAGGACACGATGACGAAAGAGATCCAAACGATGCAGGCCCAAATCCGCAAGGCGGTCGAGGCGCTCGGGGATTACCAGTCATGAGGGTTTACGAAGGAAATTCCCTAATATTGCGCTGCCACGGACAGCAACGGGAGTTGAAGCTTCGCAAACGGTGTCGGTGCCGTGGAGCATCCTCTGGCCCAAGGCTCAGCATCTCATCCAGGGACAACGAGGACGGGGCCATCACTGTGATGGCAGGTATCCACGAGATGGTCTGTGATGTGTGTTCAACGCCCTGGGACCTGGACGGATGACCAACTTCGAGCGGATCGCCCAGGCCATTGGTCCCGAGAGCGCCCGAGCCATTATCAGGATCGCCGGGGGCTGCATCATCAGAGTCCCGAAGGAACTTCCCGGAGCGCGGGAAAGCCGCCGGACTCGGATCGTGGTGACCCACGAGCTGAACCAGGCCAAGCAGCCCTACGGCCTGGAACTCACAGAGGCCGAGAGCATCAAGCAGATCGCCAAGGATTTCTGCATCTCTCGCCGCCGTGTCCGCCAGATCCTTGCGGAAGAAAACGTAACCCCTTCTTCCGCCACAAGCTAATTCCCTTCCGGTATAAAGGTAAGTGGGCAGGAGGGTCATCATCTCCCATTCTATCCCGCGACCCCCGGGTGGGGTGTTGGCTTCGGACGGCACCCCACCCATTAACCTGATTTCGGGAGGGAACGAATGGCACGGAAGAAGACGGCGGGAACGAAGCGGCCGGGATCGACGGCCACCATCGACAACACGGCGGCCTCGGCCAGCGTGTCGAGCATCGTGGGCCGCCTGGCCGTGGATCTCGCCGCCCTGGCGAAGACCTTGGCCAGCACCGACGAAGAGGGCTAGGTGCGGACTCCAAGGGGACAGCGGGGGGGTAACCCCGATCCCCGGGGACGGTGAGGTGTGGGGAAGAAGAAGGGGACAGGGACGCCGACGCCGCCGAGGCTCGGCTATGACCCGGAGTTAATCTGGCCTCTCTACGAGCGTTACGACGGCAACGCCAGCAAGCTCGTCCGTGAGGAACGCGGAAACCCCGACATCCCCAAGAACCTCAAGACGGTACTGGAGTACGAGAAGAAATTCGGGTGGGTGGCGCGCCTGGAAGCCCTGCGGAATGAAGCCGGGAGAAGAACGGATGCTCTCATCATCCGGCGGCAGGTCGGCCTGGCTTCGGAGCTGATCGACGAGTTCGAGGAGAAGCTGCGGATCCAGTTGGGGCGGCTGCCGGGGTCCGGACAGGGCGCTGATGGGTTCGCGGACGACTCGCAGGCCACGCTTCTTCGATCCATCGCGGCCGCTCTGAAGGACCTGCAGTTATTCCGTGGCGGCCCAACGGAGCGCCATGAGGATACATCCAACGCGGTCTCGCTGGAGGACCTCGAAGCAGCGTCGAAGCATCCTGACGGGGTGGTGGTTGGTCTGCGCGAGCTTCGCCGGCGCCGTTACGGCAAGCGCGTGCCCGGGGGCCTTGGGTGAGGCGGGCAACGAGCGGGCAGTCCGTAGGGACACTGGTATCTGGGCTGCAGAAGCCTCAACGAGAACACAGGGTCCCGCTCGACCCGCCCCTCTCTTTGACCCGCTTGAGGCGATTCAGTTGAGCGCCGAGACCGTCGCCTTGGATTGGACCTACCTGGACTGGGCGATGCACTTCCACACCATCAAGGGTAAGCCGCTGTCCCTCAACGGGTACGGCTTCATGGTGGAGCCATACGAGGTGTGGGACGAGGCGCAAGAGATCGTCTTGAAGTTCCCGAACCAGGTGGCGAAGACGGAGTGGATGGTCGGGGGGTCGCTGTACGAGGCCGACGCCCATGGCCGCAGCGCGATCTACTATTTTCCGACCGATGAAGAGGTTGCGAAGATGGTCCAGGAGCGCGTGGACCCGGTCATCAACGCGTCTCCGCCCCTGCGCTCCCGGGTATACGACGACCGGCACGGGCACGCCCGCAAGGTCGCGCGTGTCCATCAGAAGCGAATCGGCCAAGGGTGGTGGCACGCCAAGGGGGCCAAGAGCCCGCTGTCCCGCCAAGCAACGCCGGCGGACATCGTGTGTCTGGACGAGTTCAGCCTGTTCGACTCTTCGTGGCTGGACGAGATATACAAGCGGCTCAACGCCAGTGACTACAAGCGTATTCGGAAGATTTCGCGACCAACCACGGTCGGGGATCTGATCGAGGAGGCTTACGAGGAGTCGGACCAGCGCTCCTGGTTCGTGCAGTGCGGACACTGCGGAAACCGGCAGGACCTCGACTGGTTCCGCGATGTGGTGGTGCAGGAGTCGGAGATCCGGTTCACGCTCCGGGACCGGGCGTGGAGCGAGGATTCGGGTAGAGACATTGCGGTGCTGTGCCGGGAGTGTGACCGGCCACTCGACCGTTTGGGGCCGGGTCTGTGGGTGCCGGCATACCCTGAGCGAGAGGTCTACGGATACCATCTGACCCGGCTCGTGACCAACCGGACCACGGTGCGGGACCTGTGGAAGATCTTCGACCGGGCGATCCGGACCGGCGACGACGACAAGCTCCGGGTCTTCTACAACGGTGATCTCGGGCTAGGCTACACGCCCAGGAGCTCCGGGCTGGACCCGGAGATGCTGAGCGCCTGCCAGGGCGCCTACCTCATGCCGGCGAAGATGACGGGCGGAGTGTTGACCGCCGGGATCGACGTGCAGCGGCGGTATCTCGCCGTCCGGATCTCCCGGATTCTGCGGCGGGACGGAGACCGGGTACGCCAGGCGGTGTTCATCGGTCGCGTACCGTGGGAGGGCCTGGACGAGCTATTCGAGCGCTTCCCCGTCACGGTAGCGGTGATGGACTCCGAACCCGAGACATCGAAAGCCAAGGAGATGCAGGAGCGGTTCCCCTTTCTTTGGCTGGCCGACTATCCCGCCCAGGACAACCCGAGCAAGGACCTGCTGGACATTCGCCGGTCGGAGCGGTTCGTCCTGGCCCAGCGGAACCGGACGCTCGACCGTTCGCATGCCGAGATGCGGGTCGGCTTGAATCACCTGCCCCGCAATGCCTCCATGATCCCCGAGTACTACGAGGAGATGTGCGATCTCAAGAAGGTCGAGGAGGAGGACACGAAGGGCAACAAGCGGCACGTGTGGCGGAAGCAAAAGAGGGACGACTACCGCCATGCGGACAACTACGACTTCATCGCTGCGGAACTATTGGACGCGGCCGCCGAACCGGCCGTCATGGTATCCGCGATCTCGAACCGGGAATCGTCGCTGAGCAAGCTGAAACGTGGGGAGAAGGAGAGGCCATGAGCTTCTGGAGCCCCATCGTGCGGCCCGCGCGGGCCATCGAGAACGCCGTGATTCGCCGGATCGCCCGGCGGGTGGAAGAGATCCGCCCCACCCGAGCGCCCGCCGTCACAACCCAGCCCGACCCCCTGTATCCGATCTCCGACGTGTCCGGTCAGTGGCGAGAGGTCACGCGGCAATTCGACTACATCGAGATGCTCCAGGACGTGCAGGAGATGTACGACAACGACGGCGACGTCGCTTCCGCGTTCCGGATTCTGGGGCTCTCTGCCGCACAGAAGGACAACGAGGGCATCGCCTTCAAGCTGTCCGGTCGGAAGAAGCTCGAGAACGCCACTGTGGTGAAGAAGCGTCCTGATGGCAGTCAGCGGTGCATGGCGACCCCACAACAGCAGGCCGTGAACGAGGTCTACGACCGAATCGAGACTACGCTTTTCAACGCCGGGCTGCACCGGGTTCTGGCTAATCACTTCGAGCGAACCGCGCTGTACGGACGGCACGCTCTTGAGATTGTCTGGGACATGAAGGGCGAGGGCACCATCGAGCGGTTCGAGCCGGTGCCGTCCATCCGGGACGGGTACATCCTGCGGAAGCTGCACCGGTCAGGCGACAACGCGTTTGTAGGCTGGGGCCTGTTCGACATTCAGACATCGGAGCGAGTCCGTGAGTTCTTGCCGTATCAGCTCCTGGTATTCGATTGGAACATGGGGCTTCCGATGGCCATGCCGGTTCGGGTCCAGTGGCGCCAGTTGTACCAGGGGGAGGAGGGCCTGTTTGTGTTCCGCGACAAGCGGAGCGGTTCCAGGCTCGCCTTCGTGAACAAGGCGTGGACGGTATCGCAGGCCCTGGAGTTCATGCAGCTCTACGATCAAATGAAGCGCAAGGGTGAGGTTGGTCCGGACTCGGATGTTGCGGCCACCACGGATGTGAAGCTGCTGGACCCGGCGAACCATGCCCTGATGAAGATCGACGACTTGAAGTACCGCCGGGCCACGATTCATTCGGCTCTCGGGGTGCCCTATGCCCTGTTGCCGGGTTACGGCGCCGACGTGAACCGGGACACGTTGCGGGAACAAGTGAAGCAGTTCATCCGCCTGTTGGGGGAGTTCCACTCCGTTGCCTCGGAGCCGATCTCCAAAGTAGTGAAGACGCAGTTGTGGCTCTGGGGCTACAACCCGGCGGACTACCCGTTCCGGACGATGTGGACGGAGAACGACGAGCGGGAGTTCCTGGATATCGTGCGGGCGAACAGCTTGCTCTCGGGTCACGGTCTTTCGGACACGACGATCTTGCAGGAGGCGGGATACGACCCCGAGGACGAGCGCGAGAACCGGGAGTACGAAGACTCGTTTGACGGCGGTGACCGTCTTGGCGAGGAGATTCAGGCGCTGCGGGATGCCCGAGCGAAGGCTGGGGAGACGCAGCGCGCGAACCCGGAGGGCCGGCTGAACGGGACTCCACCGTGACCCCGACGATCGTTGACCGGGACTCGGCGCCGGAGGGTGTCGTCTTTCGAAGAACTCTGCCGGGGCCCGAACTGGAACTCGTGGAGCGGTTCATCCCCGCCATGCCACTCGTCCATGCCCCGGACAGTCGGGTAACGGTGCTCCGCGAGCCCGGCCTTGAGACCGGGTTCCCCGATCTCGTCATCGTTGTGTGGCGCGACGCTCGCACCGCCGACTGGGGCGAATCGCGTCTGGCGCTCGTACCGGACGACTTGCGGCTCATGCACTACGTCTTCCAGCGTCGTAGAGCCGCCCACTCCGAACTTGAGGGCTGTTTTGGCTCCCGCTTCGCGCGATCCTCGACCGAACGCCTGCACGACGCCGGGCTCGTTCGACCGGCCGGTCGCGCGTGGTTCCCGTGTGCCTTCGAGCGCGCCTTCGCGGCCACCAAGATCATTGCCGTCGAGGCCAAGATCGGAAAGTGGACCAAGGTGCTCAACCAGGCACGGCTGAACACCTGGTTCGCATCGAAGTCCTACGTCCTCGTGCCTCAGGTTTCCGAGAATCAAGTGCGGGATGCGCGACGATTCGGCATTGGGGTGCTCTCCCCGGAGCAAGATGGGATTAGGGAGTGGGACGCGTCCACCGCCCGCCTGCCGCGCTCGTACGCCTCGTGGGTCGTAAATGACCTGGCATGGCGCGCCTCGAAGAACCCAAGTGAGCAAGGATCGTGGCGATGCCCAGCTACTCCCAAGTAGACCCCGTCTGGCTCGCACGCCAGTTGCCGGACCTCACTGACCTCCAGGCGCTTGCGTCGGGAGGTCAGAAGCAGGTCTTCGCCGCGAGGCACGCGACTGACGGCGAGGTCGTCGTCAAGCTGATGCACCCGGGGACAGATCCGGCGCGAACAGAGAGGGAGCTGGAGGCAGCGACGAAGGTCCGGGCTGCACGGATGCCGCGCATCTTCGAGCGCGGGCAGCTCACCGGCAACACCGGGACGATCGTCTGGTTTCGTGAGCAGCGGATCCCCAGCGAGGTCTTGAGCGCTCGAATCCAAGCTGGCACGCTCTCGCACCATGAACTCCTGCGACTTGCGCTGCACGTCTCCGAGACCTTGGTCGCTGCCGAAGCCGTGAGCATCGTTCACCGCGACGTGAAGCCCGCGAACATCATCGTGGACCTGCAAGATGAGTTCTGGCTCATCGATTTCGGTGTTGCGCGGCACCTCGACCTTGAGTCCCTAACCGCCACGGCGGCACCGGGAGGATGCGGCACCATCGTGGACGCGGAGGACAAGTTCTGCCGCAACTGCGGGGTGGAGTTCGGACCGATGCTGGGCCAGCAGGACATGGAGTGGGTGCGCCTGTGGGATACCGATGCTACCGCCATACTAGGGCAATACGATGCGGCCGTGTTGGCGGCGCAAGAAGCTAGGGTTGGGTGGGATGCGGCCGTTCTGGCGGCGCAAGAAGCTCGTGTTGGGTGGGGTACATGACCTGGGTGGCTGACATTGAGGCGTCGCGCCTGCACCTCGAAGAGACCCGCAAGAAACGGACCTTCACGGAGCGCACCGACGCCATCATCGACGACTTCCGGGAGCAGTTCCTCTTGCTCAACCGGCACGCCTCCGAGGACCTGGTCCGGATCCTCGCGACGTACCACAAGGCCGTTGTGGGCGAACTCACCGCGGCCGGCGTGTTTGCCAACCCGGCCGTTACCGATGCGGAGATTGCCCAGATCATCGCATCGGCCACGACCGATCTCGCCCGGGCGTTCCAGGGATACATGCAGACGTCCCTGGTGGACTCGGCCGAACTGACCATGCTTCGGGAACGCGAGCTGCTCAAGGCCGTTGCCTCGGACTTGCCAAGGAAGGTCCAGACCGCGCTGTTCAATGCCGTGCCCGTCCACTACGTCGGCAAGGTGGTGGCGGAGAACCTCATGCAGACCACCCTCGGGAGCGGGTTGGAGCTGTCCCAGGCGGTGTGGACGAACGCTCAGCTCGCCAACTCCCAGGTGTCCGGCATCGTGAGAACGGGGCTGCTGCGGGGTGACGACGTTGTGGACATCGCCAAGGACCTGGAGCACGTACTCGTGCCCCAGGAGGACACGCTCCGCGAATGGAACCGGGCCAACGCTCCGCGACGGCTGAGGAATCGGATCTCGCGCAGTCGCAGGGCAGGTGTCTACTCGGCGCGCAACACCACGAGCTACACGCATCTCCGGGTGGCGAGGACGGAGATCTTCCACGCCCAGAAGGCCGCGCACCAGATCAACGTCATGGGCCTTCAGCGATTGGTGCCGTTCCCTGTGGTGAATGGGATGCAGTGGAATCTGAGTAATAGCCACCCGTTCGAAGACGTGTGTGACGTGTGGTCCTCCACCGACGACTACGAACTCGGTGCGGGCGTCTATCCGCCGGATCAGCTTCCCCCGGGGCACCCCCAGGACCTGTGCTACACGACGTCCGTGCTCATGCCCCCGGGCCAGTTTGCGGCCCTGATGGAGCTGCGCGGCGACGCGGTCGGGAGTCCGGCGCTGCTGGGGAGCCTGTCGCTGGAGCGCGGAGTGGCTGCGTTCCGGGAGGTGGTGGAGGCAAACGGGGAAACGATCTTCGGCCTGGGAGGTGGTTCGTGAAGCTCGACGCTCGATACTTCGCCATGTGCAAACTGGAGGAGGCCGAACGCCGGCGCCGAGAGAGAGACCGGGAGACTCCCGAACTGCGCCTGTCCACGGAAAAGAATATTCCCGAACCATGGAACCGAGTGCGTTGCATTCACTGGATGCCACCTTTGGCACATCGCCCGGAGCACGAGGAGCCCAAGTGACCCCGGCAGCGATCATCATGACCGCCCACCGGGCGCGGGGGCCGCGGGGAGAGTATCTCCTACGCACGCTCGAAAGCCTAGAAACGGCGTGGTCCCACTACCCGTACCCCGGGCCGATGACCCTGTACTGCGGGATCGACTACGGCAGGGATCAATCCGATATAGAGTACTTTCTCCGCACGCTCGAAAGCCTGGAAAACGATGCAGCCTGGTTATACCGCGGGTTGGCCGTCCACTGCCACACACACCGGATGGGTCCGGTGCCGAACATTCGCGCAACGATGGAGAGCGCGTGCAGGGGCGCGGCGGAAGTGTTCCTCCGAGTCGCGGATGACGTTGTCCTCTCCAGCGACATCTTTGCCCTTCTGGAGTGGTACGCCGGCCGGCCTGACCGGGACGACTACCTCGGACTGTGGCCGCTGACCTACAGTCCGGACAACTCCCGCCCCGAGGTTATCACCACGAGCCGAGGGGACGACGCCGTTACAGCCCGGCAGACCGGGGAACGATTCCACATGGAGGGCATGATGTACTCCCGGGGCGCCTGGGAGACGCATCTCGAGCCCAACTTCACGGGTCAGGTGGGTGAGCATGCCATGACGCGGTACATGGACGCCAACCCCGGTCTACGGTGTCTATCCAGCCTGGCCAACCGGGCGATCCACATCGGGCATGTGGGGATGTGCGACCCGGCGTGGTCCCGCCGGGTCTACGGGGGCATGGAGCTTGTGCGCCCCGTATCTGGATCACAGGACTTCACTTACCAGGAGGCAGACCATGGCTGAGGCCAAGAAACGAACCAAGAAACGACTCCGGGCTCCCGATTGGGGATCCGGGAACTTCCGCGCCTATGCCGAGGCCGTGGTTGCGGGCGCGAAGTCTGTCGGCGAGATCGCCGCGGCGCTGGATCTCGAGGTGCCGGTTGTGCGCCGGCGGATCCGTTGCATGCCGTCTGAGGAGCAGGACTACCTCGGGAAGCTCGGATTGACGTGACAGGATTTGCCGTCCGCCTGGAGTACGACCTGAACGTCGACCAGGAGGACATCGAGTACACGCTCCGGGATCTGATCGCTCTGGGGTGCACTCTGGCCGAGATCGCGGCAATCCGCCGCGCCTTGGCGGAGGAGGACGACACGCCGATGTTTCGTCGGGCTGAAGACTTCAAACGACCGGTGTACGTCGTGTGGCGGGCCGCCCGTGACGGGAGGAACGGGACGGGAAATGGGGTGGCGGTCCGCCGCCTACAAAAAATCGTGGAATAAAATTCCGCTGGAGTTGGTATTAGATAGTACGAACGTGGGGACCGTGTGTGTGTGGAGGAGGGGAAGTGATGAAGGTCTTCCGACCCGTTCTGTCTGTCTGTGCGATCGCTTTGGCGGTCGCATTCTGCATTTCGCCGCTGCTCGCCGCGGTCACCGTGACACCCGATCACCTCGGCGACGTGAAGCGGTGGAAGATCACCGCAACCGGCATCACCAACGGCGCAGCCGACTCCGCCTCGTTCATGCTTCGGGACGTGCCGTTCCTCGACGAGGACAACGACATCAACCTGCCCACGCAGTTGGTGTCCTTCTCCATCGGCACCGGCGATACCGTCCAGACCCAGATCTGGGCGCACTACGTCCCTGCGGCTCAGACTTCCGGATCCGTGCGCACCATCGCCCGCACCGACACCTCCTACGCCGCCGAGACCAACCACGGGACCACCTCACTCGCGAATCTCGCCGTATCCCTCGAGGTGGTGGTCACCAATCAGAAGGCGACCGTGGATACCAGTAGCTACTCCTGGTACCTCCTCATCCCCTCGGACGACTAAGGGGCGCAACGACTTATGACGGCGCAGATGGAAGCTCTCAAGGGCAGCCTGAACGAGTTCGAGGAGACCCTCTCCAACGCGGTCAAGAAGTGGCTGCACGAGCAGCACGAGGACCTCGAAAAGGGCGGCTATGCATGGGTCATGGCAGTGTTCCCAAGCTACGTCGTCGTGTGCGCCGAGATGGACGGGGAACGGAAGTACCTCGCCATCGACTACACCGTCATCGAGGACACCGGTGACAAGGCGACATTCGAGTTATTCAACGAGCGCCAGGTGGCGATCAAGACCGAGGTGGTGGACGTCTCGCAGGATGGAGACCCCGCCGGCGACAACCGCGTCACCGTGGTCAAGGAGTCTCGGGGCCTGCCGGCCGACGCCACGGGGTTGAAGGTGGAGGCCCTGAAGCTGGGCGCGCCGGACATCGTCGAGGCGAACACCCGTGAGCGGGAGCCCGGCGATCTCCGCATCTGGTCGCGGCCGACCAAGCTGGAGGCCGTCCGGGACTCCGGCGGGGTACGCAAGGTCCGCGGCCGCGTCCCGCTCATGATCGCCGGCGCGACAACGAAATCCAACACCAACTACACCGTCGAGTGCGCGAAGGCTCTCTACAACGAGCTCGCGGTGCGGGTGGAGTCGGTCGAGGACGCCTGGACCGAGACCGGCCCGTGGCCCGTCGGCGCCATGTACCTCAGCCACGGCGACCGGCTCAACATGCCGGGCGGGTTCAACAACTTGGGCGATATCGCCGCCAAATTTACCGGGGTCTATGTCGAGGGCGGCAAGGCCATCGGGGACATTCAGGACGGAGACGTCATCGGCGTCACGTTCGAAACGCTTTCGACGCCGCGGGGGCAGGCCCTTGTGGCGCTGCTTACCGAGACGAACTTCGTCAAGGGCATCTCCTTGGCCGGGTTCAAGCGCAACGGAATGGTCAACGAGTCCGATGGAGTGGATTACGTCAAGGCCATGAAGACGGAGCAGGGGTTCGGGGCGGACTTCTGCGACAGGCCGAACACGCCCTACGAGCGGCCGTCCAAAGCGGCTCCGAAACTGGAAAGTGAAGTGGGGAAAGAGGGGAAGACGATGAGTTTCGAGGAACTGTTGAAGGACGCGTCGCCCGAGGTAAAGGCGCAGTTCGAAGCCATGAAGGCGAAGGCCACGGAGGCCGACAGCCTCAAGGCGGCCCAGGTCGAACAGGCGTACAAGTCGGCCGGCAAGGCGGCTCTGGAGTCCTACACCGCCAAACTCGGCGACGAGGACAACGAGTTCAAGCTGGCCGTTCTGGAGGCCGTGTCCGCAGCGACTCCGGCGGCAATCGAGAAGGTGAAGAAGGAACACTCCGGCTTCGCCCCGGAAAGCGACGCCTTCAAGGAGGCGTTGGTCTCCGAGCTGGAGGCCCCATTCAAGAAGCATCGGGAGCAGCTCGAGAGTCTCCGTGCGGCGGCGCGCCGCGCCGCCATGGAAGCGGCCGGGCTACCCCCCGATACGGTCCCGGAGAAGGACCCCGCGGGCGGCCGGAACGATCGGAAGCTCGAGGCGGCGCCCTACATCAACACGCTGCCCTACGAGACCCTCTGCGTCGAGTCCGACAACGAGCGCGTGGGTCTGCCGCGTGGCCAGAAGCACCCCGACGGGCGCCCGGTCGGCGCTCGCCTCACCGACGTCGTGGTGTCGAAGTGGCTGGGCAACCGCCCGGTCTACGTCGAGCACCCCGACTACGGCGGGAAGGCGCACATCCTGGATGTACGCTTCCCCGGCCTTCGGGAGAAGGTGCAGGTCATGTCCGAGGTGTACTCGGACCATATCGGCTCCGAGGGCAACCGGGTGGCCGGCTTCCCCTTCATGTCGGATCAGCAGGACCGAGGCACCAACGATTCACAGCTCCGGCAGATGGAGTCGTACAAGCGGTTCAACGCGATCTGCCGCGGTGACTTCAAGGCCGAGGCCAACGAGATGACCACGGCCGCGACCCTCGGGACCCTCCACCCGGACATCCGGCAGGGGATCCTCGAGGTTCTGTTCGCCACCGCGATCTGGCCGAATATCGCCACCCTGGTTCCCTGCAAGAGCGATTCCTACAAGATCGCCTACAACAACTACCGGCGAACCGGCGAGCAGTCGTACGGCACGGTGTCGCAGGCGGTTGCCTTCGCGGCCGGTGCGGGATCGATCACCTACGCCTCGCGCGCCTGGATCAAGGTGACCACCGCGATTGGTGGGGCCGACGCCGTCTGCACGATCACCTACACGAATGAAAACGGCACCACGGGACTCACCACCCAACGGACGGTGCCCGTCGGAACCGCATCCGGCCAGTACTTCCGGGTGTTCCCTCAGACCGGGGAGCGGATCAAAGAGATCACGGACGTGACGGTGACCGGATGGACGTCGGGAGCGCTGGATCTCATCGCCGAGACGGATCTCAACGCCGGCTCGGAACTCGCCGTGTCGGGCCGCGCGAAGGCCAACCTGGACTACCGCACGGGGACGGTCGAAGAGCTGTCCCTGGACACGGAGATCTCGTGGCGGACCATCGAGGACGCCAACATGTCGCTGGCCAACCATGGCCCCGGGCGCACCGACGCGGCTGCGCTGGTGCTGGACACGATCGTGCGCGACTTCGCGGATTGGATCGATCTGCGCGGGATGAACCTGCTCAACGACGCGACCGACTTCCTGAACATCAACACGATGGAGTTCGACTCCACGTCTCCCGATCCCGGCTACTCGGCTCCCGACTGGAAGAAGGAGCTGATCGACTACATCTCGCAGACGAGTGCGATGGTCGAGTCCCGCGGCTTCATTCCCCCGTCGTGGATGCTGGTGAACCTGGGCGACCGCCACAAGTTCACTTGGTTCGGCGAGAAGGTGGACCGCAACGCCGGTTCCCGGACCGAAGCGTTCATCGGTGGCGCTTCCTGGGGGCGCATCCACGGAATGAACAGCTTCGTCTCGCAGCACCAGAACCACAACCGGATGCTCATGGGTGCGCGGGACACCCTGTTCTATCCGGTGTACGTGCCGCTCCAGATCCGCGGCCCCCTGTACAACGGCAACATGGCCGACCAGTACATCATCCGGCAGCGCTCGGCTCAGTTGAGCGTGCGCCCGGAGACCCGCGGGTATCTGTCCATCGACGAGTAACCAGAATCCTGAGCCCCCGGGTTTCGGCCCGGGGGCCATCGTGGGGAGGATTGCATGTCTGACACACCCGCCTTCTACGTCAAGAACCTCGGCGGCGCCCCCTATGTCCAGCGCGACAGCAGAGGCAACCGCATCTACCTTGCGCACGGAGCCTTCGTGCCCATCTTCGACGAGGCGCTCCGGGAGAAGTACGAGGCCAACCCTGGCTGGTACGAGGTGCAGGACAGCCCCGAGGAACTGAAGCCACAGGAGGATCCGCGCGCTCTGAGCACCAACGGGCTTCTGTTCGAGTCCGCCGAAGCCGAAGAGGAGCACCCACTGGGCTTCGTGCAGGTCGTGGACAGCGAGGGCGGGAACCTCCACAACGCCAAGGTGTCGTTGCAGGACGGCCGCGTTGTGCCCGTACTCGATGTGCTCGAGGGTCTGCGCCAGCAGGAGCGTCTCAAGGTCAAGCAGCGCGGCAAGAACAAGGGCGAGGTGGTTCTGTGGCCGGGCGCCAGGGACGAGCAGACATTCCGGGGTGTCGAAGCGGTGGTCGAGGCGCTCACCGACAACCCGGGGCTGCTGCTTCCGCAGGAATAGCCCATGGCGGCGCTTACCGCAGACGATGTCATCACACGGTTCCGCGAAGAAGTAGGGGATACGGTCGAGGCCACCTACTTCGTGTCGACGAATCTCGCGTTGAACTGGGTCAGCCAGGTCATCCAGGACTATTCCCGGTACCGCGAATACCACACCACCAAGACCCTCACGGTGTTGGCCGACACCACCGACTACGCCATGGACCAGGGTGTGAGGCGGGTCCAGTCCATCTGGGATTTCACCGACGGTGAGGAGGCCGCCTACACGGTACCGTTTGAGCAATTCGCCTCCGAGCCAGGGGAGCACAAGCTCAAGATCACGGTGCGCCTGTCGGGTACGCTCCCGGACGCCGGGACAGCGCTCCGGGTGTACTGCGTCACCGAGCACACCCAGCCGTCGAGCGAGGCCGCCGAGTTGACCGTGCCGGCCAGCGATGAGGGGTACCTCTCGGATCTGATGGTGGCCCGGTACTACCGCAAGCTGGCCCAGGACCGCGGTGCACAAGGACGTTGGAAGGTCGGGATGCGCGAGGAGGACCACGGGCGCACCACCGGAGAACTCCGGACGATGGCCAAGGAACTCGAGGAGAGCGTCTACGCGAAGCTACGACAGCACGGGGCGGTGCTCTCGGCCGGGTATCCGCATGAGGTGGATGGCTCGCCCAGGACCGTGCTCACCGGGGGATTGCAGAGCCAAGGCACCTATGGGTGGCGCAGTCCGGGCCAGAGACGGAGAGCGCCGTGAGCAAGACCGCCGTTGTCACCGACCCCCTGCGGACCACCACCGTGACGTTCACCAGCCCGTCGCCGGCGACGCAGAACGCCACCACGGGACAGTTCACTCCTGCCAGCACTACGGTCGCGGCGGACGTGGAGGGCGACCTGCAACCGCTGTCTGGCGACATGCGACAGAACATGACGGGCCTCGACCCGCAATCCACCCATGTGTTCATCCCACTGGCCCGGGTGTCCGGACTGGCGGAGGAGCAAATGGCCACCGACGCCAACTCGCAGCGCTACCGGGTGGCGTTCGTCCAGGACTACGGCTCCGGGCTGCCGCAGGAAGTCATTCTCGAGAAGCTGTCCGACCCGGGGGAGAACTGATGCCGCAGACATTCACATCCATGGGCGTGCAGGCTGCTAGGGCAAAAATGAAGATCAGGGCGGTAACGTCCTACATCAAGGACCGTAAGGCGCCGGCTACGCTTGCTTACCTTGGCGAGCAGTTGGCGAACTACTCCAAGGACCACGGGCCTTGGCAAGACCAAACATCAAACCTGCGCAGGTCGATCTCGTGGTACGTGTTGGCACCTGGTGAAACGGCCCAGGTCCAGTACTTCACCGATACGGATGGGGTACAGACGGTGACCGTCGTCAACGACACGCCGGGCCCGATGCTCGTGTTCTTTGCCGGCATGCGGTACGGGATCTTCGTCGAGTACAAGGCTGGAAAGTGGGTGCTGCGCGGTGCGGTCGAGCACTTCCGCCCCGTGCTCACCCAGCTACTCGGTGACCGTCTCAAGATCCGGAGCGCGTCCGAGATCCTGCGGAGAGTGTCATGAGCACCCTGGCGCAACTGACCATTGATGAGACCGATGTTGCCTCGGCGCTGTTCGCGGTGTTCAAGGCGGACGCAACGCTCCAGACGGCGCTTGGCGGAGCAGGGAGGATCGTGACGCAGGACAAGGCGCCGTCGGGGCTCATCCCGCCCAGGCTGCACATCGAGGTCAAGTTCTGCACGCCGGATCCCTACACGCACAGCTACCGCTGCATGGTGGATCTGCGGTCCGTCGTTGCGAATGTGGACAAGAGCCAGCACGCGGACAACGTGAAGCACAAGGCAATCATGGATGCGGTCCGGGCGCTGATCCCGGGCCATGGGAATTTCGATTCTTCCGGCCTTCGGTTCCAGGACTCCTGGATCGAGGTACAGACCGGGACTCTGCGCGACCGCGACGACCCGGAGAACAGCTACCGGGTGGCGACGATGGTTGCGCGCGTGCGGGACAAGGCGTGATCGTGGGGATGTGAGGAGAAAGGACGATGGCTGTTGACAGTGGAAAGATCTTCGGCGGTGGTGTCACCGTGTTCAAGATCGGAGGCGCGGCCGGCACCGACGTAGGGGCCACCCGGGGCGGTGTCGAGATCAGCCGGTCGCTTTCGGTGCATCTCTCGGAAGTCGACCAGAACACGGCGCACCTGAAGGCGCGCACGATCATGAACGAGATGCACGTCCGCGGGGCGTTCGCGGAAGCACCGTGGTCGAACTTTGGGTATTCGTGGAACATCGAGCAGGCGCAGATCCAGAATTCGTCCATCTACATGACCGACTCCGACGACGACGAGGTGGAGGTCTACTTCGAGGGACCGGGGCCGGACGATCAGGTCCTCTACTTCGATGCCACGCGGGCGTTTGCCATGGGCGACATGACGTTCAGCTTCGCGCGGGATTCGGATGTGGAGCTTCCGTTCGACTTCCAGCTCCTGCTGGACACGAGCCTGACTCCGGCCAGGTTCGCGCTCGGCTGGCACGTCTAGCACCGAACTCAGTGGGGAGGCATGATGTTTGGGCTGTGGTTCACGGGCGGCTATAAGACGGTGGATGGGAAGCGGGTCTATCGGGACCCGCCAGACATCGAGCACACGGGCTACAACCGCGTCCGCAAGCAGTTGTGCGCCATCCTGCGAAGAGGGGGCATGGGCGTGCGCAACTGCGGCCCGCCCCCTGTGGGTGTCGACTTCGTGCAGGTCGCCCACGCACCGCTGTTCCGCCACCTCGAGCCTACCATCTGGGAACGGCAAGCAGATCGAGCCATCGTCTACACGACCTGGGAGGCATCGCGCCTCCCGGTGTCGTGGGTCGAGGCCATCAACGAATTCGATGCATGCTTCACAACCTCGGAGTGGAGCAAGCAGAACTTCATCGACGACGGCGTCACCGTGCCCATCTTCGTCGTGCATCACGGAGTGGACCCGGGAGCGTTCCCGCCGATCTGGCGCCCCCACAGGGATACGTTCACCTTTCTCTGGCAGGGCATGTCCCCCGGCCCCATCTACCCGATGACCCTGGACGAGCCCGTGGTGCCCCCCGCGGTGGAGGTGCCGGTCGGTACAAATGTACCTCCGTGGTTCATGGCTGTGGGGAAGGATCCTTACTCGGAAGCGGCCATTGCGGCGCGGAGCGTCCGGTCTTCCGAGGGCGACCGGAAGCAGGCGCTGCTGGTACGCGAGGCGTTCCTTCGCTTACGGGAGTCGGGAGAGATCAAGGACGACGCCAGGCTGATCCTCAAGTGGACCACGGTATTCAACAAGCGTTGGGAGATCAGCAACTACCCGCTCGACGGCACCTTGATTGACACCTACGGGGCCAAGTTCTCACCCGACGACATGAGGGCGATTCTCCTCAACTCCGACGTGTCCGTGAATCCGTACCGGGCAGAGGGGTTCGGGATGATTCCTCTGGAGCACATGGCCACGGGGTTGCCGACCATCCAGACGGAGTACTCGGGGCCGATGGACTACCTGGAGACGATGGACGGGAACTACCTCGGATTGACGCCCGTGATGGGGCCGTCGTTCTTCGACCAACAGGCGCGGCGCGCGCCGGTGTGCGGTCGCGGAGCCGACCCAGTGGACGCCGAGTTTGGCGAGTATCTCACCACGCAGAGCGATCTCGGCGAGGATGCTCAGGTCGACATCGGCGAGCTGATGGAGCGGATGCTGTTCGCGTACAAGCACCGTGAGGCTGTGAAGGACATGGGTCTCCGCGCATCGGCGCTCGTGCACAAGCAATGGTCCTGGGAGCGGGCGTTTCAGCAGGTGGTTGATGCGCTGCGGGAGTTGGGCTGGCTGGATGATCTGATGTGGTCGCACCGCGGCTACGAGGAGCGGAAGACCTCGATCATCAACCCGAGCCGGCACCGGGTGGAGGCACGATGAACCTCCTGCACCTCCTGCAGCCGAACCGCGAAGCCTGGGAGTCCTGGAAGGGGATGCTCCAGTCCAACGCCAAGTTCCGCCAGGTCTGGACCCATTCCGAGTGGGTCGCCACCGGCAACCTGCTCCATACCGCCGTTACCCGGTTTCTCGGACGCTACATCGAGGACGGGCACCGGCCTTGTCGGTTCCTCGACATCGGCTTCGGACTCGGATACTCGTTCGAGTTTTTGCGCCGGGAACTTCACGTGGCCGAGTCGGACATGACTGGCGTAGAGATCCTACCGGAGCACGTCGCGCGCTGCCGGGAGCAGTACCCAGGCGCCCGGATCGTCCAGATCAAGGACACCGTGGAGGCCCTGGTGGAGTGGCTCAAGATCGAGCGCGAGTCCGTGGGCTGGTACGACCTCATCCTAGCGCGGAACGTGCTCCAGTTCATCCCTGAGCCCCAGCGCGTGTTGGCGGGAATCTCCGGTCTACTCCCGGAGGGATCCGTGTTCGTGCTCACCATCCCCAAGCGGGGTCCGAGTCTCTGGAATCAGGAGCGCGTCACCGACTTCGAGATGGGGTTCTCCGATCCTGGGCTGCACCGCGCGGCGAAGCGATTGGATCGCCTACCGGTAACTGTGGCGGCAACAACGCCGGTGCATTCGGCGCGGCGGACGTGGACGGGCGGATGGTCCGGACTCTTGCGCGGGGCAGGGTTGGATCCCGTCGAGATGGGACAGAGGCAGAACCTTGCCGAGCGCCGCGGCAAGGACATGTACGCGTTTTGCAGGAGGGTGCCATGACCAACGCCGAAAGGCTCTGGAGTTCGCCGACCTCATCAACAGCTTGTGCCCGGAGAGCCGGGAGAAGTCCTTGGCCATCACCAAGCTGGAAGAGTCGGTGATGTGGGCCAATGCTGCCATCGCGAGGAATGAATGACCGACGAGTTCGCCCCTCCGCCTCCGCCCAAGCCCGACCGGCAGGCGCAGAAGCCGCGTGAGCCGAAACCGCCCAAGGACAACACCCGGGCCATCATCGAGGACTACATCGAGACGCAGCGCATGGCCGATGCCATGGACCTGCCAACCAAGATGTGCGTGTACGACGCCGACGGTACGGCCATCAAGACGTACAACGTCCGCTCGAAGCCGCAGGGGATCACCAACATGATCTTCGCCGAGTTTCGGAAGATCATCGCGGCCGCCGACGAAGGGCAGACGACCGACGCCATCACGATGGAACGGATAACCGAGTTCGCCCAGCTCATCAAAGACAAGAAAGACGGCGAAGCGGAACGCCTTGCCGAGAGCATCCGCAAGGCGCAGATGGAGGCGGTGGGGAAGGTGCAGACCGAGCGGGGTAAGGCGTATATCCGCATCCTGCAACTACTTGCGGAACCACCCAAGAACCCCCCTGGACCTCCGGATGAGAATAGCTTTGCGTTATCCGAGGATGAGGCGGCCTGGGGAATCCCGGGCGAAGAGGGCCGGAAGGCCATCGAAGCGTGGCTCATGCGCGACGTGGTGTTGCAGCGGGCCGCGGAAAAAAAAATTCTGGTCCTGTCGGTATAACCGCGGTCGAGGACTTCCTTGGGATGATCCTCCGGGCCACAAGGGGCGCATACAGTCCCGAGTACGTGATGTGGGGGATCGGACGTGGGCCGCTGATAGCGAGCCTCCGGGGCTACGGTCGGACGTTCCGCAAGAGCGGTCCGACGGTGGACGAATGGGCAGACGTGTGACGACGTGGGGAGAGGGTAGGGAAGTTTGCCGCTCATTATTGACCGGCTCGCATACGGCGTAGGCTACGACACCGCCGGCCTGGCGACGGGCGAGCGGGCTGTGTCCGGCAGCCTGGGGCGGATCGCTGCGCTTGCGAAGAGTCCCGCCGGGATCGCCTTAGGCATCGGTGCGGCGATGACCGCCGTCGGCGTCAAGGCTGTCGCCGCCGCGTCCAAGTGGGAATCATCGTGGTCTGAAGTCAAGACCATCATGAATGGTACTTCCGCCGAGATCGGCGCCATGGAGCAGCGGGTGTTGGGCCTCACCAACATCATTCCGCAAGACTCCTCCATGCTGGCGAAGGGGTACTACCAGGTTCTCTCCTCGGGGATCTCCGGTGCCTCGGATTCCCTGTTCGTTCTTCGCACGGCGGCCAAGGCAGCTACGGGCGGTCTCACGTCCACCTTCACCGCCGTGGACGTCATCACCACGATCCTCAATGCGTTCGGGATGCAGGCGCGCGAGGCCAGCGGCGTCGCCGACGTTCTTTTCACGACCGTCCGCGAAGGCAAGATCACCTTTGAGCAACTGGCGTCGAACATCGGTACAGCGATCCCGGTGTGGGCGCAAGCGGGGCTGCAACTCGAAGAGCTTGCGGCCGCGATTGCGACGTTGACCAAGGGCGGGTTCGACGCGGCCATCGCCACGACTGGTTTGCGGGCGGCCATGCTCTCCGTTGTCGGCGCCGGCGACGAGGCGAAGCAAACCGCTGAGAAGCTCGGTCTGGCCTTCACCATCGGAGAGATCAAGGCGAAGGGATTCGTGAAGTGGCTTGGAGAGTTCCGGGACGCCACCGAGGGCAACATCGAGCTGATGAAGAAGCTGATTCCGGAGCAGCGGGCCTTGAACGTCATCATGGCGTTGGCCGGGAACCAGTACCAGGAGTTCGCCAGGATCGTGGACGTGGAAGTGAATGGGTCTCTGGGGAGCAGCCAGGCAGCGTTTGAGGAGATGAACAACACCCTGGAGAATCACCGGAAGCTACTGCAGAACAAGATCAGCCGGCAATGGGTTCTCTTCGGGAATACCGTGCTGGGAACTGCCAACAAGATTGTGGAGGGTCTTGACTCGGCCCTGTTTGGTGATTCCATGGAGGACCGCCTGGACCAAGTCACCAGACTCAGCGGGTCCCAGCGCCGATTGACCGAAGATCTTGAGCCCATGATTGCGCGGTACCAGCAATTGCGTAACACGCAGGTACGCACAGTCGAAGAGACCGAGGAACTGAACACGATCACGCGAGTCTTGGCCAGAACATTCCCTGAGGCTGTAACCGGCCTGAACGCAATGGGCGAGGCTCTTGGGTTCAACATCGATCTCATGCGCGAGCTGCGCGACGCGTCTGTCGATGCCATCAGCAGCGAACTCAAAGAGCGATTCCGGGAAGCTGCGGACGAAATGCAGCGCGCTGAGGACAGGATGGGGCGTGTACTCCGAAGGTTCGAAGACTTCCAAACTGCCCGCAACCGACTGGAAGTCGATATTGCTCGTGGCGGCCAACGCGCGGCTCGTGTTCCGATCCGGTTTGACGACCCGTCCGACGCCATGGATGCCGCACTTCGGACCGCGAAGCTGCTTGCCCCCCTATTGACCGGAACACAGGGCAACATTACCGGGGTTACGGTCTCTCTTGATGCGCTCAATGATGAATTGAAGGACCGCTCGTTGCGGGATTTCGTTCAGACCCTGAGGGACGGCGGCCGGGCGTTTACCGAGGCAGAACTCGGAACACGGATCCAGGAGATGTTCTCATCTGTGGCATCCGCCCGGGAAGAGGCCGAGTTTGCCAGGAAGGACTTTGCCGAACTTGTAGACGCCTTTGGTGTGGGCAAGGTGATCCTTGAGTGGAACGACCTCAGAACCGCAGTAGACGCGACGGGAGTAGAGACGAAGCGTTACCGTGAGATTATCCGCACTCTTGAGAATGCGCTGCCCACTGTATTCGGGAAAGACCATATTGAGGAGTCACGTGAGAAGTTGGGGAAGCTCGTGCTCGCTCTCAGGAGTATTGGAGTTGAGTACGGACTTGGCATTGCGCGTGTGTCGCCGTTTCCCAAGCCCGAAGACATTGCCGCGGGTTTACAGCGCGCCATCGCATCCGCCCAGGCGAAGATCGACGCCGAGCGGCAGCGCATCGTCGACTTCATCGCTGCAGAGACGGGGGAGAAGTTCGCTTCCGCCGAACTCGAAGCGCTGGCCAAGGCCAACCCCGAGTATATCCGGATCTGGGAGGAGCGACTCAGCGACAAGCTGAGGCTGGAGGAGGAGCACCAGAAGAAAGTCCTCGCCATGCAGGAGCGATTGATCGCGTCCAGCATGGCCATCGGTCCAGGGGGCAGACTGATTCCCACGCGCGCCCGGGCGGTACCGGAGGGCGGAACGGGGATGTTCGGCGGGCTCGGCGGGAGAATGGTGGGCAATCTCCCCGAGGAGACGACCGACAGTATCGAACTCCTGGCCGATGCTGCGGTGGATCTTGGCAACGCCGCCGGCGGTGCCGCGGGGCAGCTCGGGTCCGCCATCGGCGCGTTCCTCCGGATTCGCGGACTCGCCTCGGATCTTGGCGAGGGCGGGTTCGACAACCTGGACAAGCTCTCGCTGGGAGTGGCCGGTATCGGCGCTGCGGTGCAACTGTTGGGCGGCATGTTCCAGAGTGGTGCGTCTGCCGCCGAAAAGATGGCCCGTTCTGCACAAGCGCTCGAAGAGTTCGTCACGTCGATTCAAGAGTCCGTCGGCTCGGAGCTTTCCTCACGCAAGCAAGGATTCGATGAGCTGTTCGCTTTGATGCGCGAGGTTGAACAGATCAACAAAGAACTCGTAGAGGCCGACGGCGACGCGAGGATCCGTTTGCAGTCCAGGCTTGCCGTAGCCATGGCGGACCTCCGTAGGCTGGCCGAGCAGCTTGGGTTGGCGATTCCGAAGGAGCTGAGTGACAGAGACGTCGCACGCTTGAAGGATCTAATAAACGAGGCGTTTGACGAGCTTGAGCACCGCATCAAGCAGTTCGCAAACTTCGCGCTTGACACCTTTGAGGGTGCGATCGGCGCCGCCAGATTCGAGTTTGAATTGCTCGACATTAACGACCCAGCCGAACAGATGGAACGGCTGTTGCAGATCTTTAAGCAGTTCACGGGTATAGATTTATCCAACCTCAGCCCCGAGGACTTGGAACGGTCCATGGAGCTATTCGGGCAGCTCATCACAGGGAGTTCCGGCGTACCCGTGCAATTTCTCACGGGCGACCCGATCACGGACCCGATCGCGATGGCGCTCAATGCCGCCAACCCGATGCTCCAGGAGCTTGCGGATCTCCTGGGCGTATCGATCCAGGAAATAGTAGAGATCCTTCAGAAGATCGAAGAGGGCGAGTTAACCGAGGAGGAACTTAAGCAGCTCATCCTCGACATTGAAAGCCTGGGCGATCAGGGGGCCGGCGGCGCCGACGACATCACCACCGTCTCCAGAACGGTCGGCATGACCGAGGAACAGGGACGCACATGGATCGGCATCGGCAACACCCAGCTTCTCGTGATGCGAGCCCAGGAGCAGCTCTTGGCGGACATCGCGCACAACACGCGCATGGCCCTGGAAGGAGTAGAGGACACGCCTACCGGCGTGCAGGAAGTGTCGATCTACCAGACGTTCACTGGCACCACGGATGTAGCAACCGTTCGCGCGGCCACGGCTTCGGGCGTCCGTGACGCCATCGGTTCCAAGGTCCGCCTCCGCTCCGCCGGGAAGGCCCGGCGCCAAACCAGGAGCGGGCTATGATGGCACTCACTACCTCGGTCGTCATCAACGGCATGGACGTTCGTGCTCACTTCGGATTCGAGGTCCTGCGGATCCTCAAGAACGTCTCCCTGCGTCGGCGCGAAGTAGAGTTCCCGCACCGACACGGGATCCATACCCAGGGCGGGACCTACGAGGAAGCCAAGCTGCGCCTTCTCGGCTACATGACCACCGCATCGAAGGACACGATGCTCAGGGCCTTGCGGTCCGACACGCGGTACCCGTCTCTGTCCCGGTCGTTGGGGTACGTCCAGCTTGCCGACGACAACGGCGCCTCGCGCTACTACTTCGACACGCTGGACGAGTTCGATCCCACCGATCAGGCTGGGCCGCGGCGACTCAACCCCGAGGTCAACGTGGCCGTGGAGTTCACGATCACTCACGTTGACGCTATTGATGTGGCGCCGTCCGCATACGGGACATCCGAAACCCCGGTCTACTCGACCTTCCGGCAGGCAGCGACGAGCCAACCCGAGTTTGCGTTTCTGCTGGAGAACGGATCTCGCTACGGGTCGAGCTACCGGGATGCGCTCCTCCGGATCTTCGGACCCTGCACGAACCCGCGGATTGCCAGCGCGGAGCACGGGATCACCCACGGATTCGACGGGACTCTGACCGCCAAAGGCACCCTGGGGACAGATGTTACCGCGGTCCTGTACGGGCTCCAGACGGCTAATCTGTTGACCGACGGCGACATGGAGGCCGCCGGCACGAGCGCGTGGAGTGGTGGAGCTGTGGCCAAGCGTGGGCATACGGACTCGTTGGCCCGCATCATGTTCGGGACACAGGCGCTGCGGCTGGCCGCGGGTGGCGGTGGTGGAGCCGAGGTCTACGAGGACGTCTCCGTCTCGGCTCAGGAGTATCTATTCCGGGCGTGGGTGTTCCGCGAAGCGGGGGCCGCGGGTATCACCGCGAACATCGGTCCCACGGGCGGGCCAGCGGTTGCAGAGCAGACCGGGTTAGGCACCGAGGGCAAGTGGGATCTCGTGGAATTCGTGGCTCCCTCGACCGGCGCGACCACATGGCGTCCGAAGATCGCTTCGACGCAAGCCAACGACGTGATTCTCATCGATGACTGGGTGGTGTGCCCCAGCCTTCTTGCAAACGGATCCTTCGAAGACGCGTGGACCGGGGACAACCCGACCGGGTGGGTGGCCACCGACGTGACGGAAGCGCAGATAACGGGAGGCTCCCAGCGCACCGGCACGTACTCTTACGGGGTCACGTTCGATGCGGGCACCTTGTCCAACATGCTGATCCGCCATGCGATCACCGGCGGGGTCACCGCCGACAAGATCTACCACTTCACCGCCTGGGTAAAGAAGACGGCCGGAACGGGCCTGCTTCGTGTGGTGGACAACACCGACCTGACCACTCTTAACGCATCCTTCGACGTGGGTGAGGACTGGACCCGGATCTCGGGCCACTTCAAGGCGACCGGTACCGGAGCCGCGTCGATCATGTTTCAGACGACCGTCGCGGACACGGCCTTCGTGTTCGACGATCTCTCTGTTGTGGAGTTGGCGGCCAAGGCAGCGGGGGACTCCTACTTCTTTGAGCCCGGCGTCTACGGGCGTCGGCTCCAGGTACAGACCGGCGAGTGCGTGGTCATCTCAGATCCTGTCAATCGGCTTGGAAACACCGTCGTTGCCCACGGCCTGCCGCTGTTCGGTGGCGGGAATGGTTTCGGTTCTGCTCTTTTGTGGACTGCCGCCAAGGACAATGGGGCGCTGTTCTCGTGTCTCTGGGATGAGGCTGCCGGAGCCTTCGCATTCCAGCGCGGGGTCGGGTCTGCCGGGTCTGCCGCTCCGTCCACCGTCCGCATTCTCGGGGACGCCATCACGGTGACACCCCTTGCCGGATCCACCTCCAGGGGCGTTATCGGTGTGGCGTGCCGGTACTCCGACGGGTCCTTGCTACCTACAGCGGACCGTGGCATGCGGCTGTACGTGGAGCGCCCCAATGCATCGGGCCATCCGTTCGAGCAGGCCGCGGAGTCCGATACCAGTACCGACACCACCGCATGCGACCGTACTCCGGACACCATCATCCTGGGCGACGCGTTCATCTGGGACGCGTTCTGGGTCTACCAGTTCCCGCAGGAGAACGTGCTGCGTAACCTGGTCAGCCCCGTCGTGCCGGTCAACCGCAATCGGCTGCTGACCTACGCCGGCACCCTGACGGCCGGCGACTCGCTGGAGATTGACCTAAGCCGCTACAAGATCGAGAAGTGGGACCACGACGCCGACCCCAAGCTGCTGAACGCCTTTACCAACATCACCGGCGACCTGCCGGAGTTCTTCGAGTGTCCCGTTTTGTACTCGGACGTTGACATCCCTGGCATTCAGGCGTCTCTGCGGATCGGGGGGGCCGGATGATCTATACCCTCCAGGTCTTCGATGCTGCGGGCACCACGCGGCTGGGGGAGTTTCACCCCGACGAGGTGAAAGACGCGGTCATCGAGCAAGAGGAGAACGGATCGTATCTCCTGAGCTTCGAGACGCTGATTACCTCCGCGGCCTACGAGCACATCTCCAGGCGGAAACAGGTGTGGGTCAAGGAGGTGGGCTCAAGCGCGACGCCGCGGAAGTTTCGCGTGGTCGGCATCGGCCGCATGCGGGACCGTGACGGAGTCCGTTCCGTGCCGGTCCGGTGCGAGCACATCACCAACGATCTGGCTAAGGAAGTGCTCCCAGGGTCACCGACCCTGTACTCGGGAGCCGCCGCGGAGGACCTCGTTACCAGGATCCTCGACGGGTCCGACTTCACGGTTGGCAGCGTCAACGCCGTTCTTGGTGCGTTCCAGGTGCCCGAGTTCTCGGTTGGCGGAACCTCGCGCCTCGACAACCTGCGGGGACTCGCCGAGGTTCTCGACGCCGTGTTGGTGGTCAACGACGACAAGTCTGTGGATCTCAACAAGCGTAAGTCCCTGACAGGCACGCCCGATCTCGTGTTGCACGTCCGGAAGCAATTGCTCCAGGAGGAGGAGGAAGAGGACTCGGGGGACTTGGTCTCGCGTATGTACGGCTTCGGCGGGGGCGATCCGCGGATGACCCTGGCCGGTACGTGGCACCCGGTCACGACGGTCGAGAGGGACTACGGTGGGGACAAAGCGGTGTCCGCCCTGTACTTGGGACTGTCGGACGACTGCTATGTCGGCACCGCTGCCTACACCTACTACCTGGAGTTCCGGCACGAGGTGGGTGTGCTGAACGAGGTGACCGACTTCGCGGCTGGGTTCGGCCCGAACGGGGACGACGATATCGCGTACTCACCTGCGGTCGGACACACCACTCCGCCCGACGTTGCGTACTTCCGTCTGTGGGTGGACAAGGGCTCGGGACCTCAGTTACTCGACTGGATCGAGGACCGGGAACAGTACGATTCCATCGGGTGGGTAGACGGGTTTCTCGACGAGGGCGATTTGGAGTTGGTGGACAACCTCATCAATGACCCGTTCCTGTCCAGGGATGCGTTTTCGTCCGGGGCTCACCCGATCATCAAAGATCAAACCTTCGACTACGCCGACCGATCGGCCGCGTTGACCGAGAACGCGGATCTCCAGTACATCCAGAACGGCACGCGGTCACAAAAGGTCGTGACGGATCGCCAGGGCGCCGGCGTCTACACGGCGTTCGACTTCGGGCTGGCCGATTACGACACCGAGTATTTCTCAGCCAAGGCTTTGGTTTACTTGGTCTCTGGCAGGATCACGATGTTCGCCATCGAAGGTGATTTTACGCAGGGCATCGGCAGCGCGGAGCGTGGCCGCGTGTTTCCACCGTATACAGCCAAGGAAGCGCAGATAGACGTGAGTGGGGCGGGCGAGTGGCACATCCTGACCCTCGAAGGCTTACAGAACACCGAAGGCGACGACGGGGCGCTCTACATCACGCAACTCGGGGACGGAGATTCCGAGTTTTACATCGACTCGATCCAGGTCGAGCCATCGGCTTCCTTGTCCTCAGGATGGGTGGACATCACCAGCCGCCATCAACTCTGGGTTCGGGTGTACAGAGAGATGGCGCGGCGGCGCGTCCCGTCGATCCATCACGAAGTCAAGATGCGCGACCTGTCTGCGGAGGACTCGGCGCGCCACCCCTACGACTCCTTCGGCGTCTCCGACGTCGCGCGCATCATCGACGACGAATTGAGTGTAGACGACACCGCGTGGGTCAAGTTCAAGAAAGTCAATCTGCATGATCCCGGTGACACTGAGATCCGCGTCCAGACCTACGAGGAGATGCTGGAGGGGCAGAGCCAGGAAGCCTATCTATTGAACCAAGTGGAGCAGTATCAGCGCAAGGTGACATCGCTCACGAACCGTATCAGAAAGCAGCGCGACCTCTTCCACCCGATGAAGCGGGCGGGAACTTACAGCCTGAGCAGCCAAGCCAACAAGTCGGGGCGCTCCTACACGTCGTTCGGTGACGACCAGTCGCAAGTCCTAAAGAGCCCCTTTTGCGGGGAGGCGTACCACGGCATGCCGTTTATGGAGCGGCTCCGGGTGAAGGAGGGCCGCAAGGTCGTTTGGTTGTTCTGGCCCACGAAATCGGCCGGCGGCGCGGTCCGGTTTTGGCAAGAGGGGATGGTGCAAGACCTCACGCCTAAGAGTCCATTCACTTTCATCACGCGGCGCGGAGGGTTCAGTTTGCAGCACGTTGGGTCAGCGGAGGCGGTGACCACGCTTACGACATTCATTACCGAATACAACACCATGAATCGGATAACTCTATTCGGTACTGTGGGTCCGTACATGGACAAAGACAACTCGTGGATGGGGTTCATCCCACCCGGCGAGTACAAGGGCCTCACCCTGTTTGCCTACGGCGAGACTGCGAACAACCAGCAGACGTATGCTGGGAACCTACTCCTACTCGATGTACCGCTACTCTCAACCTCCTTTCAAACTGGATTTGGAGCGAAGAACGCGCCCAACACGGACGGATTCAACATTGACGCGGACGCATTTTATTCGTCCATTTCAAGAGCGCCTGGCCAGGTGCCGCCATTTGGAAAGTTCACAATCGGAGAGGGTGAACGACAAGAGGACATCAACACCTACATGGCTGGCGTGGGGAGCCCCAACGCCTCCTTTCGGGAGGGAAACGCATATCACAAGCTCGGCTACGGCCACTACCGCGGCGAGCGGGTTGTTGAGAAACGCGAGGGGGGCGCCGAAGGCCCCACTATCGAGCCCTCCTCCGCAATCCGACGGCGCCTTGTCGTCAGTCCTACGGTGACCTATGCCTGAGTGGTACAACATTGCCAAGCATCAGTACTCCGTCGAGGACCTGGCTGGGATGACCCTCAAGGTGATGCTCGTTTCTTCCTACAGCTTCAACCCGGATCACGCAACCGTATCGGGGCTTGGGGCCACGGAGTTGACCGGGACAGGGTACACGAGCGGATACGGCGGGTCTGGACGAACGACCCTCGCCAACCTCACTGGCACCCAGGTGGACGCGATCGCCGGGTCGCGCCTCACCGGGGACAACGTGGATTGGGTGGGCATCAATGCCGGAACCATCGTTGGCGCTGTGCTCATCTACGAGACTGGCGGATCGGACGCTACCGCGATCCCGATTGCCTACTTCGGCAACGGTACTATCGGTGGGCTGAGCTACACCACGGACGGGAAGACCGTGCGCATCGTCTGGCCCGACGCCGGGATCCTGGTGGACTACAACTACCCGGACGGGTACTCCCCCGCGGCCGGTCGGCTCCTGCGAGCCTACACGAGAGCGAGGCACAAGTATTCTCTGCAAACCCTGGCCGGGAAAACGTTGAAGGCGCTGCTTGTGGACACGTCGTTTGTCTTCGATCCTGCGGACAACTACGTTGAGGCGGTTGCCCCATACGAGCTATCAGGTACGGGCTACGCCAGACAGACATTGGCAGGTGTGGCGTCCAACCAAGACGACGCCAACGACCGCGGGGAACTGGACTGCGACAACATCGTTTTCGGGTCCGGGGATCTCGACGTGGGGAACGTTGGTGGTGTGGTGATCTACATCGAGAACACGACCGACGCCGACCACGAACTTGTGTGTGCGATCACCCATGCATCGGAGGCCACGGACGGGACTGGATCGCTCACCTACACCATCGACGCAGAGGGGTTTCTGCACGATGAGGACTTCTCTTGAGGAGGGGAATGACGATGAAGTGGACTGGATTGCTTCTCACGATCTTTCTGGCAGGGACCGCGCATGCGGGTCCGTTTGCGCCGATCTACGGCAACGACGGTGCCTCCTGGATGTGGGACAACATGGTGGACACCACCAAAGCGGACACCGCCCTGTCGGTTACTCCGATTGCAACCGTGGCAAACACCGGGCAGCGCGAAGCCCTCCGCGGCAACGGCGTGACCCTGACCTCGGCAGCATGGTCCTACACCAGCGTTCAGGACGGGTCGGACATGGACGACGGGGTCTTGTTCCTGAGCTGGGCGAACAACTTCACCGACAGCATGATCGTGGTCGTCCGAAGGCATTGGGACCTCGACGTCACCGTGTCCTACGCGGTGGACCTGGATCCCAGCACCCCGAACGTCGTGGACTCCGTGCTCGCCCACGTGAAGGACACCGGCGGTCTGGGAGGGACGGCGACCCTATCCCTGGTGGATCGGTCCGGCGCCCCGCTGTACCTGCCCCGCTACAGCATCGGCTTTTACCACGACGGCACCGGCAACGTCACCACGTTGAAGGCCGACCTGGAGAAGAGGAGGGATTGGTGATGCGTAGACTTGCTTGTGCGCTCCTGCTGGCCCTGCTCGCGGCGCCTGCCCACGGCAAGGTCGCCATCATGACCAGCTACGACCACGTGGGTGGAGCCGCGGACATCAAGAAAGCCGGCATTTGCCTGCAAGCCCTGACCCCGCTGCTCGAAGCCTACGGGCTGGACTACACGGTTTTCGTTTCGGAGTACCTGGGGCACACCGCCGACGTGGCCACCGCGGCGATCTGCGACAGCCTCGACGATGAGGGGTACTCGGTGGTGGTCTGGGTGGGGGGCAACCAGGACAACGTATCGAAAGCGTGGTGGGCCAACGTGCTCCAGACCGGGAGCACCTTCACCCCCGACTTACCGATGATCGTGTACCAGCCTGACTTCAAGCTCTACTTCAACGTGGAGACCGGCGGAACTACGTTCTCCACCAACAGCACCGACCTGTTCCTGGGCCAGGGCCAGGAGGTAGCCTTTCCCGTGTTCGCGGCCCAGCAGATTCACCTGAATCCGGCCGCATCCTACATCACCTCGATGGATGTCCTGGGGGCCATTCCCACGGACTCCACCCGTGCGCAGGCGTGGCGGATCACCGGCGACGAGGCTCCCCACGATCAGGGGTGGACGTTCATCTACTCCACCCTCGGAACTTTCCGACCTCACGATCCCGTGACTGCGTTCGACGTCCCCGAGCAATGGGACGCCTATCTGGTGATCGCCGCCATCGCCTACTACGCCCCTCAGGAGATTCAGCATCCCCTGTACTGGGGGGTGCATCTGGACGACGAGCTCCACAATCTGGACGCATCGAACGGCTACCCCTACCGGGACGCGACGACGGACCTCGACTGGTACGACACCGTGCAGCTGCAGCGCCTGGCGGATTCCCTCCAGACCTGGGGGGACATGATCGTCTGCATGGGCGTGAACCCGGACTCGGTGTCGACGAGCGAAGGAATCGCGAAGCGGGCCATCTACAATGACCCCGCCGTGCGGCCCTACTTCCAGATCGCCTGGCACTCTCACGGGACCGAAATCCAGAAGGAAACCACGGTCGCAGCGATGAGCGCGGCCACCAAGGCCGCCTTCGACTCCCTGCGGTGGGCGTTTCCGGACTACACCATCAACGACGTCTGGCTCACGGGCGGGCAGTTCGGGGGGAACTTCTACCAGACCATGACCCTGGATTCCCTCGTGGCGGCCATGGCCCCCCACGGGGTCGAGTATCTGCGGACGTCCCTGCTCTCGACGAGCATCAGTCCCGCCCCGACCGCCACCGACCCCAACCTCTTCGATTGGATCCAGCACCGCTACGACGGGGATCTCATCACCTTCTACCCCCAGACCAACCAGACGGCCACGGATACCGCTGCCTGGGGAACGGGCCAGTTCACGGTGGCCGCGCTGAAGAACCTCGAGATCTTCGACGGCCACCACCTCCAGCGCTACATCACGATCAACCACGTGCCGGTGTTCAGCTACGGGCGGGGGATCACGCCGGCCACGCCCCCGGGGTTTGTCTGGCTTTCCAACATGAGGGCGATGCAAAACTCGATCAACGCAATCGCAGAGATGGACCTCGTTCGCTACGGCCGCACGTGGGAGATCGCTCGGAACTATTTCAGGAGGGGAGGCTGAGTCTGTTGGGGGTGACGCGTTCGGCGTATCGGGGCTTCCCCACGATTACAGCCCGGTGCCGGGAGACCGGCCGCCCCCAGCTTTACCAATGGGTCGCGTCTAAGGAGTAGCAGCAACAATGGACAAGGAGCTCATGCACGTGTTGGATCAGGCGCAGCCTATCGGCATTCTCGCAATTGCCGTCGTCATGCTTGCACAGGTGATTCTCGGGGTGTCCCGTAGCAAGAACGGATCTGCCCCCGCGACACGGGACGACGTGGCACGTGTCCACAGCATCACCGAGAAACTGTTGGATCACATGCAAAACCACGCCCAAGCTGAGGAGCGGGTGCTCAACGAACTGGTGGGCACGCTCAAGGGTATACAGGATCAATTGCGACTGCAAGGGAACAAGCAGGAGAGCATCTTCCGCGACTTGATTGAGCTGCGCGCGGATTTGCGGGCCCAGGAGCGATCATGAGAGTAACTGCGTTCTGGATAGCCCAGCGCTATGTCGGGATCAAGGAAGTGCCAGGCACCAAGGACAATCCGAGGATCATGGCCATGCTCACCTTGGACAACGAATGGCCGCAGCACGACGAGGTGCCGTGGTGCAGCGGGTTTGCCAACGACGTGTGTTGGCTCCTGCGCTTGCCGCGATCCAAGAGCCTGCTGGCCCGGTCATGGCTACGCATCGGTGAGTCGGTAGCTCTCGATGACGCCCGGGTGGGGTTCGACGTGGTCGTGCTCAAGCGTGCCGGTGCCAATCAGCCCGGCCCCGAGGATACCACCGCTCCCGGGCATGTTGGTTTCTACGCCGGGTCGGAGCCTGGGTATGTCCTGGTGCTCGGCGGAAACCAGTCAAACAGCGTATCCGTGGAGCGGTACGCCGTGGATCGGGTGCTTGGGATTCGCCGACTGTACTCGGAGTGTGCGGCGTGAAGCTACCGATCGGGAAGATTCTCGCGACCCCGTTCAAGGTGGTGTGGAAGCTCGTGCCACGAGCCAAGAGAACGCAGATCGTCCACCGTGAAGCTACGCAGTATATCCGAAAGGAGATACCCATGTTACGAGGAGACAAGACCGCGCTGGCCGCGATCGGTTCGCTGCTGGTCATCGTTCTACCGATTCTCCGGAATCAATTCATGCCGGAGATGCCCGACGACACGCTGAATCTGGTGTTGCAGATGGTCGGTGCGTTGTTCGGCATCACGATCACCGGCAAGAGTGCCATCAACATGATGGCGCTGCGCACGGGGGCCGAGAAGCACAACGCTCGGAAGGCCGGATCGGAGTGAGATTCCGGCCCAAGGCCGGGCCGATCTGTACCCGGGGGCGGCTCCAACACCTGGCCTGGGGCGGTATGGGGCCAGGTCTCGGTCTCTTAGTCGGTGGCCGAGATGGAGCCGTCCTCGGGTTTGTTCTTGTGCTGGCGGTGGGGATCGCTCTGGAGTACATGACTCCGGAGCTGGCGCGCCGGTGGCGGTGGGATCACCGCGAGGGTGATCTCATCGACATCGTGGCCTACCTGCCTCTGGGGGCCGTGGTGCTGTTCCTGGCTGGCTTGCCCTAGGGGTCCGGCGCGTCCCCCCCCTCGAGGAGAGGCTCCAGGAGGGCGGTCGCCGGCCCGGGGATCGCGCCGCCAGCGGATCGTCCACCCACGGCATCTCGTCGTCGGTGACGGATAGCGGCGCCGGTGGCAGCCGCCGGGCGTACAGCACGCCCATCGACACCGCGTACTGGTGCCTGGGCTTGCTGGAGGGGTCGGAACCCTGACCGCTATTGGGGTCCCGGAGCTCCAGCACATCCCACCCGCCTACCCTGACCACGCGCGCCCAGGTCCGCTCCGATGGCGGCAGGTGGGCCTCGTATGGTGAGATCCTGTCGAGCACGCTCATGTCAGCGCTCCTCGCCGCAGCGGTCACACCCGTCGTGGTGATGGGTGCAGAATCGACCGGTCCCGCAGGTGCAGTAGCGCTCGCACAGCGAGCACTCGATCTCACCAGCGTCCTCGGCCTTGCGGCGCTCGGCGTAGGCGCGGAGAGCCGCTATGGAGGTGGGCGCGCGGTAAGTCTTCAGGAGGCGGAACTGGGCCATATCGGCGGCCCAGAACACGAGCGAGCCGTCTCGGCTCACGAGCTTGGCGCAAGGTTTACCCTGCTTCGTCGGCCCCTCATAAAGGACATAATACGTCTTTCCCTTGTACGTGGCACGGCCGCGGACGACCTGGGCCTCCAGGCTGATCCCGGACTCGCGCTCGGCTGTGCGAGCCGCCGTCTGCGCGGTCTGCGCCGCGTCCACGATGGCCTGCGCCACGTCCTCTTTGCCGCTCCACCATGCCCGCTCCTGCGGGTCCCACTTGGCGCCGCGTCTCTTGGCCTCATCCTTCGCCGCGAAGGGCAGGCCCCGCAAGTAGTACCGGCGTCCGATCTTCTGGGTCGTCGTCATCTCGTGTCTCCTGCCTCTGTGTCCCCGAGGCGCGGGTGGTGTCGGCCCCATCGCCGACATACAGGAGTATACAGCGTGTACAGCTGGATGCAAGAGGAATCGACGGGGGGGGGCGCTTTTTTACATTGGCTATAAACGAAGGAATTGCACCAGCTTGCGGCCACCGTTTGCGGCCACCGTCCGCCGGTGGAGGCCGAGGGCACGGTCGCGGTCCGAGTGCTCCGAGAGGACAGCTCCGGACCGTCAGCGACCGGTCGCTGGGGTGTAAACCCATCGACCCTGGCCCGGTTTACCTCCTCCGGCGGCGCGGCCGGTACCCCCTCACGTGCGCGTGGGTGACCACGGCGAGCGCCCCCTCCCGGGAGACCTGCGCCCCGACGTCTACCTGGAGAGTCCGGGACCGGGCCCTCCAGCCCTCGAGCCCGCTCGCCGGCGGCGAGCTCGTGCGCTTTGCGCCGACCAGGAGCTCGGTGAGCTCCCGCCTGGCCTCCTCGATGCCGAGCCCGCGGCCGGCTGCGTACTGGCGGGCAGCCGCGAGAGACACGAGGACCTGGCCGGTGTCCCCCAGCGTCTCCTCGGGGATCTGCTCCAGGAGGGCGATCGCGGGCCCGGGGATCGGGACCTCGTCCCTCTCCCAGCGCGCCCAGGTGTTCGCTGTCACGCGGGCGTACTCCGCTGCTCTCGCCTGGGTCCAGCCCTTCCTTACCCGGAGCTCGCGGAGGTCTGCCCCCTTCATCCGCGCCGCACCCTATCCCGCTCGATCCAGACCCAGGCTAGACACCGCTCGAAGTCCCCGAGCCAGTGAGCATGCTCGGGGTGCAGCGCTATCCCTGCCTCCAGGCGTGCGGCGCACCACGGCTCCGGAGGCACATCCTCCGCCCTCGTGGCCAGACCCCCGCCCTGATGCAGCCTGCGCCAGAGGGAAGCACCGCACCGGGAATGTGCAGCGACACCGATGGTTACCAGTGGTCTGTCCCCCGGCCCGGAGACGGTGGCCACGAGGCACCGGGCGCTCGCGGAGGCCCGGAGGGTACAGGCCGGGGACACCCCGGGGATCGGCGTGTCGGCTCGGAGCGCGGCCGCGAGGAGATCGGAGACCGGTCGCCACGTCTCGGGCGCGACCTCCTCACGGACGGATCTACGCACGTGTCCGGTGGTCAGGGTGACGTGGTGGATGTACATGGGGTCTCCTCTGAGCGCCGGCGGTCCCACAGCATTGCCGTGGTCGGCATCCGTAATGGCCCCTCGCGCCGCCGGCCCCGCGAGGGACCGCATGATCTGAGCATCGACGATGAGGAGGCGGGCAGCCGCGAGAGACACGAGGACCTGGCCGTAGCGCGCGGTCATCGGGCACCGCCTTCCTCGGTCATGTCGGCGATCTCTGCCGGGGCATAACCCCAGTCCAGAAGGCGCTCCCTCGCCTCGGTGGTGGTGAGGAGCCTGGCCGGCTCCACGGGGCGCTCTCTCCACACCCCGTCCCCACCCTGCCGGTCCCACGAGCCACGCGCGCCTCCGTTCTCGTGGCGGAGGTAGATGTCCTCCCCCACGCGCACGATGGACTCGGTGGAGTACTCGTGCTCCCGCTCCGCGAGGACATCTCCATCTTCCATCGTCTCCTCCTTGAGATCCCCGAGAGTGGGGATCTCGTAGGTGCCGGTCTCCTCCTCGATCATGCGCCCGTCCTCGTCCTCTCTCCACACGCGCACGTGTACGGCGGCTGCGCCGCCGTACACGTCCTCCGTGCCCTCTTGGGCGATCAACCAATCGCCACCTTCGGCCCACTCCAGGGCTTCCCTCATCGCCTCGGCCAGTGAGTCGGCCGAGACCTCATCTGTCCCGCCAGCTCCCCCATCCAGAGACATCTGGTAGGTCATCATCTCTCTATCCTCCTGCCTCAGATCCCCCGAGGCGCGGGTGGTGCCGGCCCCATTGCCGACATACAGGAGTATACAGCGTGTACAGCTGGATGCAAGAGGAATCGACGGGGGGGGGCGCTTTTTTACATTGGCTGTAGGTTGCGACACCGCAACGAGTTAGAACGTGGGGGGGGGCGCTACCGGAGACCTCCGTTAGACCTCCGGAATAGACTCCGGCCCCCTTCGGTGTGACCGCTCCGACACCCAGGGGAACACCTTGACGACACCGCTCCCATGAGGTAACGTCTGCTTCCCCTGCCACGGCTCGCCCCGCACCCGCGGGGCATTTTCCCTTGCCGCCTGCACAGATTCCCGATCTGTCCGACATGATCCCGATGCGCACCGCAGCGCGTCTCCTCCGTATGGGATACTCCACGTTCCGCGAGAAGCGGAAGCGCGGCGACTTCGACGGATACATCTCCTTCTACGACAACGGGTACCGGGTGCGGTACGTCCTGCCGCTATTTTTGTGAAATTTTTTCTTGCTTTTGTCCACGAAACTCCCCACAATGGCCCACATGGAAACGACGAAACTGCGGTCCCCGGCCGCGCAGGTCTTCGGTGAGCGGCTCTCGGCTCTCCAGGTTGCCCTGGGGCTCTCCAACGCAGAGATGGCGTCACAGCTCGGGATCTCCGTGTCCGGGTTCCTCAAGTACAAGCGCGGGGACGGCTCCGGCCCACCGGCTGCCGTGATCGACCGGGCCTGTCGAGCCTTCAAGAAGCGCCCCGAGTCCTTCTTCGACCTCAGCTGGTTGGACAGGGACAGGGACAGGGGCGCGGCATGAGTTTTCCGCGCGGCCTCCACGAACAGGGGCGAACCCGTGGCAGGGGAAGTCCCGGGGTCGCGCACCTTATTCCTGGGGTGGCGGGCCCCTGCGGGTCGGACCGCATGCCCGCTACCTCCTCCCAAGGGGGGTCACGATGATCCATGAGTGTGGAAACTGCGGAGAGACCGGCATCGAAGGGGCGGCGTGTCCCCGATGCGATGCGGCGCTGCCCAACTGCCTCCATTGCGGTGGGGGCGACGACGTGCAGCCGTGCGATGACTGCGGCGACCTCGTGTGCTCCGGCTGCACCGGCGCGAGCCGGATGGATCCGGACGACGCGGTCTGCGAGCCCTGCGCCGACGGCCAGGCGGTGGAGATCCTCAACGCGGGAGTGGGGTCGTGAGCAAGGAAAAGAGGACTCTGAGGCTACCCCCGAGATACTCAGAGAGCAACGAGGAGGTGCCCCGTGACCGTCTGCATCATCTGCGGGTCGGAGACGCACCCGCCGTCGCCGCCGATGGAAGAGGATCGCCGCATAGAGCCGCACGCCTATCTAGCAGCCGACCGAGTGGTTGTTCAGTCGGCCGTGAACATGGCTGGCATTCAACAATGTGCGGACCGCGCCGCGTCCGCAAATGAGGCGGCACGACGCATGCGCCATGAGGTGAACTGGTCCGATCCGACCAACCCGAGGACGCGCCGGTTCATCGCGGCAACCATGCGATACGCCCGATTCTACTACCGCACCAAAACCATCAAAGCCGCCGCACGAATCGGGGAGATCGTCATATGACCACACTCCCACTCTTCCGCGAGACCCTCGACGACCGGTTCCACGCGTTCCACGCCGAGAACCCACACGTCTACGCGGCCCTCCGGGAGAAGGCCCTGGAGCTGGTTGCTGCGGGACGGAAACGGCTCTCGATCAAGATGCTCTTTGAGGTCCTCCGGTGGGAGCACCTGCTTACCACCACGGACCCCGATTTCAAACTGAACAACAACTACCACTCGCGATACGCCCGGTTGCTGATGGATCGCAACCCGACGCTCCGGGGCGTATTCGAGACGCGGGAGCTGCACTCATGATTCTGGAATGGATCTTTGCTATTGGGCTCGTGGCCCTCATCTGCATAGGCATGAGATGGCGGCGCGCGTGACCGGCCGGCGGGGGAGGGAGCGCACCCACGTCGGCCACTATCTGCACGAGGAGATGGGCATGGACTGGCAGGAAATCCGTTCGGACCTGTCCGTGTGTGCCCGGTACGTCTGGATGCTTCGCTGGCCGCTCGCGTTCCTGGTGGCCGCGATGCTGCTGGCGCGATAGATGCGGAAGTCGCGGGACCGCGCGGGGCGCATATCCCCAATGCGCCGGGTTCGACTCCCGGTTCCGCTACCAGATAGGGGGTCACACGATGACAAAACTACCGCGGGAGGTTACCGATCTCGCGTGCGACATGGGGATCTCCCTGTGCCGCACCCATCACGTCACCTACATCCTGGAGGACACCAACACCGGGGATCTCATGGGTGGCGCCAACATCGACGCCGGCGGTCGCGTCGGCACGATCTTCCCCACCGAGACGCACCGGGAGCGCGTCGAACAATTCAAGGCCCGCGCCAACAGCCGCGACGACATGGCCAACCTCCTGGAGCCCAAGCGCATCTATCTCTGCGTCTCGTGCGGCCAGCCCTGCGAGGAGTACCGCGGGCAGTTCATGTGCCAGACCCAGGGTTGCGACCGGCAGTACGAGCCGGTTACGCGGATGGATGCGGACGAGTACATCCGGTCCGCTCTGAGCGGGGCGCGGAAAGGGGGCTGTTGGTGAGAGGAGATCCTATGATCCGCTGCATTTCCTGCGGGAGCGACGGATTGCGCGTGGAGCGCAATCAGAGGGGCGAGGTCGTGTACACCTGCCCGCAACCCGGATGCTTCAAGGCGTTCCGGACCATCGACTGGATCCGGCACGTCCATGCGGGCGAGGACATTCATCTCCCGGAGAAGGTGTCCGAACGGCCCGCCATTGTGGGGGAGTGGACATGAAACCGGGACTCTACAAGGACATGCCCGCCGAGAAGTACCACCGCCTGCCGTTTGCGGCGCAGTCCTCGCTCAAGATCCTGCGAGACCAAACCCCGGCGCACCTGCGATACCGGCTCGATCATCCCTATGAATTCGAGACGCCCGCCATGCGCTTCGGGACCCTGGTACACACGGCCGTTCTGGAGCCGGATCGGTTCGACGCCACCCATGTCCGCGGAATCGAGGGGGACGGGCGCAAGAAAGAGATCAAGGAAGCCCGGGAAGAGCTGGCCAAGTCCGGCAAGACGGTTGTGGACCCCGCCGACTTCGATCTGTGCATGCAGATCCGCGATGCCGTTCGCAATCACCGAATGGCCCGACTCCTCTTCGACGGCGAGTCCGAGCGATCCGCAATCTGGAAGGACGCGGAGACGGGCGTGCTCTGCAAAGGGCGGTTCGACCACGTCTCCGAGGTGTCGGGAGTCCTGGTGGACCTCAAGACGACTACCGACGCCAGCCCGGCCGGGTTCGAGCGGTCGGTCTACAACTTCGGCTACTACATACAGGCGGCGCATTACATGGCCGGCGCCAACGCCCTGGGTATGGGGCTGCGGCACCTGGTCATTATCGCAGCCGAGAAGGTTCCCCCTTACTGCGTCGGCGTCTACCGCATCGAGGCCGATGCCGTGGCCGCGGGGGATGAGGAGCTGCGGCCCCTGCTGCGCCTGTACGCCGAATGCATGGAGTCCGGGAATTGGCCCGGCTACGAGGACAAGGTACACCCGATCTCGATGCCGGATTGGGCGTTCCGCAAGATGTCGGAAAGGACCGTGAACTATGACTGACAACGACGTGATTCCGGCTCGCCGGAATGAAGTCTCCACGACGGACGACCCGATGGCGGCCTGGGTCGCCACGATGGATGCTCGGTGGCGGATGGCCAAGGCTCTGGCGGCGAGCGGTCTCATCCCGCAACGGAACGCCAACGCCGCCTTCGCCATGATGCTCAAGGCGCACGAGCTCGGGGTGCCTGCCATGCAGGGATTCGCGTCAATCCACTATTTCGACGGCAAGCTCGTGTTGGAGGCCGCCCTGATGGACGGGATCGCCTCCAAGCGGCTGGGGGTCCGGAAGAAGATCCTCGAATGGTCGTCCACGGTGTGCCGGATCCTGTTCACCCGTGAAGGGTTCGATCCCGTCGAGGCTGAATTCACGATCCAGGAGGCGCGGGACGCCGGATTGCTCGCCAAGAAGGGTGAGGTTTGGAAGAGGTATCCGAAGGACATGTTAGCCGCGCGGTGCAAGGCCAGGGGTTTGCGGATGATCGCCCCAGACTTCTTCGCGGGCACCTACGCCACCGAAGAGTTCGAGGATCCCGAGAAGCTGGAGCGGCAGCCTACCTCGGACGCCGAGGACCTCACCGCCGAACTGGAGGAGAAGGCGGCCATGAACGGTGATTCGGGAGAGACCAAGAAGGAGGAGGAAGAGGAGACCCCGAAAGGGGCGCCCCCGAAGGTCGAGCACAAAGCAAAGGCCCTCAAGGGCAAGGGCGAGGAGATCGCCGGGTACCAGTGCTCGTGCGGCCACAAGGAGATGGGCGAGAGCGCGGCAGAGAAGATCGAGGAGCACGTGGCCAAGGAGATGGTGCCTGCAGGATAGCGCAGCAACGGGTTCGTGTGGGCTTCGGGGGAAGTGCCGCGCCTGTTGCTGGCCTCCCTCGGGTGGTCCTCGAGAAACTCTCGGGGAGTGGTCGTGCCTCCGGACGGTGGGCAGGACAATCAGCCCCGGGCCACCCGGGGGGGCAGTATTGGGGGAGAAGGATGAAGTCGAGGAAAAGCCGCCGAGGACCGACGGCAAGACGAAGAGTGAGGTAACGGAGGAGATGGCGAGAAAGTCACGTACACCGAGGAACGGACGGACCAAGCGGCCCGATCGGGACGTCGTGTGCGTGGATCTGTTCTGCGGCGCGGGCGGGCTCACCCACGGACTCATCGACGCCGGTGTGAAGGTCGTCGCGGGAGTCGACTTCGACGAGGGCTGCAGGCACCCGTACGAGGCGAACCACGAGGGCATCGAGTTCCACCAAGCCGACGTCGCCAAGCTCGAGGCGTCGAAGGTCGATGCCTGGTTCGGCGATGCGACGGTTCGCGTTCTCGCCGGCTGCGCGCCCTGCCAGCCGTTCTCGAACTACGCCCTCCGCTACCAGAAGGAGGAGGACGTCGAGGACGACGAGCGGTGGAGCCTGCTCAACCACTTCGGGCGATTGGTGGAGGAGCTGATGCCTGACATCGTCACGATGGAAAACGTCCCCACCGTGACGAAGCACGAGGTATTCGACGACTTCGTCGCGACGCTGAAGCGTCTCAAGTACAAGGTCTGGTACGACGTCATCGACTGCGCCAAGTACGGCCTCCCGCAGCGCCGCCACCGTACCGTGCTTCTCGCGTCGCTCCACGGCGAGATCAAGCTGCGCGAGCCCGTCGCGTCGGAAACCAGGACGGTCGAGGACGTGATCAAGGGGCTCCCCATCCTCAGGCATGGTGGCACCCACAAGGACGATCGCCTGCACACCGCGTCCCGCCTCTCCGACCTGAACTACGAGCGCATTCAGGTCTCGAAGCCGGGCGGCACGTGGCGTGACTGGCCGAAGCACCTGATCGCCAAATGCCATACGAAGAAGACGGGCAAGACCTATCCCGGCGTCTACGGCCGCATGAAGTACGACGAGCCCGCGCCGACGCTGACGACACAGTTCTACGGCTTCGGCAACGGTCGCTTTGGCCATCCCACGCAGGCGCGTGGTCTCTCGCTGCGCGAGGGCGCGCTGCTTCAGGGCTTCCCGAAGGACTACTCCTTCGTCCCTGACGACGAAACACTCCAGTTCAAGGCGCTCGGCCGCATGATCGGCAACGCGGTTCCCGTCGACCTCGGGCGCGTCATCGGGCAGAGCATCATCGAGCATGTCGAACAGCACGTCGGCCAACCCCCGTCGTCGACGACCGGGCTGGGGATGGGGTGGCATTACCGGCGGAATTACGAGCTGATGCTCGTAGCGCAGAAGCCTGGAGCGGCCTGCAAATGGAATGGTGGTCATACTCAAGCAAACGTGATCCGCATTCCGGGAATCAAGCCGAGGGCAGAGGACCATCCAACTCCAAAGCCATTGGGGTTGTTTTCGTTGTTCGTGCGGCTCCACTCTGACCAAGGCGATACGGTTCTCGACCCCTTCATGGGGTCCGGCACCACGCTTCGGGCCGCAAAGGATTTGAACCGTCGCGCCATCGGGATCGAGATCGAGGAGCGGTACTGCGATCTCGCGGCAAAGCGGTGCGCGCAGGAAGTCCTCATGCTGCCCGAGTCGCAGGCGGGGACCGATCGTGCCTAGCGGCCGTGGATTGAGCGCCCCCCTCGGGCGGCTGCGGAGAGCGTCTCTACCCGGAGAGGTCACGGGCTTTCCCGGGAGGTCGTCCGAGGGGGATTGAGTGGCCGCGTACTGGATGGCCGGACGTGGGATGAGTTTCCCGTATATCTTGCCGCCGTGACCGAATCGTCCCGGAAGGGCCGGAACCAAGTGGTGAGCCCGGCCCTAGGGCAGTAGGAGCGGCGGCAATACAAAAACGGGGGTGTGGCGCGTCCCGTTGGGCGATGCGCGGGGTTAGCGCCGGGCGGCACCCCCACCAACGAATGGGGTTCCTTGGTCCCCAGAAACCAGGGCGCTGAGGAGCAGCGCGGCGCTCCACTTGCATCAAAGGGATGGCACAAAAGACACGGTATCGAGGAGGGCAGTTACTTGGGTTGGGTTCTGTGGGGCGGGGCGTGGGACAGACCGTGAATCTCCACCCCCATATCGAGACCTCGGAGACCGTCCGGCGCTTGCCGTTCGTCGCCCGCGTCATGTTCCCCTGGGATCTCCGGTTCACCGTCGAGGACGCTCACGGCTGCTTCCGGATCAATCCCCTGGCTATCGTTGCGCGGGCCGAGGAGATGTTCCCAGAACAGACTCGGGAACACGTCCTCTGGCGACTCTGGCAGTACGCCACGACAGGGCCGCTCCTCGAGGTGTGGGAGGCCCACGGGCGCGTGTACGGCCACTGGACGGCCTGGTATGCCCCTGTGGGCCAACGCGGCGAGAAGGTCCTGCGCGTCAACTCGTTTCGACCCCTCGGCCGAGCCACCCCAGTACCCCCATCGCTCGAAGCAGCAGGCGGCGATCCCAACAAGATGAACTGGGATGGCCGCGAATTTCCCAGCAACGCTCCCGGAAAGCTCTCGGAAGCCTTCGAGAAACTTGCGGGAAGAATAGGAGGACGGTGGAATTCATCCGGTAAAACCCTTCCCGGAAGCTTCCCGGAAGCTTCCGGGAAGCTTCCGGATCCCCATGCCCATGCCCATGCCCATGCCTCAGAGCCGTCCGGGGATACTGAGCTACTCGAGAAGGGGAACCCGGCCGGCCCTGTTTCAGGCGAATCGGAATTCGAGCCGCGGAGCTTCCAGGACCCATACCGGATCCTCCCCAAGATGGCGGGGATTGTGCAAAAGCGGCGCAAGGTGCCCTACGTGATCGCGGACGTGCACGGCCCGACAGTGGCATCTCTCATCCGGGCCGGGCAGTCAGAGGAGCGGATCATGGCCGTCTGGGATCACTACGTGCAGTCACGGAAGGATCCGGCTCGGATCGACGTCGGATGGTTCGTGAAGGACTACAACCGCCACCACGCGGACTACAGCAGGAGCAAGCCATGAGCGATCTGGATTGGGGAAAGGCGCCACCGGAGTGTCCCGTGGCCCGGTACGAGAAGCCGGTGTACGAGACGGTCACGGAGACGATCTGCGGGATCTGCCGTGCGACCTGGACGGGACGGTGGGAGAAGCACCCGCGGCAAACGGAGACGGGACTCGTGCACCGGCCTGAGTACGACGGCGGGTTCGTGTTCTGCACCGACGCTAAGTACACGACGGTGTATCGCTGTAAGTGCTTGGCTGGACGCATGAAGGGTACGAGCATCCCCGTCGCCCCCGCGTGGTTCTGGCGGCTGATGCAGGAGCAGGGGACCCCCGGCTTCGTGTCCGCGGATGTTGTGCAAACCAACAAGAGTGTTCCACGTGAAACCTCTGTCTGAAATCTGCCTGGCGACGGCCCGGGAGTACGGGATCACCCCAAAGAACCTGTTGGCTCCGGGTCGGCGGCGCTTGCCGGTCGAGGCGCGGTACATGGCGATGTACCTGGCTCGCGGGATGAGGAACGACGGGTACACGCTGCTTGGCGAGAACTTCGGCCTGACTGAGCAGGGGGTGGCGCAGGGCTTGTCACGGTTCGGGCGGCGGATGCGGAACCGGGAGGTGCTTCGCCGGCGCGCCAGACGGATCCTGGAGGACCTCGGTGTAAGCCCGGAGGAGTGTGCGGTGCATCCGTTCGGGGATCTGATGGAGGGTGAGAAATGAGCCATCAGACCTTCCCCAAGGAGGGCCGCACCGTCGCCCCCGGGTTCATGCGGGCGCTGCACGAGATCTGGAGGGAGTGGGGTCTCGGGTGCGAATGGCCCGGTTGCGCCGGTGGGTGTGGCCACCTCGAGCTGAATCACATCAAGCCCCGGGGGCGAGGCGGGGGTTTCCGGCGGGACACGCCGGACAACCTCATCATGCTCGGCCGCAGGTGCCACGAGCTGGCGGGGAAGCTCGGAGTCAAGGTCAGGGCCAGGCAAAGAGACGCGATCAAGGTCCGCCACCCGCTCCTGACGGAGCAGATCCAGGAGGCATTTGAGCGATGCGTGAAGGATTGAACTTTCCCGCGGTCCTGATGTTGGTGGCCGCGATGTTTGTGGGCTCGCAGGTGGGGTGCCAGGAGCGCGAAGCGGTACCGGAGCAGCCGGTCGAGGTCGGTGTGCTGGGTATGGCTTCGGTGCCGCCGGACTCTGGTTCTCCCGGGGATCTGGTGGAGTGGACGGCATCCGCGGAGTCGCGGCGTGTCCGGACGCGGCTGGCGTACCACTACCTGACGGCGGGCATGTACTCGGAGCTGCGACGGCACGCGGATGTGCTGGCGCATGACTACGAGGGCCGCGAGGACATCGACCTCCTGGCGCGACAGCTTCGGAACGCTCTGGACACGCCCCCCGGGGAATTCGCATCGGACGGCGGGAGTCTCCGGCAGCTCCGTGAGCTACTCCGCAGGGAGATCGAGTCATGGTGACTCTCCCCACCGTGACCGCGGCCGACGTGCTCTCGTGGGAGCCGTGCAAAGACTGGACTCCGGAGCGGATCGAGGCGATTGCCGGGGATCGGAGATGGAATGCGGAGATGGAATGCTCTGGATATCCTGCGCTGCGAGGAGATCCCCCACGAGGATCGGCTGAGGCTCGTACTGCGGCCCGAGATGATCCCGGAGCCGCATCTGAGACTGATCGCGTGCGCCTACGCGGAGCACGTGCAGGGCAACTGGACCGACGCCGGGGACACTACGATAATGTGTACAGCGTCCATCGGGCGGAGATCGAAGCACTCCACCGTGAGGAGTGCCCCGGCGCTCCCTGGGTCTACGAGATGGGGTGCATGGTGTTCCCGGACCCGGAAGGCGACCGATGAGCGGCCTCCTGTCCCGCCCCGATATCGCATCGGCCATCGCGGATGGTCGTTGGATGCTCCGCACCGATAACGACGGCGTATCCTACGGCGGGTTTGTGTGGCCAGGGCCGGGCGTCTGGGTGACGTGTCCGCGGTGGACCGATGAGCGGACATGCGAGGGCGGCGGGTTTTTCGGCCAGGCTCCTGGCGATGGGTACCACGGCTATGCGCACCGAGGTACGCGCTTCGCCCTCTGCGTCTATGAAGGGCGCACTAAAAGCATTGATGGAAACAAGATAGCGGTAGAGCGGGCGTGCATCGTGGCGGTGGAATCTGCGCTCGAACTCATGGTCACATTGAGCTCGGGCAAGTGGTGCGGGTCGCTGCACCTGGGCGGCTACGATCATCCATTGCCCGCGGGGCTGACGACGGTCGGCGGGGGGCTGGACCTGCGCGGCTACGGTCATCCATTGCCCGCGGGGCTGACGACGGTCGACGGGTCGCTGGACCTGGGCGGCTACGATCATCCATTGCCCGCGGGGCTGACGACGGTCGACGGGGCGCTGGACCTGCGCGGCTACGATCAGCCATTGCCCGCGGGGCGGTCGACG
>Ga0326597_10000841_pt1 | contig 52150 bp, 43 predicted proteins | sample RVTome_12_FD_203789 | JGI IMG/M metagenome (GOLD analysis project Ga0326597, IMG submission 203789) | Soil microbial communities from uranium-contaminated site in the Upper Colorado River Basin, Wyoming, United States - RVT100D185 | ecosystem: Environmental > Terrestrial > Soil > Contaminated >... | reverse complement strand
CACCCGTTTAATATGATAGCGACCGATGCGTTCGGGAACGCCTGAGCGAACAGGCGCGGTTTCCGAAGTAACGGTTTCGGCCCGGCGCGGGTCAGGTGGGGGTTGATGCGAACCCTGTTTCGTCATGCGCGGCGGCTCCGAAGACTCTCCGTTCGACTAATATGTGCAGCCATTATGTCCGGTTTAGACGGGGTGTGCAAAGGGCGTGCGGCGGCGGGCGATTTCGTTCGCTACGTGCAAGCCGCTGCCGAAGACGGAGTAGGATCGGGCAAAAGCTTTATGCGCGGTCGTGGCGATGCGACCGTAGAAGCCGTTGCGGGTGCGGTGGCCTTGGTGAACATGATGGAACGCAGGGCCCGGACGTTGCATTTAACGTCGTCCCAGCTTCGCATTTTCCAAAATCGTCGGAGTAGATAGCTGGGCCGAAAAAAGAACTCGCGGTAGGCCACCTTGTACATCCGATTGATCTCTTCGCTGGAGACGGTCGGCAATTCCAGAACGCTGTTGGCGAGGTCGTAGTCGTTCCAGTCGAGCGTCCGCAGGTAGCCGTTTCTTCGCGCCCATTCGAACATCTGGGTGCCCGGGTAGGGCGTGGTAATGTTGAACAAAGCGATGTCGGGGTCGAGTCGTTTGGCGAAGTCGATGGTGCGGCGCATGGAATCTAGGGTTTCGCCGGGGTTTCCGAACATGAACGCGGCCCGGACGGCGATGCCCGCGTCTTGAACCATGCGCACGGCCTTCTCGGTTTGCTCGATGTCGATGGGCTTGCGGATGGTCTTCAAGATATCGGGGTCGGCCGATTCAATCCCAAACAAAATCTGGTGACAACCCGCGGCACGCATCTTCTGAAGCAGCGGCGGGCTGACGCAATCCGTCCGCGCGAAGCAAGACCAGGTGAGGTCGATCTCGCGTTCGAGGATCAGCTCGCACATCCTCGCGACTTGCGGCTTGAAGATGGTCAAGGTGTCGTCGTAGAAGCTGACCTCGCGGACGCCGTAGCGGGCTTGGAGCATTTGGATTTCATCGACCACGTGCTCGGCCGATCGGGTACGCAGGGCGGTCTCGGCCGAGTTGCAAAACGTACACTTGCCCGGGCAGCCGCGGGTCATGGTCATGTTGATCGAGGGCAATCGGCGATACGCCCCGACCGCGGGTTTGTATAGCTCGAAGCGGATCAGGTGATAGGCCGGGGTGGGGAGGGCATCGAGGTCTTGGATGGGTTCGGCCGGCGGGTTGTGTTGGATCGGTTGCAGCGGGTTCTTTCCGCGATAGGAGAGTCCGCCGATGGATTCAAGCGGCCTGCCATCGACCAAATCCATGAACGGGATTTCTCCTTCGCCACGGATGACAAAATCGACGTTGTCGTCGCCCAGGACTTCGTCGGGCATGGCCGTTGCATGGACACCGCCGATGACGATTCTCGACTGCGGCGAGAACCGTTTGATGATCGCGGCGATTCGGTGGGTATTGATGATCTGGGCGGTGACGGCCGTCATCCCCACCCATTCGGGTCGGTGATCGGCCACGAACCGCTCGATGTCCTCAAAGTGCAAGCGCTCGGCGTTGACATCCATGACGTGGACGGCTCGCCCGCGGTCCTCGGCGTATGCGGCGACGTAGAGTAGCCCCAGCGGCGGCGACGTGCTTTTGACGCCGTGCCAGATGTTGCCATCCTTGGTGATCCAGGGTGGGTTTATAAGAAGGATGTCCACGAACGGGGTCCCCGAACCGAAAAATAGGCCTAACCCTTAGGCCTCAGCGATGGTCCAACCCGATGACCTTCGTTTTTCGTCCGAAAACGGAGGTCACTGGACCAAAAAACGTGTCGCCGCGACCCGCCTATTGACGAAGATCGTCCGGGAGGTAGGCTAAGTCCGGCTTCAAGAGACCTTTGGCGTCGCCGCCTTCTTGGTCGCACTCCGCGCGGTGGTGCGACACGATAAGGCGAACGGTGCCTTTCAAAACGAAAAGGAGTTCTCGACATGCGTATGAAATCGACCTCACTAGGAGTGATCGGCATCGGGCTGGCACTCGCGGCAACGGGTGGTCCGGTAATCGCACAGCAGGCGAGCGGGCAAGCGAACGTAGTTCGACCGAGCCCTACGAACCAGGATGCGGCGGATACCCACCCTCTGCGATTGGCGTCCTATTGGGCCCAGGACAAGCCTAAGACGACGCCTGCTCCCAGTAAGCCGGCGACGAGGGAAACGACGACCATCCGGACCGAAGTAAAAACCGTCGGCGAGTTCGGTTATCGCGAGATCAGTTCGTTCTTCAACATTCGTGAGGCCAACGCCAACGTCGACAAGGGCGAATGGGAACTGGAGCTTGAATCCGGATGGGAGACCGGCAATGGCGGTGACGACGACGTGTTTTTTGGTTCGTCGCTCAAGTACGGGCTCGACGACGCGACCTATCTCGAACTCGAGGTGATTCCGATCAATCTCGGCGACGGCGGCGGCCAGGGTGCCGGGGAGCTCGAGCTCACGTTGTTCCATCAATGGACCTCCGAATCCGACGCCCCGGCGGCGTTCGCAACCTGGGCAAGCATGCGGATTCCCAGCGGAGACGGCTCGGAAGGCGTCGACGGCACGCTCAACGGCGCAATCACGAAGTCGCTGGGCGGCAACTGGCGCGCTCACCTGAACGGCTATGTGATGACCGCCAACGGCGTGATGGGCGACGGCGATGACGCCAACCGCCGCGATTTCCAGTGGGGCATCGGGCCGGGTCTTGACTATCAGTTCGACGTGGACACGATCGGCATGATCAACTACATCAACCGTAGTGCCGATCAGAACGGCGAGTCGAACGACGGCATTATGGAAGTTGGTTTCGTGCGCAAGGTCGCCGAAAACCAGCACCTCAAGTTCGCCGTCGACGTCGACGTTCACGGCGGCAACGACGACATCGCCAACGTCGGGGCGAAGCTTCAGTGGACGATTGAGTGGTAGCCTTGCGACGACCTGCGATGTCGCAAATCGGTTAGGTTAGCAGTCAAACGTGGGACCGGTTTTCGAGTTGGCCGTCGCCGACGCGAAAGCCGGTTCCACATTTTTTAACGCCTACCGTCGCAACCCAAATCCGAGGAGAAAGACGGGGCGAAAGATGATCCATAAGTCAATCATCGGTGCCCTTCAATCTAATGCCGTTACGTACTCGACGGCGGGCGGAACAAACTTTTGATCGACCCATCTTGTAGGGCTTCGTTGAAACGAGATCCTCCCCTCGAAGCCCCCGAAGATTTTCTGCATCTGGCGCGAAATCACCTTTATAGGCTGCCCAGCGCAGTTCTTAGACAATGCGCTAAAGCAATGTGCCTTCGTAAAGAGTCGGCTAGTGGGTCGTCCGCGAACCAGAACCAACTCCTCTTGCTGCCTAGCGAACACCGATGGATGGCGTACGTGAAAGTTCTCGCCAAACAGGCTGCGCAGCTTGAACGTGGAAAAGTCGCTTGCAAGTCCCGCGACCTCGACCTCGAAAAAACCAGTGAAATAGAGGGCCGGTTTAGACGGAAAATTCCAACCCTCCAAGCCGCAATAGAACACCAGGAAATCTCCGGGTTCCAATCGACGAAGACCGCGCTTTGGTGGCGTTGGATCGCCGTAAGTAAACGTCGTGAATTCGGGGTCTAGATGCATCGATTGATTCCTCATGCGAGCTTGACGTCGCGCAGGAAAATAATCGATCAGATTCTTGCCGTGCCGTCCGGGCGTGTTCCCGTATGTTCGCAGATCGACGCCGTTTTTGTCAGGAATCGGAATGAACTCGAACGAGCCGTCCTTGAAAAACGGCCCCTGAATGCCGCCAGCACCTGAGTCGATTCCAACTCGCAGCAACGCGACTTTCATCGGTCATCCTGTTTTAGCTGCGACATAAAGTCGTGAAGCGTCCACTTTTTGTGTCCGATCCAAAGGCGTCGCTGCGTACATATCAACGGCCTGTCCCAGATGAATGTGCAATCCGGATCACCAACCAATAGGGCTGCCGGCCTTTCGCTGAAACCGAAGTGGCGTATGTCGTTCTCCCATTCGTGTTCATGGACATGGCCAACAATTGGCGGCTTGTAGCTGCTTCGTTTGTAGCGCAAGGGACTCTCCGGATCGACGGATCGCAACTTGGGGCAAAATAGATCACCGTGTCTGTCGAGGTGCGCTGCTTTCGCGCGCTTCATATTATCCGGCAGATCGGTGGAGCGCCACAAGTTGAGATGCGAATCGAAAGCCCAGCCGATTTTCATCAGGTAAACCAGTTTGTGGGGCGGAGGCACTTTTCGCCGGCTTGTGAATCCTGCGACCCAACGCCCCTCCCAAGCCTTACAGCTAACGGACGTACGCATCCGATGCTTACATGTGCAGAGCGTGACATATTTGCCCTGCCAGTTCGGAGCCGACCCCTTTTGAACGAATCTGTCGTGGTTCAGTTCCACGCTCGTGATAACGTACGAGTAAAGGGTGGCTAGTGGGTGCGTGTCCGGGCACAGCGCCCTCAGCTCATCGAAGTCCACGTCGAGCCGAATTTGCCCAGGCATTGGGATCGGCTGGTAATCGGGCGCGCTCGGCTTGGCGCATGACATAGGCCTGACGCAGGACATTGGCTCGACGCATGGCATGGCCTGAATTTTAAGCGCGCTCGCGCCCAAAGGGAAGAGCGCACGCCGAACGTCCGACAGTGAACAAGGCCGACTTCAAGCCGTTTCGTTACCGACGCAAGCCGAGCCCTAGCCAAAGAACTGGTCTAAGGATGCTCCACCAGTCGATCACTGGTCTCATCTTGGTTTGCCCGAAAGCGCGGGGTGGGTAGGTTTTCGTGCACGGAACCTCGGTGTGGCGATAGCCGAGCTTGAGGACCTTCCACAACAGGTAGACTTCCAGGCCGTAGCTGTCGAGCCATCGTTGGTGCAGGTTGATGCGTGGGTCATCGAGCAGCGAAACACGAAAGGCGCGGAAGCCATTCGTGCTCTCGGTCAGGCATTTGCCCACGAACCGGCTCATTAACCAAGGATGCAGGCGGGTCGCCAGTCGGCGGTAGAGGGGCATATCTCCACCGCACCAGCCGCCCTTGAGATATCTTGAACCCATGACGAAGTCGTCGCCCGTGTCGCAGATCGGGTCTAGCAGTCGCGGGATTTCCGCGGGGTCGTCCTTGTTGTTGCCCGCGAGAATGACGGCGATATCGTGTTTGGTGTCACGGCCGCGCTCCAGCCCCGCGCGAAGCGCGGCCCCCACCCCCGTCATTTGTCCCGTGGATAGAACTGAGGCGCCGTGTTGACGGGCGATAGACGCCGTTTCGTCGGAAGAGCCGTCGTCCACGACCAGGACGGTGTCGACGAACTCCGGATCGATGCCCCCGACGACGCGGCCGATTTTGGCCTGTTCGTTGTGCGCGGGGATGACGGCGATGATGCGTTGGTTTTTGTACACGCGCCTATCCGACGGCGAGCAACCGATCGTCCACCAGTCGATAACGCCGCAGACAACCCGTGCAAACCCAATCGGACGCGATTCGCAGGCCGCAGTGGCACACCCAGCCGGCCGGCTGGGCGGGGTTGCCAACCACCAGCCGATGATCGGCGACATTCCGTGACACTAACGAGGCTGCCCCGACGGTCGCCCATGCCCCAATGGTCACGCCGGGCAGGATGACCGCGCCCGCCCCGATGGTCGCCCCGCGGCGAACCACGGTTCGCGTCAGCCAGTTTTCCGAGCGTGCGTAACGGCCGGCGGCTTCGGGCATCCGTGGGCTGCGCGGGTACCTGTCATTGGTGAAGATGACGCCGGGACCAATGAAAACGTCATCCTCCACGGTAATGCCCTGGAAAAGCATGACCCCATTCTTGATCGTGACACGTTCGCCGATGCGAACGCCGGTTTCGATGAAGGCGTGATCGCCGATGTTGCAGTTCCGGCCGACGACGGCACCGTCCATGATGTGGGAAAACGCCCAAACGCGCGTCCCGTCGCCCACCACCGAACTTTCACAAATCGCAGACGGATGTACGTAGACCGTGGGCTCGCTCCGAGAGCGCAAAGGCGGCACAAGTGCGTCGGGCGGCGTTTGGATCATCACCTTCGGCTCAATGGACACAGGCTTATTATCGGGTCGCCAGGGGTGTGGCTTTGAGACGGTTCGGCGATTGGGAAGGCAACCACGAACCGCCGATGAGGGGCACGGCGTCGCCGGCCGCGGTCCGGGCCTTCGGCGGCGCGGCGGCATCGATAGGGATCATGGCCCCGCCGTTGCGCACGGATAGCATGGCTGCTTCGAGGGTCTTGACCACGACCAACCCCTCCATCGCACTCGGCCCTGCGGGTGAGCCGTCGAGCACCCAGGCGATGAACGCCTCGGCCTGCTTGAGAAGCGGTTCGGTCCGGCGGATGTCGGGCACGTGGACGCCGGCGTTGCGGAGGAGGCACCGGAATTCGCCATAGGAGTCGTAATAGGGCGGTTCATCCAGGCCCTTATCGTAGAGCCGCAAGGTGTCTTGCGGATCAACGTCGTCCCAGTGGGCCATCTTCGACGACCCGACGACGGTGAGGGTGCGGACCTTTCGAGGGTTCAACCAACTCACATGGAGATGGGCCAACGTGCCGTCAGCATACTGAACTGTCGCGAAGCAAACGTCTTCGATGGCCTTCTGCGAAATGCAACTCCCGTGGGCTGAAACGGATGCCGGCATCGAGCTGAGAAGGTAATTGAAAATGCTCAAATCGTGCGTGCCCAGGTCGTACAAGGCGTTTACGTCGCCGCGGACGGGTCCGAGGTTTGTTCGTACGGCGTCGAGGTAGTGGATGCATCCCAACTCTTTGTTGGCTATGAGTTCGCGGAGCTTGATGATCCCGCCGTTGAACAGGAACACGTGTCCCACCATCAGGACCAGGCCCTTCGCTTTGGCGAGGGCGGCAAGTTCCAACGCATCGCCACTGGTGGTGCAGAGCGGTTTTTCGACGAGTACATGTTTGCCTGCGTGCAGGGCCTCACGAGCGATGGTCGCATGGGTGGCGGTCGGCGTGGCGATTATCACCGCTTGGACGGCGTCATCGGCCAACAGGCTGTGGTAGTCCGTCGTGGTTCGGAGACCGGGGAAGCGCGATTGGATACGTTCAAGCCTCGATCGTTTGAGGTCCGCGCACCCCAGTACCAAGGATCGATCCAGCTCGTTGAAAACGCGAAGGTGGTTCGGTCCCCAGTGACCGCAGCCGATCACCGCCACAGCAAGTTTACAATCGCTTTTGGCCACCGCCGTTACTATCGGAACTTCGGGGTGTGGGCATGAACCGGAGCCGGCCTCGCCGGGTGACGGCGAAAGTCTCGTGCGACAGGGTTAGCCGATCCCCGACTCGGTCCAGGTTAGGAGTTGGCCGACCTCCGGGACATGGAGGCGACTCTTGAAGCTTGCGGGCAGGCCCTCGCGAAAAGCGTCGGCGGATTGAGCTAGGATCGGGAACGTCTTGTAGTGGCAGGGGATGATGGCGGTCGGTTGGAGCATCTCCGCCGCGAGCGCCGCACCACTGGCCCCCATCGTGAACCGGTCGCCGATCGGAAGGATGCAGATCTGCGGGGCCATTAGCTGGGCGAGCAGTCTCATATCACCGAAAACGGCCGTGTCCCCGGCGTGATAGACCGATGCAACCCCCGCCGCCCGGACGACCACGCCGTTGGGCATGCCGCCGTACGCCGGACCCTGCGGCGTATCGACGGCTGACGAATGGAACGCCTTGGTGAGCGTGAACTCCACGCCGTCCACGGCGATCGTTCCGCCGGTGTTCATCATCTCGAATCGCCCGCCGCCGATCAGCCGCTGCATCACCGTGCAGAGGTCATAGTTGCCGACCACGACGGGGTTGAACTTGCGGACCAACGCGGGCACGTCGCCGACGTGGTCGGAGTGGCCATGGGTCATGACGATGAAATCGCAGCGCGGCGGGTCCTTGAGATTCGCCGGACAGGCCGGGTTTTCTGTGAGCCACGGATCAATCAGAATGACCCGCTCGTCGGGGAGCGTCAATCGAAAGGCCGAATGGCCGAGCCAGGTAATCGTGGCATTCATGATTCCGACGCGATTTTTCGCACCAGCAACCGCTTGCGCTTATCGCGCGGGTCGGCGGCTTCGAGGCGGCGCATGGCCTCGGAGTCGTAATACCTTTCGCCGCAATCCGGGCATACGTCTGCTCGTACGCGGACGCGCGTGCCGCTTTGTCGGGTGACGGTCACGGTGCGGCGGCCAACCTGCTTCGACCCACACATGATGCAAGTTTGCAGCCTAGCGCGATCAGTAGTCCGGTTTTTTGAACCGGAATGAGGGGACGGGCTTGAAAGTTTTTTGTTGTTGCTCCGACGCGACAGGTCGAGCTGGTCGGCGGCTTCGAGCTTCCGCATGGTTTCCAAGTCAAAGTAGTGTTCCCCACAGCGCGGGCAAATGTCCGCCTGGACGGCCACCGTTCCTCCGCCTGATACGGGAACACGGACGCGTTTGCGGACGACGCCGCCGCACCCGCACATGATGCACCGACTGAGGTGCGGGCGATCATTCCCCGAATGCGACAGTTTTCGACGAGACGAGGTAGTAGCGATCTTCGCCGTCCGGTTCGCGGACGATCGCTCCTTTCGTGTAGATCGCCGTACCGTTAAAGTTGAAGCTCTTGATGACATACAGTTTCTCTCCCGAGTAGCGACGCAATGAGCTTCTGGACCGTAGCGTCTTGGCGATCGTCTGGGCGGTAATGATGCACTCAACAATATCGTCGATGTACAAGCCGCACGAGTGCATTTCTTCGCGCGACTTCAGAGAAAAACCCAATCGTCCACGAAGCGTCAGTCGTTTGATTCGTTGCAGGACATCCATGTCTCGTTTCGACGTCCTGCCCGCCCGGCGTCCAACCGCCTGGCCATCACCCTACCCTCTCCCTTAGAAGGCGAGGGGTTATTTCGCCTTTGCTGTCAGACCCTTGATCTTGTCCAGCACCTCATTGTGCTCCGGGAACCGACCGATGTCGTGCTTGTTCCAAATCTGCGTGCCGTTCACGTGGACGTCGAAAACGCCGCCGGAGCCTTCAATCATCTTCGAAACTACGCCGAACTCATCCTTGATCGCCTCCGCCAGACCGGCGGCCGTGGGGAAGTAGTTTCACTGCATGCAGTATTTGATGCTGATGTTCATGCGGAAACATCTCCTTCAAATCCGAACCCCAAGCGCCAGCGCGGGGCCGGGCCCGTCGCTTGCGCTCCGGGTTCCGATCGCTACGCCAGATTCATCGTCATCAAAAACTCCGCATTAGTCCGGACCTTGGCAAGTTGAGAGCGCAACAACTCAATGGCCTCCACGACGTTCATATCGGAGAGCACACGTCGGAGACGATAAACCAGCTCCAACTCCTTGGGATCAAGCAGCAATTCTTCCTTACGCGTACCCGAGGCGGCCACGTCGATCGCCGGCCAGACGCGGCGGTCCACCAGCCGTCGATCCAGGTGCAACTCGGCATTACCCGTTCCCTTGAATTCTTCGAAAATGACCTCATCCATCTTGGAGCCGGTGTCGACCAGGGCCGTACCGATGATGGTCAACGACCCGCCCTCTTCCATGTTCCGAGCGGCGCCGAAGAAACGCTTGGGCTTTTGCAAGGCGTTGGCGTCCACACCGCCCGAAAGAATCTTGCCGGAATGCGGCACCTCGGTGTTGTAGGCGCGGGCCAGTCGCGTAATCGAGTCCAGCAGGATCACCACATCGCGCCCGTACTCGACGAGTCGCTTGGCTTTTTCAACGACCATCTCCGCAACCTGTACGTGCCGCGAGGCCGGCTCATCAAACGTGGAGCTGACCACTTCGGCCGTCGTGTTCCGTTGCATCTCCGTGACCTCTTCGGGCCGCTCGTCGATCAGCAGGATGAACACGTACGTCTCGGGGTGGTTCTTGGCGATGGAGTTGGCCATTTTCTGCAGGAGCACGGTCTTCCCGGTTCGCGGCGGGGCGACGATCAGCATACGCTGCCCCTTGCCGATGGGCGTGACCATGTCGACGATGCGCATGTTCATTTCATCCTGCGACGTTTCGAGGAAAAGGCGTTTGTCGGGGTGAAGGACGGTGAGGTCCTCGAAATTCGTCTTTTCGGTGACGTCGTTGGGGTCCGCAAGGTTGATCGCCTCGACGCGGAGCAGGGCGAAGTAACGCTCCGACTCCTTGGGTGGGCGAATCTGACCGGCGACGATATGCCCGGTGCGCAGTCCGAACCGTCGAATTTGGGACGGGCTGATGTAGATGTCATCGGGGCAGGGTAAATAGTTGTATTCCGGGCTGCGCAGGAAGCCGAAGCCGTCAGGCAGGATTTCCAGCACGCCTTCGCCGTACATCAGGCCGTTGCGATTGATCCGTTCCTTGAGAATCTTGAAGATAAGGTCCTGTTTCTTGAGGCCGGTATACTCCTCCAGCCCTTCCTTTTTGGCCACATCGTGTAGTTCCTGCACACCCATCTTTTGCAGCTCGGTAATGTGAATATTGCCGCGTTTGATTTCTTCGTACTTGGCGTGGGTTTCGGCGTCGATCGGGCCGGCCGCGGGCTCCGCGTCAAAGCGCGGCGGCGAGGGCTCTGGGGGAGGAGCAACGGCTTCCTCGACAACAACTTCGGGCTCATCGTTGGTAATCGATGGTGACATGGGTGTGTCTTCCTCCGTGGAAACAGTGGTTCTCTTCTTGGTGGTTCGCACCTTACTGGTGGTGGCTTTCGCCATGAAACAATCCTCCTGAATAAGACATGCCTGTAACGCAGGCGTTTGAGCAGACTGTTTGAATAGGATGCTCGATACTCGTTTACATGTTTGGATTCGTCAAGCTGGTTTCAAAAAGCTCAAGCGAAGGCGGCAAGCACCGAGGAGAATATCCGTTCAACGTCCGTCCGCAACCGGTCCAAACTGGAATGGTTAATCACCACATGATCGGCATTCGCCCTTTTCGTGTCAAGTGAATTCTGGAGGTTTTCCCTTCGCCTTAATTCCACTTCCGACCACCCTCTTGAGTCCGCCACGCGTCGGACACGAACCGACCGGTCGGCCTCGACAAAAACCACCGCGTCGCAGTAATCACCCAAGCCCGCCTCATACAGTTTGGGAGCGTCCAAAACAATTGCCCGTACGGCCGGGTCGCCGTTGAACTTCTCCACCAGTCGCTCTCGGCGGCGATGGATGCCGGGATACAGCAATTTCTCCAACCGATCCAATTCCCGCGGATCGTCGAACACGATTGCGGCCAGGGCCTTTCGGTCCACCTCTTGCGCGGGACAGACCATATCACCCCACCACCCCCGCAAGGTCGCGATCACCCCGGGGTCCGCCAACTCCTCATGAGCCAGGAGATCCGAATCGATCACCGCCGCCCCGAGCGATTGCAGGATTCGGGCAACGGAGGATTTCCCCGCACCAATCCCCCCGACCAGCCCAATGATCGGTTTAATGCGCTTGGCGCGGACTCGTGACAATTTTCCCAAGCCGCGGCTTGTATCGCCCACAACTCGCCCCAGGATTGGCCTGAACGGCATTACGCGGAAAGCCGAACAGAATTCGACCAGGCCCGAAACAAGCGCCCCCTGCCGCGACGATCTATCTTAGGAAGGACCCGAATCAGCCGTCCGTAGCTTCTCGACTTCGTGGCAACTGACCTCTCGAAGCCCGCCGAACAGGATCGTCAAGAGAGCATATAAAACGACGGGTCAGACCGCAACTGGGGTTCAATCCTGTAGAACCGCAGGTAGTATACACGACCTGCAAGGGCTTGTCACCCCCATTTTTGAGAATTTTTACTCGGCCTCGGAATTCGCCCTTTCCTGCCAAATTATGGTTTGGAGGCAGAATCATATCACGGGGGTATTCGGGCTTTCGCCCGAGGTGAAACACATCTGTGACATTTGCCCATTGGGCAACAGCGAATCCGGGCGGGCTTGGCTGCTGAAAACGGCAACTAGGCTAGGCAATCTCCGACTCTCGAAACGATTCGGCGGTGAATAAGAAAACTTGGGTCTGGGGGTCGCCCCAGGCCTCGGCGTCCAACCCCGCCTTCATGGTGCAACAGTTGGTCAGGAACTGCCGGGCCGACCATCCTCGCTCCACCGCCAGGCGGGGAAGAAAACAACCCGATCGTGCACCACGCCGTACAATAACGCCGTGCGTACCGAGAATGAGCGACAACGGATCGTGCGCCGGCTGCGGATCAGAGAGGACGGATATCTCAATTTCAATGTTGGTGAGTTCGGCAGCGGTGATCGGATCGTTCTCAAACCGAACGTCCGTGAGTGACGAGCGGGTCACCTCCGCGATCGTCGCGGCAAGGTCGGTCGTAGGCGTGAACGTTCCGACGCAGCCGCGAAGGGTCCGCTCCGACCAGAACGTCACAAACACCCCGCCGTATCGGCCGTTCACTTGCGGCGCGACCGGCTGCTGATCGCCCGCCGCGTTTTGCAGAACCCGCCGCGCGGTTCCTCGTGCGAAACCTAGCAGTTGACGCCGCAGTTCGATGGAACCGATGGCAGGGCCAATGGACACGAAGCGGCATCTCCCGTGCGCAGTGCGTCGCAGGCCCCCTGTTGGTGTCTTTTTGAGCGAACCTGGAGGGCCGCGACGACGTCTTTTCAGCGCACATTACCGCATGCGGAACAGACGATCAAGCTGATCGAGAGAAAGGGTCGCATGACGTTAGCCAACATTCGTCCCCGATCACGAATTCGCCCTGACGAGCGGCCTGGAAGGGGATTCAGGCTGTTTTTTCGGGAGCCGGCCACAATCGGCGGCTCAGGCGGTCGTAGAACTGCAACGCGACGGCCTGTTCGGCTTTGATCACGTCATCCGCCCCGAGCTGCGACGCCTGCATTCCCTTCGACGAGTAGTTCGTTCGGGCGAGGATGTAGATTTCGGGCCGAAGGCGGCGGGCCAGGGAGGTCGCCGCAAGCACGGCCTCCTCGTCCGGGATGGTCAGGGCCAAGATCGAGGCCCGGTCCAAACCCGCTTCGCTCAGCGTCCGCGCGTCCGAGGCGTCGCCCGCGACCACCCGCCGCCCCAGCCGCCGTTGCGTCTCAACCGTAACCGGGTTTCTCTCGATGACGGTGTACGATAAGCCGGCGTTGTCCAGTAGATCGGCGACGCACCGACCGGCCAGCCCGAACCCCACGATGATGACGTGCTCGTTGATGCTCGCCCCGCCCGGGGGCGGATATGCGGGGGTGACGACAAGCCTCATCCCCTCGGGCCAATCGACCGTCTCGTCCAGTCGAACCTGTCCATTACGATACGTGGCCCCGAAAGTCCGAGCCGAAGTCGAATCCAATACCCGTCTCGCTACCAACCTATTGCCCCGGTGGGTTCCACGGAGGCTTTCAGCCTTCATCGTCCCACAAACGACCTGAACTAAACCGTTTCCTCGAATGATCCCCGCCGATCGAGCTTAATATGCTGTGGCACGATGAAAAGGAAATCGCAAGCACAGCGGACCCAACGGCCCGGTCGAATCTGCGAAGATGCGCGGGCATGACACGGAGGGTAGATCATCGTCTCGCCCATGTCCCAAGGACGTGGGCCACTCAGTCTTGCTTTGAATCGGCAATTGTGGCTGTCAAATGGGTTCGTTTTGCAAGTACAGTTTTTTTGCGTAGTGTCATGCGCTGGCACTGTGTGAATTGTGAATGCGGAATGTTGAATGCCGGTAAGCGACGAGTGAGGCCGCTTTAGCGGCCTTGCCCTATAGGGCTCCAGGCCAGCCGTTTTACGGCTGGTCCTGGGACGCCGATCGTCTTTTTCGGCTCGTTTCAGCAGGCTTCACTCCTCGTCGCAAACGACAAACGTAGAACGAACCAGGGCAAGCCCGTTAAAACGGGCTGCGGAAAACCGGTCGCCACGCACAACCAGCCCTAAAGGGCTGGCCTGATGTCCGCTGGCGCGGGGAAACCCCGTGAACGGGGTTGACCATCGACACCTCTTCGCGGCAACCAAACAAGGCATTATAGAACGACCTCCAACTAAATAACGTGACGGGCGCGCGGTCGGGTATGATCGGGGAGCGATCATCCAGAAACGCAGAAACGCAGAAACACAGAATTACTGAAATCGCATGGACAGGAGGGAATTACGAGTTACCAGTTACGAATTACGAGGCGTGGGGCGATCGGAGTAGAAACGTCAAAACGTCTAAAAATCAAAACGTCGAAAAATCGAAATGGGATGCCGGGTCGGCGTGGTCGGGGGCATCGGGTCGAGTACGTATTTAGCGTCGCGGTTCCCAGATGCAGGTGCACAGGCCGAAGGTGCGTCGGGTCGCCGGCCCAGGGAAGCGCCTTCGGCGTAACCCTGGGCTTGAGGCCATGACCCCGTTGGGGTCGATCCCTTGTACACGCTAAACATGAACCGCGTCGATGGTCCGAGCTACGCGGTCACCGATCTGTAGTGCCACGACGTGGCACGATGAAAAGGAAATCGTAAGCACCGCGGACCCTGCGGAACCATCTAAACAAAGCCGCACCCCTTAAGGAAACGGACGGTCGTCGCGTTCCCAATCGTTCCGTCGCCTCCTCTACCGTTCGGATCTCCTCCTCCGCCAATCCGGGCCATTCACGTACAAGTTGGTCGATCCGGCCGTCGGAAGCGTTTCACGCGGCGGACAGGGCGGCGATTACCTGCTCCAGGAGCGCGATCAGTGTATCAACATCGGCGCTGCCCGCCTGTGCCGCCCGCAGCCAGAAGAGGGCCTCTTCCAGGAAGGCGATCGCCGAAAGTTCGTTCCCGGCCTTAATCATGGCGAGCGCCCCGTCTTTGCTTATGCCGACGAGACTGCCCGCCAAGGCCCTTCGCGCCTTTTGAAGGATTCTCCGGACGATGTTGTTCGAAGCGCCCGCGATTTCACCGTCGAGCAGATCGAGAATTTCCTCTACCGCCTGTTCGGGGGTGAGCACGCGCACCACCGTCGACTCGGCATCCGCGCCATCGTCATCGTCTACGACCGACAGCTCAATCGCGTACGAACCGGCGAGCATGTACCGATGCGATTGCGCTAAGGCGCCCATCCCGTCGCCAAAGGCTTCATTGAATGTGTCGAAGGAGGTATCGGCGTCGGACGAGCCGTCGCCCCAGTCAAGCATTGCGGTCTGGTGGTCGCGCACGCCCGGGTCGCTGAAGTCGGCACTAACGGTCACCGGCAGGCCCGTCAGAACAAATGGCACATCGACGATCACCTGCTGTCCGGCCCCATTGGTGAGGCGAAACTGGGTGAGTTCGGGCGGTACATTGTGGACGTTGACAATGGCCGTGGCCTCACCCGGCGGCCCGCCGAAGGAATGCACAGCCCGCGCCGGGACGCCGACCACCTCCGGGCCTTCGATGGCATTGAAGGTGACGGGGCTTCCCGTGGCCTCGTAGATGTCATCGAGGTCCAGGTCCCATTGCAGTTCGACCGGCGCGGCGTAGTACGGACCGCAGCCATCAAGAAACTCAACCGCGTCCACCTCCTGATTGATGTCGTCCGTGCCGCCGTCGTTCGAAACCGTTGTGAGGTCCGCATCTTCGTGTCGAAAGCCGTCGCCAACCAGGGTTAGCGTTTCGTCCACATTGCCCTCGCCCTCAAGATCGCGATCAATGGCGCGGATCGAACAGCCCGCGGGCGCGAACCATTTCCACGAGCGAGCCTTGTCGAAGTGGTAAAAAAGAGGGAAAATTTGAAGCTCCAAGGGGACGAAGTTGTCGAAGTCGTCGAGGTCGTAATCGTCGAAGTCGACCACCGGGTAGAAGGTACTAAAATCGGACCCACCAAAATTGACTTCATGGAAAAGCTCGATCCAGGCCTTGGTGACGGGCGGCCCGGCCGATCCATTTAGATTCACGCTGCTTCCCTCGTCAACTTCGTAGGGCCCGTTCACCACCGCGGTGGGAAGGTACGTCGGGCTGTTTTCCCGCACCATGTTGATGTGCCGCCATTCGCCTGCCTTGACGGTGCCGGAAGGCCCATCGTTGTCGTGCTCGGTCGCGTAGAAAATTAGCTCGCCGCTGGGGGATTCGTAGAAGCCGGTTGCCGCCGCCAGACTGGCGAGCAAGCTACCTCCGGTGCTCGGGCGCGGAGTGATTCGACGGCCGTGGGACCCATACGGCAGGTACGGAAGGCTAATGGTTTCGCCGGGTGCGCAGTCCTTCGTGTCGCAATTCACGTGAAATAGATCGATGCGATCATGATCACCGAAAACGGGATGCCCGCGAGCGCCAGCAAGGTACAGATCACCGTCGATGTTGCCTTCCCGCAGGAAATGCAAGGACTGATGGGCATCTTCATCACCGTTCGGCCCTGGGACTTGATCAACGTACTCCCATGACAAGTCTGGATTCGCCAATGTGCAATCGACCTCATCGCAGTTTCCAAGCGGCTTGGATCTATAAAAATAAATGGGGTCGGTGCCATTAAATCCAGGTGTGACCGCCATCAGGTACAGACCCCCTGGAAGCGGAGTAATGGCGATTCCGTCGGCACCGTCGAGAGGCTCGCCGTCTTGATCGACGGGGACGAATTGACTCTTGAATATAGGGCCCTCCGGATTACTGACGTCAAAGAACATGATTAACGTCGGGAACGGAAAACTGTCGTAGTTGAAACACACGTCGCATTCCGGCGGCGGATTGGAAATGATGAAACAGACGCCACACCCGTTTGGGAAAGGACGCGGCGTCTCGGACGCCATCGCCATCATGTGACCCACGACCTGCATGCCGCCCGGGTGTTGGAACACCCTCGGCAGCAGGGGATCGCTATCTCCCCGGAATACCAGTCCGCCTGCCACAACCGTGAAATATTTCGTGGCGATGTCATCCGAAGGTGGCGGAGTATTGTCGACGTGCTCGCCCTTGCGCAGCCGATTGCTCCGCATGCGCTCGCCATGCTTGTCGCGGGAGCCCATCCTGAAGACGATGAGGTTCCCGTTTCGTTTCTCACCGTCGGAGTCGTCGCAGACGAGCTCCGGAACGCCGTCTGGAGTGTTGCCGCTGCGAGTGACCAGAAAAAAGGGCGTGCCATCCGCACCATCAACCCGCACGATCCCCTGATAGTGCCTGCATGCGCTCGGGTCCGGCGTGGTGCTGATATGAAACCCCAGGGCATCCGGACGCTCGGTCAACGCCCTGAACTGACCCGGTACATCGGGCACGAAGCGCATACCGTCGGGTCTGTCGCTTAATTGAGCGTTGACCACCGACAACCCCAGGAATGAAACCAGCAAACCAGCTTTCAAAAACCTCTGCCTATTCATGGAATGTTTTCCCCCTCCTTTGTGGAAATTAAGTGAGTAGCCGTTCAAACCCCATCCGCCGAACACGGTGCCAGCCTACCCGCTTTCATGCACGAAAGCAAGGGACGTTTCCTGAAATGAATGGCGCTACCGCTCGTTGGCCCGGCCTTCATCCGGGCCAACCGGCGGGCGGCACGGGTCGCGCGGCGTGGCAATGCGGGCTTTACCTCCGACGGCATCAGCCCGCCGGTTTCGAATCGTCAAGGCTGGTTGCTTTGGCCGCATCCGGCTTGAGTCCCAATGCTTCGGCCACCGGGTCGTACCCCGCTACGGGCGCTTCCTCATGGTGGTCGGGAATGGGTTCGTGATGTAGTGCGACTTGCGGTTCGGTCTCGGATGAACGGCTCGCAAGAATGGTGCGGGCCAGTTCGATTCGTTCGATCACTCCCGGCATGTCCTTGACGCGGTCCTTGGGCTCGGTTCGGCAGCAATCGTCGATTAACCGCGTGACGCAGGCGGGCAGGCCGTCCTTCGTCGACTCGCGAATCTCTGACACTCGCCTTCCGACGAGGCTTGAGGAATGCATGCTGACGGTCTGATTCATCCCCGTGGCGATGGCCTTCCCCGTCATCACACGGTGGAGCGTCGCACCCAACCCGAAAACATCGGTTCGATGATCGAGCGTACCCCGTTGGACCTGCTCGGGGGCCATGTAGTCGATCGTACCTTGCACACGCGGCTTGGCCTCGTGAATTTTCGCGCTTTGGCCCAGGTCGATGAGCTTCACGACCCCGTCGGTCGTCACCAGGATGTTGTTGGGCTTCAGGTCGGCGTGCACCCAACCCCCAATATGCATGGCGTGAAGTCCGTGCGCCGTCTCAGCGAAGATGCGAAGGACTTCATCCATCGGGCGGCGGAACTCCTTGTCGGACATGGGCAGGCCGTTGACGTACTCGAGGAATAGGATCGCCCCGCGCACACGAAACCGCTGTCGCAGAAACCGTAGCTCGTACACCTTGCGAATGACCGGATGGTCGATCGTCGACCCGATGGCATACTCGGCCTTGAGAAGGTCGATAAAGCTGGCGTCTTCCGGTTTGACGATCTTGACGATCTTGACGGTGTAGTCCTGGCCCGTCCTCATGCACCGCGCGCGGAATACTCGCGATTGGGCTCCGACGCCCAGTTTTTCAATGATGCGATAGTTTGGAATATCGACGGCCATTGGCAAAGCGCGATCTTGAAGCGCGCTCCAACCGGAACCACGGGGCGTCGTACCGCTCTAATGCCGCCGTAGCGTCCGCCTTATCCGCAATCGTTACCCAACCCGACCGACATCGCCGCTCACCAAGGGGAAAACCTTGTGGCGGATCGGCGACGGAACCAGGAGGACGCGAATATGAAAGGCAAGACCGATAATAGCAATAATATACGAATGCGCCGCTAGGCCGAATGAATCTCGCGTCTACCCTACCCTCCCCGTGTTTCCTGGGCAATCTATCGGAATGCCGGTGTCCTGTCAAACAATTCTTTCAGGCAGCAGCCTGGTCTGCTTGGACGTATCACCGAGCTTAACGGGGGGGGCGGTAATATGGGATGATATAAGATTTAACACCGTTATTTCTGGTGCGCAGTTCCATCGGATTCGCAGGGGCAAAGACACTCCGATTCCCGGGCTAACATGAATCATGGTATCCGCGACGCGGTGGAGTCCCCGGGCCATTCGCCGGGGTATTTGATCGTTGGGCCAAAGACATCCTAATCCCGGCAGGCGTATCTGACCCCCGTGGGTGTGGCCGGAAAGGACAAGTTGGACGCAGGGGTTACGTAAGCGAAACACGGTGGAAGGGTAGTGAGCGAGCAGGATCGTCGGAGTTACGGAACGCCCGTTTCCCAGGGCGGCATCGAGGTCTTCGGCCTGTGGCGTGGATTGGTCCACACCGGCCAGTCTTAGTTTGACGCCGAAAAAGTCGAGGCAGACCGATTCGTTCCGCAGGAATCTGAGGGGCAGTTCGGCATCGGCCAAGCGCGGATCGTCGTGATTACCAAGCACGGCGTACGGCATGCGGCGCTGGGCTAGGGGTTCGAAGAATCGCCGAGCCAAGTCGGCGGCGCATTGCCAGTTGCGGCGGAAGTTGCCCAAGTCGCCGGTTACGGCCAGGAGGTCATAGGCGAGAGTGAGCAGCGACGATTGCGCAGCCTGGGTCACCCGATCCCAACGACGAAAGTGGAGGTCGGAAACGTGTGCAATGCGCAGGCCGTCCAAGCCGGGCGGGAGATCGGCGATCGGAACATTCAATTCTCGAACGACGACCGGTTGGTTACCCACGGCGCATTGACAAATCCGGGGACACCCTACCGGTTTCGATGACCGTCGGCGAAACCATCGGCAACCTCCGAGGACATTCTCCTCCTTGAAGAAATCTTTCACTCTGACTCGTCCGCCCGGAGGCCTTCAGCGACCCCAATCAGCAGAGGATACGAACCCCGCCTCACTCGGGAAGAGGCGGGATCGCATTCGCGAGACGACCTGTTCGCGGTCCTCCGAGCGGCCCTTCTGTCGACGTGCCCATTCTTGCACGTTTTGGTCGAACAACCGTTCGCTGAGCAGCAGCACCGTCGGGTTCTTGAGCCGCAAATCCTTAGCCACCGCTTCAAGCAATTGGCGCTGCCCTTCATTCAAGCCCAAGCGGGCGAGAACATCACGGAACAATCGTTGAGCATCCGACGGTTCGACGCTTTTCGTGGAGCGCTGTTCCAGACGATTCAAGAAGTATACCAACAACACCACGCCCGTAAGACAGGCAAGCACAATGAGCACCGATCCGAGGGTGCCCCCCCGGTTGAATTGATCGCGGACGGCCTGGTAGAAAAGCGGTAGCCGGTCGGATTGGAGGAGCACAGGCATCATCACGCGGACCCCACCTGGTCAACTGACCCGCCAACGGCGGTCGCCGGCAGCGCAACCGAGCGGGGCTCGCCATGGGGGCCAAAGTCACGGACCACGCGATGAGCGCGCTGCCGAACGCGGTCATCCGGATCGTCGTGACTGATCTCGAGAATCCGATGGAGCACCGAGCGCAATCGCATCCGCTCGATCACCCACAAAGCGCTGAGTCGATGGGCCTCAGAGGGATCCTCGAGCATGTCCAACAGCACTTCGCCCGCTTCGCGAAGCTCGACTCGCAAGAGCGCGCGAACGGCGTTGGCCCGGACCCGGCTATGGGGGGAGTTCAGCTTGGCCTTGAGGTAGGGGACCCGATCCTCCACGTTGAGCCGATCGAGCGCTTCGACGGCGTTAGCCTGGACCCGACCATCCGGATCGTTCACCGCGTTGCGAAGGATCCGTATCGTCGTGGGGCCGGGAAGTTCCATGAGCGCTCCCACCGCCGTGCTTCGCACTACGGCTTCGCGGTCATGGGCGAGTTGATATACCTCATCGGCGATGTCCTGAAGCAGGCCCAGCGCCTTGGCCACGCGGACCGCGCGACTTCTTTCGATGGGATTGGGGCTCGCACACTTCGCGCGAACCCGTTCCGCCAGACCCGTGATGCTTCCCTTCATCTGTCCCGCCAGCATCGACTTTTCCGCGGACGTCAGCCGGCTGAATTCGGCAAAAAACGCCTCGAATGCGTCGCCGGCGCCGGCCCTTCCTTCCGCGGCCGAGACAATTTCCGTCCCACCTATTGACGCGACGTTTGCCGGTCGGCGTCGGCGGCATTCGCGGGCGGCGATTTCGGCCGTATCATCCCCGGTTCGCGCCGCGATCAGGGTCAACAAGTCCGTTGCCTGCTTGCTGGGATCGCCGATCGCCTGCCACAGGACCGCCCGGCGCACCTCCGCACGGCGATCGTCGAGCAGGCCCCGAAATCGCTCTATCTTCCACTCCGGAGTACCGCCCGTAACTCCGAGAAGCCTTACGGCGGCCGCCGCTTCCGACTCTGCCAGTTGCCGGACCTGGCCCAACCAACCGTCGCCCCAAGGTCCCTCGTGAACCCATCGGCATCCGTGCTCGATTTCGGGATCGGCAAGCAACCAACCCTGCCGGGCCAGTGCTCGTAGGAATGCGGGCTTGTCGGATCGGGCGAGGGCGCGAGCCGCTGAGGGGCGGAGGACGGGGATCGCCAATGATCGAAGCACCGCCCCGGCCATTCGAGGATCGGACCCCGCTTCGATCAACTCGCACAGCGCATGGGCGACTTTCGTGGCCGGTTCTTGCAATTTTTCACGGATCGCATCCTCCACCCGATCGCCCATCCATAGCGCCGCCTCAAGGACCTTGGGTTGGAAATGAAGCTCCCAGCGTTGCACGGCCACTCGCAAGGCTTCCGCGAGAGCGTCCGCTTGGGTATGTAGGGAGGTGACGCCCGGCGCCTGCGCAATGTTTTGCAGACCATCAACCATTCTCCCCGTCACCTCGCCCAAGGCTTGCGCCGCCAGCTCTCGCGTTCGATGGCACGAAGAGCGTACGGCATCGGCCAGAAGATAGGCCAGCTTTCCGTCCCCACTCACTCGAATCAGCTCGATCGCGCCGGCCCGATCTTCGAACGTCGTCGAGGCGAAAGCGGCCCGCGTTACGGTATGGAGTTCTCCGACCCTCCGACCGATGAGACCTTTGAGGTCGTCGTCGTAATCGTCGAAGCGCCGCACCAAGGACGTCAAGGTCGGGGCGTGCCCGCGTCGGATCAACAATTCAACGGCCGTAGTACGAGCATGCGATTCGAAATGCGGCAGGGCCTCCAGCAGCGCGGCGTCAGCGGCGCGGTTTCGTTCCGTAGATAGAAGTGCGAGCGCAGGCGGTGGCGGTCGAGAAGCCATGATATCAGCCGATATCGACGGTTCCCGCGTTACGGCTTGCGTCTTCCAATTGCCCATTGGACCGAGGAGGGACCAGACCAAGGGTCGGGGGTCGGGCATTGCACCACGAAATTTGGCTTTCGGTGGGTTTGATTTGGCTTTCGGACAGGAGATTATTTCGCGTAACCTCTTTGAGCACGGCATCTTACGAATTTCGCGGTGGGTTTGTTGGGTAATCCGGCGAATTTCCGTTATCCGCTCCACGCCTGTCGCAATACCGATAGCTGTGCGTGGAGCGGGCGCGGCTTTCATCTCTACCCTAATAACGTGGCGGGCGCTCAGTCGCGATCGATCCCGGGGCGATCATCAAGCACAAATGGCGCGTCAGGGTCGCACTACTAATGCTTACGGCAGGTGCAACAGAGCCCATGATACCCATGCATCCCGGCGCGCCGGGACGCAAGCGTGGACCATACCGCCTGCCGCCGTGATGAACAGCGCCGCGGCTGAGAGGCATGAATATTCTTTCCGCGTGCTCGAATACGTCAGGTGGTAACGGCTACCCCGACAAGTGCGTCCGCTTCGCTCCCGCAGTCGGCGAGGCAAAGTGAAAGGAGACCGAGGCAATTTATGATACAGCGAATGGTTTGGGCGGCAATCGTTCTTGTCGAGATCATCTCCCTGTCGCTCGTCTCATGGGCGGGCGCTGAAGAGCCCCCGTTGCTGCTCGAACAGCGGCTCGATCGGCTGGTCTTGGATTTCTATCCGTCAGCGACCGAGCCTGGCGCGGCTGTGCTGGTCATGGTCGATGGCAAGCCCGTGCTGCGCAAGGGCTACGGGATGGCCGATGTGAAAAAGGGCGTGAAGGTCGCGCCGGATATGATCTTTCGGATTGCTTCGATCACCAAGCAATTCACGGCCGTCGCGGTGTTGCAACTGGTGCAGGCGGGGAAGGTTTCGCTGACTGATCCGATCACGAAGTACGTGCCCGATTTCGATACGCGGGGCAAGACGATCACCATCGAAAATCTGCTCACGCACACATCCGGCCTGTTCAATCTGACGGCGCTGGATGACTTTGATTCGCAGATCACCAGAGATCTCAAGCCCATCGAGGTGGCGAATCTGATCGCCGGCAAGCCGCTGGAGTTCGAGCCGGGTTCGCAGTTCAAGTACAGCAACACTAACTACATTCTGCTGGGCATGTTGATAGAGAAGGTGACGGGGCGGAGCTACGCGGAAAATCTCGAATCGTCGATCGCCAAACCGCTTGGATTGGCGGACACGCGTTACAGTCGCGACGACGCCCTCACGCCGCGCCACGCCCGCGGATATGACCGGGAGAGTTCAGGTCAATGCGTGCCGATGAAGCCGATGAGCATGACCCAGCCCTTTGCCGCCGGGGCCATTGAATCCACCGTCGATGATTTGGCGAAGTGGACGCAAGCGCTGGCAGACGGAAAGGCAGTGGACTCGAAACTGCTGGAGCGGGCGTGGACGCCGTACAAACCCACCGAAAGCCCGTCGGATTATGGCTATGGCTGGTCGATTCGCACCGAATCCGGCGAACGATGGATCGGGCACAACGGCGGCATCAATGGGTTTCGGTCGGCTGCGGTTTGGATTCCGGAGAAAAAAGTCTTCGTCGCGATCCTGCGCAATGGGATCGGCGGCGCCGAAACGCTACTGCGGCGACTGGCGCTCGAAGCCATCGGTCGGTCGGAACCGAAGCGCGTGGCGATCACGTTGCCCGCCGAAACGCTCGACCGCTACGTCGGCGTGTATGCACTTTCACCGGAGGTGAAGTTCATCATCTCGCGCGACGGCAACAAACTGTTCGCTGAACCGCCGAACAAGTTCAAGGTGGAGATTTTCGCCGAAGCCGAGGACAAATTCTTCCACCCGGAGAGTGATGTGCAATTCTCGTTCACGGTTGAGAACGAAAAAGCGACGCAGATGGCGCTGCGCCGCGGCGGGCGCGACTCACTGGCCAAGCGGGAGTATTGATCGCAAAGATAGACGCCTTGGACATGTGGCTGAAGATTTCCAAGTCGCAAAAGACGGAGGCGTTCCCCTGCTTGCGATGAAAGTGACTTTGACGGACAAGGAACGGTGTCAGAATCTCCAAATGAAAGATGTCAGGTCGTCCACTCGACGTACAAAGCTTCGCGGCGTTTCAGCGAACCCTCACTGCCCCGTGACGCGACGGGCCTAGCGCAGGTCTTTTTCGAAAATGACCACGTTGTTGCCGCTGGCGGTGTCCCAGCGAATACCCACCATGTCGTAGCCCTCGCTGATGGCCACATGAAGCATGGGCCGGTGCTGATTGTTGCACTCGAAGCGCACGGTCCCATAGTCGTGCTCCTGGGCGTAAGCCTGCTGCGCGTGGATGAGCTGGGTGGCGATGCCCATGCGGCGGAACTCGGGATGGACGCCGCAAATCCAACTAAAATACGTCGAGGGCATCAACTCAAAGCCGATGATGAACCCCACGTGCCGGTCGTCCACCATTGCGACCATCATGGTGACGTTGTGTCGGCCGCGGAACCGGCAGCGGAAGAACTCTACGTCGGTGCGGGGATTGAATACTTCGTTGTAGAGCTCAGCAATAAGCTCCAGCTCTCCAGGCCCGACGGGGACGATCTTGGCGTTTGCCATTGTAGTCTCAACTCCGGCCGATGGCGGCAGGCGGCTTTTCGCGCTTGAAATCGCGCGCCCCTGCCCAGTCATCTATCGTAATACGCGACGATCAAAGTTGAAACCCGCAGAAAACGGCGAGAGTCCGTCGAAAGCCGCGCGTCCGAATAAAAATGTGAAACCGGGCGACGGGGAAACAGGGAATTCGGGATTCTACATTGGCGTCTTGATTCCGCAGGCGCGCACGACACACCAGGAGTTTTTGGCCTCGAAAAGTTGAAGCCCCCCCGCGGCCAGTGCGATGAGTACGATGATCCACCGAAAACCGGCGGACTCGGGCCAACCGCTCACGAAACAGATTACCCCGAAAATGATGCACAACAAGCCGGAAACGGCCCGCGCGATACGGCCCTTGCGATCAATATTGGGACACATTCAGCTTCCGATCAAACCGATCACCGGGCACCCAACGAGTATTGTATTGTAGGCGCCAGTCTTGCTCTTGGTCCAATGAATTCCCATACAGGGATTCCCCCTCCGCCGGCAAGGGGTCTACCGTATCCCCGTCCACGACGTTGTGGTCGCCATCCTTGTCCCAACCGACGGAATAGAAAAAGAAACTGCGTTTCACTCCAGGGTACAGGGGTGGAAGGCTCGTGGCGTCGAATTCTAAAGTCAGGGCGTCACCGCTGTTTAGGATCGCCAGTCGGCCGTCTCGTGTCTTGACCAAGTCGAGAACGTCGCCGTAGCGACTACACCAACCTTGGGGCGTGGTTCGCCAAGGGGGGAGCTGCGAGACTTTGTCATAGTCGGGCGTGGAGGGATGGCCGGGGCGGCGGGAGCGCAGTTCTGAAAAGCCGCGCCAACGCAGTCGAGCAACTTTGGGCGTCAACTGGTGAAGGGTTGAGTCGGTCGGTGGTGCTCGCTCAAAAAGCGCCATTCGGTCCCAGCGAATTTCGAACGTGGTGGTCAAGCGTAGACGGCGCGAATCCCGCGGCAGCTTACCCCCCAGGTCGCAAAGGACCGTTTTCGTCTTCCCCGCGGGCATTCCGATCACGAGATCAATCGGCGTCCAGCCGATTGCCGCACTTTCCACATCGAGCGTCGGGGAAATGATGGTCAGGGCGGAGTTTTGGGACATGGCAATGTTGGTGCTGGCGTCGCCGTATTGCAGCCAGCCGGTCAGGGCCAAGATGAGGGGTTTGCTTGGATCCAGCGGACCGAAGTCCAATGTGAGTGTCAATGGATGGCACATGCCGCGATACGGCGCGGGCAGGGGCAAGCCCGGCGGGGCAAAGAGGCCGTCGATCTCGCCGAGGGCTTGCGTACGGTCAATTCCATCATCACCTTCGGCCCGCTTCAGCGGCTTCCGTGAACCCATTGCCCAGACCTCGGACAGCGGAAACGGCGGAGGCATGAGTTTGTCCGTCGGGTGCACCTCCACGTCTCGGGGGTGATCGACGGCGACGAGCTTGGCCTCATCGAGATAGAGGATTTCACGGAACTCGTCGGTGATTTCCAGGGAAAAGTAGCTGTCGCGCGGCGGGAAAGCGTCGGCATCGCCGATCCATACGTATTCGTCCGGGTCGGCGGGTAGCGTCACGTCGCGTTTGATTGACAGTCCGAGCGGCGAGTTGCCCAGTAAGTCGGTGACGAACCGGTAGCCGCTGCCGTCCCATGCGTAGAGGAAAGGACAAGATCCGGTGGCCACGTTCTTTTCGAGAATTGTGATCGGCGTCCGTCCGACCGCGACGTCGATCTCATTGTCGATCACTCCGTTCGTCCACAGCGTCTGCACCGAGTCGAGCCGCTCGCGCTTTCCCAAGCCGATCTCGATGGGAAGTTCGCCGACGCCGCGCGGCACCCAGAAATCCGTCGCCCGCACCTCGACGTGCGTGCCCAGGGCTGACGGATTCGTCTTGCTTGAAACGAGCCGGACTTTGAGCTGTTTGTTGGCGTTGCCCCCGTCGTTCCGTAAGTAGCGTAAGCGGCCCCTTGTTTCCACGAGCAATAGATCGGTGTCGCCGTCCAGGTCCGCATCGGCGGCGACCACATCACGCAAGAAAGGCAGCGCCGTGGTTGGGAGCCCGAGCGCCGGGCCGACATCCGACCATTCCTGAACTCCAGGGTCAGCGCCGGGGTTCCGCCAAAGAAGGATGGCGCCCTGCTCGACCGCCTCGCGCCGACTTCCCACGGCCAGCAGGTCCAACCAGCCGTCATTGTCGTAATCGATCGAGCGTATTCTCGACACCTCCGTCGCGGTGAGGTCGATGCGTTGTCGCGTCGCGGATTGGCCGAATAGGATGACGGCCTCGCGGTCTCCCACTAAAACAGCGTCCGGGCGTCCATCGTTGTTGAAATCGTTGATGAGTATTTTTTTCGCGGGCGGCCAGGGGCCTGGGGGATCAGGCATGGCGGCGAAGCGACCGGCTCGTTGATTGTTGAATACCAGCGTCGGCTCCGTCCCGCGAGCGGCCACAAGATCGATGGCGATGTTGGAATCGAAATCGCCGACGGCCACATCGAACACAGTGCCAACAGCAGCGATGCCTACCCTCTCAGTTACATTCTCAAAGCGACCATCGCCGTTGTTTTGCCACAAGGCGGCCCCTCCCGGACCGCCGACGAGCAGGTCCAAGTCGCCGTCGTGTTCGTAGTCCACCCAGCGAGCGGCGTTCGCTTTCACGACGCCGAGGCCCGCCTGCTCGGTTACGTCGGCGAAGGTCGAAGCTCCGGTCCGTTTGAGTAATCGTACCTCGTCGCGACCGAGCAGAAGTACATCGTTTCGGGCGTGGAGCTTCGGATCGTATTTATCGCCCGTTGGCACCTCATCGTGAAAGTTTCCCACGATACAAGTCTCGAACGATCCAGCAGACAATTTCGGCTCCATGGGCGTCCGTTGGTATGTGCCATTGGATGACATCTTAAGGAGAGCGAACGTTCCGTCAGCGCCGGCGACGAACAATACGCAGCCCCCGTCCTCCTCCACTTCGATCACGCAGGCCGCGACGCCAATCCCATCCCTTTGATCGCCGAAAACGGTTTCCGTCGCTTCGCTAAATCGAACCTCGATGGCGGCGGTGCGTTCCGGCCCGGCCGGCATCGGTGCGGATTCGGGCAAGGTGTAGATGCAACGCTCCAGGGCCTCGGTCGCGCGGGTCTCGTCTCCGAAAAGTTTGCGGAGTCTCAAGAACTCGAGATTGCATCGTTGAAACGCGACCTGGTCGCCCGCCTGGCGGGCGTAGTTAGCGAGCCTGTAATAGGCGCTGGCATGCTGGGGATCGAGCCGCACGGTTTCTTTGAGTTGCTCGATCGCCTTCTCATGTTGTCCGGCGGCCTGTAAAGCGATCGCCAATTGAAAGCGCAGGGGGGCTGTTTGGGCGTCGAGTCGAACCGCCGCGACCAACGGCGGAATCGCCGCGACGAAGCGTGACGCGCGGATTTGGCTCAATCCGGTCAGAAAACTGGTCCCCGCCGACTCCGTTTCGACGTCCGCGGCCTTGGCGAGCGTTTCCAGCGCCGCATCGGGTTTCCCCCCAAGCAGTTGGGCGCGAGCAAGATTGCGCCACGCCGCCGCCGATTTCGGGTCCAGCTTGACGGCTTCATTCAGCGCCTCGATCGCTTTTGCGGACTCGCGGTTTTCCAGGAACGCCTTGCCCAGGTTCATTGCCCGCGCGAAACCTTCCGCTTTTTCCGCACGCACGCCCGGCGCAGCGACCGCCACACACATCAAAACGTAACCGGCCAACCTGATGGGGTTCATGATAACAACCAGTCGCCGAGCCGTTATACGCTCCTCGCCGGAAAACGGCAACATTCTTGCGGCCGCCCTCTCCCACGCCGTCCACTGCGAGAACCCGTCGAAGGCTGGGGGCGCTCGTGTCGAAGCAAGGGGACTGCATCCCGGCCAACAGCAAGACAGCCGACGGAGTTTTTCATGGGCGTGAGGTCGGGATCGTACGCCAAACGACTCCAGGATTGCATGTCGTTGAGGTTTGCACCATAGGCGTCGGGCACGATGATTGCATCACCGTTTAGGAGTCCCTATGTCGCCCGACAACGTGGTGTGTAAACATGTAATGGCCGGTGGATGAACCCGGTTCCTGGGGTTGCCCAAGCGGCGCAAGTCTGACATACTTCACACCCAGTAAAGGCTGGGGAGTTAAACGGCACAAATGAGCTTTGATGATCGGTCGGGCATACCCAACGCCATGCCTCGTCGTCCTTCTTGTGCGCCCGCCGGGTCGTAGTCAGATGATGACAGGGCGGCGCGAAAACGGTTATCCACAAACGATTGAGCCTGGTCGGGGCGAATGACGCGAAGGTTCGCACCGAGTGAGAATGGTCCATTCCAGGCAGGGAGCTTTTCGATGAGGTCGAGACCGGTTACGTCGGCGAAACAGCAAATGACATTTATTTTCTCCGCCATGGCCGCACTTGCTCTTTGCCCCATGGCGGGAGCAGAGCCACCGCCGTCGCCTCGGCTAACCGAGCCATTCCCGGCGAGTAATGCAATCAAGGCCTCGTTTGCGGACCAAGCCCTCCAGGTTTCACCGGCCGTACCCGATCACGCGGAGAACGGCGACGACGGCTACGTCGCGGCTTCCATCGGACCGGACTTGATCGTCGGCCACGTTTTCGAATGCGAGCAGCTTGGACGTGAAGGCCCTCTGGGTTCCGGGACCATCGGTATGTCCTGTTACACTACGGCCTGCACCATCGGCGACCTCGGCACCAACTGGTACGGACTTCCGGACGTGGACCACCCGGTGATATCCGTCAATTTTTTTCGGCTTCGCACGTTGGACGGGACCGATCGGCTTGAGCAGATCGGGCAGTCATGGCTCAAGCATGGTTTCGGCACGGCCCTTGCCAATGAGTGCGGCTTGGGATGCACAGGAGGAAACTTCAATGTCAACGGTCCAGGTTGTTCGGACACGTATGCCGCCTCACAATTCGTACCCTGCGACCTAGGCCCCCGTTCAATGATCAATCCTTATACGGGCGTCATGCCCGCGAGCGTGGACTTAGGGCCTTCATCTGAATGCAATCCTCCTGGCCGGGAGTTCATGAGTTACCCCTCCAACGATCACCGCGATCACGATCACAACGAGATTTCGCACCGTTTGCAGGTACGGGACGTGGACCTCATGCCCAGCCTCAACCCCGGCGCAAAATACTTCGCCGAGGGTCAATACCTGACGCCCCACGAGTTCGTCGACGGCAACGGATCGCAGAATAACAACGCCTCCTACCGCCGCATCCGCGTCTCCGGTGGGGACGAATGCAGTGGCGGGTTCCAGTTTACCGACTTGGACGACACTTTTTCCGAACAACCTGCGATCAATGCCTGGCCCGACGCCGCCCAGACCTTGATTGAGCCGGCGCCGTTGGTCGATGGCCGGGGGTTCCTTGTTTACAAAGTCACCGACTTGGGGAGCGTCTGGCGCTACGAATACGCCCTGTACAACATGAACATGGACCGCGCCATGAGCTCGCTGAGTATCCCGCTCCCTTCCGATGTTGCGGTCAGCAACATCGGTTTCCACGCTCCGCTCAACCATGCTCCTGAGCCGCATACCGTTAATTACACCAACACTCCCTGGTCCGTCTCAACCACGGGCGGCGCGGTGACCTGGTCTACCGAGGCCTTCGCAACCAATCCCTTCGCCAACGCCGTTCGCTTCGGAACCATGTACAACTTCTGGTTCGATGCCAATATGCCGCCGCAGTCCGCGAGCGCCACGATCGGGTTGTTCAAGACCAGTGGAACAATTGGCGCGGCGACCCTGGGCCCCAGCGTACCCGGCGTCCTCGACTGCAATGCCAACACGATTGAAGATCGGTGCGACCTCGACTGCGGCCTGTCGGGATGCGCCGTCCCCGGCTGCGGGACCAAAGTGGACTGCAACGCCAACGGCGTACCTGACGACTGCGAACCGGACTGCAATGGCAACGGAATCGCGGATCGTTGCGACATCGCCGACAGTTTCAGCGAGGACTGCGACGCCGACGCCATTCCGGACAGTTGTGAAGGTTTCGCGGACTGCGACGGCAACACCGTCCGCGACGACTGCGAGATCTTTTTGAATCCCGGTTTGGATTCCAATGGAAACGGCGTGCACGACTCCTGTGAATCCCAATCCGGGTCCACGCTTTACGTCGATGACGACGCCCCCGACGATCCTTGGCCGGGTTGGCCCTACGACAGCGATCCCGACGAAAACGGCACGCCGGACCACCCCTTCGACGCCATCGTGGAGGCAATCAACGCCGCCTCCACCGGAGACACGGTCATTGTTCTAGACGGCGTATACAGAGGCTTCGGGTACAACAACCGGCTCCTGTTCCGTGGCAAGACCATCACCGTTCGCAGCAAGAACGGCCCCGACAACTGCGTCATCGACTTGGAAAACGACAACTACCTGGCAATCTTCGACGGCGGCTCCGGACCTGCCATGCGTTTCGAGGGTTTCCATGTCGCCAACATTTCCACTCGACCGCAACTGTCCTTTCCCACCGTGCGGTGCTTCGGAAGTAGCCCGACGATCTCGCACTGCAAGTTCACGGGCTTTGGTTCCTTGTCTTCCGGCGTGGGGACCTTCGAGAATAGTCGCGCGGAGATCACCCACTGCACGTTCATCGGCCTCAACAGGGCCATCCACTGCGATGCAAGCCGCCCCGTCGTCTCCAACTGTCTCGTCTCCGGCGGCAACACCGGCGTGCTCGCGTCGGGCGGGAACGGCGGAACGGACTGCCTCGGCGCCTCAAGCCCGCGAATTCAGAATGCCACAATCACCGGGGCCGCCACCGGCATTTCGGCCAATGCGGGGTCTGTCCCGATCATCGAAAACAGCATTGTCTGGGGAAATACATCTTCCCAGATCACCCTTGATATGTCCAGCGCCGCGAATGTTTCCTACAGCGACGTGCAGGGCGGCTGGTCCGGTATGGGAAACATCGACGCCGATCCGCTGTTTGCCCCTGGCGGCGGTGACATCGTGGCCGGCTCGCCTTGCATCGATGCCGGAAACAACGCCGTGTCGTCGCTTCCGGAGACCGATCTGGGCGGCGGGCCGCGGCTCTTCGACGATCCGGCCACGGCCGACACCGGGGCCGGGACCGCTCCCCTTGTCGACATCGGGGCCGCCGAATGGTCCGATTGCAACGGCAATTCGACCGAGGATTCCCAGGAAGTCGATGGGCAGCCGGGCATCGACTGCAACGGCAATCGCGTCCCCGACGAATGCGAAGTTTTTGCGGATTGCAACAACAACACCACCCGCGATATCTGCGATATTGCCGCCGGGACGAGTCAGGACTGCAATGAGAATTCGGTCCCGGATACTTGCGACGTGGCTACGATCAGCCTCGACTGCAACGGCAATCTCATCCCCGACGAGTGCGAGGCCGACTGCAATCGCAACCATGTTCCCGATGAATGCGACCTCACCGCGCAAACCAGCGACGATTGCGACGGCAACGGGGTCCTCGACGAGTGCGACCTCGCCAACTGCGACGGCTTTCCGAATTGCAGCGATTGCAACAACAACGGCATTATCGACTTCTGCGACATCGCCGGTCCTTTCTCCGATGACGACAACTCAAACGGTACGCCCGACGAATGCGATCCGCCGCCGCCGCCGGACATCGTTTGGAGCGGCGATCCACTCAGTGCCGATCGCACCACTCGATCCCTGCGTTTCAGTGCCTCATCACCGGCCACGGTAACGGCTACTCCCGCGCTGTCGGCCGTTAAGGTGACCATGATCGATCTCCAAAACCCCAGTCCGCCGAATTTGGCGCTGTTTCCGCCGAAAAACTTAGATTGCTGGGAGGCCGGAGCTGCTTGCGGCACGGTGATCCCCTCCGCGCCCCCCATTGGAGCTTGTACGGGCACGGGTGAGGATCCCGCGCCCGACGCGGCGGGAAGTTTCCAAGGTGGGTGTGCTCGGTGGGTCGGCAAGCCCGCGACGTTCATGGAGTTTCAAGGCCCGCCGCCGAGCGGGCCGTTCCGTGCGGCCCGGCTGCAATGCACACCGTTTTACTTCGATTGGGCCGCGGAAACGGCGGGCGGGCCGATCGCCGTCGTAGGCGCGGAGATCGTTCCCAGCTCCGAATACAGCGTCCAAGCGTACGGGGCGTCATGCAAGGGCGGGGAAGGCGGTTGCACCAACGTATCCGCGCCGGTGGCGATATACACCCGCCGATCCGGTGACGTAGCATCGGAGTTCAACCCGCCGGCGACCACGGAACAGCCCAACTCGCTGGACGTGACGGTGCTGGTCAATAAATTCAAGGCTGCGGCCGGGGCCCCGGTCAAGGCCATCGCGCAGCTTCAACCGAACCTGGTGGAGCTAAACCAAGACGTCGGCGCCTTGGACATTGTGGCCTGTGTGGATGCGGTGAAACAGTTGGCGTATGCGTACAGCGGCCCGTGCCCGTGCCCATCGCAGGCTACGTGCGGCGCACTGCCCTGTTCGACGCCGGGGACCTGCACCGGCTCAGCACTTCCCGGGCTTGGCCAAAGCGCCACGTGCGTGTTGACCTGCGCCGGCGGAGAAAATGCGGGCGATCCGTGCATCAGCGACGCGCATTGCAACGGCGGCGCTTGTGGGAACGGATTCTGCCGCGACCGCTGTGGGCGGTGTACGCCCTAGAGGTAGCCAGGCCGACGGTCTAAGGTGGTTCGCTTAGCGCTTTTCAATGGGCGGTACCGAACGAATCGGCGCGCCGATGTAGCGACTCAGCGGCCGGTAGAGCCGGTTATTTTGTATCTGCTCGATGTAATGGGCGCACCAGCCCGCAATTCGACTGCACGCAAACAACGGCGTATACAGGTCGGGCGGCAGACCCATCAAGTAGTACACCAGGCCGCACGGATAATCGACGTTGGGATAAATGGGATGTTCCTTGTTGACGACCGGGTTTTTAATGGCGTCGTAAATGGCGACCAAGTCCTGCCGCCCTTTAACGGCCGCCAGCTCGCGCATTTCCCGCTCCAGGATCGTCGCCCGATGGTCGCCATGTTTGTAGACGCGGTGCCCGAAGCCCATGATCTTCTCTTTGCGGGCGAGCGCCTCCTTCACCCAGGCCCCCGCTTCCTCGGCTGACTTGAAGCGCAGAATCAGGTTGATTGCCTCTTCGTTCGCTCCGCCGTGAAGGGGCCCCTTCAACGCCCCGATGGCACTTACGGTGGCCGAAGTCATGTCCGACGCGGTTGAGGCCACGACGCGGTTCGTGAAGGTGCTGGCGTTGAAATCGTGCTCCGCGTACAGCACCAGGGTCATGTCCAACAAGCGAACGGACAGATCGTCAGGCTTTGTGCCGTGAAAACCGTAAAGCATCTGGTAGGCGTGCGACACCTCGGGTAGGGGTTTGATCGGCTCCTGGCCTTGCAACAGCCGGTATCGCGCCGTCACAATGTCCGACGCCACCGCCAGCAACCAGACGGCCCGCCGCTCGAGGGAATCCAGCTGCTGCCCCTCCACCGGATCGAAATGGCTAGCCATGGAGATGCACGTGCGCAGCACGGACATCATGGGCACGCCGGCCGGGATCATCCGCAGCGTGTTGAGCACCTCAGGCTGCAACCCGTGGAAGTCCGACCATTGCTCGCGGATCCACTTGAGCTGCGTCACCGTGGGAAGTTCGCCGTATATCAGTAAATAGGCCACTTCTCCGAAAGCCGTCTTTTCCGCAAGCTCCGAAATGGGGTACCCACGATAGAGTAGCTTCCCTTGGTCGACGCAGCAGATGGCCGTGTCACCGGCGATGACGCCCTCCAAACCGGGCTTTGCGATCTCGATCTCCGGACTCATGGAACTTTCTCCTAGGAAAGGGACGGTCTCGTTGGCAGCGGCGGCTGGTAATCCAACAATTCATACAAATCGGCGCGGGTCTGCATCCGACCGACGATCGATCGTTGGGAGTGCTCGACCCTTAGTGCCTGCAAAGCCTCCTGCGTTGCCTTCATCGCACACCGTTGCAGGGTCACCGGGTAGATCACCAAATCGTAGCCCATTTCCGCGAAATCATCCGCCGTCATGTAGGGTGTTTTACCAAATTCGGTCATGTTCGCCAAAAGCACCGAATCAACGTCTTTGGCGAAGCGCGTGAACTCCTCGCGACTCTCCAGGGCCTCGGGAAAAACACCGTCCGCTCCGGACCTGAGATAAGCATGCGCGCGACTGACCGCCGCGTCATACCCCTCTACCCCCCGTGCATCCGTTCGAGCGATCAACAAGAAATCAGTTGACGATTTCACTGCCGCCGCCGCTGCAATCTTCTCGCAAAACTCCTCCTGCGGCACCAACCGCTTTCCTTCCAGATGTCCGCAACGTTTGGGAAACTCCTGGTCCTCAAGGTGCACGCCGCTCGCCCCGGCGGCCTCCAACACTCTCACCGTTCGTGCCGCGTTTTCCGGCCCGCCGTAGCCCGTGTCGGCGTCGGCGATCATGGGGATCGAGGTGGCGTTGGCGATGTGCCCGATATGGTCGCGCGACTCGGTCAGGGTCATCAACCCGATGTCCGCCACGCCGCCGACGCTGTTCGCCAACACCGCTCCGGAAACGTACAACGCCCCAAACCCTTCGCGTTCGATCATCCGCCCGCTGAGTGCGTTGAACGCTCCGGGCAGCATCACCACCCCTTGCGACATCAATCGCCTAAGCTGCGCGGACCGAACGCTCGATGAAACCATGCCGCCGACTCCACTCCATGAACCGAAGCGCCGCTAAGTCATCGGCGAGTATTGATTTTCTACGAGATTAGCCAGGCGGGCAAGCCGAGCGTAGCCCAGCCGCCCTCGGCTGGGCGCAACGGGCACAGCGGAGGGCCGCTGTGCCACACGATACCGGATCGAGACTCTTGCTCTGACAGATTACAAGGGCGAACTACCCAGACGCAAACCCTTGCGGATGGCTGCGATGCCACTTCCAGGCCGTTTCCAGCGTGCGACGAATATCCGTGAACCGTGCTCGCCAGCCCAACTCCGCTGCGGCCTTCGAGGCGTCAGCGTACAGCTCCGGCGGATCACCCGCTCGAGGCGGCGCGACCTCCGCCGGGATAGGGTGCCCGGTCACTTCTCGCGCCGCGGCGATCAGTTCCTTCACCGACACACCGACGCCCGTGCCCACGTTGTATCCGGCGAACCGGCCTTCCACCTGCGTTTCGACGGCCCGCAAATGAACGTCGGATAGGTCCTCCACATGTATGTAATCGCGGACGCACGATCCGTCCCGCGTCAAGTAGTCGTTGCCGAAGACCCTGACTGAATCACTCTGCCCGAGCGCCACCTGGAGCACCCGTGGGATCAAATGCGACTCCGGGTGATGGTCCTCGCCCACGCTGCCGTCCGACGCAGCCCCGGCGGCGTTAAAATAACGCAGGGCCGTCGCCCCCAGTCCCCACGCGACGGCGCTGTCTTGCAAGGCCCATTCAATCGCCAGCTTCGTGCGGCCATAGGGGTTGATCGGATTCTTGGGCATGTCCTCCGTGATCGGCACGCGAGGCGGTACGCCGTATACCGCACACGTCGAGCTGAACACCAGCTTGCGAACCTCATGGCGGCGCATGACCTCCAAGAGCGAGACGGTGTTGACCACGTTGTTGCGGTAGTAACTTAACGGCTCGCGCACCGACTCGCCGACCTCCGCCGAAGCGGCGAAGTGCATCACGGCTTCGAAGCGCCCTTCGGAGAACGCTCGATCCAGCCGCTCCGTGTCCGCCAGGTCGGACACGACCAACTTCGCCCGCTGATCGACGGCTTCTCGGTGTCCACCGTGAACCAAGTCGTCGTAGATAGTCACCTCATGCCCGGCCTTGCACAGGCCGCGTACGCAATGACTTCCCACATACCCGGCCCCGCCGGTAACCAAAATCCGCATAGATCAGCAACCCACTCGGCGCTTTGGCATTCCAGGCGGTCAAAATACCGTCCAGGCGGCCCGAGAATGCCGTTGTTGACATCCTGCCCCGGTAAATCCTACACTAGCCCGCTCGTACCGGAAACTTGCTTCGACTTCGTTTCGGAGGACGACACATGGGACAGATGTTCAAGGACATTATCGGGGCCATCGGACGCACGCCGCTGGTGAAGATCAATCGCATCATCAGCGCGCCCGCCACCGTGTGCGCCAAACTAGAGTTCAACAATCCGCTTTCCAGCGTCAAGGACCGCATCGGCGCCTCGATGATCGAGGCCGGTGAGCGCGACGGACGGATCACGCCCAACACCACCATCATCGAGCCGACCTCGGGCAACACGGGGATCGCCTTGGCCTTCGTCTGCGCGGCCAGGGGCTACAGGCTCACCCTCACCATGCCCGAGAGTATGTCCATCGAGCGCCGCGCCATCCTCAAGGCCCACGGCGCGTCACTCGTCCTCACCCCCGCGGCCGACGGCATGAAAGGCGCTATTGCGGCCGCCGAGAAGTTAGTGAAGGAGACGCCCAACTCTTTCATGCCTCAACAGTTCGAGAACCCGGCCAATCCGGAGATTCATCGCCAGACGACCGCCCAGGAGATTTGGAACGACACCGACGGCAAGGCCGACATCCTCGTGTCAGGCATTGGCACCGGCGGGACCATTACCGGCGTCGGCGAAGTCATGAAGTCCAAGAAACCATCCTTTAAGTGCTACGCCATCGAGCCGGAGAACTCGCCCGTCATCACCCAAAAACGTCAGGGCAAGCCGCTCCAACCCGGCAAGCACATGGTCCAAGGCATCGGCGCGGGATTCATCCCCAAGATTCTTAATCTTGAGGTCATCGACGACGTGATGCTCGTCACCAACGAAGATGCTTTCGCTTGGGCCCGCCGCGCCGCGAAGGAGGAGGGCATCCTCTGCGGCATTTCGTCCGGCGCCGCCCTTTGCGTCGCAGACCGCGTGGCCCACATGCCCGAACACAAGGGAAAGCTCATCGTTGCGGTCCTCCCCAGCGGCGGCGATCGCTATATCTCCACCCCCCTCTTCGCGGAGTAAGGAGACTCAACTGGCGTTTCAAAGCTCTCACTAACCATTAGGGCAGTCGTGGCATTGGTATCGCAACTTTCAGCGCATTCAGAGAGAGCAGCGCAGACGCGCACCGTTCGCAAAGTTCCTTAGGTGCGCGCCCTGGCGCACGACTGCGACCTTGAGATCGCCCCCTTTTTTGAGCTCCTTTTTGAGCGATCGCAGGCGACCAGAGGAAGCTATCACTCTCTCCAGTACCGCACGTCCGTTGTTGTTAATCTCCCATGACCCAATTCTGTCCTCGCACGCCCTCATCTCAGGGGGTAGTGACCGAATACGCGAGCTTGGGGTTCTGATTGGGCGTACAATAACTGCCGATGGCCGGGAGGTGGCGGACAACACGACGGATGGGGCTGGCGATCGGCGGCTTGGCCACGATCGTCGGGGGGATCGTGTTTTCGCTCGGTTGGCTGGACCGCCTTAACGGATACAATCTCGACCATCACTTTCGACATTTCAACCGCATTGAGGCCGACCCGCGCATCGTGCTGATCGACATCGACGATTCGACGCTGAAAGCTATGCCCACCTGGCCCTGGTCTAGAAGGGTCCATGCCGATCTGGTCCGTATCCTGCACGAACTCGGATCACGCGCCATCCTCCTCGACTTTGTCTTCGACCAACCATCCAGTCCGCGCGTCGAGCACGCCGGGCTGAGCAGAAACGAAGACGTCGACTCTGGGTTACAGGAGTTCGGCGACCGCGCGTTCGACGAGACGATTTACGACGACAACGAACTGCGCGACGCACTCGTCGAAGCCGGCAACGTGTACCTAGCGATGTTTAGCCGGATCGCGCCCCCGGGCATTGATCCCGAAACGATCAAACGCCCCCGGATTGCACAAAAAGGCGGGCACACCCATAGCCCGCGAAAACAATCGTTTGAAGTGCATGCCGAGCAGTCGGCTCGACAGTTCTTTGATGAAAATCCCGAGGGCGCATGGCCGGAGTACTTTCGCAGTTTCTTTCGCGACCGCGACATAAGCAGCCAAAGTCCCGAGCGGCAACAACTACTGCTTGCGTTTCGGTTGGAAAAAGAGTTACGGGCAATAACGTCGAAATCGCCTGGCAGGCCAAACGAGGGCCGCATTGTCCAAGGTTACGACTTGTCGCCGCCTATCGAACGGCTGGCGAAAGCGGCTGCGGGCGTGGGGATCGTTTCATTTAGCCGGGGGGAGTCCGAACACGTCGTGCGGGCGCTGCCCCTAGTTGTTGAAGCTCGGCAAAGCGTCCTCCTGCAACTTGGCTTACTCGTGGCGATGGAGGCATTGTCTATCCCGCCATCACAGATCGCGCTTCAAAACGGCGCGTGGGTATTCGGCGCAGCAAACGCAAACCGCGTAGTGCCGCTGTCCGGGCAAGGAACTTCACTGGTGAACTGGCACGCGCCGACCGGAGGCTCCTGGCGATTGTCGTTCCGGCACATTCCAGCCTTGCGCTTGCTGGAGATTGTACAGAACCGGCGCGCTATTGAGGATAATGGCAGGCGGTTGGGAATCGCCCGTGCGGAATTGGTTGAGGTTCGTCATGCTGAGACGCCAGGCGCGTACGCCGGCTATGTGCGGCTAGTCAACGAGCGGCTGGAATTGGAACGCGCGCGAACGCGAAGCTCTTTACCCTCACCCCAACCCTCTCCCTTGAAGGGAGAGGGGGGAGGGCTTGCTGCCCTGAATGATGAGAGCCAACGAATCGAGGATGAGGCTATCGTGTGGGTTCAACGTGCGTGGCAGTTGTGGAGCGACGAGACCCCGCAGAATGAACAGGAAACAGCGGAAAAGGAGCGAATCAAGAGACTCTACGATCGGTTTGGCGACGGTCAATACGCTGCTCTTCTGGACCGCGCCAACGCACGAATGAATCAGAGAAACAAGCTGATCCTCGATGAGCTGCGGCCACAGTTGCAAGACAAGATCTGCCTCGTCGGCTACACCGCCACCGGCATGGCCGACATGGTTCCCACGCCCGTCGACCCGGCCATGCCGGGTGTCATGGTCCACGCAAATGTCATCAACATGTTCCTCCAGAACCGATTTGCTTCGGAAGCGTCGCGGGGTGTCACCCTTGCCATCATGATTCTGATGGGATTGGTGACCACACTGACCAGTTGCGCACGGGGATCGCGCTTCGGCCTACTTTCTCTATTCGTGTTGGTCGCGGGGATTCTAGGCGTTGGCGTGGCGTTGTTCTGGTTCATCACCTACCACATAGGGTCGTTTGTCGTCGTCGTACTGGTAATCCTGGTATGGGCCTCCGTGACGGTGTATCGTCAAGCCACGGAGGAACGCGCCCGGCGAGCGTTTCAGCGTGCCCTCGCCCAATACACTTCGCCCGCGGTGGCCATACGCATCGCGGAACGCTCCAAGGCCGACGATCTTGGGCCTCAACAAGCCCTGGTGACCTGCTTTTTCAGCGATCTGGCGGATTTTACTCGCCTAAGCGAGCGTCTCGGTCCTCAGCAAACGCGACAGCTACTCAATCCTTATCTTCGCGGAGTGAGTGCGGCCCTTCTCGATCAAGGAGCGATCATCAACAAATTCATGGGTGACGGCGTTTTTGCGTTCTTCAACGCTCCAATTTTGCCTTGCATCGACCACGCTCGGGCCGCCTGCGCTAGCGCCCTCGCGTCGCTGGCAGCGGTGGCGCGATGCAACGACCAACGTCGACAGGGCGGCGAGGCGGATTTGCTGATCGTCCGAATCGGACTATCCACCGGTGAAGCCTTCGTCGGGGACTACGGCAGCGACATGAAGCTCGACTACACCTGCATCGGCGACACGGTCAATCTCGGTTCGCGCCTGGAACAGGCCAACAAGGCGTTCGGAACGGCTATCCTTGTTGACGACGCCACACGTCAGGGCGCCGGCGACGAATTCCTATTCCGCTCGCTCGGCCTGATTGAAGTCGCGGGCAAAGCCGCCGCCGTGGCGGTTCACGAGTTGGTCGGCACAGTCACAAAAGTGGAGGAGAGTACACGGGTATATATTGAGTTGTTCGAGACGGCGATAGGCGATTTTCAGCACTGCCGCTGGGAATCGTGCCTCGCGGTCCTCGTCGAGTGCCGCAAACAAAGACCCCTCGACCACGCCGTGGATCTCTACGAAGCAGCCGTCGCCCGTCATCGCGTCGCGCCGCCCATTTCGGCCTGGGCAGGCGCAATCCCGATCAGCGTCTATTGACGCTTGCCGTTCTGCCAGGTATACTGAGACGAGATGAAAACGTACACTTACACAGTGCACATCGAACCGGGCGACGACCATGGTTACGTCGTATCCGTACCCGCTCTCCCAGGATGCTTTACGCAGGGAGATACGTACGAAGAGGCCATCGAGATGGCCCAGGATGCCATTCGCTGTTATCTCGAATCCCTCGTGAAGGATGGGGAGCCGATCCCGGAGGAACCTCAACCGCCAGCGCGTGTAGCCGTCGGTGTTCGGGTTGACGCCGTCGCGGTTCGATGACCCGACTCCCAACGGTAACGTCCAAGGAAGTCGTCGCCGCACTACTGAAAGCGGGCTTCGAGACACGCCATCAAACCGGCAGCCACCTTCTGTTGCATCACCCACTCACCAAAGCCAGGACGACGGTGCCCATGCACGCCCGCGACCTGGACCGAGGTCTACTCCGTAAGATTCTGAAACAGGCAGGGCTGACCGATGAGCAGTTTCGAGAACTGCTGTAACCCCCGAGGGCGCGCCTTTACGTTCTGCGTCATCTAACCAGCCAGAGGATTCACAACTTAAGACTCCTCGACGGCCAGCCGACAGACTGGTGAGAGGCGAGCATGGCGGCAGTGGTGCCGCTGATTTCCCTCGCCGAAAATGAGGCCCGGCCGTGACTGCGCAATCGCAGGTACAGACTCTAGAAAACCACACCGATCGAATGACCGGCGCGTTGCGAACCCTGCAAGTACACATTCCTGGTACTCAACATTTTGAATTGAGCGCCCGACCATCCTCCAACGAAGTGGGCGGTTACCTCTCGGCTCTTTGCTTTCTTCAGGGGGCCTTGGAAGCGATGGCGGAGGAAGTAACGCTTCTTCGGGCGCGCGACGAGGCCTCCCGGCAAACGATCACGGCATTTCGCGAACAAATGCGCTCCGCGGCTGCGATTCAGCGCGACCTTCTGCCAAGCAATCTACCAATGGTCGCGGGACTCGATGTTTTCGCACTGTTTCGCCCGGCGGAGGCCCTCAGCGGCGATCTGTATGACGTATTCCGCATCGACGAGACGCACGTCGGTTTTGCGCTCGCCGACGCAACTGGACACGGGCTGCCCGGCGGGGTCTTAGCTACGTTCGCTAGCCGGTCACTTTGCGGCGCTTCTATGAAAAACGGTCCGGCTCGATCTTTGTCTCCCGCCGACCAGCTTTCTCGAATCAACAAAGACCTTTTCGGCGTCGGTTTCCGCGATTGCCCGTTCGTCACCGCCCTCTATGCCGTCTACCACGAGCCCACGCGAATGCTCACCTGGGCGCGTGGCGGAGCGCCGTATCCGGTCTTCGTCCGCAGGCGTGAGGCGCCACGACGGATTTTGAGCCAAGGCCCGCTCATCGGGGCCCTAGCGGATGCGGCATTCGAGACCGTATCGCTCACCCTCGAACCCGGCGACACCGTCGTCTTCCACACGGACGGGTTGGAAGCGCTGGTCGGCGATCGTCGGAGCCAACGCGGCCTCAATGACCTTTCTAACTCCGAATGGTTTCACCGGCTTGGCGGGCGACCCCTCGATGGGCAGATGGAAGACTTGGAAACGCGCCTTGATTCAATCGACGAAGCAGACTGGCCCGTCGACGATGTAACCGTCGTCGCGCTCCATGTCCGCGGCTAAAAACCGGATAGGCTGAATCGCGGTTCCTGAGATCAACTTTTTAGCCGGTCTCGCTTCCGATTCCGGGCCGACGTAAAGCACACCGCCTGTCGCTTGGGTTTAGGTGTGCCCTTGATTCTGTTTACGCTGCCAAACTTCTTCCGCATCCGGCGGGCGGATGTAGGTCGGAACAAATCTACGTGGATTGGAAAAGTCTCCCCGCTCGGCTCTAGCAAATCCAAGGCGATAGACGGTTTCGGCCCGCGGGCGGTAGAGTGACTCCGGGAGAATGCGGCGGTTGGATGTCACGATCGCCGGACGATGGTACAAGACCCCTTCACCGAGGACGGCGCAGTCGGGAGGCTGGGCGGATAGGAATTCATACGGGTCGGCCTCGATCGCCTCGCTCGTCCCAATGTATACGCCGCCCTGACGGATGAACGCCGCGGTGTAAACCCGGCTACGCTTCGCATCGAGGACAACGGCCACGCGGACCGGCGGGGGATCGGCTTCGATGGCATTTTGGGCGATGGCTTCCAGTGTCGGCACGCCCACGATCCGCGCCCCGACCCCCAGGGCAATCATCCGGGCCGCGGTCACGCCGATCCGCAGGCCCGTAAAGCTGCCCGGCCCGGCCGAGACGTACACCCGTTCGATCCGCCTGGGGTCAACCTGATGTGCTTCGCAAAGCTCCTTGATTGTTGAAAGGAATTCCACCGCGTGGGCCTTGGGGCGACTGAGCGTCCGGATTTCCAACACCTCCGCGCCGCGGCCGAGCGCGATGCTTCCGGCGGAACTCGATGTCTCGAACGCCAATCCGTATCCCAACGCAATTCGCGTGTCACTCACCATCATAGGCCTATGATACTCGTGCCAAGGCACCCTGTAATCGAGGACCATGGTGTTCGCCCGGAGGCCTCAGCGCTCAGTCCATTGACCGAGAGCGCGGGCCGGGTATCCTGTTCGTTGTTGAAATGACCCCGATGAACCTTTCCTGAGAAACCACATGCGCGAAATATTGCACAAACTCGGACTCGAATCGGTGAACGCCGGAGGCTTTTGCGGCGAATGGATCGGCGGGGGGGAGAAGCTCGATTCCGTTTCGCCGATCGACGGCAAGGCCTTAGCGGCCGTCAAACAGGTCACGCCCCAGGAATACGACCGCATCGTCGATCGGGCGCACGCCGCGTTCCTGAAATGGCGACAAGTACCGGCTCCGATTCGCGGTGAAACCGTTCGGCAACTCGGCGACGCCCTCCGAAAACACAAGGCCGACCTCGGCGCGCTGGTCACCCTCGAAAACGGCAAAATTCGCGCCGAGGGCGAAGGCGAAGTCCAGGAAATGATCGACATCTGCGACTTCGCCGTCGGGTTGTCGCGGCAGCTTTATGGCTTGACCATGCACTCCGAGCGCCCGGGCCACCGGATGTATGAACAGTGGCACCCGCTGGGCGTGGTCGGCGTCATCTCCGCCTTTAATTTTCCCGTTGCGGTCTGGTCTTGGAATAGCGCCCTGGCGGCCGTCTGCGGCGACGCGACCCTGTGGAAACCGTCCTCGCAGACCCCGCTCACCGCGATCGCCTGCACTAAAATCGCCGAGCGTGTCTGCCGCGCCACCGGCGTCGATCCGGCCGTCTTCAGCCTGGTGATCGGGCCGGGTAGCACGGTTGGGGACAAGCTTCTGCACGACCGTCGTATCCCGCTGGTCTCGGCGACGGGGAGTTGCAAAATGGGGTACCGCGTTGGCGAGGTAGTCGGCAAACGTCTCGGACGCAGCATCCTGGAACTGGGTGGCAACAATGCCATTGTTGTGACACCCGAGGCGGACTTGACGATGGCTTTCCGAGCAATCCTTTTCGGCGCCGTCGGCACCGCGGGGCAGCGCTGCACCTCGACCCGACGCATTATTGTTCACGAGTCGATCCGAAATCAGCTCGTCGAAAAGCTCATCGCCGCCTATCGACAGGTGAACATCGGCAACCCGATGGAGCCGGGCGTCTTAATGGGTCCGCTCATAAACACGGCCGCCGTGGATGCCATGATGACCGCCATCAAGCGGATCAAGGAAGAGGGCGGTGAAATCCTCTACGGCGGCCAGCGGCTCGAAGGCGACAAATACCCCGGCGGTTGTTATGTCACTCCATGCATCGCCGCGGCCCGGAATGAGTACAAGATCGTGCAGGATGAGACCTTCGCCCCGATCCTCTATATCATCACCTACAAGACGCTCGATGAGGCGATTGCATTGCACAACGGCGTGCCGCAGGGACTCAGTTCGGCCATCTTCACGCGAAACCTGCTGGAGGCGGAGCGGTTCCTGTCGTGTGCGGGCAGCGATTGCGGCATCGCCAACGTCAACATCGGCACCAGCGGCGCGGAGATCGGCGGGGCCTTCGGCGGCGAAAAGGAAACCGGCGGCGGACGCGAATCCGGCTCCGACGCCTGGAAGGCCTACATGCGACGGCAGACCAATACGATAAACTACACGACGGAACTGCCTCTGGCGCAGGGAATTAAGTTCGGAGACTAGTTGCGGTCAGCCCATAGAACGGAGTACGAACCAGACATGAAACCGCGCGTGTCGAACGGAGAAACGCCGCAGAACTACCTTGACTACCTGGCGCGATGCCGTCAAGTCTTTACACCTTTTGCGCCGATCGAGTTGCCCGATTTTTTTGCTGGTCGGATCGACGTCGTCGAAGACATTCGTGGTGAGCTTGCAGCACCCGGCAGACAGGTTGCAATTTATGGCGAGCGTGGCGTTGGAAAGACGTCACTAGCTATGCTTCTTGACTTTTTCGCACCGTATGATGACGAACACGTGCATATCTTCCGCTGTGCTGATGGCACCGCATTTGATGATATCTGCCTTTCGTTGCTTAGAGACGCAGGCGAACCGCTTACGGTCGATGAAGCACAGACCGAGGCGCAAAAGGGCGCAGAGGGGCGACTCTCGGTAATTTCGGGAAGTGTGTCCCGCCGCACGACCGTGACATCTCGGCCAATTCGAGCCTCGCAGGAAGTCACGCCTGGAAGGATGCTGGAGACTTTCTCTGAGTCCCAAGGACTGCTCATTATTGACGAATTCGACCGAGTGAAGGATGTTCAAACGAAGACGCGGACGGCCGAAATGATCAAACATTTCTCCGACGCGCGAAGCAAGACGAAGATTGTGATCGTTGGCGTTGCGGGAACATTGAACGACTTGATCGGCCAACATGAATCCCTTAGCCGGTCGCTCGCGCAAATCGGGCTTCGGCGCATGGACGAACCTGAGCTTAGGGATATCATCGCGCGAGGTTGCCACCGTACCGGCGCTTCGTTCGATGAATCCGTGAAGACCAAGATCGTTCGCCTCGCTGACGGCTTTCCGCATTTTGTACATTTGCTCTCCTTGTACGCGTCTCTGTACGGAGGCGAGCCGTTGCGTAGCGACGAAGCTGCGCACCCTCACATTGGGCCACGGGAGTATCATCTTGGCTTAAAAAATGCGATCTCAAAGTCGGAACACACCCTGCAAGAAACCTATGAGAAAGCGATTGTGACGACCAGAAGGAAGTCGGACATCTATGAGCTAACGCTGGAGGCGCTGGCCATATCCGAAGAACGGGACGTACAGGTTCGCGAGCTCGCGCAGCACGCGTCGTTTCTATTCGGCAAGGAACTCCCGCCAGTGAAGTTTAGCAACGCGTTGGGTCAACTCGTCAAAGATGAGCGCGGCCGGGCGGTTGTCAAGGTGCGGGACGGCTTCTACAAATTCGCGAACCCTCTCATGAGGCCTTACGTGCGCTTCTTGCTTGAGTTCGACAACCTCACCAATCACCGTGGGCAACTTGAGTTTCCGTTTATGCGAGGCGCGTGACGGAGCGAACTGACAGGGTAGCGGCGTGGACATCACGAGCGTGGTAAATACCTCTGGCTAACTGAATGCGAGCAATGCTCGGTCTAACATGAAACTCCTCAGCCTCGAAACCGTCCGCCTCGGCGTTCACAACCTCCGGCTGCACAAGCTGCGTTCGTTGTTGACTTCGCTGGGGATTATCTTCGGCGTGGCCGCGGTCATCTGCATGTTGTCCATCAGCGAAGGGGCCTCCGCCGACGAGCTGCGGATGATCCAACTGCTGGGCACCAAGAATATCATCGTCAATTCCGTCAAGCCGCCCCAGACCGCGGAAAGCTCGCAGCGCAATACGTCGCTGATCGAGTACGGCATCACTCGAAACGACGTGGCCGTCATCGAAGCCACCATTCCCCACGTCGCCCATGTGATCCCCCTGCGCACCGTGGCCTTTCGCCAACGGCACGCCGATCGACAGACCACCATGGACGTCATCGGCACCACCCCCGACTTCTTCGAAGTCGTCAACATCAGCGTCGCCCGCGGTCGGGCGATCAGCGGTGAGGACATCAGCGGTCGCTCCAACGTCTGCGTGATCGGTGAACAGGTCCGCGGGGACCTGTTTCCCTTCCAGGATCCGCTCGGCGAGAGCATCCTGGTGGATCGTTATCCGACGGCCGTCCCCTTCACCGTCGTCGGCGTCCTCCAGCAGGTCCATACGGCCGGCGCCCCGGCCCGCGGCGTCGAGGATCGCAACCTCAACCGCGAAATCTTCATCCCCTTCTCCACCGCGATGGTCCAGTTCGGCGAAATCACTCGCCGCATCGGGGCCGGCTCGCGGGAACTGATTAAGATGCAATACTCGGGCCTTTACATTACCGCCGACGAGATCGAACATGTGCTGCCGTTATCCAAGTTGATCGAACGAGTCCTTGAGCACTCCCACCCCAAAGTCGATTATGAGATCAAGGTGCCTCTGGCGCGGCTCAAACTTGCCGAGAAAAAGAAGCGTAACAATCAGCTCACACTCGGATTCATCGCCGGAATCTCCCTCCTCGTCGGCGGAATCGGCATTATGAACATCATGCTCGCCACCGTTACGGAACGGACGAGGGAGATTGGCATCCGCCGAGCATTGGGGGCACGTCAAGGGCACATCACCGTCCAATTCCTGGTCGAGACGGTAGTGTTGTCGACCGGGGGGGGGATCGTCGGCGTCGTTCTCGGCGTAGCCGGCGCCCACGTGGTCAGTAACTTCGCCGATTGGCAAACCATCGTCAGCGCCTGGTCCGTTGCCGTGAGTTTCGGCCTTTCGGTCCTGGTCGGCATCTTTTTTGGCATGTACCCGGCCATGTCCGCCGCCCGCCTCGACCCCATCGAAGCGCTGCGCTACGAATAACTCCCCGTCCGCCAACCCTTCGTCCGGAAGGCGAACGATCAGAACGGTGTTGTACAGCGCTCTGCTCTCCAGCTATCTTTTTCACACATGGCGCAACAGCTCACCCCTGCACAGTTCGTTGCCAAGTGGAAACCCGTCGAGCTGTCCGAACGCGCCGCCAGTCACGAGCATTTCATTGACCTATGCCGACTCTTGAGTCAGCCGACCCCAGCCGAACAAGATGCGACCGGGGTCGAGTACACCTTTGAAAAAGGCGTGACCCCGACCGCCGGGGCGTCGCGCGGAGCTGCGGGCGAACGCGGGTTCGCCGACGTGTGGTGGCGTGGAAAATTCGGCTGGGAATACAAACGCAAGGACAAGTACCGCGACCTTGTCGAAGCCTATCGCCAGCTCTGCCAGTACCGTGAAGCGCTCGATAATCCCCCGCTGTTGATCGTCAGCGACATCGCCCATACCGAAATCCATACGAACTTCACCGGCACGGCCAAACAGATTCACGCCGTCACCCTCGACGAGCTGGCCGACGCCCGCGGGCTGGGTTTGCTGCGCCGCGTGTTCACCGATACGGATCCATTCGGACCCAACAAGTCAACGGCGCTCCTTCTCCGTTGGAAAACTACAGCACGTGGTAACGGCTGTGGCTAAGTACTGCCGACATTGAGGCCAGAGCGACTTGGACGTAACCTATAGACGCGGACCCGACTTGAGGAGAGTGTTTGATGCCCATAGCGCCGCTTTCGCCTGACGTTGTACGGCAGAAAATCTCGGGGATCGACGTTGTTGAGCCTAGCCCCATCTGCGGCGGCTTCAAGGCAGTGTATCGAGCAATTGTGCGCGGAAAAACGGAGGCTCTGAAGATCCTCACGATCAAGCGCGGGGACGATCCCGATCTCGAAGAAGCATATGTCCAAGAGCAGTTGGCCCGTGTTGGGAGAGAAATTGACGCGCTCGCCAAATCGAAGTGCCCGGAGATCGTCAAGCTCGGAAGCATCGCGCCGCAAGATTTCGACGTCGAAACAGAGAAGTATTTTGCGTATAGCGAAGAGTTTATCTCCGGCAAGAACTTGTGGGATTTGTTGCGCGACGGAAGTCGAATGCCTCCGGAGCTTCCGGAACTACTCGTCTTGTTCATTGCGTTATTGAATTGTGTGGAGGAGTTGTGGGCTTTGGGATACGTCCATCGTGACATAAAGCCGCAAAACGTAATGAAAACCGGAGACGTGACGCGACCCTTTGTACTGCTGGACCTAGGGATCGCTTATGCCGTCCACGAGGTTGGGTTGACTTATCGCCCAGGTGAGCGAATGCCTTTGGCGACCTATCGGTATCTCGCGCCGGAGATGATGGAGCCTGATTTCCGCGATCGTTTGGATTTTCGCACGGACTTGTACACCACAGGCATGACGGTCTACGAGTATGCGGCGGGGAAACACCCATTGGCACGTGATACCGATGATCTCATGAGGACGATTTCGCGTGCCTTGCGCCAGCCGCCAACCCCATTGCAGAACCATAGAGCCGATCTGCCTAGAGCGTTTTGTGAACTGATCGACACGTTTCTCAAGAAAAAGCCGGCCCTACGTCCTGCCAATCTGACCCTCGTGCGTCGTAAGCTGGAGGACCTTCGATGAAACTCTTTTCACAACACGGCGCCCTCCAAGGTGGGAAGACGATTGATGGGATCGCAAAGGGCTACGTCGATGGCATCATTTACAGTCCTCGCGATATCAAGGCGTCAAAGTTGAAAGATCATGTTGACGAGGTCGCGGGCGTCAATCCAGTTGCTGATCAGTTCTTTGACCCACAATACTATGCAGGATTCAATGTGTCGGATTCGGATGCGCGAAGGGGATACCTCGCCACGGCTGAGTTTGCCGACTATTTCCGGATTCGTCGTCGCCGCGACCTCGAAAGCGGCTTGGATAAGATTCGGGAAGATATCCGCAATTGTTTGAAGTTTCAGGAAGGATTCTCGTTGACGGGGCTTGTGTCTCCCAACATTTTGATCACTCGATCACTCGACTCTATCGAGGGAGTTATTTCAAAGAACTTCATTCGGCAGGCGGGAGAGCTTCATGCCAAGCTCCTTCTGAAGAAGCCGCTTTACATTACACTTGCTCTGTCGCGCGAGGCGCTCATGGATAAGCATGAGCTAGTCGCTTTTCTAACGGATATCACGCTGTTGGACAAGGTGCCCACTGGCTTTTACCTGCTGGTCGCGGCGCGACAAGAGGAAGCGCGGACCGATATCTACAGCGCCGATGTCATCGGGGCGTGGATGCTGATCAACTACACGCTGGCGTTGAACGGATATCACGTCATAAACGGTTATTCGGACATTCTCACTCCCTTCCTTGGCGCTGCTGGCGCGGCGGCAGGTGCCACAGGGTGGTGGTCTAACCTGCGTACCTTCTCGTTGAGCCGATTTCTCCCTGCGACTGGGGGAAGGCTGCCTATTCAGCGATACCTGAGCAAGACACTACTAAACCGCATCGCCTATTTTGAGCTTGACAAGTTGAGGCGGATCTGTCCGAAGGTACTCAACCGTCTCGAGACAGACGGTCTATACGATGCCGAGGAAGGATCGCTTCCTGATAGGGCAAAGGAAGTATGGCAGAGCTGGGAAGCAACCCGGAGCCTTTGTGGCGACTTATGCAAGGGTGATACCAAGAGCGATCTGGATCGTTGTCGTAGGGCGATCAGCACGGCCTATCGTGCGTACGACGAAGTTGGCGCTGCAATAGACGCCATAGATCCGAAATCAAACTCCGATCATTTGCCTGCGTTGGAGGAAGGGCTCAAAGTGTTCTCTCGTCTCGCGGAGATTCCTAACCCGAGTGGCGAAACGATGTAGCGCTTTTTCTCGTTTCTTCGGGTTGAGCGCGCCTTTGAAATTCGGATTACAGAGAACAGCAATGGATTTATCAGAAGCGTCGTAGGCACACAGCCCGATTCCAAACTGTTGGAAGCATTTCCGGTTCATTAAAGCGGGGGCGTGCCGCTCTTGTGGGAGCACGACAAAAACCTGATCCGCATAGTAGCGATATCGGTAGGCCTGCTGAAGTGCTCGTCGCCAGTTCGTGAGTTTCGCTTCGTACGCAACTATCGAAATCATGTCCGGTTTGGCGAGACAAGAATCGTCTGTGCCATTGCACATGAACAGGACCAAGTCCGCGACACCACAGTCTGGCATGGAGAAGTTTCGTCCAAACACGCATGGCGTCGTCTGAACGTTTAACAGTTGTCTTGTGAATGCTCCGAGGAAGTTGGATTCGCCTCGCTTCCTTCCGGTGTCGCCGGGCAGATTGCGACGGGTATTGAAACAGCCAAAGTTCAGTTCATGAACTCTTTTCATTGCCCGCCTTATCATCGTTCATAGGACCGATTCTGCAACACGTCGCCTCAATCTACCAACAGCTGGTCAGCCAGACAACCACGCGGCCCAACCTACCGGGGTGGATCGAACCAATCGCACGGGCGATTGACGCAGCGGACGACACTCCCGACGTGCCGGAGGAAACGCGGGCGCTAATCCGACATTCGGCGATCATGGCCCGCGCGGCCAAAGACCCCAAGCTCAAGAAACGCACCCTGACCAACCTCTACAACGAACGCCCTACGTGGCTCAAGCTGGCGCACGAACAGCTCGACCGGGCCGTGCTGGCCGCCTACGCCGCGACCGACCCCGACGGCGAGTGGTCCGAAGATTGGGCGCGAGTGTGGGTCGATACCGGGGCCGGTCAACCCCTCCCCGACGACCACGAGCTGGCCGACCTGCGCAAAGAAACCGACCAGCGCGTGCTGGCGAATTTGCTGCGCCTGAACCTCGAAAGGTCGGGGGCGCAAGTAGGCAAAGAGGATAAAAATTAGGAGAAAAGACAAGATGCAATTACCTGATCTGACACCCCAACAGGTGGACGCGGTCTTAAAAATCGGGGATCCAAACTCTGTGGCCGAAGCTATCCAAGCTGACGTAATGGATGAGTTGCTGCAACTGGGAATCATGTATCGAAGAGCTGATGGCCCCCTCGATTTCACCGAGCTTGGCGATCATTCATATAGAACGCTTGCGCCGAAGCACGGATACTCCCCGCGTTGGAGTGATCGGTAGCCTTGAACGTCGAAAGGACGGGTGGCCCACCTCCTTTTTTGGAGGTGAGGGGGGCGATGATCGTGGGAAAAAGGGGGAAAAAAGGGGGACATTCTGCTTTTTTTGACTTTGGCGAGGTGGTGAGGTAGGGTTTTCTTATGCCTCGGACAGCGCGGGCGTCGGTCGGCGACGTATGTTACCAGGAAAAGGGGGACATTCTGCTTTTTTGACTTTGGCGAGGTGGTGAAGTAGGGTTTTCTTATGCCTCGGACAGCGCGGGCGTCGGTCGGCGACGTATGTTACCACGTCATCAATCGCGGAAATGCACGGT